>Ga0209796_10000139_pt1 | contig 82084 bp, 72 predicted proteins | sample AgamicOrSfrz_FD_187167 | JGI IMG/M metagenome (GOLD analysis project Ga0209796, IMG submission 187167) | Agave microbial communities from Guanajuato, Mexico - Or.Sf.rz (SPAdes) (version 2) | ecosystem: Host-associated > Plants > Phyllosphere > Phylloplane/Leaf | place: Guanajuato, Mexico...
AGCAAGCTCTCTGTGCTACCGCTCGACTTGCATGTGTTAGGCCTGCCGCCAGCGTTCAATCTGAGCCATGATCAAACTCTTCAATTTAAGTTTGATGCTCGTGAATTAAACTTCGTAATGAATTACGTATGTTCACTCAGAGACTTGGTATTCATTTATTGTCCGAAGACATTAAGAATCCATGTCACTTTGAGTGCCCACACAGATTGTCTGATAAATTGTTAAAGAGCAGTGCCGCTTCGCTTTTCGCAGCGGCGCGGGGTGTGCATATTACGCTTTCCCGCTTCAGAGTCAAGCGTTTATTTTCGCTTTTCTCTGCTGGCGTTCATCTCTGAACCCCGCTAACCCGGCGGCCTGTAAGCCGTTGTTCCGTGTCAGTGGAGGCGCATTATAGGGAGTTATTCTGAAGTGACAAGCACAAAATACAAAAAACTTTTCGTTCGCTCACTTTTCAAACTTAACGCTTATTTATGTCGCGAATCGCCCGTTAAATGTGCGATTTCCCGCGCAAAACTGGCCACCTGCGACCAGTCGGTATAAACCACTTCTTTACGCGTATCGGTTTCACCCCCGGTCATCTTCATAATCAGGCGGATCATAAAGCGGTCATACCAGCGGTAGCGAGGATAGCGCAGCGCGCCGGCAAAGACGGCGCACAGGTCTGGCTGCCACGGCGAGCTGAGCAAAAACTTGCGCGTGTAGCTGTTGGTCTGGGGAGTGCGCTTCTCGGCTTTACGTGCGACAAGATTGACCGAGTAAAACGCACCGGGCAATTTGTTAAGCACCGCCGTGTGCTTTTTCACAAAGCGGTCCAGCGCCGGATGGAAGTGCCCGTAACGAATTGACGCGCCAATTACCACGCGATCGTAATCCTGCCAGGTTATCTGCTCCGCACGGTTCAGGTTCACCACATCCGAGTAAATACCCAGCTCTTTTAATTCCGATGCCAGATACGCGGCAATCTCACGCGTTTGCCCGTCTCGCGTAGAGAAAAGAATCAGTGTTTTCATCAACGGCTCCTTACTCGCGCCAGAATGTAGGGGTGAACAGCACCAGCAGCGTAAAGACCTCAAGACGACCAAACAGCATATTGGCAATGAGGATCCATTTCGCGACCGGATTCATGCTGGCAAAGTTATCCGCCACAACGCCCAGGCCAGGCCCGAGGTTATTCAATGTTGCGACGACGGACGCAAAGGCGGAGAAATCATCCACTCCCGTCGCGATAATCGCCAGCATGCTGACGATAAAGACCAGCGCATACGCCGAGAAGAACCCCCACACCGCTTCGAGGATACGTTCCGGCAGCGCGCGGTTCCCCAGTTTGATGCTGTAGACCGCGTTCGGGTGAACCAGGCGCTTCAGCTCGCGGTTCCCCTGCTTAAACAGCAGCAGAATACGAATCACCTTCAGACCACCGCCCGTAGACCCCGCACAGCCCCCGATAAATGCAGAGCATAAAAGCAGCACCGGCAGGAACAGCGGCCAGCGCGCGATGCTGTCCGTGGTAAACCCGGCGGTCGTCGCCATCGATACCACCTGGAAGAACGCCTGATTTAGCGTAGTCAGCGCGGAGTTGTAGACATCATGGAACCACAGCACCAGGGTACAGATGATCACCAGCGTCAGCTGGACGCCAATGAACATGCGGAACTCTGGGTCACGCCAGTACACCTTCAGGCTGCGCCCGCTCAGTAAAGAGAAGTGCAGACCGTAGTTACAGCCAGAGATCAGCAGGAAAATAGCAATGATGGTATTAATCGTTGGGCTGTCGAAGTAGCCGACGCTGGCATCGTGAGTGGAGAACCCGCCGATAGCTATCGTCGCGAAGCTGTGTCCGATGGCGTCGAAAGCGGGCATCCCGGCGAACCATAGCGCCAGCGCACAGGCCACCGTCAGCAAGACATAGATAAGCCAGAGAGTTTTCGCCGTCTCGGCAATACGCGGGCGCATCTTATTATCTTTCAGCGGTCCGGGCATTTCGGCGCGATAGAGCTGCATCCCCCCGACGCCCAGAATCGGCAGAATAGCCACCGCCAGGACGATGATCCCCATCCCCCCGAACCACTGCAGCATCTGACGATAAAAGAGAATGGCGTGCGGGAGTGAATCCAGCCCCACCAGCGTCGTCGCCCCGGTGGTCGTTAAACCGGAGAAGGATTCAAAAAAGGCATCCGTGATGCTCAGGTTAGGCTGCTCAGAGAAGATAAAGGGCAGCGAACCGACACTCCCCAGCACCGTCCAGAACAGGACCACAATCAGAAAACCTTCGCGAGATTTCAGTTCACCTTTCTGACGACGGTTTGGCCACCACAGCAGCGAGCCAATCGCCAGCGCGACAAAGAAGGTCTGGGTAAATGCCCGCCCCGCGCCGTCCCGGTAGATAAGCGCCACCAGTCCTGGGAGAATCATCGTCCCGGAAAAAAGTATGACCAGCAGTCCAACGATTCGGGTTATGGCACGAAAATGCATCTCTGCCGCTTCCTTTGGTATTCAAAAGTGAGGTGGGGATTATTCTTCAATCGGCAGCAATTGCAACGAACCACGACTAAAATCAGCTAGTTTTGCTGAAAAAGCAGCCAGTTCCGCCTGAGGAAGCGCCACGCGTAATTGCACCATTGCCTGATATTCACTGTGCGCGATGACGCCGTTAAACTGCCTCAGCAGCGCCTCGATGCCGGATAACTGGGCGTAATCGCACAGTAAAGTATATTCGGTGAGCGGCGTTTTGCGGGTGGTTATGAGCATATTCAAAGCCTGCTGAACCCCACCGCCGTACGCTTTAACCAGCCCACCCGTGCCTAACAAAATACCACCGTAGTAGCGCACCACCACGGCGGTAATTTCACCCACGCCGCTGCCCATCAGCTGCGAAAGCATAGGTTTACCGGCCGTGCCCGCCGGTTCACCGTCGTCAGAAAACCCCAGCTGTTGCGAATCGTCAGGCGGCCCTGCCACCCACGCCACGCAGTGGTGACGCGCGTCAGGATGCTCCGCCCGGACGGACTCGACAAACGCCTTTGCCGCCTCTACGCCGTCGGTATGCGCCAGCAGCGTAATAAAGCGGCTTTTCTTGATTTCCTCAACAAAGGTGACCGGTTCAGCCGGTATCAGCCAGCTTTCCATCAGGCCAGCTTCAGGTCTCGCGTCATGTTCTCGATACCGTTTTCGTGAACCACAACGTTATCTTCGATGCGAATACCGCCAAACGGCTTCAGCGCGTCAATTTTTTCCCAGTTGAAGTGTTTGCTGAACTGGCCTTCACGCCACGGCGCCAGCAGGGATTCGATAAAGTAGATCCCCGGTTCAATCGTCAGCACCATACGCGGCTCCAGAATACGGGTGCAGCGCAGGTAAGGATATTTAGACGGTGCCGCCAGGTGCGTACCGGTATCATCCTGCATAAAGCCCGCAACGTCGTGAACCTGCAGGCCCAGCGGGTGGCCGATACCGTGCGGCATGAATGGCCCGGTCAGATCGTTCTCGACCATCGCCTCTTCGCTCATGTCTTTCACAATCTGATGCTTACGCAGCAGTTTTGCGATGCGCTGATGGAACTGGATGTGGTAATCCACATAGCTGGTTCCCGCCTTCATGGTGGCAATCAGCGCCAGCTGTTCATCGTTCACGTCTTTAATCAGCTGCGCGAAATCGGTATCCGCATTCGCCGCCCAGGTACGGGTCAGGTCGGCCGCGTAGCCGTTGTACTCTGCCCCTGCGTCCAGCAGGAAGCTGCGCATTTCCGACGGAACATGGTGATCCAGTTTGGTGTAGTGAAGCACAGACGCGTGCTCGTTCAGCGCGACAATGTTGCTGTACGGCACGTCGGTATCGCGATGACCGGTGGCAGTCAGGTACGCCTGGTTGATATCGAACTCGCTCATGCCGGACTGGAACGCTTCATGCGCCGCACGGTGACCGTTCACCGCCGTTTTTTGCGCTTCACGCATGCAATAAAGTTCGTAGTCGGTTTTATACGCGCGGTAATAGTGCAGGTAATCCAGCACCCCTTTCGGATTGAGTTTGTCTGCCGGAATATCCAGACCCAGCGCGCGCTCCGGAACAGGGCCAATGTAGCCGATGTTGCCACGCGCCGCAGGCAGCTGGCTGCCAATGCTGTCCGCTTTCGGAAGCGCAATCACGTCGATCTCTTCGGTCCAGAAAGAGGTCGGCAGCGGCTCTACGTTGTGCCAGTAATCAACAGGCAGGTAGAACCACAGTTTCGGTTTGTTCACGCCATCCACCAGCAGCCAACAATTTGGAACCTGAGTCACCGGTACCCAGGCTTTAAACTGCGGGTTCACCTTAAACGGATAAGCGTGGTCATCCAGAAAGGTATTCATCAGCTCGCCGGAGTGGATCAGCAGCGCATCCAGCTTAAAGCGGGCCAGTACATCGCGGGTACGTTCCTGTAGGGTAACGATATGATTTTTATAAAGCGAAGCCAGTGAGTCCATCATTCTTCCTTTCGTTTTTTTGACCTCAAGTCATCGCATCTTAGCACACCTCACTCCGGCTGCGTGATTTCCACCGACCGTGATCAATGCAGCATTTTCTTAATGAGTAATTTGCATTTTATTAACATAAATCCCACACTCCGATTCATCTGGTATGACCAGATCCAATTGCTGGATTCAGGAGACTGACATGCTCTACAAAGGCGACACCCTGTACCTCAACTGGCTGGAAGATGGCATTGCCGAACTGGTGTTCGATGCCCCCGGCTCAGTGAACAAGCTTGATACCGCGACGGTGGCCAGTCTTGGCCAGGCGCTTGATGTTCTTGAAAAACAACCTGAATTAAAAGGGCTGCTGCTGCGTTCGAACAAAGCGGCCTTTATTGTCGGTGCCGATATCACCGAGTTCCTTTCGCTGTTCCTGGTCCCGGAAGAACAGCTGAGCCAGTGGCTGCACTTTGCCAACAGCGTCTTTAATCGTCTGGAAGATCTGCCTGTCCCGACCATTTCCGCCGTTAACGGCTACGCGCTGGGCGGCGGCTGCGAGTGTGTGCTGGCGACCGACTACCGTCTGGCGACGCCGGACCTGCGCATCGGCCTGCCGGAAACCAAACTGGGCATCATGCCAGGCTTTGGCGGCTCCGTGCGTATGCCGCGCATGCTGGGTGCCGACAGCGCCCTTGAGATCATTGCTGCAGGTAAAGACGTCGGCGCCGAACAGGCGCAGAAAATCGGCCTGGTCGACGGCGTCGTGAAGCCAGAGAAACTGGTTGAAGGCGCACTCGCCATTCTGCGTCAGGCCATCAACGGCGATCTCGACTGGAAAGCTAAGCGCCAGCCGAAGCTGGAGCCGTTAAAACTCAGCAAAATTGAAGCCACCATGAGCTTCACCATCGCCAAAGGCATGGTCATGCAGACGGCGGGTAAACACTACCCGGCGCCGATCACGGCGGTGAAAACCATTGAAGCGGCTGCCCGCCTCGGTCGCGACGAGGCGCTGAAGCTCGAAAATCAGAGCTTTGTCCCGCTGGCGCACACCAATGAAGCCCGCGCGCTGGTCGGTATCTTCCTCAACGATCAGTTCGTGAAGGGTAAAGCCAAACAGCTGACTAAAAACGTTGAGACGCCAAAACATGCGGCGGTACTTGGTGCGGGCATTATGGGTGGCGGCATAGCTTACCAGTCGGCCTGGAAAGGCGTGCCGGTAGTGATGAAAGACATCAGCGAGAAATCTCTGACGCTGGGCATGACCGAAGCGGCCAAGCTGCTGAATAAACAGCTGGAACGCGGAAAAATTGACGGGCTGAAGCTTGCAGGTGTGATCTCCACCATTCAGCCTGTGCTGGAATACAGAGGTTTCGACCGTGTGGACGTGGTGGTCGAAGCCGTCGTCGAGAATCCGAAAGTCAAAAAAGCGGTGCTGGCGGAAACGGAAGACAAGGTACGTCCTGATACCGTGCTGGCCTCTAACACCTCCACGATTCCGATTAGCGAACTGGCGAGCGTGCTGAAGCGTCCGGAAAACTTCTGCGGGATGCACTTCTTCAACCCGGTACACCGTATGCCGCTGGTCGAAGTGATCCGTGGGGAAAAAACCTCTGACGAAACCATCGCTAAAGTGGTGGCATGGGCAAGCAAGATGGGCAAAACGCCGATCGTTGTTAACGACTGCCCGGGCTTCTTCGTCAACCGCGTCCTGTTCCCTTACTTCGCCGGTTTCAGCCAGCTGCTGCGCGACGGTGCGGACTTCCGCAAAATCGACAAAGTGATGGAAAAACAGTTCGGCTGGCCGATGGGCCCGGCGTATCTGCTGGACGTGGTCGGCATTGATACCGCCCACCACGCTCAGGCAGTGATGGCGGCAGGCTTCCCGCAGCGTATGCAGAAAGATTATCGCGACGCCATTGACGCGCTGTTCGACGCTAACCGCTTCGGCCAGAAAAACGGCCTGGGCTTCTGGCGCTATAAAGAAGACAGCAAAGGCAAACCGAAGAAAGAAGAAGATGCCGCGGTCGATGGCCTGCTGGCTGAAGTCAGCCAGCCGAAACGCGACTTCTCCGACGATGAAATCATCGCCCGGATGATGATCCCGATGGTCAACGAAGTGGTGCGTTGCCTGGAAGAAGGCATCATCGCCAGCCCGGCAGAAGCCGATATGGCGCTGGTATACGGCCTGGGCTTCCCTCCGTTCCACGGCGGCGCGTTCCGCTGGCTGGACACGCTCGGCAGCGCCCGCTATCTCGATATGGCTCAGCAGTATCAGCACCTCGGCTCGCTTTATGAGGTGCCGGAAGGTCTGCGTAACAAAGCGCGCCATAACGAACCCTACTATCCAGCAGTTGAGCCAGCCCGTCCGGTTGGCGAGCTGAAAACGGCTTAAGGAGTCACAATGGAAAAGGTTGTCATTGTTGATGCGATTCGCACCCCGATGGGCCGTTCAAAAGGCGGCGCGTTCCGTAACGTGCGTGCAGAAGATCTCTCCGCACACCTGATGCGTAGCCTGCTGGCGCGTAACCCGGCGCTGGATCCGGCTGCGCTCGACGATATCTACTGGGGCTGCGTGCAGCAGACCCTGGAGCAGGGCTTCAACATCGCCCGTAACGCGTCGCTGCTGGCGGAGATCCCGCATTCGGTTCCGGCCGCCACCGTGAACCGCCTGTGCGGTTCGTCAATGCAGGCGCTGCACGACGCGGCGCGTATGATCATGACCGGTGATGCGCAGGCCTGCCTGGTGGGCGGCGTTGAGCATATGGGCCACGTGCCGATGAGCCACGGGGTCGATTTCCACCCGGGCATGAGCCGTAACGTGGCGAAAGCCGCGGGGATGATGGGTCTGACCGCAGAGATGCTCTCTCGTCTGCACGGCATCAGCCGTGAAATGCAGGATGCCTTTGCCGCGCGCTCTCACGCTCGCGCATGGGCGGCGACGCAGTCCGGCGCCTTTAAGAATGAGATCATCCCGACCGGCGGTCACGACGCAGACGGCGTACTGAAGCAGTTCAGCTACGACGAAGTCATCCGCCCGGAAACCACCGTAGAAGCGCTTTCTACTTTGCGCCCAGCGTTTGATCCGGTCACCGGTACGGTAACGGCAGGTACTTCGTCGGCGCTGTCAGACGGTGCCGCCGCGATGCTGGTGATGAGCGAAAGCCGTGCCCGCGAGCTGGGCTTAACCCCTCGCGCTCGGGTACGTTCGATGGCGGTTGTGGGCTGCGATCCTTCCATCATGGGCTACGGCCCGGTTCCGGCCTCGAAGCTGGCGCTGAAAAAAGCGGGATTAACCGCCAGCGACATCGACCTGTTCGAAATGAACGAAGCCTTCGCCGCGCAGATCCTGCCGTGCATTAAAGATCTGGGGCTGATGGATCAGATCGACGAAAAGATTAACCTCAACGGCGGCGCGATCGCCCTCGGTCACCCGCTGGGCTGCTCCGGGGCGCGTATCAGCACAACGCTTATCAACCTGATGGAACGCAAAGATGCCCAGTTTGGTCTGGCAACGATGTGTATCGGGCTGGGTCAGGGTATCGCGACGGTGTTTGAGAGAGTGTAAGGCTATAACGTAGGCCCGATAAGCATCGCGCCATCGGGCTTTTGCCGGGAGGCGCTGCGCTTTCCCGGCCTACGAGAGGTACCTCGCCGCCAGTGGCGTCATTGGCGAAGAGAGACAGTTTAGTTGCCGTTCTTCCCGCCTGTCAGGGGCGGGTTTTTTATTTAAATGAAGGCAAACGCATCGCCAAACAGGCGGTCTTCACGCGCGTCACGTTCGTTACAGAACAGGTCACGGGCAATTTTCGCCATCTCAAAACGGCCAGCGATATAGATATCGTGCCCTGCCAGCGTGCCGTGATCCTGCAGCACCGCCGTCAGCACCGTCCCACTACGACCACGCCAACCCTCTTCCGGCTGCTCAACCACCGGCTCAATGCGCAGGTTAGGATGGGTTACGCTCAGCGCTTCCAGTTCAGACAGGTCGTACAGATGTTTCTCTTCGCGGCCACCCCAGTAAATGGTGATGTCGCGGTCCGGGTTTCGCGCCAGTGCGGTCAACAGAATAGAGCGCACATAAGAGAAGCCCGTACCGCCAGCGATCAGGATCAGCGGACGGTCTTCGTCATCGCGCAGCCACGCATCACCGTGCGGAATATCCACCACGATTTCACGTTCCTTCAGGATCCGATCCATCACCGCCATCGCATACAGGTTAAGCTCTGACGCACCAATATGAAGCTCAATAAATTCCTGCTCCGCTGGCGTTGAGGCCATAGAGAAAGGACGCTTATCACGCTCATCCATCACAACCATCAGGTACTGACCCGCGCGGAAAGAGAATGGCGCTTCTGGCACTAAACGGACGCGATATACGGTGTCGGTGATGGCATCTACCGAGGTCACTTTACAGCTTAAGGTTGTCATTCGCTCTCTCTGTCGGGAAGTCTATAGGGCTTAACGGTCAGCTCAGGGTTTACCGTTATTCATTATGGCCAGCTCGTCCCAGATCGCGTCAATTCGCGCGGTCACTGCAGGATCTTTTTTGATCGGGCGACCCCATTCACGGTCGGTTTCGCCAGGCCATTTATTTGTGGCATCCAGTCCCATCTTTGAGCCAAGACCGGAAACCGGCGAGGCAAAATCCAGGTAATCTATCGGCGTGTTTTCGACTAACACCGTGTCGCGCGCCGGGTCCATTCGCGTGGTAATGGCCCAGATTACGTCATTCCAGTCGCGGGCGTTAACGTCATCATCGCAGACAATAACAAATTTGGTATACATAAACTGGCGCAGGAAAGACCATACGCCCATCATCACGCGTTTAGCATGACCAGGATACTGCTTCTTCATCGTGACCACCGCCATGCGATACGAGCATCCTTCAGGCGGCAGATAAAAATCAACAATTTCCGGGAACTGCTTTTGCAGGATTGGCACAAACACTTCGTTCAGCGCCACGCCCAGCACCGCCGGTTCGTCCGGTGGACGTCCGGTATAGGTGGAGTGATAAATCGCATCTTCACGCTGCGTAATGTGCGTCACGGTGAACACCGGGAAGTTGTCCACTTCGTTGTAATAGCCGGTGTGGTCGCCGTAAGGGCCTTCTGGCGCCATTTCACCCTGCTCAAGGTAACCTTCCAGCACAATTTCTGCACTGGCCGGAACTTCGAGATCGTTAGAAATACACTTCACGACTTCGGTTTTCGTTCCGCGCAGCAGGCCAGCAAACGCATATTCAGAAAGGGTATCCGGCACGGGGGTGACGGCTCCCAGAATGGTGGCCGGATCGGCGCCTAAGGCGACAGACACCGGGAAACGTTCCCCCGGATGCGCAGCGCACCACTCCTGGAAATCCAGCGCGCCGCCGCGATGCGACAGCCAGCGCATGATGAGTTTATTCTTGCCAATCAACTGCTGGCGGTAAATACCGAGGTTTTGCCGCTCTTTGTGCGGGCCGCGCGTAACGGTCAGCCCCCAGGTGATAAGCGGAGCGGCATCTTCAGGCCAGCACTGCATGATAGGGATTTTGGTCAGATCAACCGCATCGCCTTCCAGCACTTTCTGCTGGCACGGCGCGCCGCGCAGGCGTTTGGTAGGCATGTTCAGCACCTGCTTAAACTGCGGCAGTTTGTCGAACAGATCGCGGAAGCCTTTCGGTGGCTCCGGCTCTTTCAGAAACGCCAGCAGTTTACCGACTTCACGCAGCGCCGTGACGTCTTCCTGCCCCATCCCCAATGCAACACGACGCGGTGTACCAAATAGGTTGCACAGCACCGGCATTGAGTAACCTTTGGGATTTTCAAACAGTAATGCGGGGCCACCGGCACGCAGGGTGCGGTCAGCAATTTCTGTCATCTCCAGATAAGGATCAACAGGAAGTGTAATACGTTTGAGTTCACCCTGCTTTTCCAGCAGCGTCAGGAAGTCGCGGAGATCGTGGTATTTCATGCAGTTAATCATGGCCTCTCTGTAAGCGCTTCATTATACGGCGTATGCCTGCTTGATGCTGTAATTTTGTTAAATAAGCGTGAACTTATGCGTTCTGTTCCATTTTCCCCCATTATAATCAACTTAGCGATCCCGCCAGGGTTTTGATATGCTTGCGCCCCGAACTAAGGGAAAGAGTGATTATGCAGGCCTGGTATTTACTGTATTGCAAACGCGGGCAACTTCAGCGCGCGCAGGAACATCTTGAACGTCAGTCTGTAAATTGCCTGACACCCGTGATCACGCTTGAAAAAATGCAGCGCGGGAAGCGCACAACCGTCAGTGAGCCGTTGTTCCCGAACTACCTGTTCGTGGAGTTCGACCCGGAAGTCATCCACACCACCACCATCAGCGCAACGCGTGGCGTTAGCCACTTCGTTCGTTTTGGCGCCCACCCGGCAACGGTTCCGTCGACGGTCATTCATCAGCTGTCGATTTATCAACAGCCTGAAGGGATCACCGACCCCGAAACCCCTTACACCGGCGATAGCGTCGTGATTACCGAAGGCGCTTTCGAAGGCCTGCAGGCGATTTTTGCCGAGCCGGACGGGGAAGCGCGCTCTATGCTGTTGCTCAATCTGCTGAACAAGCAGGTGCTGCAGAGCGTTAAAAACACCGACTTCCGCAAACTTTAAACGTTTATTCCAAACAAATTACGCACGTTGTCATCCGTCTGCGCCGAAAGCCAGTGCGGATCCTCTCCGCGCCACTTCGCAACGCTCTCAACAATGTGCCCCAGATACGCGGGCTCATTTCGCCGCGATGCCGGTTTGGGCTTCATATCGCGCGGTAGCAGATAAGGCGCATCGGTTTCAAGGAGCAGCCGGTCAGCCGGGATTGCTGGCAACAGCTCCCGAAGTTCAAGCCCGCGACGCTCATCGCAAACCCAGCCGGTAATACCCAGATAAAGCCCTCGTTTCAGGCAATCCAGCGCTTCCTGTCGTGAACCGGTGAAGCAGTGCAGTACCGCGCCGGGCAGTTTCTCCAGCCACGGATCCAGAAGTGCCAGAAAACGCTCATGCGCGTCGCGGCAGTGCACAAATACGGGCATTCCAAGTTCTGCTGCCAGCGCAAGCTGGGCAGTGAACGCCTTTTCCTGCTCTTCAGGCGTGGAAAAGTTACGGTTGAAATCGAGACCGCATTCGCCGATCGCCACAACGTCTGGCGTCTTCGCCAGCCTGTACAGGGTGTCGCCACTTTCCGGGGTCCACTGGCTGCTGTCGTGAGGATGCACGCCGGCCGTAGACCAACAGCGATCGTAGCGTTGCGCCAGCTGCTGCGCCTGCTCGCTCTCATGCAGGTTGGTGCCTGTCAGCAGCAGTCCTTTCACCCCGGCGGCAAACGCGCGCGCAACCACCTCATCACGATCTTTCGCAAACTGCGAGCTGGTCAGGTTAAGTCCGATATCAAACATGCAAATCCCCATATAACAACCGCCCTGACGGGCGGCTGGTTTTACTCTTCAGTGGTCTTGTCTGACGTATCGTCTTCGTCATCCGCTCGACGTCCTTTACCCACGTAGAAACGCGAGAAGAATACGCCGACCTCAAACAGACAGTACATCGGTATGGCCAGCAGCGTCTGCGAGAACACGTCCGGCGGCGTCAGCAGCATGCCGACCACGAAGGCGCCCACCAGGATATACGGACGCTTCTTACGCAGGTCATCCGGGGTGGTTACCCCTACCCAGCAAAGCAGCACAATGGCCACCGGCACTTCGAATGCCACGCCAAACGCCATAAACAGCGCCATCACAAAGCTGAGGTAGCTGGCAATATCCGTCGACACCTGGACCCCTTCCGGCGCGGTATGCGTCAGGAAGCCGAAGGCCAGCGGGAAGACAACGAAGTAGGCAAACGCCATGCCGATATAGAACAGCAGCGAGCTGGACACCAGCAGCGGGATCACCAGCTTGCGTTCATGCTTATACAGCGCTGGCGCCACAAACGCCCACACCTGGTAAAGAATGACCGGTGCAGAGGCAATCAACGACACCCAGAAGGTCAGCTTGATTGGAGTAAAGAACGGAGAAGCAACGTCTGTTGCAATCATCGTTGCGCCCAGCGGCATCTGCTTGATCAGCGGCGCAGAGACCACCTGATAGATGTCGTTGGCAAAATAGACCAGGCACAGGAATATGAGTAAAACCGCAATAATGCAGTTTAACAGGCGCTTACGCAGCTCAATGAGGTGCGTAATCAGCGGTTGAGTATCATCTACTGCCATGTTTACGCTTTATCACTCGACGAGGGGGAGGGTTCGGAAACGGACGCAGCGGGCTTCACTTCCGCCGTTTTTGCTACCGGCTCTTCCGGCTGCGCCTGTTTTTTCACTTCGGTTTCCTGCGGCGTCTGCTCTGGCGCGGCAGCCTGATGTTCAGCGCTGGCAGGCGTTATGCCCTCGCGCTGCTCCTCGCTGCCCTTCACCACCGGGTTATGGATGGTGTTCGCTTCATCGCTCGCTTTTTCAGGATCGTTAACGCTATAGGAGCGCTTCATCGATTCCGCCGCTTCGCGCAGCTCATCCATTGACGCTTTCAGTTCCGGCGTCAGGTTATCCATGCTCGCCTTCTCAACCTTTTTCAGGCTTTCCTGAAATTCCTGCAGCTTAAGCTCCTGCGCCAGTTCATTCTGAACGGTCGATGCCAGCGATCTCAGCGCACGAACCCAGCCCGCAACGGTTTTCACTGCCACCGGCAGACGCTGCGGACCCAGCACAATCAGGCCAATCACAAAGACCAGCAGGAGCTCACTAAAACCAATGTCGAACACGACTTACACCTGCTCTTTATCGTGGCGTTTAGCGTCTTCCTTTTTGGCTTCTTCTTGCTTATCGGCGATGGTTTTAGCAGTAAAATCAGCGTCCTGGCTGGTTTTATCCTGCTTGTTCTCATCATCACTCATCGCTTTCTTGAAGCCTTTGATAGACGCGCCCAGATCGGAACCAATAGAACCGAGCTTTTTGGTGCCAAACAGCAGCACGACGATGACGGCAATAATGACTAATTGCCAGATACTGATTCCACCCATACATGTTCCTCAGGGATAGATGATTAATGAGTCAGGTCGCATTATACGTATGCGACCCGTCGATAGCGACGCACGCTCAGCGCGTTTTTCGCCAGCCTGCTAGCCAGACTACCACCCCGCCAGCCATCAGCCAGGCGGGCATCATCTGCCAGTCCGGACGGTTGATCAGCAGCAGCGTACCGCTCAGCAGCAGCGTTGCGCCAATCCCAAAGAGATAGCGTGACTGTCCCTGGCGAACACGGCTGGACTGAAGTTCGCGGGCGATTTTATCCATGCTGTGCTGAAGGTTCTTGCTCTGACGCAAACTGTCATAAACCAGTTCAGGAATTTCAGGCATTTTTTCTATCCAGAACGGACCTTTCTCTTTCAGCGAGCGCACCAGCGCCGGAATGCCAACCTGATCCTTAATCCAGGATTCAAGGAAAGGTTTCGCGGTCTTCCACAAGTCTAACTGAGGATAGAGCTGTCGGCCTACACCCTCAACGTAAAGTAATGTTTTCTGGAGTAAAACTAGCTGTGGCTGAACTTCCATATTAAAGCGGCGAGCCGTATTAAACAGGTTTAACAGCACGTGCCCGAAGGAGATTTCCGCCAGCGGTTTTTCAAAAATCGGTTCACAAACGGTCCGGATCGCGAACTCGAACTCTTCGACGTTTGTGTCCGGCGGCACCCAGCCGGAATCGACGTGCAGCTCGGCCACCTTACGGTAGTCGCGGTTGAAGAACGCGATGAAGTTCTCAGCCAGATACCGTTTATCTTCCTTGTTCAGCGACCCCACAATCCCGCAGTCGATACCGATATACTTCGGATCTTCAGGATGTTCGTAGCTCACGAAGATGTTGCCCGGGTGCATGTCCGCATGGAAAAAGCTGTCGCGGAATACCTGGGTAAAGAAGACCTGTACGCCACGTTCGGCCAGGAGCTTCATGTTCGTTCCCTGTTTCTCCAGGGCCACCACATCCGAAACCGGAATACCGTAGATACGCTCCATCACCATCATGTCCTGGCTGCAGTAGTCAGAATAGACTTCAGGTACATAGAGCATCGGGCTGTTTTCAAAGTTGCGACGCAGCTGAATGGCGTTTGCCGATTCGCGCAGCAGGTTAAGCTCATCAATCAGCGTTTTTTCATATTCCCGCACCACTTCCAGTGGACGAAGGCGACGCCCGTCCGGCAGCAGGCGTGGTACCCAGCGCGCCAGACGATAAATCAGCTTCATGTCCGCTTTGATGATGGGCAGGATGTCCGGACGAATAACCTTAATAACGACTTCTTTGCCGTTTTCTTTCAAACGCGCGGTGTGCACCTGCGCGATTGAGGCCGATGCCAGTGGCTTGATGTCGAAGTCGTCGAACCAGGTCTCGACGGGTACATTCCCCATCGCCTCTTCAATCTGCTTTTTCGCGCGCGCGCCGTCAAACGGTGCGACGCGATCCTGCAACATCGCGAGCTCATCGGCAATGAGAGGGGGGAACAGATCGCGGCGGGTCGACAACATCTGTCCGAATTTAATCCAAACCGGACCGAGCTCCTGCAGCGCCAGGCGCAGACGCTCACCCAGCGGTTGACCTTTATGGCGATTGGGCATCCAGAACAGCATCCGCCGCCAGATACGAAGCGGCAGCGTGATACGCATTTTGGGGATAAGCTCGTCGAGCCCGTAGCTCAAAAAGGTGCGAATAATAAAATAGAGGCGCCGAATTTCACCAGGCGTCATTTGCCCTCCAGTTTTTCCAGCCGTTTGGTTAACGCATCAACCGCACGTTCAACAGCAGCGGTCTCTTCCGCAAACCATGCAACTTCCAGTGGCCCGGGCGCCATTCGCCACTCTTCTGTCAGCACTTCCGCCGCATAGCGTTGCTGGCGCTGAAGGCTTTTACGCGCAAAGGAGGCGCCACCGTGAAGGACTTTCCCGATGCCTTCGGCGGCAATGTCGCCGATAAAAGGCGCGAGCAGCTCTGCCGGATCGAACTCAGCCAGATCGGTGAGCGCAACGAAGTTCTGCACGACCTGAATGTCGCCTTCCACTTCCAGCTCACCGCTGCGGATAAGCGCCGTTAATTGCTGGCGATCGCGCAGTTTTGGCAGCACGCTCATGTGCGTGATGACCGAGCAGTCGGCTTCACCTTCCCACGCCCCCAGAACGTCAAGCTGACGTTCGTTGAATACCAGCACAAGCGGCGTCGAGAACTCTTTTAAAACAATGCGTAATACCTTCCCGTTTAGCCGCTGACGTGCAGCTTTCAGCGCCGGAGCGCGATACAGAAAAGCGTTCAGTACATTCTCGACGCCTGCGGAGACTAAGGGTTTAAAGGGCACGGGACACCTCCACTCAGAATTTGTAACCGCGATGCAGCGCGACGACGCCCGCCGTCAGGTTGAAATATTCAACGTTCTCAAATTCTGCATCCTGCATCATGGCTTTTAATGTGTCCTGATCCGGGTGCATGCGGATAGATTCCGCCAGATAGCGGTAGCTTTCAGCGTCATTAGCCACCAGCTCGCCAATACGCGGCAGCACGTGGAAGGAATAGGCGTCGTAGGCTTTGCTCAGCGGCTCAATGATCGGTTTAGAGAACTCGAGCACCAGCAGACGTCCACCCGGCTTCAGCACGCGGTACATGGAGCGCAGCGCTTTTTCTTTATCGGTCACGTTACGCAGACCGAAAGAGATCGTGATGCAGTCAAAGGTATTATCCGGGAATGGCAGCGCTTCGGCGTTTGCCTGCACATATTCCACATTCCCCACCACGCCGATGTTACGCAGCTTTTCGCGCCCCATTTTCAGCATGGAGTCATTAATATCGGCAAGAACAACGCGACCGGTTTCGCCCACCAGACGGGAGAACTTCGCGGTTAAATCGCCCGTGCCGCCGGCTAAGTCCAGCACCGTTTGTCCACGTCGAACGCCGCTACAGTCAATGGTGAAGCGCTTCCACAAGCGATGAATGCCGAACGACATCAGGTCATTCATCACATCGTACTTCGCCGCCACGGAATGAAATACGTGGGCCACCATGTCAGCTTTCTGCGCTTTGGCGACAGTCTGAAAGCCAAAGTGCGTTGTGTCTTGTGAATCGTCAGCCATCTTAGAGCCTGCTTATCAGTAAAATGTTCGTGAAGTGTAACAGATTGGGCGCGTTTGCCCTACGTTTCAACCACCGCGAAAGAAACGCGCTGGAGCCTCGCCTGGTGATAAATCCACCGCTAACGTGTTGTCTTCACTGTTTGTCTTTTGTTCGTCCGCACCTTCTCGCAGGCGAAACTCGTCGTCCTGGGCGGTGGCCTGTTCGACCAATTCCGGATTAATCTCGCGTTTAACCTCAACCCCCAGGCTGCGGAATGATTCGGCCTGTGCCAGCAAATTGCCGCGTCCGGAGGCGAGTTTTTTCATCGCCTGACGGTAGTTATCCTGCGCACGATCCAGGCTCTGCCCGACTGATGACATGTCGTCCACGAAAAGGCGCATTTTGTCGTAAAGCTTGCTGGCGCGATCGGCAATCTGCTGCGCGTTGCGGCTCTGGTGCTCATAGCGCCACAGGTTCGCAATGGTGCGTAACGCCACCAGCAGCGTGGTGGGGCTGACCAGCATAATGTTATTTTTGAGCGCTTCAGTGATAAGCTCAGGCTGTCTGTCGAGTGCCAGCAGAAACGCGGGCTCTACCGGGATAAACATCAGGACATAGTCCAGCGAGCGGAGGCCCGGCAGCTGCTGGTAGTCTTTTCTGCCGAGCAGGCGAATGTGGTTACGCACGGAGGCAATGTGCTCCTGCAGCGCCGATTCGCGGGTGTAGTCATCTTCGGCGTTGAAGTAGCGCTCATAGGCCACCAGCGTCATTTTGGCATCAATCACCACATCTTTACCCTGCGGCAGCCGCACAATCACATCCGGCTGCATACGAGAGCGGGCGTCGTTTTCGATACTCACCTGCGTTTCGTATTCATATCCTTCCCGCAGGCCCGAGGCTTCCAGCACGCGGGTCAGCACCACTTCTCCCCAGTTGCCCTGGGTTTTGTTATCCCCTTTCAGCGCGCGGGTCAGGTTGACCGCTTCCTGCGCCATCTGGGCATTCAACTGCTGGAGATTGCGAATCTCATGCGCCAGGGTGTGACGCTCGCGCGCCTCCTGCCCAAAGCTGTCCTGCACCTGACGACGAAAACCGTCAAGCTGTTCGCGCAGGGGCGTCAGCAGGCTGTTCAGGCTCTGGCGGTTCTGTTCATCAACGCGGCGGTTGCTGTGCTCGAAAATACGGTTGGCGAGGTTCTCAAACTGTTCGCTGAGGCGCTGCTCGCTGTTGATCATCTGGCGGATTTTGTCTTCCGCGTGCAGCTGGGTGGATTCAAGGCGGGTGGTCACTTCGCGGAGATCGGCCTCCAGCGAGGTGTTGATATCTCGCAGGTTGCGCAGCTCGTTGTTGAGCAGCTCGCACTCCTCTCGCCAGTGGTCACTCAGCGCAAGCTGCTGCTTTGCCGCACTTAATTCAGCGACTATCTCTTCGCGCTCTGCCAGCTGGTCAGCCTTCTGCTGTGCATGCTGATAGCTGGAAATGAGCCAGCCTATCGCCACGCCCGCCAGCGCAATCACCGCATAAATCAGGACTGAGATATCCACAATGCCCCCTGCATCAACGTATTACCCGCACAAAATAGGATTGTGCTGTATAAACGTCCAGTTTGAAAGGGTTTTCCTGCGAGGTGCTACGCAAAAAATAAAGGCCGAACGCGTCGGCCTTTTATCTTTGAGAGGAGGACTAGATCAGGCGACGCGCGGCTTCAACCACGATTTTCACCGCATGACTTTCGGTCTGCTTCATGGTTTCGGCGTTCGGGATCTCCTGCTGGGTACGGTTGACGATAACGCCCGCCACCATACCGGCACGCAGACCCTGGCTTGCGCACATGGTCAGCAGCGTAGCGGATTCCATTTCGTAGTTCATCACGCCCATGGACTGCCACTCCTCCATTGAGCCTTTGAAACGGCTTACCACGCGGCCTGAGAAGGTGTCGTAACGCTCCTGGCCCGGGTAGAAGGTGTCGGAAGAGGCGGTTACGCCCACGTGGGTGGTTGCGCCTACGGACTTCGCGGCTTCAACCAGCGCGGTGGTGCATTCGAAATCAGCCACTGCCGGGAATTCCATCGGCGCAAAGTGCAGGCTTGCACCGTCCAGACGGACGGACGCGGTGGTGACCAGCACGTCGCCGACGTTGATGTGCGGCTGGATAGCGCCGGTGGTACCGATACGCAGGAAAGTACGAATGCCCAGCTGTGCCAGCTCTTCAACAGCAATAGACGTAGACGGACCACCGATACCGGTAGAGCACACGATCACCGCTTTGCCATCCAGCTCTGCGCGCCAGGTGGTGAACTCACGATGGGCAGCCAGCTTGACCGGCTTATCCATCAGCGCGGCGATCTTTTCCACACGCTCAGGATCGCCGGGGACGATAGCGAGCGTAGCCCCTTGTAAATCGTTTTTAGTGAGGCCGAGATGAAAAACATCAGACTTAGACATAGGGTGACTCCTCTGTGGGTCGGTTAGTCAGAAGAAGTAAAACGGTACTTTACAGAAGCACTACGCAGAATTTCGTGACACACCTCACTATGAATGAAAATGATTGCAGTTAATTTCCATTAAATAGTGACTTACATCACATTAACAAGTTATATCGCCAGGTGCTGCACAAAAGATAGACCGTTTAAGGCACTGTGAGTTGTTAACCTGGTGTCTATATTTACCTTTGCGCTAACTCATTGGTACGGAGAATGCCATGACTGAAAAAACCGGATTTGCACCTGCTGCGGCCCCACATGCTTCAACCATCGTGTCGACGCCAGAAGCGGCAATTACCGCGGGTGAGACCTCCATTCCCTCGCAGGGGGAGAATATGCCTGCTTATCACGCACGGCCAAAATCGGCAGACGGCCCGCTGCCCATCGTGATTGTGATTCAGGAAATATTTGGTGTTCACGAACACATTCGCGACCTCTGCCGCCGGCTGGCGCTGGAAGGGTATCTGGCCGTTGCGCCAGAGCTCTACTTCCGTCAGGGGGATCCGAACGACTACAGCGATATTCCAACATTGCTTAGCAACCTGGTCAGCAAAGTCCCGGACGCGCAGGTGCTGGCCGATCTCGACCACGTCGCCAGCTGGGCGGCGCGCAACGGCGGCGATCCGCATCGTCTGCTGGTCACCGGTTTCTGCTGGGGCGGACGCATTAGCTGGCTGTATGCCGCGCATAACCCGCAGCTCAAAGCCGCTGTCGCCTGGTACGGCAAACTGGTGGGTGAAAAAACGCTGAATTCACCGAAACATCCCGTCGATATTGCCACCGAGTTAAATGCCCCCGTGTTAGGGCTTTACGGCGGTCAGGACACCGGTATTTCGCTCGATTCGGTAGAGACAATGCGCCATGCGCTCCGTGCGGCAAATGCGAAGGCGGAGATCGTGGTCTACCCGGATGCCGGGCATGCGTTTAACGCCGATTATCGTCCGAGCTATCACGCTGAATCAGCCAAAGATGGCTGGCAGCGGATGCTGGCGTGGTTTAGCCAGTACGGCGGGAAGAAAGCATAAAGCAAAAAGCCCGGTGGCGGCTTCGCCTTACCGGGCAATCTAACACCACTACGCCTGACGCAAATTCTGCGCCGCCTTCACCATGTTGGCGAGCGCCGCACGCGTCTCCGGCCAGCCGCGGGTTTTCAGTCCGCAGTCCGGGTTTACCCACAGGCGCTCCGCCGGAATGCGCTGGGCCGCTTTTTTCAGCAGGGCTTCAATCCACTCCACGCTCGGTACGTTCGGGGAGTGAATGTCGTACACGCCCGGCCCGATTTCATTCGGGTAGTCGAACTCTTCAAACGACTCCAGCAGCTCCATGTCCGAACGCGAGGTCTCGATGGTGATCACGTCGGCGTCCAGCGCGGCAATCGAATCCATGATGTCGTTAAATTCGCAGTAGCACATGTGGGTGTGGATCTGGGTGTCGTCCTTCGCCACCGCGGCGTTAATGCGGAACGCTTCCACGCCCCACTGCAGGTAGGCGTCCCAGTCGCTGCGGCGCAGCGGCAGGCCTTCACGTAGCGCCGGCTCGTCAATCTGGATAATGCCAATACCTGCCGCTTCCAGATCGGCCACTTCATCACGCAGCGCCAGGGCTATCTGTTTGGCGATGGTTTCACGGGTCACGTCTTCACGCGGGAACGACCAGCAGAGAATGGTCACCGGACCGGTGAGCATCCCTTTTACCGGCTTGTCGGTCAGGGACTGGGCATACTTCGCCCACTCCACGGTGATCGCTTCCGGGCGGCTGACGTCACCAATGACCACAGGCGGCTTCACGCAGCGGGAGCCATAGCTCTGCACCCAGCCGTTCTGGGTAAAGACAAAGCCGTCCAGGTGCTCACCAAAATATTCCACCATGTCGTTACGCTCGGCCTCGCCGTGCACCAGCACGTCCAGCCCCAGGCGTTCCTGCTCGATAATCGCCTGCTTGATGTGTTCCGCGATGCCGGTGCGGTAGTGATTCGCATCCAGATTGCCCTTTTTGAAGTCCAGACGCAGGCCGCGGATCTCCGTAGTTTGCGGGAAAGAGCCGATAGTCGTTGTCGGCCAGGCGGGCAGGTTGAAACGGGCGCGCTGGGCTTCGGCGCGCACTTCGTACGGGCTCTGGCGCTGGCTGTCCTGAGCGGTGATGGCCGCCAGGCGTTTTTCCACCGCCGGGTTGTGCACGCGCGCAGAGTGGCGACGCGCCTGGATCGGGGCGCTCCATTCGGTAATCGCCGCCGTGTCGCCGCTGTTCAGCGCGTCGCGCAGCAGCGTGAGCTCTTCACATTTTTGCAGGGCAAAGGCAAACCAGCTTTTTACCTCGGCATCCAGGCGGGTCTCCACGCTCAGATCGATCGGGCTGTGCAGCAGGGAACAGGAAGAGGCCACCCAAAGCTCACGTTTGCCAACGATGTCTTTGATTTGTGCATATTTCTCGGTCAGATCGGCACGCCAGACGTTACGACCGTTAACCAGCCCGGCAGAAAGCAGCCAGTCCGCTGGCAGGCGCTTGTGCAGCTCCGCCACATCATCTTTACCGTGTACGAGGTCAACGTGCAGGCCCTGAACCGGCAGCGTGGTAATGGTGTTCAGGTTTGGCGTCACGCCTTCGAAATAGGTGGTGAGCAGCAGCTTCACCTGCCCGGTGAGCGCGTCATACGCCGGTTTGAAGGCATCGAGCCATTCCTTCGGCAGCTCAAGCACCAGCGCCGGTTCGTCGATTTGCACCCACTGAATACCGCGCTTGCCCAGCTCAATCAGCACCTGTTTGTAGACCGGCAAGATATCCTTCAGCAGGCTGAGTCGGTCAAACGGCTCACCTTTCACTTTGCCCAGCCACAGATAGGTTACCGGCCCGAGCAGCACCGGTTTCACCTGGTGGCCCAGCGCCAGCGCTTCGTCCACCTCGTCCAGAAGCTGCGTCCAGGTCAGCCTGAACTGCTGGCCTTTCACGAACTCCGGCACCATATAGTGATAGTTGGTGTTAAACCACTTGGTCATTTCCGCCGCTGCCGCTGGCTCCCCCGTTGGCGCGCGGCCGCGGCCGATGCGGAACAGGGTATCGATATCTACCGATCCATCTTTGTTCTGATGACGAGCCGGCACGTTGCCAAGCAGCAGGCTGGTCGTTAGAACATGGTCGTACCAGGCGAAATCGCCCACCGGCAGCAGGTCAATGCCCGCCTGTTTTTGCTGCTCCCAGTGGCGGGCGCGCAGCTCGCGCCCCACCGCCAGCAGCTCTTCACGGGTGGCGTTACCCGCCCAGTAGCTTTCTTGCGCTTTTTTCAGCTCGCGACGCAGGCCAACGCGAGGGAAACCGAGAGTGTGATTGCGGATTGTCATGGTATGCCCCTTGTGAAATTCGTTATTTAGACGTCCAGATGTTTACACTTCTATAATTGGCAGGTACTGTATATTCCTCAAGCGCAATATGTTCATGGCGAAGTGAAGGACTTTCATGATCGAGATAAAACACCTGAAAACGCTACAAGCGTTGCGGAACTGCGGCTCGCTCGCGGCGGCTGCGGCCACGCTGCACCAGACCCAGTCCGCCCTTTCTCACCAGTTCAGCGATCTGGAACAACGCCTCGGCTTCCGTCTTTTTGTGCGTAAGAGCCAGCCCCTGCGCTTTACGCCACAGGGTGAAATTCTTCTTCAGCTGGCGAATCAGGTACTGCCGCAAATCGCCAGCGCGCTGCAGGCGTGTAACGAACCGCAGCAGACCAAGCTGCGTATCGCCATTGAGTGCCACAGCTGTATTCAGTGGCTGACCCCCGCGCTTGAGAACTTCCGTCAGAAGTGGCCACAGGTGGAGATGGACTTCAAATCCGGCGTGACCTTTGACCCGCAGCCGTCGTTGCAGCAGGGCGAGCTGGACCTGGTGATGACCTCTGACATCCTGCCGCGCAGCGGCCTGCACTATTCGCCGATGTTTGATTATGAAGTGCGCCTGGTGCTCGCGCCGGACCATCCGCTGGCGACCAAAACGCGCATCACGCCGGAAGACCTGGCGACAGAAACGCTGCTGATTTATCCGGTCCAGCGCAGTCGTCTGGATATCTGGCGCCACTTCCTGCAGCCCGCAGGCATTAGCCCGCAGCTGAAAAGCGTGGATAACACGCTGCTGCTGATTCAGATGGTGGCGGCCAGAATGGGTATCGCGGCGCTGCCGCACTGGGTGGTGGAGAGTTTTGAACGCCAGGGTCTGGTGCAGACCAAAACCCTGGGTGAAGGACTGTGGAGCCGACTGTACGCCGCCGTGCGCGATGGCGAGCAGCGTCAGCCGATTACGGAGGCGTTTATTCGCTCAGCGCGGAACCACGCGTGCGACCATCTTCCGTTTGTGCGGAGCGCGGAGCGACCCATCGGCGATGGACCCACAGCGAAGCCAGGATCACCGCTCCCCCAATAATGAAGCTCGGCCAGTGCGGCTGTTGCTGCCAGATGGCGAGGTTAACCAGCAGCCCTGCCGGGACATGCACGTTGTTCATGATCCCCAGCGTACCGGCGTCTACCTGCGTAGCGCCGTAGTTCCACATGAAGTACCCCAGCCCTGACGCCACCACGCCCAGCCAGACCAGAACGCCCCACTGCACGGTGGTGGTCGGCAGTTTTTGCGGGTTACCGAGCATAAACCACGCCGCCACCGCGACAATCGCGGCGCCCATATAAAACCAGGCGAACGCGTTATGCTGCGGCATCGGACGGGTTTCCATCAGGCGTTTGTAGCCCACCATGCCGATGGCAAAACTGATGTTGGCGAGCTGGACGAACATCAGCCCGGTCCAGAAGTGATCGCTGACTTTGTCATAGCGAATGATCGCCGCGCCGATCACCGCCAGCGCCGCGCTCAGCAGGTATCCCCAGCGCAGGCGGCGTCTGCTGAGCAGGTCGTAAATCAGCGTGATATAGAGCGGCGTCAGCACGGTAAAGAGCAGGAACTCGGAGACAGACAGGTAGACGTAGGCCCGGAAGCTAAACAGATACATGATGCCGAGCTGCATCGCCCCCACCAGCATGTACAGCACAATCGTTTTCAGCGATTGCCCGCGCGTGCGCAGAAACGGCAGGAACACCAGCGCCGCCAGCCCCACGCGCATCAGCACCGAGAAGTAGCTGTCGACCGAACCGGCAAGGTATTCGCCAATCAGGCTAAAGGAGAAGGCCCACAGGATAGTGGTGATAATGAGTAGCGCCACAATGCTTGTCTCTCAAAAAGAAGGAGAGGCATTGTAGCGAACTCTTTAGTTGACATCTGAGCAATAAACAACCAAATGAAGATTATTCAAGGAATAGTTTGCGCAGATACTTCGGCACCGCGTTGTCTGCGTTGGTGCCGATCACTTCCAGCTCCGGGTGCAGATCTTTCAGACGCTGGTGCGCATTCTCCATAATGCAGCCCTTGCCTGCCATCGAAAGCATTTCAGCGTCGTTCATGCCGTCACCAAAGGCGATACAGTCCTTCAGCTCGAAGCCCAGACGTTTCGCGACGGCTTCCAGCGCGTGACCCTTGGAGACGCCCCCCGCCATCACTTCCAGGCAGGTCAGGGTTGAGAAGCTCACGTTAACGCGATCGCCCCAGCGGGCGTTGATCGCCTGTTCCAGCGGGAGCAGCTCTTCGTGGCTGTCACAGGTGAAGAACACCTTGCTGATCCCTTCCGGCTCCAGCAGGCCAGGTTCGTAAAGGGAGTAATTGAATACCGCTTCCTTGAAGAAACGCATTTCGTCCGGACGGTGGCGGTTCATAAACCAGTCGTCGTCGCGGTAAACGTTAGTGACGATAGCCGGGTTGTTATGCACCACGCCAAACAGATCGGCGGCAATATCGCGATCCAGGTTGTGGGTAAAGATCAGGTTGCCGTCAGTATCGTGCACGCGCGCACCGTTGGAGGTGATCATGTACGATTTGATTTCCAGATTATCGCGGATCTGCCCCACGTCCACGTGGTGGCGACCAGTGGCAAACACGAAGTTCACGCCACGGGCGGTCAGGAGTTTTAAGGTCTCTTTCGCGTAAGGCGAGAGGGTGTGGTCGGGGGAAAGCAGCGTGCCATCTAAATCAGATGCAACAACCTGGTACATAGGGATTTCAACCTCTGGTGGAAAACAAAAATCAATTATGCCTGTTGAAAAATTCAACAATGGCGTTGAGCGCGACTGAGCGCATAGCGTCCTTTTCAAAAAGGATCTCATGGTACGCGCCGTTAATGACCAGCGGTTTTCCCCCTTCACAAGGGTGACCGGCGGCAGCGCGCAGTTCGCAATAACGATCATGCATGCGGTTATCCACCACACGCTCTTCTTCAGCCTGAATCAGGAGCGTTGGCGTGTCGTCATTGCCGACGCCAGCCAGCACCTGCTCACCGGCAAGAATACCTTCCCGCACCCAGTGATAGGTCGGGCCGCCCACGCGCAGGCGCGGCTCATCGGCATAAAAACGCAGGTTACGACGATAGCGCTGTCGGCTGTGGGTAAGCACGTTCATCGCAAACGGCAGTGCGCGCCAGCGCCCCGTCCCGATGGCATAGCCTTCTCGAATGCGCTGATGGCCCTCAGCCCAGTCAAGAATATGACGCACCATCCAGTCAGGAAAACGCATGACGATGCCATACATCGGCGCGGTGAGCGCAATGGCGTCGCACTGGTGCGCGTGGCGCTGTAAAAACAGCGTTGAAATCGCGCCGCCCATTGAGTGCGCCAGAATATAGCGCTTCCGCCAGGGGCCAGGCTCGACCTCCTGCTGCCAGAACGCGGCGAGATCGTCGACGTAATCGCTGAAGTTATCCACGTGGCCGCGATGCGTATCCGATAGCAGGCGGCCAGAAAGCCCCTGCCCGCGGTGATCGATAATCAGCACATCGAAGCCCAGATGGAACAGGTCGTAGGCCAGTTCGGCGTATTTGATATAGCTCTCAATACGCCCGGGGCAGACAACAATGACCCGGTCATTTTTCTTATCGTGAAAACGCACAAAGCGTACCGGAATTTCACCGACGCCCGTAAACTCATCTTCCTCACGCTGGCGCCAGAAATCGGTCAGCGGCCCCATGGAGAAAGCAGCAAATGCGTTTTCTCGTGTTTCCCAGTCCTTTTTCTGCTGAAACATCGGGTTTCTACTCACCTAAGCCAAGGAATATCGTTTTTTCGTAACCGGTCACAAAATGACTCAACAATAGCGTATTGTGGCATAAAAACAGACGATTCGGGAGTTTCAAATGACCTTCGAGTGGTGGTTCGCTTACCTGCTGACATCCATCATCCTTAGTCTTTCACCGGGCTCGGGCGCCATTAACACCATGACCACCTCCATCAACCACGGCTACCGCGGTGCGGCGGCGTCGATTGCCGGTTTGCAGACCGGGCTGGGCATTCATATTGTGCTGGTCGGGATTGGTCTGGGGACCCTGTTCTCCCGCTCCGTGCTGGCCTTTGAGGTGCTGAAATGGGCCGGGGCAGCGTATCTGATTTGGCTCGGTATCCAGCAGTGGCGCGCGGCAGGCTCCATCAACCTGAATACGCTCGCTCAGACGCAAAATCGCGGCCATTTGTTTAAGCGCGCGGTGTTCGTCAATCTGACCAACCCGAAGAGCATCGTTTTCCTCGCCGCGCTGTTCCCGCAGTTTATCGTGCCACATCAGCCCCAGGTGATGCAGTACGTGGTGCTGGGTGCGACCACCATTATCGTCGATATTATCGTGATGATTGGTTACGCGACGCTAGCGCAGCGAATTGCGGCGTGGATTAAAGGGCCTAAGCAGATGAAGGCCCTGAATAAAGTCTTTGGCTCGCTGTTTATGCTGGTTGGCGCGCTGCTTGCGTCAGCGCGTCATGCTTAGCGAGAAATGATGAGATGAATGCCGAAGCCGGCGAACAGCGCGCCGGCGAAGCCGTCAATCCACTTCGCGATACGCTGGTAGCCGCGGCGCATCGCCGGTAAGGCAAACAGGCTGGCCACGATGGTAAACCAGGCAAAGGTTTCAACGACGATCAGCAGGAAGATGCCCCAGCGCGCGCCCGCACCGACGCTATCGCCGACAAACAGCGAGAAAACGGAGCCGAAATAGATAATCGCTTTTGGGTTCGCCAGATTGGTCAGCAGCCCTTTTACAAAGCTGCGGCCGCCCGTTGCCAGCTCCACCTTTGGCTCTTCCGGTTTTTTCTCTTCTTTCTTCAGCGCCCCGCGCAGCATCTGGTAGCCCATCCAGCACAGGTACAGCCCGCCGCCGACCATGATGATGTTATGCAGCCACGCCATCTTCGCCAGGATAAGGTTCAGACCGAGCAGCGCAACGGCCGCCCAGACCATAACGCCCATGGTGATACCGAGCACGCCCATCATCGCCTCTTTGCGGGAGCGGCTAACGGCCGTTTGTGATACGAAGAAAAAGTCTGGGCCGGGGCTCATCAGCGCAACGATGTGCACTAACGCCACGGTGAGAAATAGCATCAACATAATTAACTCGCGGGGAAATAATTCAGTGAGTCATCATCCTGGCACTTTTTCGCCCGGCTGACTACTCCTCATCATCACCATCGGCGTGAGAGCGGATGAGCGCCATAAACTCTTTACCGAAGCGCTCCAGCTTGCGCGTCCCCACGCCGTTGACGCTGAGCATTTCGCTGGCGCTGAGCGGCATCTGCTCGGCCATCTCAATCAGCGTCGCGTCGTTGAACACCACGTAAGGTGGGATGTTTTCTTCGTCGGCGATGGCTTTACGCAGCTTGCGCAGTTTGGCGAACAGCTTGCGGTCGTAGTTGCCGCCGTAGGATTTCTGCATCACGCGCGGCTTCAGGGCGATGACGCGCGGCACGGCGAGCTTGAGCTCAACGTCACCGCGCAATACCGGACGCGCCGCTTCGGTCAACTGCAGGGCGGAGTGCTGGGCAATGTTCTGCGTGGCGAAGCCGAGGTGAATGAGCTGGCGAATGATACTCACCCAGTGCTCGTGGCTCTGCTCCTTGCCGATACCGTAGACCGGCAGCTTGTCATGCCCCATATCGCGGATACGCTGGTTATTCGCGCCGCGCAGCACTTCCACCACGTAGCCCATCCCAAAGCGCTGGTTCACACGGTAAATGGTCGAGAGCGCCTTACGCGCGTCCATCAGGCCATCGTACTGTTTCGGCGGATCCAGGCAGATATCGCAGTTGCCGCACGGCTCCTGTCGTCCTTCACCAAAGTAGTTGAGCAGCACCAGACGGCGGCAGGTTTGCGCTTCAGCAAACGCGCCCATCGCGTTGAGCTTGTGGCGCTCGATATCCTGCAGCTGTCCCTGCGGTTTCTCTTCCAGACAGCGGCGCAGCCACGCCATATCGGCCGGATCGTAAAACAGCATCGCTTCCGCAGGCAGCCCGTCACGCCCGGCGCGGCCCGTTTCCTGATAGTAGGATTCGATATTGCGCGGGATGTCGAAATGCACCACAAAGCGCACGTTCGGCTTGTTGATGCCCATTCCGAACGCCACCGTCGCGACGACGATCTGCAGGTCGTCGCGCTGGAATTTTTCCTGCACGTCGGCGCGGATGTGGTTCTCTAACCCGGCATGATACGCGGCAGCGCTAAAGCCACGGTTTTGCAGACGCGCGGCGGTGTCTTCCACCTTCGCACGGCTGTTGCAGTAGATGATGCCGGACTTGCCGCGCTGCTCCTGGACGTAGCGCAGGAGCTGATCCAGCGGCTTGAACTTTTCCATCAGCATATAGCGGATATTAGGGCGGTCGAAGCTGCTGACCTGAATGTAGGGGTCGTTCAGCCCGAGCAGACGAACGATATCCAACCGCGTGGTGTCATCCGCCGTGGCGGTAAGCGCCATAAACGGCAGCTCGGGGAAGCGCTGACGCAGCTGCCCGAGGGCAGCGTATTCCGGGCGGAAGTCGTGTCCCCACTGGGAAATACAGTGCGCTTCATCTACCGCCAGCAGCACCGGGTTCCAGTGCGCAAGATGGTCGAGGAAGTTATCCAGCATCAGGCGTTCCGGGGCGATATACAGCAGGCGGATCTGCCCGGTGCGGCACCCGGCCATCACCTCTTGCTGCTGCTCACGGGTTTGCGTGGAGTTAAGACAGGCTGCAGCCACGCCGTTGGCGAGCAGCTGGTCAACCTGGTCTTTCATCAGAGAAATGAGAGGGGATACCACGACCGTCAGGCCGTTAAGCACCAGCGCGGGCACCTGATAACAGAGGGACTTACCGCCGCCAGTCGGCATCACCACCAGGCAATCACGACCTTCCAGCACCGTTTCAATGATGGTTTCCTGGCCGGGGCGGAACTGCTGGTAGCCAAAGGTTTCATGCAAAACCTGTTTAGCCAGCGACTCCTGATTCAATACTTCCGCCTGCGCCACGTTAACCCCATATGCCTGAAATGAAACAGGCGCTATTTTCAGCGCCTGAGAGAGAAACTTCAACGTTTAACGCAAAAACATTCGAGCAGCCTAGAGAATATCGTTCAGCATCACGCCCACGCCGACGCGGGTCTGGTTGAAGTTGTAATCGATAAGCGACTCGCCGTAACCGCTGTACACCTGAGTATAGATACGGACATGCTTCGTCATTGGATAGCTTAAGCCCACTTCCGCACCGCCGTAGCCGGTGTTCCAGTTGTACTGACCTTTGGCGCTGAGCACGGCATCACCTAACTGGTAGCCGACCTTGAGCTGGTAGTAGCCCATATATTTGGTGATATCCGGGTTGTCGTCAGTGCTGCCGACTACATACCACGGCTTCACTTCCACCATCCAGTTACCGTTCTGCGCCATCAGACGCGTATAGGCGCGGTTCCAGCTGCGCGAGGTAGGGTCAGAGCGACCGTTGGAATCGTGGTTAAAGCCCACTTCGACGTCACGCAGCGTCCAGCCCGCAAACTCATAATCCGTTGCAAAACCGAGGAACAGCTGCGGCTCATAGTTGGTTTCACGGAACGGTGAGGACTCTCCGCTGTTAGAGAGCTGCCACCAGGATTTCTGGGTGTAAGACGCCCCGAGCACCGAGTTCGGCCCCAGAATACCGCGCCAGAACGGGAACGCGAGGCTGAGCTGGAACTTCACCTCATCTTTACGCGCATTATCAGACCAGTTATAGGAGCTTATCGCCTCTTTGTTGAGATCGCTGGTCTGGGTGTAAATCACGTAGTTGGTGTCATACGGATAGAGCGTGAACGGATTGTCATGCTCCTGAAGAAGGTTCGCGATAATGCTACCGTGAACGGCAGGTTTATCATGCACCTCTTTGATCGTCGCTTCCTGCGCATATGCTGTGAGGGGCAGCGCAACCGCCGCCAGTAACCAGGCCAGATACGTCCGCATCGGTGGTGTTCTCCTGCAAAAGAGTAAAATTAGCTGAATAGTTATGTGGCGGACATTCTACAGACTTCTGCGACAACTGCTGCATCCTCGTTTCTGAAAGTGGAATTCCTTGTTGCCGAGGCATAAAATCAACATTTCGTTAACAATAAGGATGTGATGCCTCATGTCAGCCATGCTTACCGCCGAAGAAGTGTTAAAACTCGTGGGCGAGATTTTTGTTTACCATATGCCGTTTAACCGTGCGCTGGGACTGGAGCTGGAGCGTTACGAGAAAGACTTCGCCCAGCTGAGCTTCAACAACCAGCCGATGATGGTGGGTAACTGGGCGCAAAGTATTTTGCACGGCGGCGTGATTGCCTCCGCGCTGGACGTGGCGGCAGGTCTGGTCTGCGTGGGCAGTACGCTGACCCGCCATGACACCATCAACGAAGACGAACTCCGCCAGCGTCTGGCGCGCATGGGGACCATTGATTTGCGCGTCGACTACCTCCGCCCGGGGCGCGGAAATCGCTTTACCTGTTCCAGCAGCCTGCTGCGCGCGGGGAATAAAGTGGCCGTGGCGCGCGTTGAGTTACACAACGAAGAACAGGTGTATATCGCCAGCGCAACCGCCACTTATATGGTGGGTTGATACGGCAAAATCGGGTAAAATTAATTCACTTCTTTGTAACGGATTTTCCCGATGGATGCTAAACAGACGCGGCAGGGCGTTTTACTCGCCCTTGCCGCTTATTTTATTTGGGGTATCGCCCCGGCGTATTTCAAGCTTATCGCCTACGTTCCCGCCGATGAGATCCTGACTCACCGCGTTATCTGGTCGTTCTTTTTTATGATCGCGCTGATGAGCCTCAGCCGTCAGTGGTCGGGCGTCAAAACGCTGTTTAAAACCCCTAAAAAGGTCTTCCTGCTGGCGCTCTCAGCGGTGCTGATTGGCGGCAACTGGCTGCTGTTTATCTGGGCGGTGAATAACCATCACATGCTCGAAGCGAGCCTGGGGTACTTCATTAACCCACTGGTGAACATCGTGCTGGGGATGATTTTCCTCGGTGAGCGCTTCCGCCGGATGCAGTGGGTGGCGGTGATTCTGGCCTTCTGCGGCGTACTGGTGCAGCTCTGGACCTTCGGCTCGCTGCCGATTATCGCTCTCGGTCTGGCGTTCAGCTTTGCCTTCTACGGCCTGGTGCGTAAGAAGATTGCGGTGGAAGCGCAGACGGGGATGCTGTTTGAAACCCTGTGGCTGCTCCCCGTGGCGGCGATTTATCTCTTCGGCATCGCCGACAGCGCCACCAGCCATATGGGCAGTAACCCGTGGTCACTGAACCTGATGCTGATGGCGGCGGGCGTGGTGACCACCATACCTCTGCTGTGCTTCACCGGTGCCGCAACGCGTCTGCGTCTCTCCACGCTAGGCTTCTTCCAGTATATTGGCCCGACGCTGATGTTCCTGCTGGCTGTGGTGTTTTACGGCGAAGTGCCGGGGGCGGATAAGATGGTGACGTTCGCCTTTATCTGGGTGGCGCTGGCGATTTTCGTCGCCGATGCGATTTATACCCAGCGCAGGGTGCGCAAAGGGCTGTAGTGCCTTTTTGCCGGATGGCGGCTGCGCCTTATCCGGCCTACAAGATCTGTAGGCCCGGTAAGCGTAGCGCCACCGGGCGGATTCTCAAAGCCAGTTACGACGCTTAAAGTACAGATACGGCGCCAGCCCCGCGAGGATCATGAAGATAATCGCCCCCGGGTAACCAAAGCTCCACTTCAGCTCCGGCATAAACTCAAAGTTCATCCCATAGCTGGACGCCACCAGCGTCGGCGGCAGGAACACTACGGACACCACCGAGAAGATCTTGATGATGCGGTTCTGCTCGATGTTGATAAAGCCCATCGCCGCCTGCATCAGGAAGTTCACCTTCTGGAACAGAGACTCGTTGTGCGGCAGCAGGGATTCGATATCTCGTAAGATCTCACGCGCCTGCTCCAGCTGACCGCCCGGCAGACGCGCCTTGCGCACCAGGAAGTTCAGCGCGCGCTGGGTATCCATAAGACACAAACGTACCTTCCAGCCGATATCTTCCAGCTCCGCCAGCGTGGAGAGCGCTTCGTCGTACTCATCGCCCTGATGGCCTTCCATGATCACGCGGCTCAGCTTTTCCAGATCGCTGTAGATGTTTTCAATTTCGTCCGCCAGCTGTTCAATTTTGGTCTCGAACAGATCGAGCAGCAGCTCGTAAGCGTTACCGTCCACCATCGCCTGGCTGCGGGCGCGCATGCGGTAGAGACGAAATGCCGGCAGCTCGCGCTCGCGCAGGGTAAACAGACGGCCGTCGCGAATGGTAAACGCCACGGTGGAGTTACCCGCGTGATCTTCCGCATCTTCAAAGAAGAAGAAGGAGTGAATGTGCAGACCGTCTTCGTCTTCAAAAAAACGCGCGGATGCTTCGATGTCTTCCAGTTCCGGGCGAGTTGCCAGGCTTTGCCCCAGCTCAGATTGTACGCGAAGGCGTTCATCGTCGTCCGGCTCGACCAGATCCACCCATACGGCATCAATGAGGGGCTGTGACTCTTCGGCTTCAAGCCGAGTCAGTCGGTTATTTTCGAGTTGAAATGCGCTCAACATGACCGGGACTCCCAATGCAAAAAATATCGGACAGTTCGGTGGGCACACAGAAACAAATTGGGTTTCAGACCATTAAACAGCCTGACTCAGCGCGACGGGAATAATGCAGGTCGCTGACAACCACTAAGGCCATCAGCAAGAGGAGATAGCCTTAGGAGTTGTTCCTGGATGACAGGGAATTGAGCCAGTATCTACTGGGTGTGTCCAAGGCGAATGTCCTCTTAGCGTAATCGTGCGCGCATGTTACGCCAGCTATAACTGTGGCGTCAACACGCAACGGAACGCTGAAGGGCATTAATTGACCTTCACTGTATAAGGCTAGCAGATTATTACAAAATAATGATATTTTTCTGAATGTTAGACTGTTTCCAGCTTCGCATAGGCCGCCACCAGCCATTTGATCCCCTGCCCCTGGAACGCCACCTGCAGGCGGCTGTGCTCGCCGCTGCCTTCCAGATTCACAATGGTGCCTTCACCAAACTTCGAATGGCGTACGCGCTGGCCCAGCTTGTAGCCGGTGTCGGTTTCCGCAATCGGCGAGCCCATGCGCTGATGGCTGACCGGACGGCTGATGCTCGCCCGCAGACGCACCTCTTCCACGCACTCCTCCGGCAGTTCGCCGATGAAGCGCGACGGACGGTGATAGACCTCTTTACCGTACAGACGGCGGGTTTCGGCATAGGTCAGCGTCAGCTTTTGCATCGCGCGCGTCACGCCTACGTAGGCCAGACGACGCTCCTCTTCCAGACGGCCGCCCTCATCCAGAGACATCTGGCTCGGGAACATCCCCTCTTCCATCCCGACAATAAACACCTGCGGGAACTCCAGGCCTTTGGCGGAGTGCAGGGTCATCAGCTGAACCGCATCCTGCCAGGTGTCCGCCTGCCCTTCGCCCGCTTCCAGCGCGGCGTGGGACAGGAACGCCTGCAGCGGCATCAGGTCTTCGTCTTCTTCGTTGTAGCTGAACTGGCGCGTTGCCGTCACCAGTTCCTCTAAGTTCTCAATACGGGTCTGGCCCTTCTCGCCTTTTTCCTGCTCGTACATAGTGCGCAGGCCGGAGTCTTTAATCACCCGGTCGGTCTGCACGTGCAGCGGCATGTCGGCGGTTTCCTGCGCCAGGGCGTCAATCAGCTCAAGGAAGCGCTGTAACGCGCTGGCGGCACGTCCGGCGAGGGCTTTTTCCTGCAGCAGCTCGCGGCACGCCTGCCACAGCGTCAGCTGGCGATCGCGCGAGGCCTGACGCACCACGTCCAGCGTGCGGTCGCCAATCCCGCGGGTCGGCGTATTCACCACGCGTTCAAACGCCGCGTCGTCGTTACGGTTCGCAATGAGGCGCAGATACGACAGCGCATCTTTGATTTCCTGACGTTCGAAGAAGCGCATGCCGCCGTAAATGCGGTACGGCATGCTCACCTGCAGGAGCGCCTCTTCCAGCACGCGCGACTGGGCGTTGCTGCGGTAAAGAATGGCGCACTGCTCCAGCGCGCCGCCGTTGTCCTGCCAGGTTTTTATGCGGTTCACCACGAAGCGAGCTTCGTCGAGCTCGTTGAAGGCGCAGTAAATCGAAATCGGTTCACCGTCGACGCCGTCGGTCCACAGCTTTTTCCCCAGACGCCCGTTGTTGTTTTCAATCAGGGCGTTGGCCGCGCTCAGGATGTTGCTGGTTGAACGGTAGTTCTGCTCCAGACGAATGGTTTCCGCGCCGGGGAAATCGTTGAGGAAGCGCTGGATATTTTCTACCTGCGCCCCGCGCCAGCCGTAGATCGACTGGTCATCGTCGCCCACGATCATCACCTTGCCGGTATCACCGGCCAGCAGGCGGATCCACGCGTACTGGATGTTGTTGGTATCCTGGAATTCGTCCACCAGGATATTGGTGAAGCGTTCACGGTAGTGCTGCAGGATGTGCGGCTTGTTGAGCCACAGCTCGTGGGCGCGCAGCAGCAGCTCGGCGAAATCCACCAGGCCGGCGCGATCGCACGCTTCCTGATAGGCCTTGTAGACGTTCTGCCAGGTCTGCTCGACCGGGTTGCCGAAGCTCTGAATGTGGTGCGGGCGCAGCCCCTCGTCTTTCTGGCCGTTGATGTACCACATCGCCTGACGCGGCGGCCACTGCTTCTCGTCGAGGTTCATCGCCTTAATCAGGCGCTTCAGCAAGCGGAGCTGGTCTTCGCTGTCGAGGATCTGGAAATCCTGCGGCAGGTTGGCGTCCATATGGTGCGCGCGCAGCAGGCGGTGCGCCAGGCCGTGGAAGGTGCCGACCCACATGCCGCCCTGGCTGGTGCCCATCAGCTGGGCGATACGGTGGCGCATCTCTGCCGCCGCCTTGTTGGTAAACGTCACCGCCATGATGGAGTACGGGGAGCAGTTCTCCACGCTCTGCAGCCAGGCGATACGGTGAACCAGCACGCGCGTCTTACCACTGCCCGCCCCAGCCAGCACCAGCATGTTGGTGCGCGAGGCGGCAACCGCGTCACGCTGTTTGTCATTAAGGCTGTCGAGCAGGTAAGAAACGTCCATTGGCACCGTCACATAGTATTCAGGAACACAGCAAAACGCCCGGTGGCGCTTCGCTTACCGGGCCTACAACTGCAAACCCCTGGTAATTTATACAATATTACTGGTGATTATATCAGCGTCGTGAGGGATGCCAACCGTGAAATTTCCACGTGCGGCAGAAGACGGCTGTCCAGCGTGGTCATCAGGTCGGCGTTTTCCGGCCTGATCCAGCAGGCCTGCATGCCGCAGCGGATAGCCCCGGCCACGTCCGTGGTCAGGTCATCCCCCACGTGCAGAATGTTACCCAGCGGCAGGTTAAGCTTGTCCGCCGCCAGATGGTACATATCGCTGAACGGCTTCGCGCGCCCGTGTGGACCTGCGCGCAGCACAAATTCAAAGTAATCGCTGAGGCCAAACAGCTCGGGCTGGGCATTGCCGTTGGTGATGGCCACCAGCGGCCACTTTTCGGCAAGCTTCGCCAGCGTGTCGTGGGTCTCCTGCGGCACGTCGATACGGCTGCGCCATTTGGCGAAGTTTTCCATTGCCGCTTCGGCCCCGATGGCCGCGTCCTGGACACTCAGGCCCACGTTGAGCATCGCCTGTTCAACCGCACGACGACGCCATTCGGTCACGTCGTGATAAATGTCCGGCTCGGTCTCACGCAGGGACTGACGCAGCTTCTGAAAGTCCTCGTTCTGTATCGCTTTCAGCGCGGGATGGTAGTTCTGCACAAACGCCAGCGACTCCTGCTCGGTACGCAGGATCACTTCGCGGTTGTCATAAAGGGTGTCATCAAGGTCAAACGTCAGGGCCGAGATCTGACCAAGTGGGCGGTAAAAACGCATTATTTCCCCCGTTTGGCGCGTGGATGCGCCGCGTCATACACCGAGGCAAGGTGTTGGAAGTCTAAGTGGGTATAGATTTGAGTGGTCGACAGATTTGCGTGGCCAAGCAGTTCTTGCACGCCGCGCAGATCGCCGCTCGACTCAAGCATGTGTGTCGCAAAGGAGTGGCGCAGCTTGTGCGGGTGAACGTGGCTGTTCAGCCCCTGCTTAATGCCCCACTCCGCAAAGCGCTTCTGCACGTTACGCGCCGAGATCCGTTTGCCGAGCTTCGACAGGAACAGCGCATCCTCTTCGGTGCCAAACAGCCCGCGCAGGTCAAGCCAGTGCTCAATCCAGGAGACCGCGCTGCGGCCAATCGGCAGGCGGCGCTCTTTGCTGCCCTTACCCATCACCCACACTTCACCTGACTCCAGATCGAGGTGTTTGATATCAAGATTAACCAGCTCGGACAGACGCAGGCCTGCGCCGTACATCACCTCCAGCATCGCGCGGTCGCGCACGGCGAGCGGATCGTTAAGGTCGATATCCAGCAGGCGGTTTACGTCGTCGACGTCGATATTTTTAGGCAGATGGCGCGGCGCTTTCGGCGTGGCGATCCCCTTTGCCGGGTTGGCTTTTAAGCCCCCCTGGCTGACCAGCCAGTCGAAGAAACTGCGCAGCGCTGAGAGCCTGAGCGCCAGGCTCGCCGGGCTGAGATTTTTTTTACGGCTACGCACGACGAACCCGCGTACCGTCGCAGCGTCACATTGTTGCCAGCTTTTCAGGCCGATTTCGTCGGCAATCTGCATGATGGCATCAAGCTGACGCTGATAGTTAAGCAGGGTAATGGGGCTAAGCTGACGCTCCACGCCCAGATAGCGCAGAAAGCGCGAAACGTCAGTGGCGAGCAGTCCGTCCGTCATACGCGCTCAATCCAGCGCTCCAGCAGTTCGGGCAGCATCAGGGCGATCTCCTGCAGCAGGTGCGTCGCTTGCCCCTGCTCATAGTGATGCGCGTCGCGGCTGGTAAATAACATGACCCCCAGATCGCCATCGCGCCCCATCAGCGACATCGCTACCGAGCCAATCGCTTTGGCTTCCGGTAACACCACCAGCAGCTCAGGCCCGTTCAGCGGCCCCAGATAGTGGTGCTCATGGCCCAGACGCTGAATGCGCAGCGGTTCAAACGCCTGACGGCTGAGCGCCAGATGGGTAAACCCCGACGGCGCGCCAATGCGCCAGCGGTCAGGGAACAGACGAATCGTTGCGCCTGCCAGCCCCAGCTCCCGGGCCCAGCGGTGGAAGCGGCTGAGGAACTCGTCAAGGCTGTGCGCCGACGCCAGACGCGCCTGCAGGTGCAGCAGACGATAGAACAGGCTTTCGTTGGTGCTGGCCTGCTCCATCAGCAGCGTCATGTTCTCTTCAAGCTGATTGATGTGGTTGCGCGAGCGCGCCATGTGCCATTCGACCAGCGACACGGTCCCGCGAACCGGATGCGGCACGCGCATCTCTTCGACGACGCGTGCATTGCGAATAAAAAACTCAGGATTGCGCAGCAGATAATCAACAACAGCTCTGTCGTCCAGTTCCGTCACTGTTTCCTGCAGTTCTTCCCCTGGTTGTTTCATAGATGGATAAACCCGTCATAGACATGTGCCGCCGGGCCAGTCATATACAGTGGATGACCCGGTCCTTTCCAGGCGATATCAAGCCGACCGCCCGGTAACTCCACGCGAACCTCTTCTGCCAGTAACCCCTGGGAGATGCCCACGGCCACCGCCGCACAGGCGCCGCTTCCGCAGGCCTGAGTCTCGCCCGCGCCGCGCTCGTAAACCCGCAGGCGAATGTGCTCGCGCTTCACCACCTGCATAAAGCCGATGTTCGCGCGCTCCGGGAAACGTTCGTGGCTTTCCAGCACCGGGCCGAGCGTTTCGACCGCGGCGGTTTCCACATCATCAACCTGAATCACGCAGTGTGGGTTACCCATTGAGACGACGCCGCACAATACTGTCTGCTCGGCCGCACGCATAATATAGGTCTTTTCCGCTTTGTTTGCGCGAAACGGCACGACGGAGGGCTCGAAGTTAGGCTCGCCCATGTTCACGCGCACCAGTTCATCATCGGTGACGCTGAGCACCATGCGACCATTGGCCGTGCTGACGCGAATATCACGCTTGTTGGTCAGCCCTTTCAGGCGGACAAAGCGGGCAAAACAGCGCGCGCCGTTGCCGCACTGGTTAACTTCGCTGCCGTCCGCGTTAAAAATACGGTAGTGGAAATCGAGGTCGGGATCGTACGGTGGCTCGACCACCAGCAGCTGATCGAACCCCACGCCCAGATGCCGATCCGCCAGGCGACGGATCAGTTCCGGGGAGAAAAACACATTCTGCGTTACCGCGTCGACGACCATAAAATCGTTGCCAAGGCCATGCATTTTAGAGAACTGCATCATTTGCTCCATTGCGCGGGTACAGAACGTTGTCGTCAGAGATTAACCTGAGTCGGGCCACCGTTGTCGCCACGATCGTTAGTATTTGGCGTGGTAGACTCAATGCCGCTTTGCACAGGTTTCGTTGGCGGCGGCGCGGTTTTATCCTCTGGCGGGAAGTACAGCGGTCCTTTCAGTCCGCAGCCAGTCAGGCTAAACAGCGTGATGAGAACGGCAAGCGTTCGGAAGACGTTTTTCATTATAAAGTTGCTCGTAAGTTCAAATCTGTTTCTATCATCGCAGGAGAAGACACAAAAGCAAGAGTTTGCCGCTTTCCTGCAACGGGAATTATTTAGGGTTATACTGCCGGCATCACGAAAAACAGGAACAAAACCATGAACGACAGTGAATTCCATCGCCTTGCCGACAACCTGTGGATGACCATCGAAGAGCGTCTTGACGACTGGGATGGCGACAGCGATATCGATTGTGAAATCAACGGCGGCATTCTGACCCTGAGCTTCGAAAATGGCAGCAAAATTATTATTAACCGCCAGGAGCCGCTTCACCAGGTCTGGCTGGCCGCGAAACAGGGCGGCTATCATTTCGATCTGAAAGACGGGGAGTGGGTTTGCGACCGCAGCGGCGTACCGTTCTGGGACCTGCTGGAACAGGCGGCGACCGCGCAGGCGGGTGAGGCTGTGAGTTTCAGGTAGTTTTGTTGCCGGGTGGCGCTGCGCTTACCCGGCCTACGGATTCGAGCTGTTGTAGGCCCGGTAAGGCGTAGCGAAAAGGCTCAGGAGAAATACTGCTGCAACAGCGGCGCGGTTTCCTGATTGGCAGGCGCGGCAGGCGTTACGGCCTGGGTCCGGAACGGGATCACCTGCGTACGACCGTCGACGTTCACAATCTGGTAGAACTGCGGCAGGTTAAAGTTGATAAAGCTTGAGCCGTAGGTGAAACGGTCATGCGAAGAGGAGTAGAAGCGGCTGACGTCGCGCACCAGCTCCTCTTTACTGCCTTCACAGTGGTGATACACCTCGGCGCGGTTGGTTTCATCAAGAATGTAGATGTTGAACCCGGCATCCTCGCCCGACTCTTCAAAGAAGAACTGGATAATCCCTTCGCTGGCGAATCCGTCCACCACCTGCGGCAGCTTAACGTGGTTAGTTTCCACCTGCACCGACAGGCCATGCAGCTTGTTGTGCGAAATCGCGCCGTAGAACTCAATGGCGTTTTCCAGCTTCTGTACCGACACGTTCAGGCGCTCGAAGAACAGGCCCCAGGTCTGCCCGGAGACGCGCAGCGCTTTGAAGCGTCCGGTTTCCTGACGGGTGCTGGAGAGACGCAGTTCGATACACTCAGAAACCAGCTGCTGCACGCGGGTACGAATTAAACCGCGCAGATGCTGGCTGTAGCAGAACACTTCGACGCTGTCCGGCGGGGCGGCATCCTGGTGCATCTTGCCGAGAATGGTTTTCAGCGCTTCGATCATCGCCTGCTCGCCGTTGAAATGCAGGGTACGCACTTCGTTCCACGAGTTGCGGTACAGCAGATCCACGCTGCCCACCAGGCAGTTTTGCTGCTCGCCAAAGCTGAAGACGTCCAGCTTGCGGAAGTCAAAGTGAACCACCTGATTGCGGAATGCCGCCGTCGGGTCGTATTCCAGGTTGACGATAATCGCCAGATGGCGAATTTCGCACGGGCTGTAGAGCGCTTTCGGCGTTGGGGCAGGCAGACGCAGCGGGAAGTGGTGCGAGACATCCGCGACCATCTCCTGCAGCTTAGCGAGATCAACCACCTCGTTGCCTTTGATAAACAGGCGCGTGCGCGAGGTCAGCAGGCCGTTGAACCAGGCCCAGGCCACCAGCTTGTTCAGGTAGCGGTTATATTCGAGCGGCTGATGGCTGACGATCGAATCCATGCTTGGCGCACGGTTATACAGATACCACCCGGTGCGGTTCGCGCGGCCCGGCGGCACATAGATAAAGGTCAGGTTTGGTTCTGACAGGTCTGGCGAAATCTGCGGGTTAACCAGGGTGACTTTACCCGGCAGCGCTTCAAACGCGGCGTACAGCTTACGGGTCAATACCCCGATGTCCTGCGGGCTGGCGGAAACGCTGAGGTTGTTACGGCGCGCAAAGCGGATCAGGTTACGGTAGCTTTGCATCATCGCATCGAGCAGTTCGTTGTGCGCTTCACGCACCTGATCGATTTTCCAGTTGGCCCGGTTGTCGAGCATGGACAGACGCGCTTCGTCCCATCCCCACTCTTTCACTAACTGACTGACCACTTCACGACGCCAGCCCACGCAGGCCCGCTCGCGGCTCAATTTCTCACAGACTTTGAGATAGAAACATCGACGCACCAGGTCAAGACGCGTGGTGTCATCAATGGCTTTCAGATATTCGGTCACGCGCTCCAGCATCATGCAGTAGGCGTCCAGCCCGAAAGAGACGATCTCCCCGTCGTGCAAACGCTGCTTGATATCTTTCGCCAGCAGGCGCGGCGTAGGGTATTCCCAGGAATAGGCTTCCAGCAGCAGCGTTTTCAGCACCGCTTTGTACGGCGAGTCGATACTTTTATAGAGCTGCCAGAGGCTTGCGCCAAAGTACTCTTCTGCTGACAGAGAGCTCAGACCGCCGAGGTCCAGCCATTCGTTTGGCGTCAGTACGCCCTGCGCGTAAAGCGACATGACGTAGTCATCGTAATGCTCTTCTTCTTCGCACGGGACCATATTCCACAGAATACGCTTCCCGGCCAGACGCACGGCAGTACGGTAAAACTCATCCAGCAATAAGATGTGCTGAGTCGAGCCGCAGTCCTCACCACCCAGACTGCCGCTTTCGTTATGGCGGAAACGGTTTTCATCAATCAGGAAGAAGCTTACTTCCACGCCGAGCGAGGCCGCCCAGCTCTCCAGCAGGCTGCACTTGCGCTGCAGCAGCTGACGCTCGTCGTTATCGAGCCATGATTGATGGCAGACCCAGATGTCCAGGTCCGAAGAACAGCTTTGCCCTACCGATGAGGTGCTCCCCATAGAGTAAACGCCGGTAATCGGCAGTTCACCTTTTGGAGACTCCTGTGGCGGCATGCCGCGGTAGAGTTCCAGTTCGTTGAGGTAATGCTGTTGGGTTTCATCAGGCGTGAAAAGGCAAATGCCCTGGGGAACGTTACCGTCAAGGTAGCCAGGCATCAGCGGATGGTGATAGTGCAATAATGTCGGCAGCAGACTGTATACCTGCTGGAAAGCAGGGCCCATGGCAGCAAGCGCGCGATCCACACGCAGTTGATTAATGGCATCCAGTCTCTGTTTCAGAGTCTCAATATAGAGGTACAAGACGTATCGCCTGATGTTTCCGGGTGTCGCAAGCTATTCAAAACACGAATAACAGCGGACCCGCAGTATTTCAAAAAGATAACCGTTACCCTTTTTCGCCCTTATCATTTTTGGTGGTAGCGACGAAAAAATGGTCTAAAACGTGATCAATTTAACACCTTGCCGGTTGACCGTAAAGAAAGATGCGCTACATACAAGTGTAGCACCGTTCTGTACGTGTAAATTCCTGAATACGGCTATGGCTGACGAATACGCCGCCTTGTCCCTCTCACGCTTCATCAACCGTAAAACTGCCATCCCAGAGTCAACAATGTTAGGATGGTTAGCGATTGATAATGACGGTAACAAGCATGTTAGACAATGTTTTGAGAATTGCCACACGCCAAAGCCCTCTCGCGCTCTGGCAGGCACATTATGTGAAGCAGCGCCTCGAAGCCTGCCACAGTGGATTGCGCGTCGAGCTGGTGCCGATGGTCACGCGCGGTGACGTGATCCTCGATACGCCCCTGGCGAAAGTGGGCGGCAAAGGCCTGTTTGTCAAAGAGCTGGAACTGGCATTGCTTGAGAACCGCGCCGATATCGCCGTACATTCGATGAAAGACGTGCCCGTCGAGTTCCCGGAAGGGCTGGGGCTGGTGACCATCTGCGAGCGCGAAGATCCGCGCGATGCGTTTGTTTCTAACCACTATGACTCGCTCGACGCACTGCCGGAGGGTAGCGTGGTTGGCACGTCCAGTTTACGCCGTCAGTGTCAGCTGGCGGAACGTCGTCCTGACCTGATCATTCGCTCGCTGCGCGGTAACGTCGGCACGCGTCTGGGCAAGCTGGATAACGGCGATTACGATGCCATTATCCTCGCCGTTGCCGGCCTGAAGCGCCTGGGGCTGGAGTCGCGCATTCGCGTGGCGTTGCCGCCAGAGCTGTCGCTGCCGGCCGTGGGCCAGGGAGCCGTCGGCATCGAGTGCCGTCTGGACGATGCGCGTACCCGCGAACTGCTCGCGCCGCTGAACCATGACGAGACCGCTATTCGCGTAAAAGCCGAGCGTGCGATGAATACCCGCCTCGAAGGGGGATGCCAGGTTCCGATTGGCAGCTATGCTGAATTAACAAATGGCGAACTGTGGCTGCGTGCGCTGGTGGGCGCCCCGGACGGTTCGCAGATGGTACGCGGCGAACGTCGCGGTAAAGCGCAAGATGCCGAGCAGCTTGGCGTGTCGCTGGCTGAAGAGCTGCTGGATAACGGCGCCCGCGAGATTCTGGCTGACGTTTATAATGGAGAGCCCCCTGCATGAGTATTCTCGTCACCCGCCCTTCTCCCGCAGGAGAGCAGTTAGTGAGCCGTCTGCGCGCACTGGGGCAGGTGGCCTGGAGTTTTCCGCTCATTGAATTCTCCCCCGGTCGGGAGCTCTCTGCGCTCGCCGACCAGATGAATACCCTTCAGGAAGGCGACCTGCTGTTTGCGCTGTCGCAACATGCCGTGGAATTTGCCCACGCGCAGCTGCAACAGCAGGGTTTGACCTGGCCAACCGCCCCCCGCTATTTCGCGATTGGCCGCACAACGGCACTGGCGCTGCATACCGTAAGCAGCGCGGACGTTCGTTACCCGTTAGATCGGGAAATCAGCGAAGTCTTGCTACAATTACCTGAATTACAAACTATTGCCGGAAAGCGTGCGCTCATTTTGCGCGGTAATGGTGGCCGCGAACTGTTGGGCGAAACGCTGCGTGAACGTGGTGCAGACGTGACGTTCATTGAGTGCTATCAGCGTTGTGCAAAACACTACGATGGCGCGGAAGAGGCGATGCGCTGGCACGCGCGCGGCATTAATACGCTGGTGGTCACCAGCGGTGAAATGTTACAACAGCTTTGGTCGCTGATACCGCTTTGGTATCGCGAAAACTGGTTACTCCGCTGTCGGCTTCTGGTCGTCAGTGAGCGTCTGGCGAACCAGGCCCGGGAACTGGGCTGGCAGGATATTCGGATCGCTGATAACGCCGACAACGATGCGCTGCTGCGCGCATTACAATAACTCTCAAATGGGAAGCCATAATGACGGAACACGACAAATCCTCCGCCGTGGTTGAAGAGACCAGGGAGACTGTGGAGACGACGCCACAGCCAGAGACGACAGAGAAAACCGCTGAGAAGAAAAACGGCAGCAACAAAACGAGCCTCACGCTGAGCGCGATTGCCATCGCCATTGCGCTAGCAGCAGGAGTTGGCCTGTACGGTCTGGTGAAGCAACAGGGTGCTAATCAAACGTCCACCAGCGACGCGCTGGTAAATCAGCTCACCGCCCTGCAAAAAGCGCAGGAGACGCAGAAAACCGAGCTGGAAGCGGTGATTAAGCAGCAGGCCGCCGCGCTTACCGAGGCGAGCAGCAAACAGGAAGAGCTGACCAAACAGCTGGGCGACGTGCAGCAGAAAGTCGCCACGATTTCCGGCACCGATGCCAAAACCTGGCTGCTCTCGCAGGCTGACTTCCTGGTGAAGCTCGCCGGGCGTAAGCTCTGGAGCGATCAGGACGTCACCACTGCCGCGGCGCTGCTGAAAAGTGCCGATGCGAGCCTGGCAGACATGAACGACCCGAGCCTCATTGCTGCCCGTCGCGCGATTACCGAAGATATCGCCAGCCTCTCCGCCGTCTCGCAGGTGGATTACGACGGTATTATCCTCAAGGTGAACCAGCTTTCTAATCAGATTGATAACCTGCAGCTGGCGGATAATAACGACGACGACTCCCCGATGGATTCCGACGGTACCGAGCTTTCCAGCTCCCTGAGCGAATGGCGCATAAACCTGCAGAAAAGCTGGCAGAACTTTATGGACAGCTTCATCACTATCCGCCGTCGCGACGAAACCGCCGTGCCGCTGCTGGCGCCGAATCAGGATATCTATCTGCGCGAAAACATTCGTTCCCGCCTGCTGGTAGCGGCTCAGGCCGTGCCGCGTCATCAGGAAGAGACCTATAAACAGGCACTGGATAACGTTTCAACGTGGGTACGCGCCTACTACAACACCGATGATGCGACGACCACCGCCTTCCTCGAAGACATTGATAAGCTGAGCCAGCAGAACATCACCATGAACGTGCCGGATAAGCTGGCCAGCCAGCCGATTCTGGAGAAGCTGATGCAGACGCGCGTACGTAACCTGCTGGCGCAGCCGGGCGTGCCGGCAGAGCCGTCGGGCGGAGCGGCACCTGCCCCGGTTCCGGCGCCTGAAAGCGCACCGCAGGGAGAGTAATGATGCTAAAAGTTCTCTTACTCTTCATCCTGCTGATCGCCGGGATCGTGCTTGGCCCCATGCTTGCGGGCCATCAGGGTTACGTCCTGATCCAGACCGATAACTACAATATCGAAACCAGCGTAACGGGCCTGACGATCATTCTGATCCTCGGCGTGGTGGTGCTGTTTGCGATCGAGTGGATCCTGCGCCGTATTTTCCGCACCGGTGCCCACACGCGCGGCTGGTTCGTTGGCCGCAAGCGTCGCCGCGCCCGTAAGCAGACCGAACAGGCGCTGCTTAAGCTTGCCGAGGGTGACTATCAGCAGGTTGAAAAGCTGATGTCAAAAAATGCCGACCATGCCGAACAGCCGGTGGTGAATTATCTGCTCGCAGCCGAAGCGGCGCAGCAGCGCGGTGACGAAGCCCGCGCCAATCAGCATCTGGAGCGAGCGGCAGAGCTGGCTCATGGTGACCCGATTCCGGTTGAAATCACGCGCGTTCGTCTGCAGCTGGCGCGCAATGAAAATCACGCGGCCCGCCACGGTATCGATCGCCTGCTCGAAGTCGCGCCACGTCATCCGGAAGTGCTGCGTCTTGCCGAGCAGGCGTATATTCGTACCGGCGCCTGGGGTTCACTGCTGGACATCATTCCGTCAATGGCGAAGGCCGAGGTAGGCGACGATGAACATCGTGATGAGCTTCAGCGTCTGGCATGGATTGGCCTGATGGATCAGGCGCGCGCCGACCTGGGCAGCGACGGTCTGAAAACGTGGTGGAAGAATCAGAGCCGTAAAACGCGTCAGCAGGTTCCTCTGCAGGTTGCCATGGCGGAACATCTTATTGAATGTGACGACCATGACACGGCTCAGGAAATCCTTCTCGACGGTCTGAAGCGCCAGTACGACGATCGTCTGGTGATGGTGATCCCGCGCCTGAAAACCAATAATCCAGAGCAAATCGAAAAAGTGCTGCGTCAGCAGATTAAAACCGTCGGTGACCGCCCGCTGCTGTGGAGCACGCTTGGTCAATCGCTGATGAAGCACGGAGAATGGCAGGAGGCGAGCCTCGCCTTCCGCGCGGCGCTGAAACAGCGTCCGGATGCCTTCGACTACGCATGGCTTGCCGATACGCTGGACAAGCAGCATAAGCCGGAAGAGGCAGCCGCCATGCGTCGTGATGGATTGCTATTGACGCTGCAAAATAACGGTACGCAGCAGTAAATAAAAAGGAGGCCAGATGGCCTCCTTTTTTTATCGTCTTTCTCCTGCTACATTCTTTTCACCCACATCCGCAAACGAATCCGCCAATGTAACGATTTCTTTTCATTAACCTTTTTTCACACACGCGCACATTTTGCAGCGTGGACTAAATCGTTTTTGAAAGGAAATCTCAATGAACTCGCTTTTGTATGCGCTTATCCAAGCGCTGCGATGCCACCGCTGGCTACGCCTGCTTGCCTGTGCTTTTATCTTTTCTTCACTGGGGAATGGTCTAACCCAGGTTGTGGTCTTCGGTTTGCTTTTAGCATGGTCAGCCCCGCCCGCTCTGCTCACTCTCGCTTTTCTTTTCGCTACAGTACCCGGATTCATCGGCAGCACGATCGGTGAAAAGCTGTGCTCACGCTGTTCTCCGATCTCCCTGCTGATACTGACCGAGGGACTAGGCTTGCTCGCCCTGCTCTTTCCCCTGCTTGGCGTGGGTTACCACAGCGTTGCCGCATTACTCGCTGTGCAATCCACCGAAGCGCTGCTCAGCGGGATGAGTTGGCCCGCGCTGACATTGCTCTTTAAGCGCGGACTTAGCGAAGCAGAGCTGCCTGCTGCGACCTGTCTGGAAAATGTAATTTTTGCTTCTCAGGTGTTATTAGGTACCGGACTCGGCGTGGTGCTGTTCCAGCAGACCTCCGTGTTTACCTTACTGGCTATTGATGCCGCGAGCTTTTTCGGGTCACTGTTACTGCTATGGCTGGCTGGACGTCGGTTTTCTGCGCCATTGCTACCGCTCTCCGGTGAAGAGGAAGCCCCCGCACCACTGCGCTGGCAGACGCTGACCGTTCGGCAAAAACGCAGCCTGCTCATTTTACCGGCGCTGGCGGCCGTCGGCTCACCTGCCATGGCACTTCTTCCGGCACTGGCGCAGCAACTCCATCCTCAGGATGCGGCGGGCCTTGCTTTGCCTCTGCTTTTCGCGAGGAGCATGGGACAACTTTGCGGCCCCATGCTGCTAAAAAAAGAGAGCCTGACGCGCTTTTCCGCTCACACGCCGCGAATCATCCTTTGTCTCGGCATCTTTCTGACCGGTTATGGTGTGCTGCCGTTTTTATCCGGGTGGACGGCATGTGCGCTGGGCATGATCTTTATCGCGCATCTGGCCTCGAATGTTCTCTTCGCAGCGGGCACGTTTGGCGTACTCAGTAGTTTTCATTTCACGCAAACCGCTTCAGCCAGCGGTAAAGCCTGGCGCTGGCAAACGCTCAGCGCCTCGCTGTTCACCGGCATTGCAGCAATGGTGGCAGTTGAGTTTGGCTCAGTGCAGGCGCTCTATACGGTCTCGTCAGCCGCCCTACTTTTGGTCGCCCTGATCATGCGCAGGTACAGGGAATAAGGCATAAAAAAACGCCTGCTATAAAAGCAGGCGTTAAAACAGGTCTGTAAGACAACATATTTGGTGCTTCACTCAACGTTATGTCCATGGTGTCTGATGAGGCCGAAGCGACATCTGTCAGTGGACGATAAGCACCGTAAATGGCTCTGCGTCATTCCTGAGTTTATGAGGCACTAAGGCGAACATAAGAGATGGAATGAGCATCTACACGCATATTATTGCACGTAACGTGCCAACATGACATCCAGAACTTTTACATGACGCAACATTTTAAGATAAAAGGAAATTATGCTGTTAAGCGCCGTCTAAAGCTCTACAACGTATCGGGAAAAGGCGGGAATATGTCGCCAGGAGGAGACGGCAAAATCCATAAATGGTTTTTTATTTAACTTTCAACGAGTTGTATGTCGCTGGATTGCGACAATGAAAAGGACGTTGTTGGGGAATGACGACAGGGATGAAAGAATCGCAGAAAACAAAAAACCCCGCCGAAGCGGGGTTCAAAATTGGTCGGCGAGAGAGGATTCGAACCTCCGACCCACTGGTCCCAAACCAGTTGCGCTACCAAGCTGCGCTACTCGCCGATGTACTGCTTTTTTGAATTTTTAGTTCAATTCATTTAAAAAGTCGTGGTGCGAGGGGGGGGACTCGAACCCCCACATCCAAAGGACACTAACACCTGAAGCTAGCGCGTCTACCAATTCCGCCACCTTCGCAATTCACAACTCTTTCAAATAATGGGGTGGCTAATGGGATTCGAACCCACGACAACTGGAATCACAATCCAGGGCTCTACCAACTGAGCTATAGCCACCACTGTATTCTTAACTCACGCGGTACTGACTACTTCTCAGACCACCGCAGCTCCAGCACCGGGTAAATGGTGCGCCCGACAGGATTCGAACCTGAGACCTCTGCCTCCGGAGGGCAGCGCTCTATCCAGCTGAGCTACGGGCGCTTAGCGCCGTTGCGGGGCTGGATATTACGTACCTCCGTCCCCGCTGTCTAGTGCTTTTTTGAAAAAAATGCGCGTTTGGTTATGGTTTGCACATTTTGCCGCTTATTCCTCCACTTTCTGCGTGGTGGCACGGCGGCCCAGGCCAAAAAGCTTATAAGCAGCCGTCACGGCCGCAAGGAAGATCATCCCGACAAACAGCGACATGCGGGTATCTTCATTAAAGTACATCCCGATTAATACGCAAATCAGGAACGCCATCGTCAAATAGTTCGCATAAGGGAACAGAATTGAGCGGAACGGATGGCTTTCAATCGCCTTTTTATGCGCCTGACGGAAACGCAGCTGGCTGATGAGGATAACAAACCACGGCACCATGCCCGGCAGTACGCTGGCGCTGTAGACGTAAACGAACACGCGCTGCGGGTTAGGAATGATGTAATTCAGGCAAGAGCCAATCAGCAGGATCGCAATGGATACCGCCACCCCCGCCACCGGCACGCCAGCACGTGAGACTTTGCTCATCGCCGCAGGCAGCTGGTTGTTCTTCGAAAGCGCATAGAGCATACGCCCGCAGCTGTACATCCCACTGTTACAGCCTGACAACGCTGCCGTCAGGACCACAAAGTTGATGATACCCGCCGCCGCCGTGATACCAATTTTGGCGAAGGTTAATACAAACGGGCTACCGGTCGTGCCAATTTCGTTCCACGGGAAGATGGTCACGATAACGAAGATCGCGCCCACATAGAAAATCAGGATACGCCACAGCACTTTGCCTACCGCGCTACGCAGCGTGACCTGCGGGTTTTTCGCTTCACCGGCGGTAATACCGATCAGCTCCACGCCCTGATACGAGGCCACAACGATACACAGCGCCGTCAGGAAGCCCTTCCAGCCGCCGGCGAAGAAGCCGCCGTTTTCGGTCAGGTTGCCGAAACCGATAGCGTGTCCACCGTTGCCAAAGCCGAAGAAAATCACGCCCAGACCGACGACAATCATCACGATAATCGTGGTGACTTTGATCATTGCGAACCAGAACTCAATTTCACCGTAAAGGCGCACAGCGGCCAGGTTTGCCAGCGCCACCAGCCCCACGGCAATGAGCGCGGGTATCCACTGGACCATGTCCGGGAACCAGAATTGGACGTAGACCCCTATCGCAGTGATCTCTGAGATGCCCACCGCCATCCACATAAACCAGTATGACCAGGCCGTCAGGTAGCCGAAGAACGGGCTCATATAACGGTGCGCGTAAACGGCGAAAGAGCCGGTTACCGGCTCCAGGAAGAGCATTTCGCCCATGGAACGCATAATGAAGAAAACAAACAGCCCGGCGATAATATACGCCAGTAATACGGAAGGGCCTGCCCATTTGAGCGTACTTGCGGAGCCCATAAACAGGCCCACGCCGATAGTGCCGCCCAGCGCTATCAGTTCAATATGACGAGCTTCCAGCCCACGCTGTAGCTCCGGTTGTTTCTCTGCCATAGATCCTCGATTGTGTTTGCTGTTTCCCGGCTTAATACCGGGTATTGTTTTTTAGGGGTACTAAAATACGGAGCGAATGGTTTCCTAAAATCTGCCAAATGGCAAACGATGCATTAAAAAAATGAATGCATTGCACAGATTATCAGCAGTTTTGCAGGCGAGTTGCAGCGCGAATAGCATATCGCGCTACATTTTGATTACATTTTCCCGGTGTAATGCCAGGCGAGGTAGCGAAGCAGACGGATCTGTCGTTTAATGCGCGTCGGTTGCGATAGCAGGCGGTACAGCCACTCCAGCCCCAGATTTTGCCAGACCTTGGGCGCACGCTTAACGTGGCCGGTAAAGACGTCGTACGTGCCGCCGACGCCCATGTAGAGGGCATCCGGACAGACCTGACGGCAGTCGCGCATCAGGATCTCCTGGCGCGGGGACCCTATCGCCACGGTGACAATTTTCGCCCCGCTGTCACGAACGCGCTCAAACAGAGCCTGCCGATCTTCCGGTTTGAAGTAACCATCCTGGCTGCCGACGATATTAACATTCCATTGACGACACAGTTTCTCCTCCGTCTGGGCCAGTATCTCCGGCTTACCGCCTATCAGGAACACGGGCGTGCCCTGCGCACCTGCGCGGGCCATAAGCTGCTCCCAGAGATCGGCCCCCGCCACGCGGGAAACATTAGCGTCAGGATACTTTTTACGGATAGAGCGGACCACGCTGATCCCGTCCGCATATTTAAATTCAGCCGCTTCAATCAGGCTTTTTACTTCCGCATTATCCTCAACCGCCAGCATTTTTTCCGCGTTGATGGCCACCAGCGTACCGGATTTCATCTGGCCGTCGGCGAACAGAAAGTCCAGCGCGTGCTGCATGTCGCGCCAGCCAATAAGCTGCAGGCCACGTAGCGCATAGCGCGGTGCAGAAATTTTATCAGTCATTACTATCCTTATTCAGACTTGCGACAGCGTTGTGCTGCCCTGCCGCTCGCGCTTGTGCACAAGCCCTGCGCTGTCAAACAGCCAGTACAGCAGTTTGGCCAGTAACAGGCAGAGGCCGAACACGACCATGAAAAACACCACGCGCGACACGAACGAGTCCAGCCCTTCGCGCGCCAGAACGATCATATTGAAAATGGCACCAAAGCAGAAACTGTGCAAAATGGCCGCTTTATAGCGGTTGGTCTCTTCGTTGCCACGCACGTAAAGCCAGTCGAACCACTTGATAATCAGCCCCACGGCAACCGCCCCGGGAAGAATGAACCACGCCCCTCCCATCACCACCAGAGAACCAATCAGCGTTGGCGAGATTGCCAGGCCGGAATGGTTGTTCAGCACTTCCCAGGTAAAGTAATTTGCCGTGTTAAGCACCACGCCAGGCCGGTCCGGCCATAGCCAGGAAGGGATGAAGACGTAGAAGTCGCGAACAATCGGTGCCAGCCCCTGGAAATCAATCTTGTCGTAGTTTTGCAGCAGCAATGCCAGGTTTTCCCACGGCGAGAAAGTATCGCGCGTCAGGTAGAGAAACGTGTAAAACGCCTCATCGCCCGCCACGTTCATACCGTAGCGCTTCAGCGCCAGCCAGAACATCCCCACAATGCCAAACACCCCTGCCGCAACCAGCATCCACAGCGAGATCCAGCCGCGGATGATGCCGATGAACAGGAAAATGGCGAAGGCGATGATGATGTTCGCGCGCGTACCGCCCACAATCATGTAGGTCAGGATGCCAAACGCGACGGTGCTGACCAGGAAGAACAGCCACGCTTTGCTGTCCTGACGCAGGAAAAAGATCACCAGCATCGCCGGAATGAAGAAGTAGAAGAAACGCTTAAGCGCCACGCCCGAGACTTCTGCCGAGAAAATCTGGCTGTAGGACTGGAGCTTAAACAGCAGGAAGCCGTTATGCATGAAGAAGATACCGACGCTGACCAGGGCGATGGTCATCAGCATCACCCACGTCAGGTGGGTCTCCACCCGATTCATGGTAAAAAGCGCCCGACGCGGTGCTGCAGCCTGCGCTGAACGCAGACGCGTTTTATAGGTGACGTAGTAGACCGCATAGAAGCAGGTCGCCGCCAGAAGCGCCTGGAGCAGGATTTCCGGCGGCGCGACGCTCACGTCAAAACGGAAGACCAGAATGCTGGTGAGCGGGAAGCCGAAAAAGAAGGTCAGCAGAAACAGTAACGAGAAGAACACGTTAAAGTTGAAGCGTACCCGGCGGAACTCAAACCAGGTAAGCGTGGCGATAAACAGGGCGCTCAGAAGCCAGACAACCAGTAAGCCGCTGAATTGCAACTGACTCATGCTTTGTCTCCTGAAGCGATACGCAGCGCGCGGTGCCACGGCGTGAGGTAATTCGGGCTGAAAAAATCGATGCTATTTTTATCCACCAGCGTGAGCTGGCGTTGGGCTTCCCGTACCACCTCGATATTCAGCGTGTCTGAGGTAAACAGCACCGGAATATGCTGCTCGGCCATGTCCTGCCAGAACGGGTTGTCGCGGTTGAGCACGCACGGTACACCCGCCTGAATCAGCAGGCACAGCGTGCCGATTCCCTGCTGTCGGGCAAAGATGAAATAGCCAAGATCGCATTTTCTCAGCAGCGCAAGATATTCATCAAATTCCAGCTTATCGCTGAGGATGTGCAGATTTTCTGCACTAAACAGCGCAAGTCCCTGTTGGCGAACCTCATCAATATAGGCGCCGTTGTTGGCGGGATAGCCCATTGGCACCACCACATTCACCGTGTCGCCGAACTGCTGATGCACCGCCCTGAGCGCCGCGACGTGTTCGTTACTGCGATCGCCGGAATTCCCTACCAGGATCGTTAGCTTGCCTTCACGCACCGCGTCATTCGCCATGGCGTTAAGCGGCGGATCCATGCGGGTTGGGAAATAGAGTAATTCTCCGCGCACGTTCGGGTGCTGCTTAGCAAAATAGTTGAGATCGCCACGGGTGGCAAACACGCAGCCTACGCGCCCCTGCGCCATGCGGCGCAGCGGATAGAAAAGCCGGAATTTCCAGCCGCGGGAGGCTTCGTAGAGATCGGCTCCCCAGATATGCCAGCTGCACTGGGAGGGCTTAATGCCCCCGCTGAGCAGTGCCAGCCACAGGCCGGTATTGAACTGCCCGTGGAGAAAGAAACGTTGCTTACGATCCGCTTTGGCTTTGGCAACGACCGCCTTCGCCAGTGAGGCTTTATCCGGCCAGAAGCGAACAGTCAGTGCCGGAAACGCCTCGCTCAGGCCCTTATCCTGACCTGCAACCATAAACTCACGCGCATCGGGATTACCCGATGCCAGCTCGTCGTTGAAGAACCGCAAAACGGTCTGGTTATGGTGTGGGATATCCGATCCCAGGATGTGAATCAGTGCAGTCATGCGCGTTTACGCCACAATAAAAATACGCCGCAACAGGCGGCGAAATAAACGATATAGGTTGCCATGTAGGCCTGAGCCGCCCCCAGCGCACCGTGCGCGGGTATCAGCCAGTGTGAAAATGCTGTCAGTAACGCAAACTGGCTAATTTCCGCCAGGATATACAGCCGCAGGGACGCTTTTGCAATCACCAGATAGCCGAAAACGTAAGCACCCACTTTCAGCACATCACCCACCAGCTGCCAGGCAAAGAGATCGCGCATGGCGGTGAACTTTGCCGAGAACAGCAGCCAGATGGCAACATCGCGCAGTAACCAGACGGTAAAGCTGGCCGCCGCGACGGCCGGCAACACAAAGCGCAGCGATCGGAAAATCTCGCGGGTAATATCCTGTCTGGAGGTCAGACGCGATAAGGTTGGCAGCAGGTAAACGCTAAAGGAAGCCGTAATAAACTGGAGATAGGCGTCGGAAATACTGCTTACGCCCTGCCAGATCCCCACTTCATCCCAGCTATAATGCGCCGCCAGCAGGTTTCGCATCATCACGTAGGCTACCGGCAGCGTGACGGAGGTGATGAGCGCCATCAGGGTAAATTTACCCAGCTGGCTGGCAATCATCGTGTCCCATTGCGGTTTCAGGTAGCTCAGAGGGATGACGCCCCGACGCATCAGCATAAACGCCGCTGGCACAACAACCAGCGCCGGGACCAGCGCCAGCCCCAGCAGTGCGCCTTCATAGCCGCCCAGGCGAAAGCAGAAGTAATAGGCAATCACGCCGATGACGCTGCCCAGGATTAAGGCAAGCGCGTTCCCTGCAGCATCACGAAACCCTTTCATCAGCGCCAGCAGCAGGTTAGCCCAGGCAATGCCCATCTGAACCAGCGCAACCAGACGCACCAGCCCCTGGTAATGGGTGTGCCCGAACAACCCCTGGCTGATGGGCGCCGCCGCCAGCAGAAAAATCATCGCCATCAGGGTCGAAAAACCCGTGACCATCGCCGAAGAGGTGCCCACCACTCTGCGCAGCTGAGCCGCATCATCGTGATACTGCGCAACGTATTTGGTCACGCCGTTGAAGATACCGGCACCGGCCAGCACCCCAAGGACGGTGACAAGCTGGCGGAAATTACCCGCCAGCCCCACACCAGAGGGGCCAAATGAGACGGCCAGCAGCTTGACGACCAGCAGCCCGGCGCCAATTTTTACAAGCGTGGACGCGGCGGTCCACACCGATGCTTTTGCCAGAGACATATCAGCCGAAATAACTCAGAAGGGTATTAATCACCGTACGCTGGTTAACAGGCGCGAGGTTGTAGAACAGTGGCAGGCGAAGCAAACGCTCACTTTCTTTCGTGGTGTAACGATCTTCACCCGCGAACGTGCCAAACGCTTCTCCGGCCGGGCTGGAGTGCAGCGGGATATAGTGGAACACCGCCATAATTTCGGCCTCTTTCAGACAGGCGATGAGCTCGCTGCGGTCGTCGTTATCGCGCAGCTTGATATAGAACATATGCGCATTGTGGACGCAATCTGCCGGGATGGTCGGCAGTTCAATACGGCCGGCTTTGGCCAGAGGCTCAAGCGCATCGTAATACGTTTGCCACAGGGAAAGACGCTGAAGGTTGATACGTTCCGCCGCTTCCAGCTGCGCCCACAGGTACGCCGCCTGCAGATCCGCCATCAGATAGCTGGAGCCGATATCGCGCCAGGTGTATTTGTCTACCTGGCCGCGGAAGAACTGGCTGCGGTTGGTGCCTTTTTCGCGGATCACTTCCGCACGCTCCACAAGCGCCCGGTCGTTAATCAGCGTCGCGCCACCTTCTCCGCCCGCCGTGTAGTTTTTGGTTTCGTGGAAGCTAAAGCAGCCAATGTGGCCGATAGTGCCCAGCGCGCGTCCCTTGTAGGTGGACATCACGCCCTGTGCGGCATCTTCCACCACGAACAGATTATGTTTTTGGGCGATGGCCATGATGGTGTCCATTTCACAGGCCACGCCCGCGTAGTGAACCGGCACGATCGCGCGCGTTTTGTCAGTGATCGCCGCTTCAATCAGCGTCTCATCAATGTTCATGGTATCCGGGCGGATATCCACAAAGACGATTTTCGCTCCGCGCAGGACAAAGGCGTTCGCGGTGGAAACGAAGGTATAGCTCGGCATAATCACTTCATCACCGGGCTGGATATCCAGCAGCAGCGCCGCCATTTCCAGCGATGCCGTACAGGATGGGGTCAGCAGCACTTTGGCGCTGCGAAAACGCTGTTCCATCCACTGCTGACAGCGACGGGTAAAACCACCGTCACCACAGAGTTTGCCGCTGCCCATGGCAGACTGCATATAGTCGAGTTCAGTTCCGACAACGGGTGGTGCGTTAAATGGAATCATCTTGTCACCTGTATAACCAGTAGGCGGTGGCGTCGATGTTGGCACCACTCGCAATATAACGTTTAAGCGCGGCGGTGTTGCCCAGTTGGGTCGCAACCCGCAGCGTCACAAGCTGCTGCTGTTGCGCCCAGTGCAGCGCCGCCTGCATGAGTTTCTCACCCATGCCGCGCCCGGCTAATAAGCCAATGCGCGCCTCGCGCTCGTTGAGCTTACGCAGCGAAACGAACCCCTGGATTTGACCGTCCCCTGCACGGAAAACCAGGCAGACGTGGTCAAAGGTACCTTTGACCGCATTCTCTATCCACTGGGCATAGAAACGTCCGCTATCGTCAGGTGCATACCAGGGCGCACGAAAGCGGCTCTGCGCAAACGCCCGGGCCGCCATCTGACGCAGCACGGGGATGTCCTGTTCGTTTGCAATTTCCGCGCCGGACGCATCGTGCCGGGTAAGGGTAATGGAAAGGTCTACCTCACCTTCAACCAGCTGAAAGCCATGCTGCTGGAGCGCGTCAAGCAGATCGGCACGCTCCGCAGGGATCTTCGCCTGCACCCGTTGCCAGGCAATAAAATCCGATTCAGCCAGCACCGGCCCGTCATCGCGCAGACGCACGATGGCCGACGGCAGGCCGAAAAAGGCACTCTCCCACTGCAGGGACTCGAGCACCCCATTCAGGCTGTTCAACGCCAGACACCTTTGGTATCCACAATATACTGTTGACGAACGGCATCGCCGGACGTCGCTTTAAACTCTTTATGATCTACCAGCAGCACCAGCACGTCCGCCGTCGCCAGCGCGTCGTCCAGCGCCGTTAGCGTGCAGTGCCCCGCCAGCTTTGCCGGTAATTCATGGATATTCGGCTCAACCACCAGCGTTTCACCCTTGTGCCATTCGGCAATCATCTCGGCAATTTCCATCGCCGGGCTTTCGCGCAGATCGTCAATATTGGGTTTAAATGCCAGACCAAAGCAGGCAATTTTCAGCTCGCTGGCGCGCTTGCCGCTCTCTGCCAGACAATCCGCTACCGTCGCTTTAACCTGATTGAGCACCCAGTGAGGCTTGCTGTCATTCACTTCACGCGCGGTGCGAATCAGACGCGCCTGCGCCGGATTCTGCGCCACGATAAACCACGGATCGACGGCGATACAGTGTCCACCCACGCCCGGGCCTGGCTGGAGAATGTTTACACGCGGATGGCGATTCGCCAGGCTAATCAGCTCCCAGACGTTAATCCCCTGATCGGCGCAGATCAGCGACAGTTCGTTCGCAAAGGCGATATTGACGTCTCGGAAGCTGTTTTCCGTCAGCTTGCACATCTCGGCGGTGCGGGAGTTGGTCACCACACACTCGCCTTCGAGGAAAATTTTGTACAGCGCGCTGGCACGTTCGGAACAGACGGGCGTCATACCGCCAATGACGCGGTCGTTTTTAATCAGTTCGACCATCACCTGGCCCGGCAGCACGCGCTCCGGACAGTAGGCGATGTTGATGTCTGCCTGCTCACCCGCCTGCTGTGGGAAGCTTAAATCAGGGCGCGCGTCGGCCAGCCACTGCGCCATCTGCTCGGTAGCACCGACCGGAGAGGTCGATTCCAGGATCACCAGCGCCCCTTTCTTCAGCACAGGTGCTATGGATTTTGCCGCAGCCTCGACGTAAACCATATCCGGCTCGTGGTCGCCTTTAAACGGGGTAGGGACGGCAATCAGGTAGGCATCCGCTTCAACTGGGGTCGCGCTGGCACGCAGGAAGCCCCCCTCCACCGCCTCTTTCACCACGCGGTCAAGATCGGGCTCCACAATATGAATTTCGCCACGGTTAATGGTTTCCACCGCGCGTGCGTTGATATCCACACCGACAACCTGTTTTTGACGAGAGGCAAACGCCGCCGCGGTGGGCAAGCCAATGTAGCCAAGACCAATGACAGAGATGGTAGTAAAACTCATAGCGATACCCGATTGTGTTTAAGTGCATGCAAAATACGACCACAAGCCTGCCCGTCTCCATACGGATTATGGGCCCGGCTCATCGCCTGATACGCTTCATCGTCGTGCAGCAGGCGCGTGACCTCTTCGACGATCAGCTGTGCGTTGGTGCCGACCAGACGCACCGTACCGGCCTTGACGGCTTCCGGACGTTCGGTCGTTTCACGCATCACCAGTACCGGTTTGCCGAGGGATGGCGCTTCTTCCTGAATGCCGCCGGAATCGGTGAGGATCAGCCAGGCATGGTTCATCAGCCAGACAAACGGCATGTAGTCCTGCGGCTCAATCAGAAGGACATTTTCGACATGGCCCAGGATCCGGTTGACCGGCTCGCTGACGTTAGGATTGAGATGGACCGGATAGACAATTTGCACATCGTCGTTCTGCGCGGCGATTTCAGCCAGCGCGTGACAGATTTGCTCAAAACCCCGGCCAAAGCTTTCGCGACGGTGGCCAGTAACCAGAATAGTTTTTTTGCCGTTATTCAGGAATGGATAGCGGGCGGCAAGTTGTTCCTGCAGTTCGTTGTTTGCCAGGACGCGGTCACGCACCCAAATCAACGCATCAATAACCGTATTGCCGGTCACAAAGATTTTGTTATCGACAATATTTTCGCGCAGCAGATTCTGACGCGAGTTCTCGGTTGGCGCAAAGTGGTACATTGCCAGATGGCCGGTCAGCGTACGGTTGGCCTCTTCCGGCCACGGAGAATAAAGGTTGTCGGTACGCAGACCCGCCTCAACATGGCCGACGGGAATACGCTGGTAAAACGCGGCCAGACTTGTTGCCATCGTTGTTGTGGTATCACCATGCACCAGCACGACGTCGGGCTTGAATGACTCCAGGATGGGCTTGAGATCTTGCAGTATGCGGCAGGTTATCTCCGTCAAACCTTGCCCCGGTTTCATAATATTCAGATCGTAATCCGGGACGATGGAAAAGAGCGTTAAAACCTGGTCGAGCATTTCACGGTGCTGGGCCGTGACGCAGACTTTCGCTTCAATATCAGGATCGCTGGCCAGCGCATGAACCAGAGGCGCCATCTTAATGGCCTCCGGTCTGGTGCCAAATACGGTTAGTACTTTCACATCGATTCTCTTCGATTAGGCGATGAAGGCCGTAGCCTTCATCGTAAACGGCGTTCTTAGTTTGTACGACGACGCGTTAACGCCACGCCAGCACCAACGAGTGCGCCCACAATCCCCCACATGATCATCAGGAATGCGCGGCGCGGACTGTCGCGTTTTACAGGTTCTTCAGGCGTTCTCAAATAACGATAGGTCTGAAAACGCGGATCCAGGGATGGGCCGACATTAAGCGTATTAAGCATCGCGCGATTTTGATCGTAATCGAGGTCAAAATCAGGCCCTACGGCCTTTAGGTTTTCCAGACGCGCCTGCAGCATAGGGCGACCAAGAAGGAACATTTCAGAGTCCGGCAGTTCATCAGCCGGCACGTCCGTCTCAGTTCGGGAAATATTGTGCTGTTCAGCAATTTTCAGCGCCTGCTCAATGTTATGCACGCGGCGACCAAAAATGGTCTTCGCCACCTCTTCCTGACGTTTCACCTGTGCTTTCATCTGGATGGTACGGGCTGCCCAGGCACCTTTAAGCTCTTCATTCAGATGGCTTGCGGCACGCTGGCTGGCAAACGCGACGTACTGGCGCAACAGATTGTTGGCGTCCGGCGCGGTTTCTGCAATCAGCTTGACGCTGTCGTTGACGTTACGCAGCGCGTCGCCGGGCATAAACTGAATATTGTTAATCAGATCGTCCAGCATCGCGGCATCGGCCTTGGTGTTATCAACCCGACGCTGTTTGTAGTAATCCGTCTGGGACCAGAAGTCTCGACGCGTATCCCACGAAGCCAGTTGCATTACAAACTCTTTATAGGCTTCATCCATAACGGAAGCCTGGTCAGGTGTGGCAAGATTGGCTTTGATATCCAGATTTCGCAGGAATTGCTGCTGGGAATAGTATCCCCCGAGCATGTTAACCGTTGGCCTGTCCGTAATTGCCGTGGCGCTCCATTCTTGTTTTGCAAAGAACGTATAGGCCAGCGCTAACAGTGCAAACCCCAGCGCGATCCCCGCAATCCAAAGTTTGCCTGCCCATAACACGCGAAACAAACCCCGAATATCCAGCTCATTCTCAGTTACCACTGATTTCGCTCCCGCCAACGGTTGAGTCATCATAGTCCCGGTTTTACTTAGTTAATGTTGTATGTTTGCCACTGTTACGACGCATCCTGCGCTTAATACGTTTAATGAAGCGTGCTACCTTCCATGCGCGCTTGATGCAGTAGCCGTAGAGAGAAAAAGCTAGCAAGAACAATACCAACATAGCCCATTCAGGTACAAAATGTGTATATTCCGCCGTCACGCCAATCGCCGCTAGAATAGCAGCCGCCAGCGTAATAAGCACAAATGCCTGCCGGGAAGTGAATCCGGCTCGCATGATTAAATGATGAATGTGCTGACGGTCAGCAGAGAAAGGGCTCATCCCTTTACGCAGGCGGCGATACATAATCGCAACCATGTCCATTAACGGGATAGCGATAATCCATAATGCCGTTACCGGGCTAATGGGGTGTACATCACCCTGAGTGGTTTCCAGCAAGATCCAAATGATAGTAAAGCCGATAAGCGTGCTACCCGCATCACCCATGAATACTTTATAGCGACGGCCCAATGCGCCGAGATTTAACAGGATATAAGGCAGGATGGCCGCAATCATGGCAAAACACCACATAGCAAGGCTATATTGCCCATCGAACCATAAAATGAAACCAATTGCGGCAAATGAGACGCAGGACAGGCCTCCCAGCAAACCATCAATACCGTCAACCATGTTGAATGCGTTAATCGCCACCCACACGGCAAAAAGTGTCAGGAAATAGCCAAACGGACCGAGTTCCATCTCCCAGGAGCCAAAAATATAGCCCAGGCTACTCAAGTGCAGCTTAGCGAACACCATCATAGCAATAGCCACAGCAGCCTGAACGAAGGCGCGGATTTTGACGCTAATATCATAACGGTCGTCAAGAGCGCCAACCACCACAAGCACAGTCGCGCAGGTCAGGTACAGCCTGGCATGGGGGATATAGTAATCCGCGATGGCAAACGTGAAGCAGATCCCCGCGAAAACAGAGATACCTCCGACCAAAGGGATCATACCTTGATGACGCTTACGGAAGTTGGGTTTATCCACTAACCCCAGATATTTCGCCACCTTACGTGCCAGAAACAAAAAGCAGGTGGTAAACAAGAAAATACTGGTTAGTTCAGTAAACGTATCAAGTAGGTTCACAATGGATGTTCTCAACAAATGTTAGTCAAGGAAGTATAACCATCAAGGCGCTGAGCCTGAAGTTATAAAGCAAACCTCTTACAGTTCCATTTGTTTATTATTCAAGCTATTAATGTTTTTACTGTGCGAATTATCTTATTGTCGCACTGCCCAGTCAAAATTGGGAGTAGGTGGTACTAGCGTATAGTCCATAAAAGAAAAACGCCACGTAAAAACGTGGCGTTCGCTGGCTTTATTTGCGTTACGAGCGTTTCATCATGTCGAAGAAATCGTCGTTGGTTTTGGTCATCGCCAGTTTGTTAATGAGGAACTCCATCGCGTCAATTTCACCCATTGGATGGATGATTTTGCGCAGGATCCACATTTTCTGCAGCTCTTCCTGAGTGGTGAGCAGCTCTTCTTTACGGGTACCGGAACGGTTGTAGTCGATAGCCGGGAAGACGCGTTTTTCAGCGATTTTACGAGAAAGGTGCAGTTCCATGTTACCTGTCCCTTTAAATTCTTCGTAAATCACTTCGTCCATTTTTGAACCAGTATCGATCAGCGCCGTCGCGATGATGGTCAGGCTGCCGCCCTCTTCCACGTTACGTGCGGCACCGAAGAAGCGTTTCGGACGATGCAGGGCGTTAGCATCCACACCACCGGTCAGCACTTTACCGGACGCCGGCACCACGGTGTTGTAGGCACGCGCCAGACGGGTGATGGAGTCGAGCAGGATGATCACGTCTTTCTTGTGCTCAACCAGGCGTTTCGCCTTCTCGATAACCATTTCCGCAACCTGAACGTGGCGAGAGGCTGGCTCGTCGAAGGTAGAAGCAACCACTTCACCTTTAACCAGACGCTGCATCTCGGTCACTTCTTCCGGACGTTCGTCAATCAGCAGCACCATCAGCACGCAGTCTGGGTGGTTATAGGCGATGCTCTGCGCGATGTTCTGCAGCAGCATAGTTTTACCCGCTTTCGGCGGTGCCACAATCAGACCACGCTGGCCACGACCAATGGGTGATGCCAGATCCAGAACACGCGCGGTTAAGTCTTCGGTAGAACCGTTACCACGCTCCATGCGCAGGCGAGAGTTCGCGTGCAGCGGCGTTAAGTTCTCAAAGAGGATCTTATTACGCGAGTTTTCCGGTTTGTCGTAGTTAACTTCGTTAACTTTCAACAGCGCAAAGTAGCGTTCACCCTCTTTAGGAGGACGAATCTTACCTGAAATGGTGTCACCAGTGCGGAGGTTGAAACGGCGGATTTGGCTAGGGGATACGTAGATGTCGTCAGGGCCGGCGAGGTAGGAGCTGTCTGCAGAGCGGAGGAAACCAAATCCGTCTTGCAATATCTCCAGCACACCGTCGCCAAAGATATCTTCGCCACTCTTAGCGTGCTGCTTCAGGATGGCGAAAATGATGTCCTGCTTGCGCATACGAGCCTGGTTTTCCAGCCCCATATTTTCGCCGAGAGTGATCAGCTCAGAAACCGGCGTATTCTTTAATTCGGTAAGATTCATAATGGTGTGGGTTCTTAAACTCGGGGTGATTCTCGAACTTAATGTTGTGAATGGTATGGCAGGGTCATCCATGCCTGTTTAGCGGCCATCAACTCATGTCTGTTCGCTGTCTGGTCACAGGGAAAGAACGCAGAACTGAAACGACAAGACGGATTGAGTGACAAGCCCGGAATTTAGCCACTTCACGCACTGTTCATGTCAACAACGGGAAGTATCGGGTAAAACAAGATTCAAACAACAAGATATGTTTAAAACGAAGTCATAGCTAACTTAGCACGACTTCAGCCGGGCGTCCAGAGTTCCACATCATTTAGCCGGGAGCTCTGAACGCACAGCGGAGAAACCTTACGCCAGGTTAGCGTCCAGGAACTCTTTCAGTTGACCTTTGGACAGCGCGCCCACTTTGGTCGCCGCCACTTCGCCGTTTTTGAACAGCAGCAGGGTCGGAATGCCACGGATACCGTATTTTGGTGCGGTGCCCGGGTTCTGGTCGATGTTCAGCTTGGCAACGGTCAGTTTGCCCTGATATTCGTCGGCGATCTCATCCAGAATCGGGGCGATCATTTTGCAAGGACCACACCATTCAGCCCAGAAATCGACGAGGATCAGCCCGTCAGCCTTAAGTACGTCCGTGTCAAAACTGTCGTCAGTCAGGTGAATAATTTTATCGCTCATATATAACTCCACAGGAATAAGCCTGGTACGTTGGTTTTGTCTCCACCAACGACGTGTTGATGTCGCATTAACCAACTAAAGGTTGACTTTATTTCACCGGATACGCTTTCGTAAAGCAATAGTAAGCTGATATTCTACCACACTATGAGCAAAACACATTTAACAGAACAGAAGTTTTCCGACTTCGCGCTGCACCCGAAGGTGATTGAAGCCCTTGAAAACAAAGGGTTTCATAACTGCACGCCCATTCAGGCCCTCGCGCTGCCGCTGACGCTGGCCGGTCGCGATGTTGCCGGGCAGGCGCAAACCGGTACCGGCAAAACGATGGCGTTTTTAACGTCAACGTTTCATTATTTACTTTCTCACCCAGCGATTGCAGACCGCAAAGTTAACCAGCCGCGCGCGCTAATTATGGCCCCGACGCGAGAACTGGCGGTACAGATCCACGCAGACGCTGAACCCCTGGCGCAGTCTACCGGCCTGAAGCTTGGCCTGGCCTATGGCGGCGACGGCTACGATAAACAGCTGAAAGTGCTGGAAAGTGGTGTGGATATCCTGATCGGTACCACCGGTCGTCTTATCGACTACGCTAAACAGAACCACATTAACCTCGGCGCAATCCAGGTGGTGGTGCTCGATGAAGCTGACCGCATGTACGATCTGGGCTTCATTAAAGACATCCGCTGGCTGTTCCGCCGTATGCCTCCGGCCAATCAGCGTCTGAATATGCTGTTCTCTGCAACCCTCTCCTACCGCGTTCGCGAACTGGCGTTCGAACAGATGAACAACGCCGAATATGTAGAAGTGGAACCTGAGCAGAAAACGGGTCACCGCATTAAAGAAGAGCTCTTCTATCCTTCCAATGAAGAGAAAATGCGTCTGCTGCAAACGCTGATCGAAGAAGAGTGGCCAGATCGCGCCATTATCTTCGCGAACACCAAACACCGTTGTGAAGACATCTGGGGCCATCTGGCTGCAGACGGTCACCGTGTTGGTCTGCTGACCGGCGACGTGGCGCAGAAAAAACGCCTGCGTATTCTTGAAGAATTTACCCGTGGCGATCTCGATATTCTGGTCGCAACCGACGTTGCTGCTCGTGGTCTGCACATTCCGGCCGTGACGCACGTCTTTAACTACGATCTGCCAGACGACTGCGAAGACTACGTACACCGTATCGGTCGTACCGGTCGTGCGGGCGCAAGCGGTCACTCGATTAGCCTTGCGTGTGAAGAGTATGCGCTGAATCTTCCAGCCATTGAGACTTATATCGGTCACTCTATTCCGCAGAGCAAATACAATCCGGAAGCGCTGTTAAGCGAACTGCCGCCGCCTAAGCGTCTAACCCGCCCACGCTCCGGCAATGGTCCGCGTCGTTCAGGCGGCGCACCGCGTAATCGTCGTCGTTCAGGTTAAAAAATATGCTCAGCTCCACCTCGCTTTATGCGGCAATTGATCTCGGTTCGAATAGTTTTCATATGCTGGTTGTGCGCGAGGTGGCGGGAAGCATACAAACGCTGACGCGCATCAAGCGCAAGGTCCGCCTCGCGGCGGGCCTGAGCAGTGACAATCACCTCTCCCCTGAAGCCATGGAACGTGGCTGGCAGTGTCTGCGACTCTTTGCCGAGCGTCTGCAGGATATCCCGCATGCCCAAATCACCGTGGTCGCCACTGCGACACTCCGCCTGGCGGTTAACGCCGTGGATTTTATTGCCAGAGCGCAGGAAATTCTCGGTTGTCCGGTTCAGGTTATCAGCGGTGAAGAAGAAGCTCGCCTGATTTATCAGGGTGTCGCACACACCACGGGGGGTGACGACCGTCGCCTGGTAGTGGATATTGGCGGTGCCAGTACCGAGCTTGTGACCGGCACCGGCGCGCAGGCAACGTCGCTGTTCAGCCTGTCGATGGGCTGCGTGACCTGGCTTGAGCGCTACTTTACCGATCGGAACCTGGGCAAAGAGAACTTCGACGAGGCAGAAAACGCCGCGCGCGAGGTATTACGCCCGGTGATGGACGAGCTACGCTATCACGGCTGGAAAGTCTGCGTGGGTGCCTCGGGTACCGTGCAGGCTCTGCAGGAAATCATGATGGCGCAAGGTATGGACGAGCGGATTACGCTTGCCAAACTTCAGCAGCTGAAACAGCGCGCTATTCAGTGCGGACGCCTGGAAGAGCTGGAAATTGAAGGCCTGACGCTGGAACGCGCGCTGGTCTTCCCGAGCGGGCTGGCCATTCTTATCGCCATTTTCACCGAGTTGAACATCCAGTGTATGACCCTGGCCGGCGGCGCGCTGCGCGAAGGACTGGTCTACGGGATGTTGCATCTGTCGGTCGATCAGGATATCCGCAGCCGTACCCTGCGCAACGTGCAGCGTCGTTTTCTGGTTGATATCGATCAGGCAGGACGCGTATCGCAGCTGGCGTCACGCTTCGCCGATCGGGTCGCTAACGTCTGGGATCTTGATCATCTGAGCCGGGATTTATTGCTGAGCGCCTGCGCGCTCCATGAAGTCGGGCTGAGCATTGATTTTAAGCAGGCACCGTCTCATGCAGCGTATCTGGTGCGAAACCTTGATTTACCGGGCTATACACCCGCGCAGAAAAAATTGCTGGCAACGCTGCTGCTGAACCAGACCAATGCCGTCGATCTCTCCTCTTTGCATCAGCAAAACGCCGTACCGCCGCGCGTGGCCGAGCATATGTGCCGCCTGCTGCGTCTGGCGATCCTGTTTGCCAGCCGCCGCCGCGATGATTTGCTGCCCGCCATTAATCTGGTGGCCGATGACGAGAAGCTTTCGCTGACGCTCCCGGAGAACTGGATTGATCGTCACCCGTTAGGGGCCGAGATGATCGAGCAGGAGTGCCAGTGGCAGAGCTATGTGCACTGGGTGCTTGAGGTAAAGTAATACACTGAAGATTGCCGGGTGGCGGCTTCGCCTTACCCGGCCTACAGGTCCCTACGGACTTATCCTTTCTCTTTGGCTTTTGCCAGCATGGCGCGGATGTTTGCCACGTTGGCCTGCCCCTTGTGCATCCGCTCTTCTGCGGTAATCACTTTGCGCTCCTGTTCCCAGATCACGTCATCCTGCGGCAGTTCCAGCAGGAAACGACTCGGCTCCGGGCGAACCAGTTCACCATACTGGCGGCGCTCTTTACACAGCGTGAACGTCAGCTCTTTCTGCGCGCGGGTGATCCCCACGTAGGCCAGACGGCGTTCCTCGTCGACGTTGTCTTCGTCAATGCTGCTCTGGTGCGGCAACAATCCTTCTTCCATGCCGACGAGATACACATACGGGAACTCCAGCCCTTTGGACGCATGCAGCGTCATCAGCTGAACCTGATCGGCCTCTTCTTCGCTCTCGCCGCGCTCCATCATGTCGCGCAGGGTAAAGCGGGTGACCACCTGCGTCAGGGTCATTGGCTCGTCGATTTCAGATCCTTCCAGCATTTCGGTCATCCAGCTGAAGAGCTGGTTAACGTTTTTCATGCGCATCTCAGCCGCTTTCGGGCTGGCTGAGGTTTCATACAACCAGGACTCATAGTCGATGCCGTGAATGAGATCGCGCACTGCCGCCACCGGCTCGCGCTCCGCGAGACGCTGCACTTCACCGAGCCAGTGGGTGAAGCGGGTTAACGAGTCATACCCGCGCCCGGTTAACGTCTGGCTTAGCCCCATGTCGAAGCTGGCGGTAAACATACTTTTGTTGCGGGTCATCGCCCACTCGCCGAGCTTTTGCAGCGTCGCCGGGCCAATCTCGCGCTTTGGCGTATTCACGATGCGCAGAAACGCGCTGTCGTCATCCGGGTTAGTGAGCACGCGCAGATAGGCCAGCAGATCTTTGATTTCAGGCCGTGAGAAGAACGACGTGCCGCCCGAGATTTTGTACGGAATGCGGTTCTGCATCAGCATCTTTTCAAAGACGCGCGACTGGTGATTGCCGCGATAGAGGATCGCGTAATCCTTATATTCGGTTTTGTTGACGAAGTGGTGAGCGATGAGCTCGCCCGTCACGCGCTCCGCTTCATGATCCTCATTGTTGGCGCTGAGCACTTTCAGCTCCGTGCCATAGCCCAGTTCGGAGAAGAGACGCTTCTCAAATACGTGCGGGTTATTGGCAATCAGGATGTTTGCTGCCTTCAGGATACGCCCGGAGGAACGGTAGTTCTGCTCCAGCTTAATCACCTGCAGGGCGGGGAAATCTTTGCTCAGCAGCACCAGGTTTTGCGGGCGCGCACCGCGCCAGGAGTAAATCGACTGGTCATCGTCGCCTACCACGGTGAAACGCGCGCGCTGCCCCACCAGCAGCTTCACCAGCTCGTACTGGCTGGTGTTGGTGTCCTGATATTCATCCACCAGCAGGTAGCGGATTTTATTCTGCCAGCGCTCGCGTACCTCTTCATTGCGCTGCAGCAGCAGCGTCGGCAGCAGGATCAGGTCGTCAAAGTCCAGCACGTTGCACGCTTTCATATGCGCATCGTACAGACCGTAGCAGTGGGCGAAGATCCGATCCCGTTCACCTTTGGCGATCGCCGCGGCCTGGGCCGGCGTCATCAGATCGTTTTTCCAGTTCGAGATCGTCGAGATCAGCTGCTGCAACAGCACTTTGTCATCTTCGATCAGCCCCTCGGTGAGCTCTTTGAGCAGCGCCACCTGATCGGTATCATCGAAGAGCGAGAAGTTGGACTTCATTCCCAGCGCCGCATACTCGCGTTTGATGATATCCAGCCCCAGCGTGTGGAAGGTGGAGATCATCAGGCCGCGCGCCTCTTTACGGCCCAGCGTCTGACCGACACGCTCTTTCATCTCGCGCGCCGCTTTATTGGTAAAGGTGACCGCCGCAATGTGTCGCGCCTGATACCCGCAGTTGTGGATCAGATGGGCGATTTTGTTGGTGATCACGCGGGTTTTACCCGAACCGGCCCCTGCCAGCACCAGGCATGGTCCAGTAACGAATTCGACCGCTTGTTGTTGTCCAGGGTTTAAACGCATGGGAGTGTTGCTCAATCTTCGAACGGGGTGTGGATTGTAGCAGAAAGCCGGGCGCAGATTTACCGGCTAATGATAAAGTGGAGAAATCGCGTTTAACCCGTAGAGCAGAACCATGAAAAAGACCGCAGCAGCCCTGCATATTCTGGTAAAAGAAGAGAAACTGGCCCAGGAGATCCTGGCCAAGCTGGAGCGCGGCATCAGCTTTGATCATCTGGCGAAGCGTTACTCTAAATGCCCTTCCGGGCGCAATGGCGGGGATCTCGGCGAGTTTCAACAAGGTGCGATGGTCGGCCCGTTCGATCAGGCGGTCTTTAGCTGCCCGCTTCTGAAGCCCTACGGCCCGGTAAAAACCAAATTTGGCTACCATATCATTAAGGTGCTTTATCGCCGCTGACGCGTGGTATATTGCGCCCCGATTTATTTCAACCTATTCAAGGCACGATCATGGCAAAAACAGCAGCAGCAGTGCACATCCTCGTTAAAGAAGAGAAACTGGCTTTAGATCTTCTGGAGCAGATTAAAAACGGTGCCGACTTCGGCAAGCTGGCTAAGAAGCACTCCATCTGCCCGTCAGGCAAACGCGGCGGCGATCTGGGTGAGTTCCGCCAGGGTCAGATGGTTCCGGCGTTCGATAAAGTGGTGTTCTCCTGCCCGGTGCTGGAGCCAACCGGCCCGCTGCACACCCAGTTCGGGTATCACATTATTAAGGTTCTGTATCGCAATTAAAAAAGCCGGGTGGCGGCTGCGCCTTACCCGGCCTACATCTTACGGTTTTGTAGGTCGGGTAAGCGAAGCGCCACCCGACAAGGCTGTTAACCCGCTACCGCGATACGCTTCATATCGGTCATGTAGCCACGCAGTTTGTGGCCCACTTTCTCGATCTGGTGGCTGCGAATCGCTTCGTTCACATCGCGCAGCTGCGCGTTATCCACGGCACCTTCCGCAATCGCTTTGCCCAGATCGCCCGTCTGCAGAGTGGTCATAAACTCTTTCAGCAGCGGTACGCAGGCGTAAGAGAACAGGTAGTTACCGTATTCTGCGGTATCAGAGATCACCACGTTCATTTCGTACAGACGCTTACGGGCGATGGTGTTCGCAATCAGCGGCAGCTCGTGCAGAGATTCGTAGTATGCAGACTCTTCGATGATGCCGGAATCCACCATGGTTTCGAACGCCAGCTCAACGCCTGCTTTCACCATCGCGATCATCAGTACGCCTTTATCGAAGTACTCCTGCTCGCCGATTTTACCTTCATACTGTGGCGCGGTTTCGAACGCGGTTTTACCGGTCTCTTCACGCCAGGTCAGCAGGTTTTTATCGTCGTTCGCCCAGTCCGCCATCATGCCGGAAGAGAATTCGCCGGAGATGATGTCGTCCATGTGTTTCTGGAACAGCGGTGCCATGATGGTTTTCAGCTGTTCAGACAGCGCGTAAGCACGCAGTTTTGCCGGGTTGGACAGACGGTCCATCATCAGCGTAATACCGCCCTGCTTCAGCGCTTCGGTGATGGTTTCCCAGCCGAACTGAATCAGTTTTTCCGCGTAGGCCGGGTCGGTACCTTCTTCCACCAGCTTGTCGAAGCACAGCAGAGAACCAGCCTGCAGCATACCGCACAGAATGGTCTGCTCGCCCATCAGGTCAGATTTCACTTCGGCAACGAAGGAGGATTCCAGAACGCCCGCGCGGTGGCCGCCGGTCGCCGCTGCCCATGCTTTGGCAATCGCCATGCCTTCGCCTTTCGGATCGTTTTCCGGGTGAACCGCGATCAGGGTCGGCACGCCGAAGCCGCGTTTGTACTCTTCGCGCACTTCCGTACCCGGGCACTTCGGTGCCACCATCACTACGGTGATGTCTTTACGGATCTGCTCACCCACTTCAACGATGTTGAAGCCGTGGGAGTAACCCAGCGCGGCGCCGTCTTTCATCAGCGGCTGTACTGAACGCACAACGTCAGAGTGCTGCTTGTCCGGGGTCAGGTTAACCACCAGATCCGCCTGCGGGATCAGCTCTTCGTAGGTACCCACCTTGAAGCCGTTTTCGGTCGCTTTGCGCCAGGAAGCACGCTTCTCAGCAATCGCTTCTTTGCGCAGGGCGTAGGAGATATCCAGACCGGAGTCACGCATGTTCAGGCCCTGGTTCAGACCCTGTGCGCCACAGCCGACGATGACCACTTTTTTACCCTGAAGGTAGCTCGCGCCATCGGCAAATTCGTCGCGCGCCATGAAGCGGCATTTGCCCAGCTGCGCCAGCTGCTGGCGCAAGTTCAGTGTATTAAAGTAGTTAGCCATGGGTGATACCTCGTGATGTTGTGTGTCTTATTGTTCGGTTCGCGTTTCAGCGAGAATGTACCCACATTACAACAGGAAATTTATTGCGGAAATTGATATATTCACAACGTCATGTTGCAATTTTTGCAATATAAAAAGAGGGAGTGGAATCGGTGGATTTACGCGATCTGAAAATGTTCCTGCACCTGGCGGAAAGCCGCCATTTTGGCCGCAGCGCCCGGGCGATGCACGTTAGCCCCTCCACGCTTTCACGCCAGATCCAGCGCCTTGAGGAAGACCTCGGCCAGCCGCTGTTCGTGCGCGACAACCGCACCGTCACCCTCACGGAAGCAGGTGAAGAACTGCGCATTTTTGCCCAGCAAACGCTGTTGCAGTACCAGCAGCTGCGGCATTCGATTGACCAGCAGGGGCCGTCACTTTCCGGCGAGCTGCATATTTTCTGCTCCGTGACCGCCGCCTATAGCCATCTGCCGCCCATTCTCGACCGCTTCCGCGCGGCGCATCCGTCGGTTGAAATTAAGCTCACGACCGGCGACGCCTCCGACGCAATGGAAAAAGTGGTGACGGGCGAAGCGGATCTCGCCATTGCCGGGAAACCCGAAACCCTGCCGGGAGCGGTGGCATTCTCAATGCTGGAGAATCTGGCGGTTGTACTGATTGCCCCGGCGCTGCCCTGCCCGGTGCGTAACCAGGTATCGGTGGAAAAACCGGACTGGTCCACGGTGCCGTTTATCATGGCCGATCAGGGGCCGGTGCGCCGCCGCATTGAGCTGTGGTTCCGCCGTCAGAAAATCAGCAACCCGTCGATTTATGCCACGGTCAGCGGCCATGAGGCGATGGTGTCGATGGTAGCGCTGGGCTGCGGCGTGGCGCTGCTGCCGGAAGTGGTGCTGGAGAACAGCCCGGAGCCGGTGCGCAATCGCGTGATGATTCTGGAGCGCAGCGACGAGAAGACGCCGTTTGAGCTTGGCGTGTGCGCACAAAAAAAGCGGCTGCATGAGCCGCTTATTGATGCGTTCTGGCAGATATTGCCGAACCACTAAAGCCGGGTGGCGCTGCGCTTACCCGGCCTACACGCAGCTCAACCCTTAGCCCGCGAGGAAGAAGCGGAAGGCCGGGTTATGGGTTTCGTCATGACACTCATAGCCCAGCTCGTTCAGCCGCGTTTCGAAATCCGGCTCGTGCTCGCCCAGTTCAAACGCCGCCAGCACTCGGCCGTAGTCGGTGCCGTGGCTGCGGTAGTGGAACAGGGAAATGTTCCAGTGTGTTCCAAGAGTATGCAGGAACTTGAGCAATGCGCCCGGCGATTCCGGGAACTCGAAGCTGAACAGACGTTCCCTGAGCGGCTTCGATGGACGCCCGCCGACCATGTAGCGCACGTGCAGCTTCGCCATCTCGTCGTCAGAGAGATCGACCACGCTGTAGCCGCCCTCATGCAGCAGGTTGAGGATCTCTTTGCGTTCCTCCACGCCGCGGCTCAGGCGCACGCCGACAAAAATGCAGGCGTCTTTGGCATCGGCAAAACGGTAGTTAAACTCCGTCACCGAACGACCGCCCAGCAGCTGACAGAACTTCAGGAAGCTGCCCTTCTCTTCCGGAATGGTCACCGCCAGCAGCGCTTCCCGCTGTTCGCCCAGCTCGCAGCGCTCGGAAACGTAGCGCAGACCGTGGAAATTCACGTTGGCACCAGACAGCACGTGCGCCAGCCGCTCGCCGCGAATGTTGTGCTGCGCGACGTATTTTTTCATCCCCGCCAGCGCCAGCGCGCCGGAAGGTTCCGCCACCGCGCGCACATCCTCGAACAGATCTTTCATCGCCGCGCAGATAGCATCGCTATCAACCGTGACGATATCGTCGAGATATTCCTGGCACAGGCGGAAGGTTTCATCCCCAATGCGCTTCACCGCCACGCCCTCGGCAAACAGCCCGACGCGCGGTAGATCTACCGGGTGACCCGCATCCAGCGCCGCTTTCAGGCAGGCAGAGTCTTCCGCTTCAACGGCGATGACTTTGATCTGCGGCATCAGCTGTTTGATCAGCACCGCCACGCCTGCGGCTAAGCCACCACCGCCCACCGGGACGAAGACGCGGTCGAGATGGGCATCCTGCTGCAGCAGTTCAAGCGCCAGCGTGCCCTGCCCGGCAATCACCATCGGGTGATCAAACGGCGGCACCCAGGTGAAACCCTGCTGCTGCGCCAGCTCAATCGCTTTGGCTTTTGCTTCGTCGAAGTTGGCCCCGTGGAGCAGCACTTCGCCGCCGAAACCGCGCACCGCATCGACTTTGATGTCTGCGGTAGCGACCGGCATCACGATCAGCGCTTTCAGCCCCAGACGGGCAGACGAGAACGCCACGCCCTGGGCGTGGTTGCCCGCCGACGCGGTAATCACGCCGCGCGCTTTTTGCTCGTCGGTCAGCCCGGCCATCATCGCGTAGGCGCCGCGCAGCTTGAAGCTGTGCACCGGCTGACGGTCTTCGCGCTTGACCAGAATGACGTTGTCGAGGCGCGAAGAGAGTTTTTCCATTTTCTGCAGGGGCGTGACCTGCACGGCTTCATAGACCGGCGCGCGCAGCACCGCTCTCAGGTATTCCGCCCCCTCGGGGGCGGCGGATAAGGGTTGTGACTCGGCCATCATTAGCCCCCAAGTTTAGATTTATCTCGCACCGCGCCTTTATCTGCACTGGTGGCAAGGCTCGCGTAGGCGCGCAGGGCAAAGGAGACTTCACGCTGGCGATCTTTAGGCGTCCAGGCTTTGTCGCCGCGGGCTTCCTGCGCTTCACGACGTGCCGCAATTTCCTGGTCGCTCAGCTTGAGCTGAATGCCGCGATTCGGAATATCGATTTCGATCAGGTCGCCGTCTTCGATGATGGCGATGTTGCCGCCGCTTGCCGCTTCCGGCGAAACGTGGCCGATAGAGAGGCCGGAGGTGCCGCCGGAGAAACGTCCGTCGGTGATCAGCGCGCAGGCCTTACCGAGCCCCATAGATTTCAGGAAGGTGGTTGGGTAGAGCATCTCCTGCATGCCCGGACCGCCTTTCGGCCCTTCGTAACGAATAACAACCACGTCGCCTGCCACCACTTTGCCGCCGAGGATCGCGTCTACTGCTTCATCCTGGCTTTCGTACACCTTCGCCGGACCGGTGAATTTCAGGATGCTGTCGTCCACGCCTGCGGTTTTCACGATGCAGCCGTTTTCCGCAAAGTTACCGTACAGCACGGCCAGACCGCCGTCTTTGCTGTAGGCGTGTTCCAGCGAGCGGATGCAGCCTTCGGCGCGGTCATCGTCCAGGGTATCCCAGCGACAGTCCTGCGAGAACGCCTGGGTAGTACGAATGCCGGCAGGGCCGGCGCGGAACATCTTTTTCACCGCGTCGTCTTTGGTCAGCATGACGTCGTACTGGTCCAGCGACTCAGGCAGCGTCAGGCCGAGCACGTTTTTCACGTCACGGTTCAGCAGCCCGGCGCGATCCAGTTCTCCCAAAATACCGATTACGCCACCGGCACGGTGTACGTCCTCCATATGGTACTTCTGGGTACTCGGGGCAACCTTACACAGCTGCGGCACTTTGCGGGACAGCTTGTCGATGTCGCTCATGGTGAAGTCGATTTCGGCTTCCTGCGCGGCGGCCAGCAGGTGCAGAACGGTGTTGGTGGAGCCGCCCATGGCGATATCCAGCGTCATGGCGTTTTCGAACGCCGCTTTGCTGGCGATATTGCGCGGCAGCGCGCTGGCATCGTCCTGCTCGTAGTAGCGTTTGGTCAGCTCAACGATGCGCTTACCGGCATTGAGGAACAGCTGCTTACGGTCGGCGTGGGTCGCCAGCAGCGAGCCGTTGCCCGGCTGAGAAAGACCCAGCGCTTCGGTCAGGCAGTTCATGGAGTTCGCCGTGAACATCCCGGAACAGGAGCCGCAGGTCGGACACGCGGAGCGTTCCACCTGGTCACTCTGCTCGTCAGAGACTTTCGGGTCCGCGCCCTGGATCATCGCATCAACCAGGTCGAGCTTGATGATTTTGTCGGAGAGCTTGGTTTTCCCCGCTTCCATTGGACCACCGGAGACGAAGATCACAGGAATGTTCAGGCGCAGGGAGGCCATCAGCATCCCCGGGGTGATTTTGTCGCAGTTGGAGATGCAGACCATCGCATCGGCGCAGTGGGCATTAACCATGTACTCAACCGAGTCGGCGATCAGCTCGCGCGACGGCAGTGAATAGAGCATGCCCCCGTGACCCATCGCGATACCGTCATCCACCGCAATGGTGTTGAACTCTTTCGCCACGCCGCCGGAGGCTTCGATTTGCTCGGCAACCAGCTTACCGAGATCGCGCAGGTGCACGTGGCCCGGTACGAACTGGGTGAAGGAGTTCACCACGGCGATAATCGGCTTGCCGAAATCGGCGTCGGTCATTCCGGTGGCGCGCCACAGTGCGCGGGCACCCGCCATATTACGGCCGTGGGTGGTGGTGGCTGAACGATACTTAGGCATGCTTTATTTACTCCCGTCTGACTATTTAATGGGACGGTGCGTGCCGTCCCAAATTTATGCTTAGTGATTAACCTGATCCAACCAGCCGTATTTATCTTCTGTTTCGCCGGTGAAGAGGCCAAAGAACGCTTGCTGAATACGTTTGGTGACCGGTCCACAGCGGCCTTCACCCACCTGGATACCGTCTACGCTGCGCACCGGCGTGATTTCAGCCGCGGTACCGGACATGAACACTTCATCGGCCAGATACAGGGATTCGCGGGACAGCACCTGCTCGCGCACTTCGATACCCAGATCTTTCGCCAGCTTGATGATGGCGTCGCGGGTGATGCCCGGCAGCGCGGAGGAAGTGAACGGCGGCGTGAACAGGATACCGTCTTTCACCTCAAACAGGTTTTCGCCCGCACCTTCTGAGATGTAGCCATTCACGTCCAGGGCGATACCTTCCTGATAGCCGTGGCGGCGCGCTTCGCTACCGACCAGCAGGGAAGAAAGGTAGTTACCGCCTGCTTTCGCTGCGGTCGGGATGGTATTTGGCGCCACGCGGTTCCAGGAAGAGACCATTGCGTCGATCCCCTGCTCCAGGGCTTCTGCACCCAGGTAGGCACCCCATGGGAACGCGGCAATGATCACATCGGTGTTATAACCGGCCGGCGGGTTCACGCCCATGCCGACGTCGCCCACGAAGACCAGCGGACGAATATAGGCGCTGGTCAGGTTGTTTTTACGGATCACGTCGCGACAGGCTTCCATCAGCTCGTCGACGCTCTGGGCGACCGGGAAACGATAAATTTTGGCTGAATCATGCAGACGCTGCATGTGTTCGCGATGGCGGAACACCACTGGCCCTTTGTGAGAATCGTAGCAGCGGATGCCTTCAAATACGGAGGTACCGTAGTGCAGCGCGTGGGACATCACGTGGACCTTCGCGTCCTCCCAGCGAACCATCTCACCGTTGAACCAAATGTAATCAGCTTTTTTTGTCGTCATTTTTTCGTCCTGTCACGCTCAAGCGCGGATTTGTTGTGATGTGGTTGTGCTCTGGCAGATGGCAACATGGGCAACGTCTACCAGCTTTGATAACTGACTAAACAGTAAGTCGACCGGCCGCGGGCTGGCAACGGTTAATTCGATACTGATGTTTTGGGCGTCTGTGGCCGTTTCCATATTCATAGAGCAAATCTGAAAACCACGATGACGCACCACGCGCAAAACGCGCTCTAAGGTTTCCGGGTTGAAGCGAGCCTGTACGGCGACCTGATGCTGCATCATGATAATTTCTCCATCATTTGTGAGTTACTGGCACCAGGCGGTACCAACGGCCAAACGTTCTCGAGTTCATCGATTGAGACATGAAGCAGGTAAGGCCCATCGCTGTTCAGCATGGTGTCGAGCGCCGCTTCAACCTGATCTTTACGGGTAATGTGCTGACCAGGGATGCCAAAGGCGCTGGCCAGGGTGAGGAAATCGGGGTTATCGGTGAGCGTCGTTTCACTGTAACGCTCCTGGAAGAACAGCTGCTGCCACTGGCGAACCATCCCTAAACGCTGGTTGTCGAGCAAGACGATTTTCAGCGGCAACTGCTTACGCTTAACGGTGCCGAGCTCCTGAACGTTCATCATGAAGGAGCCGTCACCGGAGATACAGATAACGGTATCGTTCGGGCGGGCAACCTGCGCGCCAACGGCGGCTGGCAGACCGAAGCCCATCGTCCCTAACCCGCTGGAGGTGATGAAATTTTCCGGGCGGGTGTAGGTCATGTGCTGCGCGGACCACATCTGGTGCTGGCCTACGTCGGTAGTGACGACGCTGTCAGCCGGTTTACGGTCGGACAACTGCTTCAACAGCAGCGGCGCGTAGATGGCCTCGCCGGGATGGTCGTAACGCCAGGCGTGCTCGGCGCGCATGTCTGCGGTGTGCTGACGCCATGCGTTGATATCCAGCGGCTGCTGCAATGCCGGTAACAGCGCGTTGAGATCGCCCTGCAAGGCGACATGCGCCTGACGCAGCTTGTTCATCTCCGCCGGGTCGATATCCATATGGATGACTTTGGCGTTCGGCGCAAAGGTATTCAACTTGCCGGTAACGCGGTCGTCAAAACGGGCACCTACGGCGATGAGCAGATCGCACTCCTGCACCGCCAGGTTTGCCGCTTTGGTGCCGTGCATCCCCAGCATGCCCACGTAGTATGGGTAATCCGCGTCGACAGCACCGAGACCTTTCAGCGTGCAGGTCGCTGGCATCTGCGTTGTTGCGATAAATTCGCGCAGGGCTGGAACGGCCTGCGCCATGCCGACGCCACCGCCGACGTACAGCATCGGCTGTTTCGCCTGCGCCAGCATCTGGCGGGCCTCATCAACCTCCGCATCCGGAAACGCATCGTCGCTTTCAACGGTGGAGAAGTGCGGTTCCAGATCGCCGAGTGCCACCTGGATATCTTTCGGGATATCGACCAGAACCGGACCAGGTCGGCCGGAGCTTGCCACTTCGAACGCTTCTGCCATCACGCGCGGCAGCTCTTCGAGAGACTGGACGAGGAAGCTGTGTTTGGTGCAGGCCAGCGATAAACCGAGGACGTCAACTTCCTGGAAAGCATCGGTACCGATGAACGGAGACGCCACCTGCCCGGTGATGGCGACAACGGGAACGGAATCCAGCAGCGCGTCAGCCAGGCCGGTGATGAGGTTAGTTGCGCCCGGGCCTGAAGTGGCCATACATACGCCGGTTTTACCGGTCGCTCGGGCATAGCCAATGGCTGCCATCGCTGCGCCCTGCTCGTGTCGGCACAAGAGATGTTCCACGCCGCCGTCATACAGTGCATCGTAAATCGGCATAATTGCGCCACCCGGATAACCGAATACGGTTTTAACTCCCTGCGCGCGCAACGCATGTACTACCCACTGTGCCCCATTCATAGTTAGTTCCCCGTCATAAATCGGGAGAAACAGAATTTTGTGCTAGTCGTCATTCTCTGCTCCTCATTTACGTTTTTTAGTCATAAAAAAACCCCCGGACCTTTCGGTGCGGGGGTCTTAGTTCGTTAAGGCTTGATTTCTAAGCCTTTCCTCGTCCAAGTGCAGCCCCGCACGGTGGGATAATAATCACCACCACGCTAATCACGACCAGGCTAATCACTCGTAGAAGGGCTGTCATTTTCAGTTCTTTTTGCATCTTGTTCGAAGGAATACCTAAAGAGTTATCACAGTTTTTAAATCAAACACAAGATTTATTTATGACGGATTTGATTAGGCAGCGAATCGTATTTCTTAAAACCGTTGTTTTATATACGGAAATTAGAAAATGAATATTTTTCATTTTTTTACTGCGGTTCTTACCGTCAAAACGGGGCTTTTAACATTCTGCGAGGGGGCTTCCACAGTTATGCAAGGGTTTCAGTCTGCGCTTAAAATCTTTGAACAGGCGGCGTAAATCCGCAAAGTGACGGTAAACAGACAAAATTGACGCTGGCATAGTCACGCCAGGAGGTAGTGCAAATGTCACTGTCAGTTGTTTATACGCGTGCGGCTCTCGGGGTAAAGGCACCGCTTATTTCCGTCGAGGTTCATTTGAGTAATGGGCTACCTGGACTCACGCTTGTCGGGTTACCTGAAACGACGGTTAAAGAGGCCAGGGATCGCGTTCGCAGCGCAATAATAAATAGCGGTTATGCCTTCCCCGCGAAGAAGATCACCATCAACCTTGCTCCTGCCGATCTGCCTAAAGAGGGGGGACGATACGATTTACCTATCGCAATTGCCCTTCTCGCGGCTTCTGAGCAGCTTAATACGACACGGCTAGGCTCGTATGAGTTCGTTGGCGAACTCGCGCTTACAGGCGCGTTAAGAGGCGTTCCCGGTGCGATATCGGGAGCGCTGGAAGCCATACGTGCTGGGCGGCAAATCATTGTCGCCAATGAAAACGCATCAGAAGTGAGTCTTATCGCCGAGAAGGGGTGCCTCATCGCGGGGCATTTACAGGAAGTTTGTGCCTGGCTGGAAGGGCGACATGAACTATCCGAGCCGGAGGAGTGTGATGATGCTATAGCGGATGCTTCAGAGGATCTCAGCGAGATTATGGGACAGGAGCAAGGGAAACGGGCGCTGGAAATTGCGGCTGCAGGTGGACACAATCTTCTGTTAATTGGTCCGCCGGGTACGGGTAAAACGATGCTGGCAAGCAGGTTGAGTGGTTTGCTTCCACCGCTCAATAATCATGAAGCGCTGGAAAGCGCCGCCATATACAGCCTTATCAGTTCGACGTCGTTGCAAAAACAGTGGCGCCGTCGTCCTTTTCGTTCCCCGCATCATAGCGCTTCACTGACGGCAATGGTCGGCGGAGGGTCTATCCCCGGGCCGGGAGAGATCTCGCTGGCACACAATGGCATTCTGTTTCTCGATGAGCTGCCTGAGTTTGAGCGCCGCGTGCTGGATGCACTGAGGGAACCCATTGAATCCGGTGAGATACATATCTCACGCACGCGAGCCAAAATAAGCTACCCCGCGCGGTTTCAGCTGGTCGCGGCGATGAACCCCAGCCCGACGGGTCATTACCAGGGCAACCATAACCGCTGTACGCCAGAGCAGACGTTGCGCTATCTGGGTAAGTTATCCGGCCCGTTCCTCGACCGTTTCGATTTATCCCTCGAAATCCCCCTTCCCCCGCCGGGTCTGCTCAGGCAAACGGGCATAACGGGTGAAAGCTCAGCGGATGTACGTGAGCGGGTGATTGCAGCCCAGACGCGGCAGTACGCTCGTCAGAACAGGCTGAATGCGCGGCTGGATAATGCCGGGATCCGACAGTTCTGTTCTCTTAACGTCAAGGATGCGGGATGGCTGGAGGAGACGTTGACGCGGTTCGGGCTGTCCATACGTGCGTGGCAGCGTTTGTTGAAAGTGGCCAGAACCATTGCTGACGTGGAGGGATGCACTGACATTGAGAGGAAACATTTGCAGGAGGCGCTGAGCTACCGCGCTATCGATCGTTTACTGCTGCATTTGCAGAAATTGCTGGCATAAAAAAAGGGGCCGTAGCCCCTTCTCTTCATTCTAGTCATCAGACTCGGTGTAGTCTTCTGCACCTTCCATCTGCGGCTTGCCGCCAGACAGCGTATGGAAGCGCTTTGGACGCTTAATACGCGCCATGTACTTGATCCATACACGTTCCGCTTCAGACTCCGGCTCACGCTCACCACGGCAAACAGAAACAAACTGTTTCTCGTCTTCGGTAGCAGGTTCACGCTTCCCAAGATCCAGCTCGTTAAAGGCATAACCATGGCGCTCAAGCAGTTGAGCTTCTTTGATGGTGAAATCGCCGTGACGAGAGAACCCGCGCGGATAATGTTTATTGTCGAAAAAACGATTAGTCGTCGTAAAGCTTTCCGCCATCCTACACGCTCCTAATTCTTTGGCCGAGCTATTTATGGCGCGGAGTATTAGTTACGCTTGACAGAGTGTAAAACAAAACATTTAAATCATAACGACAAATAATTTTGTGGAGAAAGATGTGGATACGGAATTGCTTAAAACTTTCCTTGAAGTGAGCAGAACACGCCACTTTGGGCGAGCAGCTGAAGCCCTTTACCTGACGCAGTCAGCAGTCAGTTTTCGTATTCGACAGCTGGAAAATCAATTGGGTGTGAATCTTTTTACCCGCCATCGTAACAATATTCGCTTAACGCCTGCCGGCGAGAAACTGCTGCCGTACGCAGAAACGCTGATGAATACCTGGCAGGCGGCACGTAAAGAGGTGGCACATACTTCGAGGCATAATGAGTTCTCGATAGGGGCCAGCGCTTCTCTGTGGGAATGCATGCTAAGTCAGTGGCTTACCCGGCTATATCACTCACACGGGCACCTGCAATTTGAGGCCAGAATTGCACAACGGCAGTCGCTGGTTAAGCAACTTCATGAGCGCCAGCTTGATCTCCTGATCACCACCGAAGCCCCCAAGATGGACGAATTTAGCAGCCAGATTGTGGGGCAGTTTGGCCTGGCGCTTTACGCCTCAGAACCTTCGATGATGAAGGCAGACCTGACCTATCTACGCCTGGAGTGGGGGCCGGATTTTCAGCAGCACGAGACGGGATTGATTGCACCTGATGATGTTCCGCAGTTAACGACCAGCTCTGCAGAGATCGCCTGTCAGCAGCTGTCCCTGCTGAAAGGTTGTACCTGGTTACCCGTTCGCTGGGCAGACACTAAAGCCGGGCTGCACACCGTGATGGATTCCACCACGCTTACCAGGCCGCTGTATGCGATTTGGCTGCAAAACAGTGATAAGCAATCGCAGATAAAAGATCTGTTAAAAATCAACGTAATGGATTGATACATCAGCCAGCAGAAATGCTGGCTGAAAATTAAGAAGAGCGTTTTCCGCCGTGTTTCAGGCAAAAAAAAATCCTTTGCCGAAGCAAAGGATTCTATATGGCAGGGGCGGAGAGACTCGAACTCGCGACACCCGGTTTTGGAGACCGGTGCTCTACCAACTGAGCTACGCCCCTAAAGTTTTTTGCCATTAAGCCTGCCAGGAAGGCAGGCTTAATGTCTTAATAAGTGGCGGAACGGACGGGACTCGAACCCGCGACCCCCTGCGTGACAGGCAGGTATTCTAACCGACTGAACTACCGCTCCACCGAAGACTGCTTGTAACCACCGGATTTATGCACCGGCTTACTACTTAATTTGATGCCTGGCAGTTCCCTACTCTCACATGGGGAGACCCCACACTACCATCGGCGCTACGGCGTTTCACTTCTGAGTTCGGCATGGGGTCAGGTGGGACCACCGCGCTAAAGCCGCCAGGCAAATT
>Ga0209796_10000141_pt1 | contig 81777 bp, 61 predicted proteins | sample AgamicOrSfrz_FD_187167 | JGI IMG/M metagenome (GOLD analysis project Ga0209796, IMG submission 187167) | Agave microbial communities from Guanajuato, Mexico - Or.Sf.rz (SPAdes) (version 2) | ecosystem: Host-associated > Plants > Phyllosphere > Phylloplane/Leaf | place: Guanajuato, Mexico...
GACGCGAATGAGCGAGCGCGGCGATTTCCCCATGCTGTCGCAGTCGTTGCGCACCACCATGGCGGCAATGAACAACGACGACCTCGACTTCACCGGCCTCGTGCAGGTGGTGCTGTCGGACTTCGCATTGACGCAAAAAGTGCTGCGCCTCGCGAACTCGGCCATGTATATGGCGTTTGGCGGCAATATTACGACAGTGTCGCGCGCACTCATGGTGCTCGGCATGGACGCCGTCGGCCATCTGGTGGTCGGCCTGAAAATCGTCGACCACTTTCATCACAGCGCGCCGCGCCGCATCGACGCGAAGCTCGAGCTGAACCGCACGCTGCTCTCGGGCTGCGTTGCGCGCAAGCTCACCGAGCGCGGCGATCTGCGCGCCGGCGAGGAAGCCGTGGTCTGCACGCTGATGCGGCAAATCGGCAAGCTGCTGGTGGTGTTCTATCTCGACGCGGAATGGGATCAGATTCGCCGCCACATGGACAGCGGCACGCTGGAAGCCGATGCCTGTGTGCTGGTGCTCGGCGTGACGTTCGACGAAATCGGCGCGGAAGCCGCGGTGCGCTGGCGCCTGCCTGACATGATCCGCTCCGGCATGGGCGAGTTCGATCCGCAGGACACCGAGCTGCCGCGCCAGGTGCAGTGGCTGCGCGCCATCACCAATTACTCGACGGCGGTCGCCGACGTCCTCACGCAGCAGAACGTGCCCGACTTCGAGCGCGAAGAACGCATGGCCGAACTGGCGCAGGAATATAGCCGCGCGCTCAACACCGACCCCGAAGTGCTGCTCGACATGAGCGTGGCGCTCGCCCGCGAAGAAGGCGGCGACGGCGTGATGCGGGAAATCGTGGAGTTGCGCGCGAACGCCGACGCCATGGCGCGCGAGGCGCTCAACCCCGAGGCGCGCATTGCGGCAGGCGTCGAAGACCTGCGCAATCTGCCTGACACCAGCTCGCTCGCGCCGGCTCTCGGCATGGCATCGGAAACGGTGCTCGCGGCACTCGGCTTTGCGCGCACCGTGGTGTTCGTCAAGCACAGCAACGGCACTTTCCGCGCGCGCCTCGGCCTCGGGCCGAAGATCGACGCGGCGCTGCCCAAGCTCACGTTCAGCTCGGCCTTCGAACCCGACGTGTTCCACCTGGCCATTGCGAATTCGGTGGGCATCTTCATCGAAAATGCGCGCGATCCGAAAATGGTCGCGCGGCTGCCCGAGTGGTTCCGGCGTTCATTCGACGACGCCCGCGCCTTCGTGTTGCTGCCGGTGGTGGACGAAACCGAGCAGACCGTCGCGCTGCTCTACGGCGACTGGTCGCACACCCAGGAGCCGCGCCGCATCTCGCAAAAGGAGATGAGCGTGCTCAACGAACTGGCCAAGGAGTTAGGCCGTTTTTTCGGCTTGGGGCAGATGCGGGAAATGGAGACGATGTGAAGACGTGGCGTGATCGCTGATCACATCGCGTAGGTTCTCCAGATTCTGTGTTTGCCCGACGCCAGATTTGCCCGCTGGGTTTCGAAAACGATTGTCAGCAATCAGGTTTTGAATTGAATTTCGCGGCTGGGTTGTGCAGCCGGCATGCGCTCCATGCCGGCTCGCTTGCCTTCCAGGCGTCAGTCCTCGATTCTTTCAAGTCCTTCCGCGCTGCGATCCGCCACGCCCGCCCAGGCGCCCGCCGCGAGTCCCATTTGCGCGACCTCTTCCACCGTCAACGGCGCAAGTTGCGCGCACAGCGCCGCAAGCGTGTCCCATGCGCCGTTTTCCAGCGCCTCGACGGCGGCGAGCAACTGCCCGAGCACGCCCTCGCGATGCAGAATGGCCGCCTGGATCGGACGCGACAGCGTGAGCACATTCAACGTGCTTTCGAGCGAACCGCCGAACACCGCGTCGACGAATGAAAACACGCCGGTCAGGAACGCTGCATCGGCTTCGTCGCGGCCGGCCTCGGGCAGGCACTCGACGGCCAGTTCCATGAACCGCGCGCGCGTTGCCGCGAGTTGCAGCAGCGGGTCGTCTTCGAGCGCGACCTTGCGGCCGTCCGCATAGAGCAGCAACTGCGTCCAGCGCGCGATGCGGTCGGTACCGGTCGCGTTGATCGCCTCGCGCAACGTCGTGACTTTGTGGCCGACCGCGAAGCCGCTCGAATTGGCGAGCTTCATCAGATGCATCACCAGCACGGGATTGAGCTTGAGCTCCGCTTCGAGCTGCGCGACTGTCGGGTCGCCCGCCAGCAATTGCAGCAGGTTCAGCAACGCATGGCGCGGCGCGCTCACGCGGCGCGTCATCGAGGTTTGCGCACGCGCGAAGAAGTAGCCCTGAAAACGGTCGAAGCCCATGCCGTGCGCGGTTTCGAAGGCGGCTTGCGTGTCGAGCCCCGAGGCGATCAGCAGCTTGCCCGCCGACTTGAGCACGCTCGTCAGTTTGGGCAACAGCGCGGCGGGCGCGCGCGTCATGTCGATCTTGATGGCTTCTGCGTAAGGCAGGAGCTTCGCGAAGGTCTCGTTGGGCTGGGTGACCTCGTCGAGCACGAAGCGATAGCGCCGCCCATGCAACAGCACGATGCGCGCGATCAGTTCTTCGTCGACGTGGATGTCATGCGGCAGTTCGAACAGGAAGCGCTCGGCGGGCAGGCGCTCTATCGCGTCGTCGAACAGCATGTCGCGGCTCGTGTCGATGTACGCCGGATGGCCGGTCAACGCGCCGCGCACATTGCCCTCGACCAGCCCGCGAATGATCGCGCGGGCAACGCGCTGCGCTGGCGTGGGCGCGCGGCCGGCTCGCGTGTTGCGGTTGCCGGCGTCGTTATCCGTGTCGTCCTGCGCGGCTGGATCGAGGTCGGGCGGCGCCTCTGCCGGCCATTGCGGCTCGCGAATCTTGAGCTCGTAGCCGCACAGCATGCCGTCCCGATTCAGGATGGGCTGCCGCGCGAAGCTCGCGTTCAACTGCGCATCGTCCGTGGCCCCCGTATGGCCCGGATTCTCGACTGCAAGAGTGCTCATTCTGATCCCCCGCGAGGCGCCCCCGGCGCTTGCTGCTGTCTTGTGGTTATCGCCGCGTCGCCATGCGCCGGACGTGTTTATCGGCTGCATCTGCGTGCGTGCCCCGCAATGTGTACTCGCAGTGTGGCGACGCAGCGCGCCCGGCGATTTTAGCGCAGGCCGTCCTGCACTGGCATGTCGTTCGGAGAATATCTGGAAATATTTGGAGTAGACGGCGCATTGAACCGCGCCGCGCCATTGACCGTGTGCCCAATGCAAAACGGCCGCTGATGGCGGCCGTTTTGCATGTCGTATCGGGCTTCGAGGTGCGGCGTTACTTCAGCACCACCTTCACGTCGAAGTATTTTGCTGCCAGGTGGTCGATCGTGCCGTCGGCCTTCAGTTCCTTCAGCGCCTGGTTCAACGCGTCCTTGAGCGCCTTGTCGCCGCGGCGAATACCGAAGCCCACGCCCGCGCCCAGCAGTTTCTCGTCGCTGACAGCGGGACCGGCGAACTCGAAGCCCGCGCCTTGTGGCTTCTTCAGAAAGCCCTTGGACGCCGCTTCGGCATCCTGGAACGACGCATCCAGACGGCCCGAAGCGAGGTCGGCATAGATCTGGTCCTGGGTCTGATACGGCACCACGTCTACGCCGGCCGGCGCCCAGCGCGCCTTCGCGTACGTCTCCTGGATCGTGCCCTGCAGCACGCCGACATGTTTGCCCTTGAGCGACGCGGGGGTCGGCTGCAGGCCGCTACCCTTCTTCGCGATCATCTGATTCGGGATCGTATAGATGGGGTCCGTGAAATCGATCGCCTGACGACGCTGCTCAGTGATCGTCATGTCGGAGTTGATCGCGTTGAACTTGCGCGCCTGCAAAGCGGGAATCAGACCGTCGAACGAATTCTCGACCCACACGCACTTCGCCTTGAGCTTCGCGCATACGGCGTTGCCGACGTCGATGTCGAAACCCTGCAGTTCGCCTGACGGCGACTTCGATTCGAACGGCGCATAAGACGCCTCGACACCGAAGCGCACTTCCTTGATGTCCGCCGCCATGGCCGAACCTGCCGTGAGCGTTGCCGTCGCAAATAGCGCGAGCGCAGCCGTGTTTCGCCAATTCATCTTCATTGCGGGTGTTCCTCTACGGTATTGAACAAGACAGAGCCGAATCCGGACAGGCATGATTGCCGCGCCAAAAATGCGATTCAAACTCGCGCGGCTGCAGTGATGCAGCGCAGCAGCCGCGAGGCGCGAATTGTACAGGCTCGGGCGCCGCGCCCGCGGGCGGCCCGCGCGGCCGTGTCTTGTGCAACGCGCGCCCGGCAGGCTTGAAAAGCTGCAACTTGATGTCGCGCTAGCGCAAACAATCCACATGCATGCGCACGCGCCGACACCGGCGCGCGGCGCGGCCCGCTTGCAGCAGGTGCGCCGCTAGACGAGCGCGGCGTGCGTGTGCGCGGTGGTGTCGATCACCATCAGGCCGGCGCGCAGCCCTGGCTTGACGCTCGCATTCGGAAATACGAGGCGCTCTTCGTCGTGTTGTACGACGTAGCGATAGTCGCCGTCGCGTGCGAGCAAGGTATTTCTGGCAAATGGCGTGAAGTTCGCGACATCCGCTTCGACCAGCAATTCGAATGCAGCGCTTTGCTTCGTGATCTGATCGATCACCGTGAAAGCGCGCGGCAACTGCACGGGGCCGCGCCCATTCGTGCCCGCGAGCAGACGACGCAGCGCCTCGTCGGCGCCCGCAAAGCGCGCGAGGTCGTTCTGGCCGAATGGGCGGACCTTGCCCAGCTCCAGCGTGCACGACTCGGCGCCGCATGTCTGCGCGGTGAAATGCGAGTAGGTATTGCTCTTGGTGGTATGCAACAGCACCGCGCTGATATGCGCTTCGCCCAACCACTCGAACATCGCGCGCGAAAACGGCCTGCCGGTATGCGGCAGCAACGCGAAGCGCTCGAATGCGGACGCGCGAATCGCCGTGTGCATATCGATATGCCAGCGTGTACCGGGCTCATTCGAAGCGGCGGCGAAGAACCGCGTGGCCGCCTGCTCGAGCGCCGCGGCGCGCGGCGCCTCGTGACTGTGCGGCAATTGCAGATGCCGGCCGCTGAAGAGCCGGTTCAGGTCGTCGTCGCGATAACGGCATGCCTCGCGCATCGCGTCGACGTTGCCGAGAATCACCAGCAGACGGCAACTCAACGCGGCCTCGCCGCGCGCAATGTCGCGCACCAGATAGGAAAGCAGTTCGATCGGCGCGGTTTCGTCGCCATGCACGCCCGCCGACGCGAGCACGCTGCGCGTAGCGGCAGCCGGTACGGCGGGCTCGATCAGCAGCACGCCGTCGTCAAGCCACGACCAGCGCGCGCCCGCGCCGCACGTGCCTTGCATGGCGTTCGCGGCAGGCCGCGTGCCCGCGAGCGTATAGGCGAGGAAGTCGTCCAGCATCGCGGCCGGCCCGCCGCGCTCGAGCTCAGCGCTGGAAGTCATAGAGCGATCCGAGTCCGAGGATCTGCGTGAGCTCGTCGAGCGCCGTGCGCGACTCGGCGAGCAGCTGCGGATCGGCCAGATCGGACGGCGCAAGACGGTCGCGATAATGCTTTTCGATCCACGTGTCGAGCCGGCCGAACAAGGTGTCGTCGATCCACACGCCACGCGTGACCGCCGCGCGTTCGGCCTCGTTCAACACCACCCGCAAACGCAGGCAAGCCGGACCGCCGCCGTTTTTCATGCTCTCGCGCAGATCGAACACGAGCACCTCGTCGATAGGACCGGTGTGCGAAGTGAGCTCGTCCAGATACGTGGCCACGCGCGGATTTTCGCGGCACTCCTGCGGCACGACCAGCACCTGCCTGCCGTCGGGACGCGTGAGCAACTGGCTGTTGAACAGATACGACGAGACCGCGTCGGCCACGCTCACCTGCGCGTTTGGCACTTCGATCACGTTCAAGCCTGCGCTCACCCCCTCCAGCTTCGCGCGCAATTCGTCGTACACCGTGCTCTGCTCGACAAACGCAAGCTCGTGACAGAAGAGCGTAGTGCGATTGCCGACCGCGATCACGTCGTTATGAAACACGCCCGCGTCGATCACGTCGGGGCTCTGCTGCGCGTAGACGGTCGCCTCTTCCTGCAGGCCATGACGATGCGCGACCGCGCGGCTCGCCTCGAAAGTCTGACGCGCGGGAAAGCGCTTGGGCTCCGGCCCGCGGCGATATTCGCTGCGCCCATACACGAAGAATTCGACACCCCGTGCGCCGTATTCGGAGCACAGGCGCGTGTGATTCGCCGCGCCTTCGTCGCCGAGTGCGGGCGTGCCGGGCAAGGCTTCGTGTACCTCGAAGCGGTTGGCGTCGCTGAAAATGGCGCGCAGGGTGCGGCGGGTCGATTCATGTTCGATCGCGCGATGCAGCTTGCTGCACAGATTGGCCGGCGTGAAATGCACGCGGCCGTCGTGCGTGTCGGCAGACGGGCTCACGGTCGCCGCATTCGCGGTCCACATGGCCGACGCCGAACTCGCCGCGGCGAGCAACTCGGGCGCGCTCTTCGAGACGCGCGCGATCACCGTCGCGTCGTCGCCCGAAAAGCCCAGTTCGCGCAACAGACGCATCGACGGCCGCTCCTGCGGCGGCAACATGCCCTGATGGAAGCCGAGATCGGCCAACTGCTTCATCTTGCGCAGACCCTGCTTTGCGGCAGCCTTCGGATTGGCGACCGACTTCTCGTTGTTCTGCGACGCGACGTTACCGAACGACAGCCCCGCGTAGTTGTGCGTCGGGCCGACCAGGCCGTCGAAATTGGCTTCAGTGGCTTGCATCGTCGATCCTCAGAATTGAAGGCCCGGCGAGACGCTCGCGGGCATTTGCAGTTGCGCGCTTTCGACGGAGGCCATCGGGTACGCGCAATAATCGGCTGCGTAATAGGCGCTCGGCCGGTGGTTGCCCGAGCGGCCCGGGCCGCCGAACGGCGCGCCGGACGAAGCGCCGTTGGTCGGCCGGTTCCAGTTGACGATACCCGCGCGGATGGTGCGCTGGAAATGCGTCCACAGCGATTCGTCGTCGGCAAGCAAGCCTGCGGACAGACCGAATTCGGTGTCGTTGGCTTTTTCGAGCGCCTCATCAAAGCTGTCGCAACGAATGATCTGCGCGAGCGGTCCGAAATGCTCCTCGTCGGGCAGGTGCTTCACGGCGCTCACGTCGAGAATGGCCGGCGTGACAAAGCCGAGCTTCGGGTCGCGCTGCTCCATTTTCAGCAGCACCTGCGCGCCCTCGCCAAGCAGACGTTCCTGTGCCGCGACGAGGCGCGAAGCCGCGCGCGCCGAGATGACCGCGCCCATGAAAGGCTGCGGCTCGGCGTTATATTCGCCCACGCTGATACGCGAGGCGACCTCGACAAAGCGTGCGAGAAAGCGCTCGCCGAACGCGTCGTTCGGCACGAAGATGCGCCGCGCACACGTGCAGCGCTGCCCCGCCGAGAGAAACGCCGACTGGATCGTGTGATGCACGGCGGCGTCGATATCCGCGACCGGACCGATCACGAGCGGATTGTTGCCGCCCATCTCGAGTGCAAGCACGATCTCCGGACGTCCACCGAACTGCTTGTGCAGCAATGTTCCGGTGTCCGAACTACCGGTGAAGAACAAGCCGTCGATCTGCCGGTGATTCGCGAGCGCAATGCCGGTGTCCTTCTCGCCCTGCACGAGATTGAGCACGCCCGCCGGCAAGCCTGCATCGCGCCAGATCTGCACGGTCAGTGCGGCGACGCCCGGTGCAAGTTCCGACGGCTTGAACACCACCGCATTGCCCGCGATCAACGCCGGCACGATATGCCCGTTCGGCAGATGGCCAGGAAAGTTATACGGCCCGAACACGGCGACCACGCCATGCGGACGATGCCGCAGCACCGCGGTGCCGTCCGCCATGGCCGAACGCTTTTCGCCGGTGCGCTCGTTGTAGGCCTGAATCGAAATTTCGACCTTCGCGGCCATGGACGCCGCTTCAGTACGCGCTTCCCACAGCGGCTTGCCGGTTTCGCGGCCAATCGCTTCGGCGAGCGCTTCCTTGCGTTCCGTCACGAGCGCGGCGAAGCGGCGCACCACGGTACAACGCTCGTCGAGGCTCACCGCCGACCATGCCGCGAACGCGCGACGCGCGCTGCGCACCGCGCGATCCACGTCGTCCGGCGACGCGCTGTTGCCTTCCCAAACGGTCGCGCCCGTACCCGGGTTGCGCGACGCGAATGCGGGACCTGTGCCGGCGGCCCATTCGCCGTCGATGAAAAGCTCGCTCATGATCATCCTTGTTTGTGTTTCAGCGGCAGCACCCGCACCGGGTCGCCTGACTTGACGCCCAGTGCGGACGCTTCGAGCGCGTTCATGCGGAACACGCCGTCTTGCGGCACGCCGGCCGCGACGCCCACGCGAAAATCGCCCAGCGAGGTATTCGACACCATCGAGCGCGGCGCATCCTGCGGCGCGCCCGCCGGCACGTCGGCAATCTCGGCCGGCACCAGCACGCTTTCGCGCACGGTGCGCAAGTCGGAGATATGGCACTCCAGCACCGGACCGGCGTCGAAAATATCGACGTGATTTTCGTAGCGCAGCCCTTCCGCTTCGAGCATGCGCCGCGCGGGAATCGTGTCGCTATGCGTGAGGCCGACGCATTGCTGCGCCTCTTCGGGCAACAGTTCGACATACACCGGATAGCGCGGCATCAACTCGGCGAGAAACGCCTTGCGCCCGTGCGAGCTCAGGTAGTCCGCCGCGTTGAAGTCGATCTGATAGAAATGCGACCCCACGGCGCGCCAGAACGGCGACGTGCCCTGCTCGTCGAAATGGCCGCGCAATTCCGCGCATAAACGCTGCGGAAAGCGCTCGCGGAACTGCGCAAGAAACATGAAGCGCGAGCGCGACAGCAAGCCGCCCACCCCGCTCGTGCGATAACGCGGGCTCAGGAACAGCGAGCAAACCTCGGCGTAACCGGTCAGATCGTGCGAGATGTTGAGCGCGCGCATGCGCGTCCAGATGCCGAGGTCCTGACTCGCGTGCACCACCGTGCTCACGCGATAGTTGTAGAACGGCTGCTGCAGTCCGACCTCGGCCTCGATGCCGCAGACCCCCGCAACATCGCCGGTTTGCGTGTCTTCCATCACGAAGAAGTAGCCTGCTTCGTGCGGCGCGGCCTTGTCTTCCATGGTGCGGCGCGCGCGTTCGACGCGTGCGGCAAGCGCCTCGCGATCCGGCTTGAAAGTGGTGAGCCCCGGGCCGGTTTCCTGCGCGAGACGCATTAGTGCGTCGACATCGCCTCGTTGCACAACGCGAACGACGATCATTGCGCGTCTCCCGATTGTTCTTCGCCTTGCGGCCGGTGCAGCGGCACGCAGCGCACCGCATCGCCGTCCTGCACGCCGAGCGCGGCGCGTGCCGCATGCGCGAGCGGCGCGCCTTCGTGCTGCGCGGCCGGCAGGTCGCCGAGCACGCAGCGGAACTCGCCGTCTGCGCCGTTATGCGCGATCAGAAACGCCGAGCCGCTTGCGGGCGCCGCGCTCTCATGTACCACGCGTGTTTCGTTGCGCGTGACGCACGCGCTGCGGTCCACCTGCGCAGTGAGCACCGGGCCGGCGTCGAAAATGTCGATGAAGCGGTCGGTCTCGAAGCCTTCCTCCAGATGGATTTCATACGCGAGCAACGCGTTCGCATCCGGTTCGCCGAGCACGCGCTGCGCAGCTTCGGGCAGCAAGGGCACGTAAATTGGATACGTAGGCATGACTTCGGCAATGAATGTTCTGCTGCGCCCGCCCGATTCGATCTCGATGTCGGCGAAATCGCGGCCGAAAAACTTGCGCCCCACCGCTTCCCAGAACGGCGACACGCCGTTCTCGTCGGTCACGCCGAGCAGCAGCGAAAACACCTCGGGCGTAAAGCGCTTGCGGTTGGCGGCGATATACATCATCCGGGCGCGCGACAGCAGGTGCGCGGCGGCGTCGCCGCGCAGCGACGGATGGATGTAATAGCCCGCGAGCCGGCTCTTGCCGGTCAGCTCGTGCGACATGGTGAGCGCGTGAATCTTGCGGTTCACGTGCAGCTCGCGCGACGCATGAATCAGCGCGTCGTTGCGAAATGCGTAGAACGGATCGGAGTAACCCGCCGCAGCGACGATGCTCGCCGTGCCCATCAACTGGCCCGTTTCGCTGTCTTCAAGCACGAACAGGTAAAACTCCTCGCCCGGAAAGTCGACTTCCGCGCGAAACGAGTCCTCCGACAGCGAGACGCGTGCTTCGAGCGCGCGCCGGTCGTGCGGCAGTGAATGCAGCACCGGCTGTGCGGTGCGCGCCATGTGTTCGAGCGCATCGAGATCGGCGAGGCGGCCGGGGCGTACGAAGAGCATCATCGTTCCTGTGGAGTGTCACGCATCAATGCGACCCATGAATGTGGCCCATGAATGTGGCCACTGATGTGGGCACTGAGTCAGCGCAATGCATTAAAGTACGCGCGCTTATTTCGAGGCCGCTTCGGCCTTCGCGCCGACCACTTCGGCGATAGCGCCCGCGAGCCGTACGAAGCCTTCGTTCATGTCCTCGAGCGGCATGATCAGCGACGGCACGAAGCGCAGCACGTCCGGTCCCGCCATCAGCATGATCACGCCATGCTGCCCAGCCGCCGTGACGAAGTCTTTGGCCCGGCCCTTGTAGGCGTCGGTCAATTCCGCGCCGATCAGCAAGCCCTTGCCGCGCACCTCCTTGAAGAGGCCGAAGCGTTCGTTGAGTTTCGCAAGATGGCCCTTGAGCACTTCGCTGCGCGTGCGCACGCCTTCGAGCAGTTGCGGATCGCTCACCAGCTCGACCACTTTCTCCGCAATGGCTGAGCCGAGCGGATTGCCGCCATAGGTCGTGCCATGCACGCCAACCTTGAAATGCGCGGCGAGTTCGTTCGTGGTCAGCATTGCGCCGATCGGGAAACCGTTGCCGAGCGCCTTCGCGGTGGTGAGAATATCCGGCGTCACGCCGGTGTCCTGGTACGCGTAGAAGTAGCCGCTGCGGCCCACGCCGGTTTGCACTTCGTCGAAAATCAGCAGCGCGCCGTGCTGATCGCACGCTTCGCGCAGCGCTTTGAGGAACGCCGGGTCCGCCGGTATCACACCGCCCTCGCCCTGAATCGGCTCGACGATCACCGCGCAGGTCTTCGCGCCGATGGCCTGTTTGGCCGCCTGGATATCGTTGTACGGTAAATGCACGATGCCCTGCGGCACCGGGCCGAAGCCTTCCGAATACTTCGGCTGACCGCCCACGCTGACGGTGAAGAAGGTGCGGCCATGAAACGACTGCGTAAACGACACGATTTCGAATTTGTCAGCGCCATGACGATCGAACGCAACGCGGCGCGCGAGTTTCAGCGCCGCTTCATTCGCTTCCGCACCGGAGTTCGCGAAGAACGCACGGTCGGCAAAGGTCAGGTCTTCCAGACGTTTGGCCAGACGCAGCACCGGCTCGTTCGTGTAGCCATTGCCGATGTGCCAGAGCTTGCTGCCCTGCTCGTGCAAGACTTTCAGCAGTTCAGGATGCGCATGACCGAGCGCGGTGACGGCGATGCCGCCGGCGAAGTCCACATAGTCGCGCCCCTGCGTATCCCAGACGCGTGAGCCGAGACCGCGGTCCGGCACGAAGGCGGCGGGCGCAAACACCGGCACCATGACTTCGTCGAAGGTCTTGCGTGTCACAGTCAGGTCGTTCATGACAAATCCTCGTTACAGGTGAGAGGTAATAGACGTAGTGTAGGAAACCACGAGCGATACGTCTTGCGCAAAGGCGACGCTTTCTATGAGCTTCCAACGCGCATGGCCGGTACCGCTCGCGTGTTCAGTCCGCGAGATCCGGGCGCTCGATCAAGGCACCCGCACGCGGCTCGCTCGTCGCGGCGCCGCTCGCGCCGGTCTGCCGCTCGATCCAGTTGCGGCGGTCCTCGCGCGGCGTCACGCCAAAGCGTTCGCGGTAGGCATTCGAAAAGTGCGCCGCCGACGAAAATCCGCACGCGAGGCTGATCTGCACGACCGATTTGCTGGTGCGCTGCAATTGCGTGCGCGCTTTCGAAAGGCGTAGGCCCAAATAGTATTTGGACGGCATAGAACCGAGATACTGTCGAAACAGGCGCTCCAGCTGCCGCCGCGATACGCCGACGAGCGCCGCGATTTCGTCGGTGGTGAGCGGATCTTCGATATTCGCTTCCATCAGCAGCAACGCATCGTTCAGTCGCGGATGGCGCTCGCCCGGCGCGGTCACGAACGGAATACGCTGACGCTCCTCGCCCGCGCGCAGCACGCCGACACCAAGCGTGTCCGCGATGCGGTCCGCGAGTTCAGGGCCGTGCTCGCGGCCGATCATCGCGAGCATGAAGTCGACGCTCGCCTGACCGCCCGCGCAGGTGGCGCGATCGCGGTCGATTTCGAAAATCTGCTGTGTGACGATGGAGCGCTCGAACTGCTCAGCGAACTGCTGATAGGTTTCCCAGTTCACGCTCACGCGATAGCCGGACAACTGCCCGGCCATGGCGAGCCACCACACGCCGTGATGAATGCCGGTGACAAGGGGCGTACGCTGCCCGACCCGCGCAAGGCTCGCGAGAAACAGGCGATAGTCGGCAAATTGCTGGAACCGCTCGGTGACGACGATCAGCCAGTCGCATGCGATCGCGTCGCCGAACGCGGCGTCGGCGGGCCATTGCGCGCCGCCCGCGAGCGGCACGGCGCGGCCGTCCCACGAACAGACCTGCACGCGGTACAGCGCACGGCCGTCGATTTCGTTGGCGAGATTGAGCGCGTCGACAATCGGCCCGACGCCCGACATCGACACGGGCGGCAATGCCACGATCGCCACCTGGGTGGTACGTGGGGGACTGGACGTGCGGGCCATCGGCTGCGGTATGACGGTGCGGCGCGCGTTACTTCAGGCTGCCGGACAGAAACTGCTTGAGCCGCTCGCTGCGCGGCGTGCTCAACACGTCGGCGGGCAGGCCCTCTTCTTCGGTGCGGCCTTGATGCAGGAACATCACATGGTTCGACACGTTGCGCGCAAAACCCATTTCATGCGTGACGACGATCATGGTGCGCCCTTCTTCGGCAAGCTTTTGCATAACCTTCAGCACTTCGCCGACGAGTTCCGGGTCGAGCGCCGAAGTCGGCTCGTCGAACAGCATCACGTCCGGGTTCATCGCGAGGGCACGCGCAATCGCCACCCGCTGCTGCTGCCCGCCCGACAGATGCGACGGATACTGCTTTTCGACGCGCGGCGCGAGGCCCACCTTCTCAAGGTATTCGCGCGCCCGCTCTTCCGCTTCGCGGCGCGGCACGCCGAGCACGTGAATCGGCGCCTCGACGACGTTCTCGATCACGTTCATATGCGCCCACAGATTGAAGTGCTGGAACACCATGGCGAGTTTGGTGCGAATGCGCTGCAACTGCTTGTGATCGGCCACTTCGAGATTGCCGGCGCGGTCGGTCTTCGTCTTGACCGCTTCGCCGTCGACCACGATCTGCCCCGCGTTCGGCCGCTCGAGAAAGTTGATGCAGCGCAGGAAGGTGCTCTTGCCCGAGCCGCTCGCACCGATGATGCTGATCACGTCGCCCTTGTTCGCGTTCAGCGACACGCCCTTGAGCACTTCGTTGTCGCCATAGCGCTTGTGGATGTCCTGCACGGCGAGCTTGCAAGCCTGGGTTTGTGTGGTGTGGAGCAAGATGCTCTCCCTTTGAGAATACGGATCGAGGTTTCGACGGCGCGCCCAGAGCGCGCCGCCCGCTGCGAACACGGCGCGCTCAATGCGTGCGCACCGCCAGATAACCCAGCCAGTGACGCTCGGCGCGGCGAAACAGCGCAACCAGAGCAAACGACACCACGAGGTAAATCAGCGCCGCGAGGCCGAAGGCGTCGAACGACTGATAAGTCGCCGAATTCGCATCGCGCGCTACCTTGAGAATATCGGGCACGGTGGCCGTGAACGCGACCGTGGTGGCATGCAGCATCAGGATCACTTCGTTACTGTACAACGGCAACGCGCGGCGCAGCGCGGACGGTATCACAATGCGGCGGTACATCGTGAACCAGCTCATGCCGTAGGCGCGTGCGGCTTCCACTTCGCCATGCGACGTCGAGCGGATCGCGCCCGCGAAAATTTCCGTGGTGTACGCACAGGTGTTCAGCGCAAACGCGAGAATCGCGCAGTGAAAGCCGCTGCGGAAGAACGCATCCAGCAGTTCGTGCGAGCGCACGAATTCGAGGCTGTACATGCCCGTGTAGATGAGCAGCAACTGCACATAGAGCGGCGTGCCGCGAAACACATACGTGTAAAGACGCACCGGCGTCGCGAGCCAGCGCTTTTTCGACACACGCGCAACCGCGAGCGGAATCGCAAGGCAAAAGCCGATGCCGACGGAGGCGACCAGCAGCCACAGCGTCACCGCGAGGCCGGACATGCGCTGGCCGTCCCAATAGAGGAACGCGCGCCAGAATTCGTTGAGAATGTCGATCATGGTCTTAGAGCTCCGCGTGCCGTACGCCGATCGAATAGCGGCGTTCCAGCCAGATCAGCGCGAGGTTCGAGACGGTGGTCAGCGCCAGATAGATCAGCGCCGCGATCAGAATGAAGAAGAACATGTTGAAGGTGCTCTTGCCCGCGTCCTGCGCGGCCTTGACCACGTCCGCGAGACCGATGATCGACACGAGCGCCGTCGCCTTGACGAGCACCTGCCAGTTGTTGCCGATGCCGGGCAGCGCGAAACGCATCATCTGCGGAAAGAGAATGCGCGCGAAGACGCGCGCGCCGCTCATGCCGTACGCACTGCCCGCTTCGAGCTGACCGCGCGGCACGGCGAGAAAAGCGCCGCGAAACGTTTCGGTGAAATACGCACCGTAAATGAAGCCGAGTGTCAGCACGCCCGCCACGAACGGATCGATGTCGAATTGCGGCAGAGCGAGCGCGTCGGTCAGATTATTGACCGCGATCTGGATGCTGTAGAAAAGCAGCAGCATCAGCACGAGGTCGGGCACCGAGCGGATCAGCGTCGTATAGCCGGTGGCGAGCGCGCGCAGCGGCCGGTTAAGAGACAGTTTCGCCGCCGCGCCCGCGAGCCCGAGCAGCACGGCAGCCGCGAGGGACAGGACCGACAGTTCGACTGTCTGGATCGTGCCGGCCAGCAACACCGGACCAAAGCCGTATAGCACCACGCGTGTCTCCATCCAGGTTCGTTTGAACGTTGCCAGGATGCAGTCGGCTTATGCCGGCCGACTGATCAGGCATGGCGCGGAGTCTCGCAAGCGAAAATTAAAATCACAAAGGCACGCGGCCAATTTGGTGCAACGCAACAAGAGACACGTAACGCACGCCGCGCCCTCTCACGCCCGATGTTGTGGGGCACTGGCGCGGGTCACCCCCAGCGCGTTCAGCAGGCGCCGCAGCGATTTCGCAAGTTTGAGGTCGCTTTTTCGATAGACGGCGCACGCTTCGCGTAAGGCGAAGCGCGCGCCCCGAGTACGGCGTGCAGAGGGCGCGCCCGGCGCCGCTAGTCCATGCCGAGCCGCGCACGAATGGCCGGCAGCATGTATTCGACCGCCGCGCGCCCTTCCTCGATGGCAGGCGCGGCGCGATGAAAGTCGAAAATGCCCATGCCGCCCAGGCGCGGCTGGATCAGGATATCGGCCGGCTCTCCCGCCAGACGGCTGCGCGTGATCCGCACCTGCATGATGTCGATGCTTTGCGCGATGGAACTCAGCATCGAAGGCACGCGGGCGCTTGGCGCGGGCGGCACGCGCACGTCGTCGGTGACGCGCTCCTCGGCGGGCGCGAGCCAGCGCGGCCAGGGCTTGCCGTTACGGCGCAGCGAAACCGGCGGCGGCGCGTTCGGATCGATGGCGGGCGTGTCCACCACCGCGCCGCCGAAATCGCGGCCATTGAGAATGTCGTTGTTCAGATCGATCGCGATCACGCAATCCGCCCGCATGCCGCGCGCCACCGATACCGGTACGGGATTGCTCAGGCCGCCGTCCACGAGCCATACGCCGTTGTGCCACACCGGCGTGAAAATGCCGGGAATCGCAATCGACGCGCGCACCGCGTCCACCACGCTGCCGTCCTGCAGCCAGCTTTCGCGGCCCGAGTCGAGTTCGGTGGCGACCGCCGCGAACGGCATGTTCAACTGGGCGATGGACCGCCCGTTGAATTTGTCGGCAAAAAGCTGGATGACCTTGCGCCCGCCGAGCAGGCCGCCGGAGAGCCGCAAGTCGAGCAGGCGCACCACCGTTTGCCACGTGAGCCGCGAGACCCACTCCTCGAGCCAGTCAAGATCGCCGTTCGCATAGACAGCGCCGACCAGCGCGCCGATTGAGGTACCGCAGACCACGTCGGGTTTGATGCCCGCGTCGTGCAGCGCGCGAATCGCGCCGATATGCGCCCAGCCGCGCGCCGCGCCGCCCCCCAATACCAGTCCGATACGGCTGTATCGACGTCGACGTATCATGAAGCCCCCGTCTTTCTGTTCTCTTTGTTTCTAGCGCCCGCGCACGACATCCGAACGCGAAGTCGTGTACACCATGTGATTCTGGTCGAAATGCACGTTGAAAATGCCTTCTTCCGTCACGCCGCCCTCGCGCCATTTCCAGCTCCACACCGTCTCCGGCTTGAGCGGGAACACCGCGACCTGGCCCGGTTTGCCGAGCAGCCGCCGCACTTCGTCTTCGCTCATGCCGATACGGATCTTGCCGAAATTCGCGGCGGTCAACACCTGCGTGATGGATTGCAGTTTACCGTCACGGTCAATGTCGACCATGTACGTATTCAAACCTTGCGGACCACGCGGATACTCGAATCGCTTTGAACCATCCGTATAGGTGCGTTCCGTTTCGGGCTTGCCCATCTGCTCGCGGATCTGCGCTTCGGTGGTCACGCCCGGCGTCATGTCCTTGAGCAGCAGTGCGTCGGGCTTTACGGCGTTGAAAAGCTCCTTGATTTTTTGCACGGCGCGCTCGCTTTGTTGGTCGTCGCATGCGGTGAGCGCAAGGCATGCGGCCAGCATGGCGACAATAGGCAGTTTCAGGCTCACAGCGAATTTCCTGTAGCAGTACGGACGCGAGTGCCCGCACCGGTCATGTAGTCATGCCCCGCCGCACTTCGTCGGGGCGCGCTACAGGATAACCGCGCAACGCAAAAACCGCGAGGGTGTGCACGCGGCGGCCTGCATGCAGTTCTGCCGGTCTCATATGCGCAAAACGCTGTACGTCAGGCCTTTTTCCAATGATCGGGCCGGCCGCACGAGATATATTGCAAACGGCAACAGACGCAACAGAAAGCAAAAAGGCGACGCCGTGCAAAGCGTCGCCGATGCCACGGGCATTGAAGCTGTCGTGAAGGCGGTACGGTCAGTCCGCCGGAGAAGGAAGGCGCGAGCCGGAGGACGAAATCCCGCCTGAACCACACGGCAGGTGGGACGACGCGCAGCGGTCCTGTCCCGGTGCGGCGATGAACGACCTTGGCCGTTCACCTTGCGCCATCGCCGGAAGTAGCGAACCGCTGCTTGTCTGGTCGCCCTGGTCCCCTCATAAAGCCTTCCAAGTGAGGCTAATCTAACGGGATCGGCGGCTTTAGACGAGAGCGCGTTTACACCGAATTGGCAGAGGATTTCGCGGCGCCACGTTGCCCGCAAATCACGGCAACGGGAAGCTGCGGTCAAAGCTTGCGCGCACGTCCAGATGCGTGCGTATCACGTTGGCCGCCTCATACGTGTCGGCGGTGCGCTGCTGTGCGGCGATGACTGTGTCGTCGATGGCAACGGGATGCACCTGGCCGCGTTGATAGACCGTCTTCAGCACATCCGTCGGCAAGCCGGTCACGCGCGATTGCATGGCCGCCACCTCGTCCGGATGCGTGAGCGCCCAGCGCTGACCGAGCGCCACGCGCCGCAGAAAGTCGGCCAGTTGCGCGCGCTTGCCGGCAATCGCGGCCTCGGTCGCGACCTGATAGCTGAGCCCTTCCGACAGACCGACGCCGTTGGCAATGATGCGGTCGTGGTCGCGCGATTCGCCAAGCGCCGTGTACGGGTCCCACACCGACCACGCGTCGACGCTGCCAGAGGCAAGCGCCGCCTTCGCGTCGGCGGGCGCAAGAAACACGAACGTGACGTCGCTCGCCGCGAGATTGGCTCTTTTCAGCGCCGCGAGCGCGAGGTAGTGGCCAATCGAGCCGCGCGTGGTCGCAAGGCGCTTGCCCTTCAGACCCGCGACATCCGCGAGCGGCGAATGCGGGCCCACCACGATGGCGAGATCGAGCGGATTGGAGCGCGTGGCCGCCACTGCCCGCACCCGCGCGCCGGCAGCGAGCGCGAACACGAGCGGCGCGTCCCCGAGGCCGCCCACATCCACGGCGCCCGCGTTCAGTGCTTCGCCAAGCGGCTGCGCCGCCGGAAAATTGAACCATTCGATCCTGTACGGCAGGTCCTTCAACTGGCCGGAGGCTTCGAGAATGCCGCGCGTCTGCAACGACTGGTCGCCGACCTTGAGAACTGGAAGATCCGCGGCCAAGGCAGACGTCGTGCACAACGCTGCGCAAAGCGCGACCGCCATGCCGGCAAGCGCGCTGACGCAACTGCGCGGCAGCACGGAAAACATCGTATAAGAGGGGCCGAAAGGCATCATGGGCAAGCGCGTGCGAGTTGAATTTCAGCAAAGTCCAGCGACGATAAGCGAATGCCCTGTATAAGACAAACGCATTGTTCTTCTAAGCAAATATGCGAATTTTTGTTACCGGTGTGGCCCGCCCGAATCGCCGACGCAGGTATCATCGGGCGCACGAACCACCCCATCGCGCATCATGAAGATCGACGAAATCGACGCTTACGTCACGGTCATTCGCTGTCAGTCGCTGCAGCAGGCTGCGCTCACCCTCGGGCTCACGCAGCCGGCCATCACGCGCCGTCTGCAGAATTTCGAGGCAGCGCTCGGCGTCGAATTGCTCGACCGCAACACGCGCCCGCTCAAGGCCACACCGACCGGCCGCGTCGTGTATGAGCAATGCCGGGCGATCCAGCGCGAACTGGACGTGCTGCGCGAAATCGTCGCGACCGACACGCCGCCCATCGGCACGCTGCGTGTGGGCGTTGCGCAGACCATCGCCGATATTGCGCTAGGCGAAGCGCTGCGCGCGGTGAAAGCCGCCTGCCCCGATTTGCAGACGCGCGCCTCCACCGGCTGGAGCAGCCAGTTGCTGCAACAACTGGCAGACGGCGAGCTGGACGTCGCCGCGATGCTGCTGCCCGCCAACAAGACCTTCGACGACGCCCTATCGGCGCGCTCGCTCGGCCGCATCAAACTGGCGGTGGTTGCCCGCAAGGGGCTGCTCAGAAAGCGCGCGCATACGCTTGCCGAGTGCCAGTCGCTGGGCTGGGTGTTGAATCCGGACGGCTGTGGATTTCGCGACGGCCTGCAGCGTGCGCTGACGGGCCTCGGACTCGCGCTCAGGCTGAATCTCGAAACGCTCGGCACCGAACTGCAGTTGCAGCTTGTCGCCGACGGCCACGGCCTCGGGCTCGTGCCCTTGCCGCTGCTCGCTGCAAGCAGTTATGCCGGGCTGCTCGACGTGGTGCCGATCAGCGACTTCAAGCCGCTCATCGACATCTGGCTCGTGCAGCCGCGCGTGCTCGGCAAATTGCAACAGCCGGTGGAGCGCTTCGGTGCGGTCATCGCGCGGCAGTTCAAGGAGATGCGCGGCGCGCACCCGGACAGGCGCGGGTTGCAGAGCGCTGCGTGAGCTGGGCTGTCGGGGGCGAAGCGAACCACATGTCTCGCCGCGCCGACACAACTCGCCCTCAGATCACATGGAAGCCGTGCGTGCCATCGCGGGCGAGTTGCGCGACGAGCCCGTATTCCCACTCCAGATACGCGTTCATCGCCTCGCGCGCGTTGTCGGTGCCCTCGTACGGACGCCGGTAACGGTCGATACGCGGCGACGCCATCCGCGTCTCGCCGCTTTCCAGCGGCAGCCCCGCTTCGATCCACGCGGCCGTGCCGCCAGTCAGCACCTGCACCGGCTTGCCGGTCAGCGCCGCCACTTCGGGCGCGGCGAAGCGCGCAAGCAGACTGCTGCCGCAGGTGAGCACATAGCGGCGCGCATCAGGCAGCTTGTGCAGCGCCGTCTCGAGCTGACTGCGGATCACGAACCACGCGCCCGCAATGTGGCGCTTCACATAGTTCGCGCTGCTAGTGAAATCGAGCACGACGGTGCCCGGCGACTGCAGCAGCGCGGCGAGTTCGGCAGGCGCGATCTCGTCCGCGTCGGGCGGCTGCGGCGCAAAGCGCGCGGCGGGAGCGGCGCCTTTTTCCGCGAAATCGGCGGCGGTCAGGCCGTCGACCACGTAGACCTCGACGTTCATTTGCGCGAGCCATGAGGCGGTCATGTTGGCGCGCACGCCGTCGCTGTCCGCGAGAATCACGCGGGCGCCACGCACCGGCGCGAACATCTCCGTTTCCTGCACGAGCTGGCCGCCGGGCGCAGAGCGAAAGCCCGGCACGTGCCCCGCTTCATATTCCTCGGGCGTGCGCACATCGAAGCGATAGACGGTGCGCACTGCTTCGTCGGCCCAGCGGCGCGCTTCGTCGCGCGACGTACGGCCCACTTTCGCGCGATCCGCGACCGAGCGCGCACCGTCGGCCGCGACGAGACGCAGAGCATCGTCCACGACCGGAGAGGGCCGGCGCGAACTGCCGTGCGCGAGCGGCTGCCCCGCGAGCGTCCAGCCGATGGTGCCGTTGCGCAGCGCGGCAACCGGATTGGGCAGCCCAGCATTGATGAGCGACTGCGCGCCGATAATGCTGCGCGTGCGTCCCGCGCAATTGACGATGATGCGCGTGGACGGGTCCGGCGCAAGCTCGCGCGCGCGCAGCACGAGTTCGGCTCCCGGCACGCTGATGCTGCCGGGAATGTTCATGGTCTGATACTCGTCGTAACGGCGCGCGTCGAGCACGACCACGTTCTCTTCGCGATCGAGCAGCGCCTGCACCTGCTGCGCCGGCAGCGACGGCGTATGGCGCACGCTTTCCACCAGTTCGCCGAATGCCTTGCTCGGCACGTTGACGTCCTGAAACAACTCGCCGCCCGCCTTGCGCCAGCCTTGCAAGCCGCCTTCGAGCAAGGCCACGTCCGTGTAGCCGAGGCTCTCGAAGCGCGCGGCGGCGCGCGCGGCCAGTCCTTCGCCGTCGTCGAGCACGACGATCGGCACATCGCGGCGCGGCAGGCGCACCGGCGCGTCCAGTTCGAGCCGCGACAGCGGCAGGTTCGCAGCAAAGAGCGGATGACTGCGCGCGTGCGGGTCTTCCTCGCGCACGTCGACGAAGGCGAGTTCCTCGCGTTCGAGCAGTGCGCGGCGCACGTCTGCATAAGATCGGGTACGAAAATCTTTCACGAAAGTCATGGGATCGGGGACTCCTTCGACACATTCCAGATGTTCGGCAACACGTCGTTTGAATAGCCGGACACAAACGTTTTGCGGGCCACTCCGCCGGGATACACCGAACGGCTCACGGCACCGATATTCCCACCGTACACGTGAATGCTGATCGACGTACGGTCACTAAATGCATTGCTCACGCGATGAATATCGCCGATGCGCGGCGACACCGCATCCACGGCGCCTGCGGCCAGACGCTCTGGAGCGCCCTGCACGACAATTTCGCCGTGTGGCGTGACACGGTACCGCTGCGCAATTTCCGCGCCACGTAGGACGCCGATCAAACCCCATACCGTGTGATCGTGCACCGGCGTCGCCTGACCCGGTCCCCACACGAAACTGACGATCGAAAAGCGCTGGCGCGAGTCCGCATGCAGCAGGAACTGCTGATAGCGCTCGGGGTGGGGCTGCGCGAAGGCGTCGGGGAGCCAGTCGTCGTAGGCAATCAGTTCGCCGAGCGCAGCGCCGCCCGCCTCCAGTAGCGCGGCTTCGGGCATTTTGCTGTCGACGAGCGACGCGATCCGGCCTACGAACGCGCGCAGCCGGTCCGATCGCAAAGTAGCGGTCATCGGTAACCTTGAAGAATAGTTCCAAAGATTGGAATGCACGAGGTTCCACGAACCTCGCACATGTCATGGATGCACTGTTAGCGCGCGCTGCCCGGAAGGTCGCGGTCCATGGCGGTGCAACGTCGACACGGCGCACAGGCACCGTTCCCGTGCGCCGCGCGCCGCAGTTCACGCGGCCACGGTCTCGCCATCGGGAACACTGCCGGTCTGCACGATGCGCGCGATCTGCTCACGCGTTGCGGGAATCAGTTCGCGGCCATAGTCGATGGCGTCTTCGAGCGGATCGAAGCCGCGCACGAGGAACGTCGTAACGCCAAGTGCGTAGTACTCGGCGAGCGTCTTTGCGACCTGCTCGGGCGTGCCGACGAGCGCCGTGGAATTCGAACGTCCGCCAATTTCCTTCGCCACGCCGGTCCACAGGCGTTCGTCGGCGCGATCCGAATCGCCGGCGGCTGCGAGCAGCCGCCGGGCGCCCTCGCTCTGCGCCGGGCCGCCTACCCCGAGTCCTTGCGCCGCGCGCAGCCGCCTCGTTTCAGCGAGGATGCGCTCGGCGCGCTCCCACGCGGCAGCTTCAGTCGAAGCGAGAATTGGCCGGAACGACACGGAAAAGCGCACGCTGCGCCCGTGTTTCGCGGCCTCGGCGCGCACGCGCGTCACCTGCTCGCGCACTTGCGCCTTCGATTCGCCCCACAGCGCGTAGACATCGGCATGACGTCCGGCAATTGACAGCGCAGGCGCCGACGCGCCGCCGAAATACACCGGAATATGCGGCTGCTGCAGCGGCTTGACTTCGGAAAAGCCCTGTTCGAAGCGGTAGTACTTGCCTTGATGATCGAACGGCGCGGCTTCGGTCCAGATGCGCCGCACGATCTGCAGATATTCGTCGGTGCGTGCGTAGCGTTCGTCGTGGGAAAGGAAGTCGCCGTCGCGGCGCTGCTCCGCGTCGTCGCCGCCGGAAATGATGTGCACCGCGAGACGGCCGCCCGAGTAGTGATCGAGTGTAGCCAGTTGCCGCGCGGCGAGGGTCGGCGCAACAAAGCCCGGACGATGCGCGAGCATGAAGTGCACTCTGCTCGTCACGCTCGCCGCGCGCGCCACGGTCAACAGCGCGTCGGGGCTCGTGGAATGATGCGGCACGAGAATGCGGTCAAAGCCCGCTGCCTCATGCGCGCGGGCGAACTGCTCGACGTAGCCGATGTCGATAGCGGGCCCTTGCGGCGCGTGCGTTTCCGACACCTTGCGAGTCTGAATCATGCCGATGAATTCGATGGACACGCGAATGCCTCCGTGAATGGTTGCCGCGCGGCGGCCGACGGCGCTGCAGGATGCACGCCGCAAAACTGCGCGCAGCGCGTTTTCGAGGTCCTCACGGTAGCAGCGCGCTATGCGCTTGTTAAATATTGATCGGCCATATCCATATCGGATTTGCATGTAATGCGGACCGGTCCTGTCGACAAACCCGCAGACAAACCCTTTCGCAAGCGTGGGCATCGTCGGGTCGCCAGCAGAAAGCCGGAAGCTTTGCGAGAATGCTCCATCGCGTGAAAGCGCCAGAAACAGCAAACCAACAGACAATGATTCCCTTCTCGGTCCTCGACCTCTCGCCCGTCATTGCCGGCGCCACGCCGGCGGATGCCTTCAGGAACACGCTCGATCTCGCACAACACGCGGAACGGTGGAACTACCGCCGCTTCTGGCTTGCCGAGCATCACAACATGACCGGCATTGCGAGCGCGGCCACCTCGGTTGTAATCGGCTACGTGGCGGGCGGCACGAAGACCATCCGTGTCGGTTCGGGCGGCGTCATGCTGCCGAATCACGCGCCGCTCGTGATCGCGGAACAGTTCGGCACGCTCGAGTCGCTGTATCCGGGCCGCATCGACCTGGGCCTTGGGCGCGCACCCGGCACCGACCAGACCACGGCCCGCGCGCTGCGCCGCGACCTGCAGAACAGCGCGGACTCGTTCCCTGACGACGTCGTCGAATTGCAGCGTTACTTCGCCGACCCGGCCGCCGGCCAGCGGGTTCGCGCGGTGCCCGGCGCGGGCTTGCACGTGCCGCTGTGGCTGCTCGGCTCGTCCCTGTTCAGCGCCCAGCTCGCGGCGGCGCTCGGCCTGCCGTTTGCATTCGCGTCACACTTCGCGCCGGATTACATGCTGACGGCGTTGCAGGTTTATCGTTCGCAGTTCCGCCCTTCCGCGACGCTCGAGAAGCCGTACGCGATGGTCGGCGTGAATCTCTTCGCGGCCGACACGCGGGAAGAAGCGCAACGCCTCTTCACGTCGCTCCAGCAGCAGTTCATCAATTTGCGGCGCGGCACGCCCGGTCAATTGCAGCCGCCGGTCGAACGGCTCGCGGCATCGGAAATGGAACTGAGTTCGGTGGCGCATTCGCTCGCGTGCACGGCCATTGGCGATCGCGACGCCGTGCGCGAAAGTCTGAAGTCCATCATCGAGCAAACTCAGGCAGACGAATTGATGCTCACCGCGCAGATTTACGATCACAAGGCGCGGCTGCGCTCATTCGAGATCGGCGCCGAAATTCGCGAGGAACTGGCTGGCGCGAAGTGAAGCGTCGGCGGGTGAAAAAAAGTGGCGCCTCTGAGGCGCCGCTTTTTTCGTTCAATGGTTCGGGCTACGTAAGCCCGTCCGGGCCCTTCAGAGCCCTTCTCATCTCTTCACTTCTCGCGAACTTAGCGACCGCGCTCTGCCGCCGCCATTCCGTCTAGCAGCGCCTTATGGAACGCGGCGGGGTCCTGCATCTGCGGTGCATGGCCGAGATCGGCGAATTCGACCAGCGTCGCGTGCGGAATGGCCCGCGCCGCGGCCTTGCCGAGCTCCGGATAGTGGCCGATCTTCGCGCGCACCTCGGGCGAGGCCGCGTCCTTGCCGATCGCGGTGGTGTCCTTCTGGCCGATCAGCAGCAGTGTGGGCATGCTCAACTGGCCGAGTTCGTAGACCACCGGCTGCGTGTAGATCATGTCGTAGAGCAGTGCCGAATTCCACGCGACAATCTGCTTGCCCGGGCCACGGTACATGCCCGCGAGCATCTGCACCCACGGTTCGTAGTCGGCGCGCCACTGCCCGGCGTAATAAGTGGATTGCTCATAGCGGCGAATGCCGTCGGCACTGGTTTTCAGTTCGCGCTGATACCAGTCGTCCACCGACAGCGAGGGCACGCCCTTCGCCTTCCAGTCCTCCAGCCCGATCGGGTTGACGAGCACCAGTTGCTGCGTCTCGCGCGGATACATCAGCGCATAGCGCACGGCGAGCATGCCGCCGGTCGAATGGCCGATGATCGTCGCGTCCTTCACGCCGAGCGACTCGAGCAGCGCATGCGTGTTGCGAGCCAGTTGCTGAAAACTGTACTGATAGTGCTCGGGCTTGCTCGACTTGCAAAAGCCGATCTGGTCGGGCGCGATCACGCGATAGCCGGCTTCGCTCAGGCGACGAATGGTCCCCTCCCAGGTTGCCGCACAAAAATTCTTGCCATGCAGAAGCACCGCCGTGCGGCCGTTCGCGTGCGCCGGTTCGACGTCCATGTAAGCCATGTGCAGCGCGACGCCTTGCGAGGTGAACGCGAACTGCCCGACGGGCGCCGGATAGGTGAAGCCCTGCAACTCCGGGCCGTACGCAGGGCCTGCGTTGGCGCCGACGGCGCTCGTGGCGGCGCCGGACGTGCCGCTGGCCGAAGCAGTTGACGACGCAGCCGACGAGCCCAACGACGACCCAGCCGGCACGTCGGTTTGTGGCAGGCCCGCGGAAGCGGCGGACGCATAGCAAACGGCGAACGATGCGGCGCAGAATATGGCCGCGCACGATGCGGCAAGCGATGGAAAACGGCGAAAGCTGATCGGCATAGTGTCCAGGAAGAGCAGAAAAAGACGCGGAAAGGCACGGGCAGGCATGCCTCGAAGCCCCGCTGCAAACAAGGCGCCGGGCACGCCGCCCATGGCGGACGATTCTACGATTGCGAGCGCAACCGCGCAGCGACGGACGCAACGCCGTTCCGCTCACGGCCCGGCCCGGCGCTCGCCCGGCAGGTGGCATGCATATTGCGCGCCCGAGGCTCACGCGCTGTGTGTCGTAACGCACAGCAGGCAGCTGCGTCAGCCGCGATCGTACACAGCTGAGTGCAAAGGCGGCCCGCGCCCGACAAACGTCTCCCGCGCAGGCCGATTCAGTGCTAGAACTACGGGACGGGCTCGCCAGCGCAGCAGCCCGGACGCGAGAATCAATGCAGAAGCGGTCGACCAGCAGCATCGGGGAAAGCAAACCAGTACCCATTGCAGGGCACCACGATAAAACCGAAGGAGACAAACATGGATACTCCGGCACGGCTGAACGATCTGCAACGCACCACCCTCGCCATCGTGCTTGCCGGCGGACGCGGCACCCGGCTTGGCCCGCTCACCAACAAACGCGTGAAACCGGCCGTGCATTTCGGCGGCAAATTCCGCATCATCGATTTCGCGCTGTCCAATTGCCTGAACTCGGGCATCCGCCGCATCGCCGTCGTCACGCAGTACAAGGCGCACTCGCTGTTGCGCCATCTGCAGCGCGGCTGGGGTTTCCTGCGCGGCGAATTCGGCGAGTTCATCGACCTGTGGCCCGCGCAGCAGCGCGTGGAAGGCGCACACTGGTATCGCGGCACGGCCGACGCGGTGTTCCAGAACCTCGACATCATCCGTTCGATCCGGCCGAAGTACGTGGTCGTGCTGGCAGGCGATCACATCTACAAGATGGACTACACGCGCATGATCGCGGACCACGCGGAGAGCGGCGCAGACTGCACGGTGGGCTGCATCGAGGTGCCGCGCATGGACGCGGTCGCTTTCGGCGTGATGGCGGTGGACGAAAACCGCCGCGTCACCGGCTTCGTCGAAAAGCCGGCCGACCCGCCCGCCATTCCAGGCCGCCCGGACACCGCGCTCGCGAGCATGGGCATCTACGTGTTCAATGCCGACTACCTGTATGCACTGCTCGAGGAGAATATTTCCAGCGTGGATACCGACCACGACTTCGGCAAGGACATCCTGCCGCGCGTGGTCACGCAAGGCACGGCGATCGCGCATCCGTTCAGCATGTCGTGCGTGTCGTCAGACCCGAACGTCGAGCCGTACTGGCGCGACGTGGGCACCATCGACGCCTATTGGGCCGCCAATCTCGACCTCGCCTCCACGATTCCGACGCTCGACCTTTACGACCGCAGCTGGCCCATCTGGACTTACCAGGAGCAATTGCCGCCCGCCAAGTTCGTGCGCGATCTGAAGGGCCTGCAAGGCTCGGGCAACAATCTGATCGTGTGCGGCGGCTGCGTGATCTCGGGCTCACAGATCTCGCGCTCGGTGTTGTCGTCGAACGTCAAGGTGAGTTCGTTCTGTAACATCAATGAGGCAGTCTTGTTGCCGCAGGTCACCGTTGGCGCGAGTTGCCGCTTGCAGAAAGTGGTGGTGGACCGCGGTTGCTCGATTCCGGACGGAACGGTGATCGGCGAAGATCCGGTTCGCGACGCCGAGCGTTTCTATCGCACCGACGACGGCGTCGTGCTGGTCACGCCCGAGTCGCTGCAACAGGACGTGAAGTAGCCAGGCGCCCGGGCTCCGCACGCTGCCTGCACCGTCTATCGCCCCCCGGCATTCAAAGGAAGAGACCGAGCCTATGACGATTCGCGCCCTGCACGTCGCCAGCGAGCTGTATCCCCTCCTCAAGACAGGCGGTCTCGCCGACGTCGCTGGCGCACTGCCCGCCGCACTGGTCGAGCGTGGCGCCGACGTGCGCGTGCTGTTGCCGGGCTTTCCGGCGGTGGCCGCCGGCCTGCGCGACGTGCGCCCGGTCGCGCAACTGGGCCGCCGTTTCGATGCACCGGGCGTCGCGCTGGAACAGGGCACGCTGCCGTCGAACGGGCTTATCGTCTACATGATCCGCGCGGCCACGCTGTACGACCGCCCCGGCAATCCCTACCTGAACGATGAACTCGTGCCTTACGGCGACAACGCGCAGCGTTTCGCGCTCGTCGGCTGGGTCGCCGCGCAGCTCGCGCAGCAACTCGATCCGGCGTGGTCGCCGCAGATCGTCCACGCGCACGACTGGCATGCCGGGCTCGCCGCCGCCTATCTTAAAGCGGCCGAACGGCAGCATGGCCGGCCGCCCGCGCGCAGCGTCTTTACCGTGCACAACCTCGCGTATCAGGGCGTGTTTCCCGCGCATCAGTTCGGTCAGCTTGGTTTGCCGGACGATTTCTTCAGCATGCAGGGCGTCGAATTCTACGGACAACTGTCGTTTCTGAAGGCGGGGCTCTTCTACAGCGACCGCATCACGACCGTGAGCCCGACCTACGCACGCGAGATCCAGACGCTCGCGCAAGGCGGCGGGCTCGACGGCCTGCTGCGCAGCCGCGCGCACGACCTGAGCGGCATTCTGAACGGCGTGGATTACACGGTGTGGAACCCGGCCGGCGACGCGCTCCTCGAACACCGCTACACCGCAACGAAGCTCGCCGGCAAGCTCGCCTGCAAGGAGGCATTGCAAAAACGCTTCGGCCTCGCGCAAAAAAGCGACGCGCTGCTGTTCGGCGTGGTGAGCCGCCTCACGGAGCAGAAAGGCCTCGATCTGCTGCTCGAAACCGTGCCGGAAATCGTCAAGCGCGGCGGTCAACTGGTGGTGTTCGGCACCGGCGACCCCGCGCTCGAAAACGGCCTGAAGCGCGTCGCGCAGACGCACCCGGAGTCGGTCGCGGTGGAACTGGGCTTCGACGAAACGCTCGCGCATACCATCATTGCCGGCAGCGACGTGATTGCCGTGCCGTCGCGCTTCGAGCCGTGCGGCCTCACGCAGTTGTATGCGCTCGCCTACGGCTCTCTGCCGCTCGTGCATAGCGTCGGCGGCCTTGCCGACACCGTGGTGGACGCATCGCTCGAAAATCTCGCCGAGGATCTCGCCACCGGCTTCGTGTTCGAGAGCTTTACGCCGCGCAGCCTGACGGCGGCCATTCGCCGCGCGTTCGCGCTGCATGGCCGGCGCACCGAATGGAAAGCGGCGCAGCGGCGCGCGATGCGCCAGGATTTCGGTTGGGGCGCGTCGGCGGAGCGCTATCTGGCGCTTTATCGCGAGCTCGTCTGACACATTCGCGGTGATGGTTCGGCGCAACAGCACGGGGACGGATCACCTGCCGTGCGGCAAACTCATGTATTGTTCCTTCACGATGCAGACCGTGCATTGTTCTTGCAACGTGTGAAGCAGTCCCGCGCGCGAGGTGTGCTGCACACGCCCGTGCACCATCGCCGCGCATCTCTCCCGTTTCCTTGATCGCGCACGTCCGCCTGCGCGAGCCATACCATGACGAAGAACGTTCTGAGCATTCAGTCACATGTCGTTTTCGGGCACGCGGGCAATAGCGCGGCCGTTTTCCCGATGCGTCGGCTTGGTGTGAACGTGTGGCCGCTCAACACGGTGCAGTTTTCGAATCACACGCAATACGGCCACTGGACCGGCACCGCGATCAACGCCACGCAGATGGAAGAGCTCGCCGAAGGCATCGGCGCAATCGGCATGCTGCCGCGCTGCGACGCAGTGCTGTCGGGCTACCTCGGCACGCCCGAGCAGGCGCAGTCGGTACTGGAAATCGTCAAGGCCGTGAAGGCCGCGAATCCGCGCGCCTGGTACTTCTGCGACCCGGTCATGGGCGCTGCGAGCGGCTGCAAGGCGGAGCCCGGCATCCAGGAATTTCTCGTCAACACCATGCCGGAGATGGCCGACGCGATGGCGCCGAACCATACCGAGTTGCAGCGGCTCGTCGGCCGCGAAATCGAAACGCTGGAGGAAGCCGTCACCGCCTGCCGCGAAATCATCGCGCGCGGACCCAAGCTCGTGCTGGTCAAACATCTGCTCGACCGCAATAGTCCCGCGGACCGCTTCAACATGCTGGTGGTCACCGAGCGCGAGGCGTGGATGGGTCAGCGCCCGCTCTATCCGTTCGCGCGCCAGCCGGTCGGCGTCGGCGATGTGACAAGCGCAGTGTTCGTCGCGCGCACGCTGCTTGGCGATACGATTCGCGCCGCCTTCGAACACACGCTGGCCGCCGTCAACGCGGTGGTCAAGACGACATGGCAGGCCGGGCGCTACGAACTGGAACTGGTGGCCGCGCAAAACGAAATCGCGCAGCCGCGCGAATGGTTCGACGCGTGGGTGGCAGAAACCGCGTAGCCGGGGAGCGGTGGCTGCGCTCAGACGCGCTATTGGCGCGCTATTGGCGCGCTTTGCCTTCGCTCGCCGCGGCGCGGGTGTGCAGGCGCTGGCGCTGCGGGCGTCACGCCGCATGGAACCTTGCGCGCCGGGCGCTCGTCCTATAATGCGTGCCGCGCGCAGGGCAACGGCCGCGCGGCGACTTTCTCACGCATTCAGCATTCAGCATTCAGCATTCAGCAGACGAGGCATCGATGGACGGTTATATCCGCAGCGAGCGGGAAGAGTATTTTGAGCAGTTGTGCATGAGCGTCGACGCCGACGAGGTGCACGAACAGGAAGCCATCGAGTTCTTCGAAAACCAGTTCGACCAGCCCGACTTCGATCCCGCGCAGTGGCTCGACATCGCGCTCTACTACTCTCCCGCGGTGGCGCGCGGCATCATCGACATGGTGACCCCCGACGACAAGGCGCGTAGCAACATCGCCGAGGTGATCGCGGACAACCTCGATATTTCGTACGGCGAAGACGAGTGCCAGCAGTTTGCGGAGACCATCGAGTTTGCGCTGAACAACGGCGTGCCCGTGGATCTCGACCTTGTGCTGGACGGTTGCCAGCGCGCAATCGACGACCTCGACACCTGGGCCGACGAAGACACCAAAGCGCCGCTGCTGCGTCTGCGCGAAGAAGTGCTGCGCCAGCAGGGCGAGCGGTAAGTCTCACCGCCAGTACCGGCCAGACGCCGCGGCGCGCGTGTGGGCCGTGCGCCGCGCGGTCTTTCTCTTTCCTGCCCTCGAATTACGCGGCCAGCATGAGCGCGTGTGTCTCTTCAGGCCGCGTTGTTCCCGTGGCGTGTCTATTTGCAATGCACCGCGCTCCCGCATGGGCCCACGTATGAACCCATGCATGGGCCAAGCACGCACGGGTCACGTATGAGCCACGCACGTGCCACACGTGAGCCACTCCATGCCACGCATGAGCCCTACGCACGTGCCCACGAACGTGCCCACGCATGAGCCCAGCATGCGCCACGTATGCGCGCGAGCTGTGTCCCATGCGGGGCCAGCCATGTCTCATGCGTGTGCGCCAATCCGCGCTGCCGACGCACCACGCGGCGCAGCGCCCGCAACGGCGCACGGGCGCTGTGCCGAAATGCTCATTCAAAGCGTCGCGAACTGCCAAGACGGCCGCATATTGGCTTCCTATATTCGCGCCACATGACCGGCGTGCGAATGCAACGTCATCTGGTCCAGCCTGCGTGATCGCGAGCGTATGCGCCTGTTGAAAACGCCTGCCGGCTCTGTGACGCTCCCGCGCCCGCTGAGTGCTCAGTGCTCGCTGCGTGCTCCCTGAGTGCGCTTGCGCGGTACCCGCTGAGTACCCGCTGCATGCTCGTTGAGCGCTCGCCGAGCATTCGCCGAGTGCTCGAGCGACGCGCCGCACCCGCGTCATCACCTTGCCGCTTTCACACCTGAACTGACGAAGTGAGGAGAGACCATGAGTAACCACCGCACCAGGCACCACACCATGCACAGCATGCGCAAACCGCTTGCTCTATGCGTCGGCGCCCTCTTTGCCGTCGCATCGGCCAGCAGTTTTGCCGACGACCTGCCCGTCAAGATCGGCTTCGCCGGGCCGATGACGGGCGCGAACGCCGGCTACGGCAAGGACCTGGAAAACGGCGTGCGGCTCGCCATCGAAGAAGCCAACGCGCAGAAAATCAGAATCGGCGACAAGCTCGCGCAATTCCAGATCGTTTCGCAGGACGACCAGGCGGACCCGCGCATCGGCGTGCAGGTCGCGCAGAAGCTGGTGGACTCGGGCGTCTCGGTGGTGGTCGGCCACTTCAACTCGGGCACGACAATTCCCGCCTCGCAGGTCTACGAGCAGGCGGGCGTTCCGGTGATCGACCCTGCCGCCACCAACCCGATCATCACCGGCCGCGGCTTCGCGAACACCTTCATGGTGATCTCCACCGACGCGCAAAACGCGGGCAATGCAGGCGTCTACGCAGTCGAGGTGACGAAGGCGAAACGCATCGCGATCATCGACGATCGCACCGCCTTCGGCCAGGGCGAAGCGGACGAGTTCGAGAAGGCCGTGAAAGCGCACGGCGGGACCATCGTCGCGCGCGAGTACACCGACAACCACGCGGTGGATTTCAGCACGCAGCTCACCAAGATCAAGGCAGCAAATGCGGATCTGATCTTCTTCGGCGGACTGGATACGCAGGCTGCGGGCTTCGCTCGGCGCATGAAACAGCTTGGCGTGACCGCGCAACTGGTGGGCGGCGGCGGCGTCGAAGATCCGGAGTTCATCAAGCTCGCTGGCGACGCGGCCGAAGGCGTCATGGCCTGGGAATACGGCCGCCCGCTCGCGCAGTTGCCGGGCGGCAAGGACTTCTCCACGAAGTTCAAAAAACGCTTCGGCGGCGAGATTCTCTCGTATGCGCCGTTCGGCTACGACGGCGCATGGGCCGCGATCCGGGCCATGCAGCAGGCGAAATCGACTTCGCCCAACGACTACCGCCCCGTGCTCAAGGCAATCGACTTCGAAGGCGTGACCGGCAAAATCTCCTTCGACAAGACCGGTGCGCTGAAAAGCGGCGCCTCGACGCTGTATCAGGTAAAGAACGGCGCGTGGGTGCCGATCGTCACGAAGAGCGGCACCTGAGCGCGGCTAGTTCGCGCTGGCCGCCACATGCAGCCGCGCGGCCTTGACGACGATCTGGGCGTCGAGGTCGCGCTCGATCCGCACGAGATCGTCCTGCATCGCGGCGAACTCCTCGGCGGAGCACATCTGGTGACCGAAGGCGGCGCGAAGCTGGCGTCTCACCTGAAGCACCCGCGCCGCCGGGTCGAAAACATAACGCGACGAGAAGCTCACGTAGCGGTTCTGCACGGCGGTATCCGCGGGTATGTCGGTTAGCCGGGCAAAGCGCGGCAGCGTAATTTCGAGCGTCTCGTCGAACGCACCGCCAATGCAGGCCCACGGCTGCGTGCGCACAGGCTCGGCAAGCCATGCCTGCACCTGCGAGCCCATGCCGCCGGAGAAGCTCGTCAGGGCGGGCAAGGCGGTGGTGCCGTCGGTCCAGACGAAATGCTCGAGCTTGCCCTGCATCGATGTCGCAAACGGCCCGTCGGTCGCCGCCACGTCGCCCGTCTGCAATTGCGCGCTGCCATGCAGCCCAGTTTGCAACAGACGATTGCCGGCAATCTGCTGCGTGCGCTGGCGCGAGGCGCGTCGAAAGATGTTGCGCTCCATCTCGGCGGTGAAACCCGCATCTTCCACGCGATACGCGTAATGCGCCGTACCGTTTTCGTCGACCTCCATCTGCACGCGGGCCGTCCGCTCGCGCTCCTGTGTGGCGGGCGTGCGCGCGAGCACGCCCTCGCCGACCAGCAGCACCGGCCGGTCCATGACGGCCGCCGGCAGGTAGCCGAAGCCGACGCCGCCCGCGGTCGTGTCCGCGTACAGCGACAGTTCAGGAATCCAGACAATTGCATGATTGATCGCGCTCGCGCCGTAGCCGGGCACGTCAGGCAAGCTGTAGTACGGCCCGAGATTGAGCAGCACGGCTTCGCTGCGAATACCGACGGCGGCCAGCAACGCGCTGTACAGCGCGACGTGGTCCTTGCAGTCGCCATAACGGTTACGCAGGATGTCCGCGGCCTTGTGCGGAATCGCGGCGGTCTCGCCGAGGAAAAGCGCCACGTAGCGGATATTCATGCACATCCAGTCGTACAGGATGTGCGCCTTCTCGCGCGGATCGGCGGCTCGCGCGGTGAGCGACCGCGCGAGCCGCACGATGGCCGGGTCGTCGAATGTAGCGTCGGTGGCGGGCCCGCGATAGCGCGCCGCGAAGCTCGCGAAGTCGGGCACGGTGGAGATCATCAGACGATCGCCCCAGTTCGCATAGCCGACCGCGCCCGCTTCGAGTCGCGCATATGGTCCATGCCGGTAGCGGAACTCATATTGTGTGCGGCCGTTCGCGGTGACCGGCGGCTGTGCGGTGTAGCCGCGGGCGTCGGCATAAAGCGGCACGTCGGCCGGCAGATCGAAGATCAGGCGCTGGTCCTCCACCGGCTCGCGGGTCGGCTCCACCAGGTACGCGAAAGTACCTGCCTGCAACGGCTTTGCGCGGGTCTTGCGAAACGCCAGATGCACGCGCGAGCCCGGCTCTACACCGGGGAAAATCACCGTGCGCAACACGCCGTCCTGAAAGCTCGGCGCGCCCGCCGAACGCGGCTCCTGAACGTCGCGAATCGCCTCCGGACCGACCGCCTGCGTCGCGCCATCGGGAGTGATGGTTTCGGCGGCGAGCAACTGCACCTGCTCGATGTCCTTGTTGAACCACACGTAACGTTGCGCGATGTCGTCGACGCCGCTCACGGTGTTTGCGCGCAATATGCTGTCGTCGTGTTCCTCGACTGAGCCGTCTTTCTGGATCGTGAAGAGATGCACGTCGCGCTCCGTCGTGTAGGGCGCGCGCTCGTCGACGGATCCAGCAGACGCCGCCTCCGACGAGTCGGATCCGTCCGACGCCGGCGCCGCGCAAGCGCCAGACGCTGCCGCGACGAAGGCAAACGCGGCCGCCATGCTTCGGCACCTCAGGCGGCGCGTCATGATCGCCCTGCGCGCCGCGGCGCCCGCGCGAGCCTGCTGCGAAGAAGATCGCGCATCAGTCGCCCTCGCCCAACTGCCCAAGCAAAGCCTGCAAGCTCTCCACATGCCGCAGCAGCAAATGACGGTGCTTCTCGATCTGTTCGAGGCGCCCGGCAAGATCGGCCTGAATCGGATCGTCGCGCTCGGCGGCGGCGATCACGTCTTCCACCCGCGATCGCAACGACGTCAGCTCGACCGGGGCATGCGCGAGATGCCGCTCGAAACGCCGCACTTCCTGGACCGCCAGCTCGCGGACCTTGCGGAAATACGCCTGACGCCGGTGCGCTTCGGCGTCCAGCGTTTCGTCCTCCATTCGTTTAGCCGGCGAGGTTTGGCCGAAAATCGGCTCGGGCGGCCGCAGCACGGTCTTTTTTCGCACAGGATGCGCGGTGCCGCGAAAGCGTGCGCGCGGCTCTTCGTTGTCGATTGCGGCGCGCGCGTTGGCGGGAATTTCCTCTTCGCTATGCGGCGTGTTCATCCAGCCGTTCGGCAAGCCGGTCACCGCTTCTATGCCGCGCACGAACTCCTCGCTAAATTCGCGCTGGCCGGACAACATCAACTTCAGATAGCTCGCGGAGAACGTCATCATGCGTGCGAGGCGAGTCGCCGCGCCGACTTCGCGCGTGAGCAGCACGAGATTCGCGCGCCAGACCGGGAGCAGCAATTCGTCGGAATCTTCCATCGCTGGGTCTTCCATCTTTTGCCCGATGTAAGGACGACGCCTTCGTGCGTCATCGTTTTGAAAGGGTAGCCGGTGCATGGCCCCGTCTGCAAGGGTGGCACCCTGGGTCAGGCGAGCCTTCCTGGCGAAATTTACACGCATTGCTGCGCGCCAATCCACACGCAGTTTTGCGCGGATTCCCATGGGAATGGACACTTGCGCCGCGTCGGCGTTCCTACACGCTACGCATGTGTGTGGCATGCTTGCGTACCGTGCGGCACATGGCGTGCCGCACCGCGAATTTCACCACACGGATTAAGGGTTTTGTAATGAAGAAGATCGTTCTGGCCATCGCCGCGGCCGCCGCCGTTTTCGGCGCAATTGCTCCCGCGCAGGCGGCTCGCCACCATCACCCGGTGTGCAAGAAGGTGCATGTGCATCACCACTGGGAACGCCACTGCCGTTGAGTGTGGCCCTCGCGCCGCGGATAACGGCGCACCATGCTGACGCGAGGCGTCGCGTGCATGAAAAAAGCCTCGCCGGCGGCGAGGCTTTTTCGTTATGCGTCAGGCGTCGCGATCAGGCAGCCTTCACGCGTTCCAACGCTGTCGTCACGAGTTGCTCGAGCAAAGGCTCGATCTTTCCGGCCAGCGCTTCATCGTAGGCATACGGCAGCTGTTCCTGCATATAGGTGATTTGCGACAACTCCAGCTGCACGGCATGCACGCCTTGCGAAGGCTGACCATAGTGCCGCGTGATATAGCCGCCCTTGAAGCGGCCATTGGCGACCGCGGAATAGTCGCCATGCCGCTCCACCAGCGCCGCCAGTTCCTCGGCCAGACCCGCCACCGCACTCGCGCCGTTCGACGTACCGAAGTTGAAGTCGGGCAAGCGCCCTTCGAAAAAACGCGGTACGTGCGAGCGGATCGAATGCGCCTCCCACAGCAGCACCTTGCCATGCCGCGCCTTGAGCGCGGCAAGCTCGCTTGCGAGCGCGGCGTGATAAGGCATCCAGTATGCGTCCCGACGGCGCGCGACTTCCGCTTCGTCCGGAAACTGGCCTTCGCGGTACAAGGGCTCCTTGTCGAAGGTGTCGACGGGCAGAAGGCCCGTCGTGTCCTGCCCCGGATACAGGTTCGCGCCGTCGGGCGGCCGGTTCAGGTCGATCACGTAGCGCGCATAGGTGGGCGCGAGAATCGACGCGCCCATCCGCCTCGCAAATGCATAGAGCCGGTCGAGATGCCAGTCGCAGTCGTCGGTGCGTTGCGCGACCGGCGTCATCGTTGCGGCAATGTCCGCGGGAATCCGGGTGCCCAGATGCGGGATCGAAATTAGTAGCGGCAGGCTTCCGCTGTGCAGCGTGAAAACCGGCGGTGTGTTCTGAGCAGTCATGTCAGTCCTGGAGCGAAAGAACGTCGCGGCAACGCGGCCATGCTACCCGTGGGAGGCATGCACCGCGTGGGCTTCGTGTCATTTGAGCAGTTCGGCGAGTGCCGTGCGATAGCGCGCGTAAGCGCCCTCTTCGTCGCGATGCCGGCGCTTGTCCACCACCTTGTCTCCGCCTGCATACACGTCACGAATCGGCGTCTCGCCATGCTCGCAGAATACCAGGCCCGAGAGCCACGCATGCGGCGCATGCTCGGCAATGCTCGGGTGATCCGGGTCCAGCACGAGCCAATCGGCACGATGGCCGGCCCGCAAGGCGCCGGTCGCGCGGCCGGTGGCCTGCGCGCCGCCCTGAAGCGCTGCATCGAACAGACGATCCGCCACATACGACGCCTGCGCGGACGCCAGCACGTTGCGTTGCCGGCGCACGAGGCGCTGCCCGTACTCGAGCAGACGCAACTCGGCGCGCCAGTCGACGCCGATATGACTATCCGAGCCCACACCAATGCGGCCTTGCGCTTCCAGGTAATCGTGAGCCGGGAAAATGCCGTCGCCGAGGTTTGCCTCCGTGGTCAGGCACAGGCCCGCAACCGCGCCGCTTTGCGCGAGCGCGAGCGTCTCGCTCGCGTCCACATGCGTGGCGTGCACGAGGCACCATCTGCTGTCGACATCGAAACGCTCGAGCAGCCATTGCACCGGACGCGCGCCTTCGGTTTCCAGGCAGGCGTCCACTTCCGCAGTCTGTTCGGCAATATGGATATGAACCGGCGTGCTGCCCTCGAGCCCCTGTAACAGCACGCGCAGCGACTGTTCCGAGACCGCGCGCAGCGAATGAGGCGCCACGCCATAGCGCAGTGCCGCGCTTTCCGGCCGTGCCGCACGCAGCGTGGCGAGCAGTTCGAGCAGGCCCTCAGGCGTATTGACGAAGCGGCGCTGGTCCTCACGCGGCGCACGGGCGCCAAAGCCGCTGTACTGATACAGAACCGGCAGCATCGTCATGCCGATGCCTGCCGCCGACGCAGCGTCCACCACACGTTGCGCGAGTTCGGCCTGGTTTGCATAGCGGTTGCCGTCGGGCGCGTGATGCACGTAATGGAATTCGCACACGGACGTATAGCCCGCTTTCAGCATTTCAATGTAGAGCCACTGCGCGACGCTCGCCAGTCCCTCAGGCGTGATGCGTGCGGCAAAGCGATACATCAGGTCGCGCCAGCTCCAGAAGTTATCCGTCGCGCCCGCCCCCGAGGCCGCGCGATATTCGGTGAGGCCTGCCATGGCACGCTGAAACGCATGCGAATGAAGGTTCGGCATGCCAGGCAATATAGGACCTGCGGCTTTGGGTGTGTCCGCGTGCGCTTCGTACGTGGGCGGCGTGTCTGGCGTGACCGCTGTGAGCGTGCCGCCAGCGTCCCACTCCAGCAGCACGTTGCGGCGCCAGCCGTCCGGCAGATACGCGTGGTCGGCAAATAGCGACTGTTTTGCTTGTGTCATCTCTCAGGTCCTGGCTTTAGTTCGCGCGACGTGTCAACGCACCATGCTGCGGACGATCAACCGTCTCGCCCGCCCGCACCACGCGCGCACACAATGGACGCCCCATCCAGTAAGCGAGTTCGGCGAGCGAATCGACCGACCACACCGCGAAGTCGGCCGCACGCCCTGCTTGCAGAGAACCGTGCAGGTCGGACTTGCCGAGCGCGCGCGCCGCGTGTGTCGTCACGCCTTGCAGCACTTCCGGCACGGTCATGCGAAACAGCGTGGTCGCCATGTTCATCATCAGCAGCAGCGAAGTGGCAGGCGACGTGCCGGGATTGCTGTCGGTCGAAATGGCGATTGGCACTTGATAGCGCCGCAGCAATTCCAGCGGCGGCAGTTGCGTCTCGCGAATGAAGTAATACGCGCCGGGCAGCAGCACGGCCACCATGCCGGCTTCTTTCATCGCGGCGACGCCTGCGTCGTCGAGAAACTCGAGATGATCCGCAGACAACGCGCGATGCCGCGCGGCAAGCGCCGTGCCGCCGCTGTTGGACAACTGCTCCGCGTGCATCTTGACCGGCAGCCCGTAGCGCGCGGCGGCATTGAACACGCGCTCGCTTTGTTCCAGCGAAAAGCCGATGCGCTCGCAGAACACATCGACAGCGTCGACGAGGCCTTCGTCCACTAACGCAGGCAACATCGTGTTGCAGACTTGGTCGATATACGCGTCGGCGCGGCCCGCGAATTCCGGCGGCAACGCGTGCGCGCCCAGAAAGGTCGTGTACACCGTTACCGGATAGCGCTCGCCCAGTTGGCGCGCGACGCGCAGCATCTTGCGCTCGCTGGCGAGATCCAGTCCGTAACCCGATTTGATTTCGACCGCGCTCACACCTTCGGCAAGCAGCGCTTCGAGCCGCGCGGCCGCCTGGCTGAGCAACGCTTCTTCAGTGGCGGCCCGCGTTGCGCGCACCGTGGACACGATGCCGCCGCCCTGGCGGGCAATCTCTTCATAGCTGACGCCCGCGAGGCGCTGCGCGAATTCGTCGGCGCGCTGCCCGCCGTAGACAAGATGCGTGTGACAATCGACGAGACCCGGCGTCACCCAGGCGCCCCGCAAATCCTCACGCGGCCAGGCGGCGAAGGACGCGGGCAGTTCGGCGGCCGCGCCGAGCCACGCAATCTTGCCGTCCTCCACCGCGATGGCGGCGTCGGGCAGCGTATGGTTCGGATCGCCCTCGGGGCACAGCTTCAATTGATGCCAGACGGTTTGCTTCATCGCATGCTCTTTGCAGCTTCCCGCTGCCTGTTGCGTACTGTGGAGCTTCGCGCGCATGCGCCGCGTGGGCAGACGCGCGAAGCGTCGTCATCGTTGCATGTAGCGGATGCTGATTGCGAGCAACGTGCCCGCGCCTTCTATCGTGCATGACAGGCCGTTCGGTGCGTCGATGCGCAAGGTGTCGCCCGGTTGCAGCGCGTGTAATTGAGTGTCCGCATGTGCGTGAGAGGCTGCGGGCGCCTGGGTGTGCGCTTGGGTGTGCGCTGCTGCGTCGCCCAACGCGATGGTGGCCGCCCCGCTTGCGCAGTACAGCAGCGCAACATCGGCGGATAGCGTGCGTCGAGGTTGCTGCGCTTTTTGTTGCGCTTGCTGCACGTGTTGCTGCGCGCCGTGCCACACCTCCAGCTCGCCTTCTGCGAAGCCGCGGCGCACCATCAGATTGAAGTCGCGCGTCGGGCCGTCGACAAGGCGCGCGTCGATCTGCGCCTCGCCAGCAAACCGCGCGCTATCGAACGGTTGCGTCAATGCATGAGTCGTCACGGCATTGTCGCCTTGCACGTCGTCGAGCAGCATGCCCGCGCCGGAAAGCAGCACCAGCGTGCGATCGATTCCGGCGAAGCGCGAAAACGGCCCCGCTTGCGCAACGTCCGCCACGCTCACGCGCCACACGAACGTATCGAGCCCCGCGTCTGCCGGATGCGCCGCCACTTCACGCGTGACGCCGCCGCCGTTCTTCCACGGCGAGGCCACGAGCTGCGCCGCGCGAATCAACGTGATGGCGCCCGCACAAGCGCTGCTCCCGCCCTTCGCTCCCGCGTTTAACCGAGCGTTCGCATCCGCCCCACTGCTGCCCGCCAACGTCATGCTCAACGGCCCAGCATCGGCAGTTTCAGACCGGCCTCGCGCGCCGTTTGCTGCGCGAGTTCGTAGCCTGCATCCGCGTGACGCATCACGCCGGTTGCCGGATCGTTGAACAGCACGCGGCCGAGGCGCGCCTTCGCGGCATCCGTGCCGTCTGCGACGATCACGACGCCCGCATGCTGGCTAAAGCCCATGCCGACGCCGCCGCCGTGATGCAACGATACCCATGACGCGCCGCTCGCCGTGTTGAGCAGCGCGTTGAGCAACGGCCAGTCGCTCACGGCGTCCGAGCCGTCCTTCATCGATTCGGTTTCGCGATTCGGGCTCGCCACCGAACCCGTGTCGAGGTGATCGCGGCCGATCACGATCGGCGCCTTCAACTCGCCGTTCTTCACCATTTCGTTGAAAGCCTGGCCGAGGCGGTAGCGATCCTTCACACCGACCCAGCAGATGCGCGCCGGCAAGCCCTGGAACGCAATGCGTTCGCGCGCCATGTCGAGCCAGTTATGCAGATGCGGATCGTCGGGGATCAGCTCCTTGACCTTCGCGTCCGTCTTGTAGATGTCCTCGGGATCGCCCGACAGCGCGACCCAGCGGAACGGCCCCTTGCCTTCGCAGAAGAGCGGGCGTATATACGCCGGCACGAAGCCCGGAAAGTCGAACGCGTTTTCCACGCCCATTTCCAGCGCCATCTGACGAATGTTGTTGCCGTAATCCAGCGTGGCCGCGCCGCGCTGCTGCAGCGTCAACATCGCCTGCACCTGTTTTGCCATGGATTGCTTGGCCGGAACCACAATCGAGTCGGGCGCGGTCTTCTGGCGCTCGCGCCAGTCTTCCAGCTTCCATCCTTGCGGCAGATAGCCGTGGATCGGATCGTGCGCGCTCGTCTGGTCGGTCACGCAGTCCGGCGTGATGCCGCGCGCCACGCACTCGGCGAACACGTCGGCGGCATTGCCGAGCAGACCGATCGACACCGCCTTGCCCGCCTGCTTCGCTTCGTCGAGCATCGCGAGTGCTTCGTCGAGCGTGTGCGCCTTTTTATCGACGTAACGCGTTTTCAGACGGAAGTCGATGCGCGTCTCGTCGCATTCCACCGCGATCATCGAGAAGCCGGCCATCGTTGCCGCAAGCGGCTGCGCGCCGCCCATGCCGCCCAAACCGCCGGTCAGAATCCAGCGGCCCTTCGGGTCGCCGTTGAAATGCTGGTTCGCTACCGAGAAGAAGGTTTCGTACGTGCCCTGCACGATTCCCTGGCTGCCGATGTAGATCCAGCTGCCCGCCGTCATCTGCCCGTACATCATCAGGCCCTTGCGGTCGAGTTCGTGGAAATGCTCCCACGTGGCCCAATGCGGAACAAGGTTCGAATTGGCGAGCAGCACGCGCGGCGCGTCGGCATGCGTGCGGAACACGCCGACCGGTTTGCCCGACTGGATGAGCAGCGTCTCGTCTTCGTTCAGGTCTTTCAGCGACGCGAGGATCTGGTCGAAGCAATCCCAGTTGCGCGCCGCGCGGCCAATGCCGCCGTACACCACCAGCGCATGCGGATGCTCGGCTACTTCGGGATCCAGATTATTCTGGATCATCCGGTACGCGGCTTCCGCAATCCAGGTCTTGCAGGTCTTCTGCGCACCGCGCGGCGCGCGGATCGTGCGAGTGGGATCGAGACGCGGGTCGATGTGTTTCGGATTGTTCATGGTGGCCCTCGGAATGCCTGAAATGATCGGAATAAGTCGAAGATGAACGAAAAAAGCGTTGACGAAAAACGGTGGATTAAATGCGCAATCAGAAGTGTCCGGTGAAGCGGTAGCGGCTGCCCGGGTGCCACAGGTTCGCAATCGACGCAACCTGGCTTTGCGACCATGTGCGCCGATGCAGCACGAGACAGGGCTCGAGTTCGTCCATGGTCAGCAGCTCGCGGGTGTCGCTGTCCGCCGCCAATGCCTCGATGCGGTATTCGACGCGCTGCAACGGCGCGACGCGCACGAGATACTGGTTCGGCGTGGTGTTCGTGAAGTCCTGCAACGCATAGTCCGGCGCGACCGCCGGATTGACCCAGCGCTCTTCGAGTTGCACCGGCTCGTCGTTTTCGAAATGCAGCACACGCGAATGGAACACCGGACTACCCTCGCTCACCTGCATTTCCTCGGCGAGCACCGCGTCTGCAATGCTCGCGCCGATATGCAGCACCTTGGCCTGGTAGCGATGCCCGCGCGCGACGATTTCGTCGGAAATGCTGCGGATCGCAACCAGCGTCGACTCGTACTTGGGACGCGCGACGAAAGTGCCCGAGCCCTGCACGCGCGTGAGCACCTGCTCCGAGGTCAACTCGCGCAGCGCGCGGTTGACCGTCATGCGCGCGACGTTGAATTCGCGCGCGAGCTCGTTTTCGGACGGCACCTGGTCGCCTTCGGCCCATTCGCCGGCATGAATGCGCGCGAGGATGAAGTCCTTGATGCCCTGGTAGGCCGGTGCGTTCATGGGCTGCCGCTCGCTGCGCACTTATTGTTCGGAGACGAAGGAGAACGGGCTCAGCTTCGCGATCGTGCCGTCCTGCACGAGACGCGTCACGGCCGCGATGTCCGGCGCGAAGTAATGGTCGAGCTCGTAATGCGCGACCTCGTTGCGCACCACGTCCATCACTTTTTGCAGGCTCGGGCTCGTCTTGTGCGGCGCGCGCACGTCGACGCCCTGAGCGGCGGCAAGCAGTTCGATGGACAGGATGTTGGCGGTGTTGTCCGCGATGTCGCCGAGCTTGCGCGCGGCGAACGTGGCCATCGACACATGGTCTTCCTGATTGGCCGAAGTGGGCAACGAGTCGACGGACGCCGGATGCGCGAGCGTCTTGTTCTCCGATGCGAGCGCGGCGGCGGTCACGTGAGCGATCATGAAGCCCGAGTTCACGCCGCCGTCGCGCACGAGAAACGGCGGCAGGCCGGACAGCGTGGCGTCGATCAGCAGCGCGATGCGGCGCTCGGCCAGCGCGCCGATTTCGGCGGCGGCGAGCGCAAGGTTGTCTGCGGCGAACGCCACCGGCTCGGCGTGGAAGTTGCCGCCCGACAGCACTTCGCCCGTATCCGGGAAAATCAGCGGATTGTCGGACACGGCGTTCGCTTCGACGAGCAGCACCTCGGCGGCATGGCGCATCTGGTCGAGGCACGCGCCCATCACTTGCGGCTGGCAGCGCAGGCTGTACGGGTCCTGCACCTTGTCGCAACCCGCGTGCGACGCGTTAATGCCCGAGCCTTGCAACAGCGAACGGTAAGCCGCGGCTGCGTCGATCTGACCTTGATGACCGCGCAGTTCGTGAATACGCGCGTCGAACGGCTTGACCGAGCCCGCCGCCGCATCCACCGACAACGCGCCCGCCACCAGCGCAGTACGGTACAGGTCTTCGATCGCGAACATGTTGTAGAGCGCGAGCGCCGTGGATGCCTGCGTGCCGTTCAGCAGCGCGAGACCTTCCTTCGCTTGCAGCGTGAGCGGCTTCAGGCCGACGAGCGCGAGGCCCTCGGTGGCCGCCAGGCGCTCGCCCTTCGCGAACACTTCGCCGACGCCAAGCAGCACCGCCGACATGTGCGCGAGCGGCGCAAGGTCGCCGGACGCGCCGACCGAGCCCTTGACGGGAATCACCGGCAGTACGTCCGCGTTGTACAGCGTGATGAGCGCCTGCATGACTTCGCGACGGATGCCCGAATTGCCGCGGCCGAGACTCGACAGCTTCAGCGCGATCAACAGGCGCACGACCGGGGGCGACATCGGCTCGCCCACGCCCACAGCGTGCGAGAGCACCAGATTGCGTTGCAGCAGTTCCAGTTGGTCGTGCGGAATGTGCGTGCTGGCAAGACGCCCGAAGCCCGTGTTGATGCCGTAGGCCGGCTCGCCCTTGGCGGCGATATCCGCGACCGCTTTCGCGCATGCGTCGATGGCCGCGTAGCTCGCCGGATCGAGTTGCAACGGCACGTGGCCGCGCGCGATCTGGCGCAGTTGCGGGAGGGTCAGGTGGCCGGGCTTCAGAGTCATCATGGTGGTTTGTCCTGTCTATACAATTTGGAAGAAGTCTAGCCGGGCGGCGTTGTATATACAACTTGTTTTTAATGTTCGGGTGCCCAGGACTTTCCACTAAGCCGGCCTCCGCCATGGGTTCATGCGGCCGGGCGTGTCAGCCGGGGCAAGTGCCGCAGAGGTGGCGTGCGGGAAGCCGCGCGGAAAGTTCGCTTGAACTTGTATATACACCTCCATAATTTGCGCCGCTACAACTGCACGCGCGCGGCAATGAAATCCAGGAAACACTGCACGCGCCCCGCGAGCGACGCGCTCTGGTAATACACCGCGCTGACCGGCTGGCGCTCGTCGAGCAGCGCGCCGCCGAGAATGGGCACGAGCCGTCCGTCGCGGATGTCGGCAGCGGTCATGAAATCGGCGAGACACGCGATGCCCCAGCCGGCGAGCGCCAGCTGGCGCAATGTCTCGCCGCTCGACGCGGTGATGGACGGCTCGATCTTCATCGGTTCGGACTTGCGGCTTGCCGCGCCGCTCACTGCGGGCCTGTGGCCGCCTCGCTCGCGCAACGGCCAGCGGTTCAGATGCTCGGGCGCGGTAAAGCCGATTAGCCGATGCACGCGCAGCGCTTCGACCGTTTTCGGCTCGCCGTGCGCCGCAAGGTACGCGGGACTCGCGACCACGCGCAGCTTGCTGCGTCCGAGCGGGCGCGCATGCAGCGTGGAGTCCTGCAACGCGCCGATGCGGATCGCGATGTCGACCTTCTGCTCGAGCAGATCGACGATGCGCTCGTTGCTGGTCAACTCGAGACGAATCTCCGGATAGAGCTCGGAAAACGCCGTCATATGCGGCGCGATGCAGTGGAGCATGAACGGCGACGCCGCATCCACGCGCAGCCTTCCGGAGGGCCGCCGGCGCTTACGGGTGACGGATTCCTCGGCCTCTTCCATCGCGTCCAGAATGGCGCGGGCACGCTGCAAAAATCCTTCGCCCTCTTCCGTCAATTGCAAGCGGCGCGTCGTGCGCCGCACGAGCGCGGTGTCGAGCTTCGTTTCGAGGCGCGTGAGCGCGCGGCTCACGCCCGAAACGGTCTGTCCCAGCTTCTCGGCGGCCGCCGTGATCGAGCCGCTGTCGATCACGCTGACGAACACCTGCAACTCGTCCGTGGAGGTTTTCATTATTGATTCCGAGTCAAGATTGATTTGAGACTAACACGCTTTTTGCGAGAATCCGGAGGGCGGATACTGCATGCCTGTCATCGTGTTTCCACTCAGGAGAAGCTCTTGAAGATTTTCATTACAGGCGCAAGCGGTTTTATCGGCGGTTCCATTGCGGCGCATCTCGTGCGCGCGGGTCATCAGGTGCGCGGTCTGATCCGCAAGCCTGAACATAGCGGCGAGCTGAAGCGGCTCGGCATCGAGCCGGTGCTCGGCACGCTCGACGACCGTGCGTTGCTGATTGCCGAAGCGCAAGCCGCCGACGCGGTCATCAACGCCGCGAGCAGCGATCACGAACGCGCGGTGAGCGCGCTGATCGAAGGGCTTGCGGGCTCCGGCAAAGCGTTTCTGCATACGAGCGGCTCGAGCATCGTCGGCGATGCGTCGGGCGGCGAAGCGGCCCAGGCGCGCATCTATCACGAAGACGCGCTGCCCCAGCCGACCGCCGACAAGGCCGCGCGCGTCGCCATCGACCGCCAGGTGCTGGAGGCAGCCCAACGCAATATCCGCTCGGCGGTGCTGTGCAACACGCTGATCTACGGCCACGGCGCGGTGGCGGGCAGCGCGAGCGTGCAGTTGCCGCGGCTCGTGCGGCAGGCGCAAAAGAGCGGCGTGGTGCGCCATGTCGGCAGCGGCGGCAATACGTGGTCGAACGTGCATATCGACGACGTCGCCGAACTCTACCGGCTCGCGCTCGAAAAAACTCCGGCGGGCACGTTCTACTTCGTCGAGAGCGGCGAAGCGTCGTTTCGCGACATGAGCGCCGCGATTGCGCGCGCAATGAAGCTCGGCGCGCCGCAAGACTGGCCGCTCGAAGAAGCGCAAAAGGAATGGGGCTACGAAATGGCCTCGTACGGACTCGGCTCGAACAGCCGCGTGCGCGGCGAGCGCGCGCGCAAGCTGCTCGGCTGGCAGCCGAAGCGCACCTCGGTGATCGAGTGGATCGAGCACGACATGATGGCGGGCCAGCCAGCGTAATCTGCGTACGCGCCGGCGTTGCTAATCCGTAAGCTCCGGTCGATAGAATCTGGCTCTACCGGTCCGCGCGACTGCGCGGCCCCGGCTCTGCCCTGCGGTTCGAAGCGCGAGCCGCCCATGAGCCCGGATTGATCGATGATCTTGCGATGATCTTGCGATGACCTTGGCGCTGAATTTCGACTGGCTGACCAATCTGCTGGCAATTCTGTTCGTCGTAGCGTGCATTTACGATGCACACTACGACGAGTACGGGACGTTAACGCTGTCGGCGGCCGTGATGAGCCTCGCCGTGATGGCGACCGAACTGTTTCTCAAGCCTGCCTTCGACATGGCGTTGTAAGCGCGATGCTTGCGGCGCGTTTCCGCCGGGTCTTTTCCCGCCGGGTCTTTTCTGCCGGGTCTTTTCTGCGGGCTCTTTTCCGCCGGCGATTTTCCGCCGGCGATTTTCCGTCGGCATTGTCCCGCCCGCACTTCTCCACTAGCAGTTTCCCGTCGGCAGTTTCCCGCCGGACGTTCAGGGCCACTTCTTCCGCCGGCTTCTACCCGACGTTCCTGCGCGAGCTGTCCGCTCACGAGCCGCAATCGGCGCAAGCGCCGCGCGGCTGATCGTCTTCATAGCGGTCGTGGTGCCGGACCCAATCGGTCAGACTGCTGGTTTCGTTGCGGCCCTTCGGCGTCACGTCCAGATGCGCGTACGTGTTGATGAAGCGCTCGTCGCCGCGGCCGTAGCACGAATAGGTGTGGTACACGTCGCCATGCGAGTCCTGATAAAAGACGCTGTGGCCGTGCTGTTCGTCGATGCCCACGTCCTGCTCGGTAAAGTTGTAGAACGCCTTTTTGCTCGCGAGTTGCTCGGGCGTGAACGACACATGGTAGTCGAAATTCAAGTCGCTTCCCGCCGAAGACACCCACGGAAACGTCCAGCCCATGCGCTCCTTTGAACGCGGTGATCTTCGCGAGCGGCGCATGCGACACGGTGACGTACGACACGTCGTGATGCTCCAGATGCGTGACGATTCCCGTCATATGATCCGACAAGAACGAGCAGCCGACGCAGCCCTCTTCCCAGTCCGCGCCGAACATGAAGTGGTAGACGATCAACTGGCTGCGTCCGTCGAACAGATCGGCGAGTGTTTTTGCGCCTTGCGGCGTGTCGAACGTATAGGTCTTGTCGACCTTCACCCACGGCAATTCGCGGCGTTTGCGCGCGAGTTCGTCGCCCGCGCGCATGTGGGCTTTCTCCTCGGCGAGGAGCGCCCGGCTGGCCGCGAGCCATTCCTCTCTTGAACCAGTCCGGTGTTGCGGGTCTCTCTGCGATTCCATGTTCGCCTCCGTCACAGTGACATGCAGCGTCATTGTGCAACCAGGCGGCGAAGCGTGCGCGGCGAGTTGGCGAGTTGGCGTGGGAGGCGTATCGGCGTGTGCGGCGCGTCGGCGGGTCGGCGGGTCGGCGCGTGACGCATTCGCAGCGGTCGCCGTATCGGCGAACCGCCCACGCCGCCCGCGCCCTACCGCATCAGATCGCCCAGCCGCCCAGGTAGAAGCCGACCAGCACGATTGCAATCGCCACCGTGCCCACGTTCAGCTTGCGGTATTCGCCGCTCACTACGCGGCCGATTACCAGCGTCGCGAAGCCCAGCATGATGCCGGTCACGATATTCGCCGTGAGCACGATAAAGACCGCGCACATCAGACCGGACATCGCATCGACCATATCGTCCATATGCAGCTTGCTGACGTTGGAGAGCATCAGCAGGCCCACGTACATCAGCGCGGGCGCCGTCGCGTACGAAGGCACGAGTCCCGCGAGCGGCGAGAAGAACATCACGCCGAGAAACAGCAGGCCGACCACGGCCGCAGCCATGCCGGTCTCCGCGCCGGCCGCCACGCCGACGGTCGATTCGATATATGCCGCAGCCGGCGCACCACCGAGCAGGCCCGAAAAAATCGAGCTGACCGAATCTGCCGTCAGCGCCCGCCCGCCGTTGATGATGCGGCCGTTTTCGTCGAGCTGGCCCGCCTGGCCGGCGACCGCGCGGATCGTGCCGGTGGCGTCGAACACGGCCGTCATCACGAGTGCGAGTACGCTCGGCAGCACCGCCATCGAGAGCGCGCCCTTGAGGTCCATCGCGCCGATCAGCGACTCGTGCCCCGGTGCGCTCAGCGACGGCACCGCGAACACGCCATGAAACGACACGGCCGGATCGACCAGCAGTGCAAGCGCCGAAATCGCGACGATCACGATCAAAATCGAGCCCGGCACACGGCGGCGCACCAGGCCGAAGATCGCCGCGAGCCCCGCCACCGACATGAGCGCCGGCAACGCCGTGATATGCCCGAGCGCAACCGGCAGACCGGCGCCCGGATTCCTGACGACGAGACCGACGTCGTTGGCGGCGATCAGCAGCAGGAAAAGGCCAATGCCGATGCCTGTGCCGTGCGCGATGCCCGAGGGCAGATTGCGCAGAATCCACGAACGCACGCCCGTCACCGAAATTGCGGTGAACACCACGCCCATCAGGAACACGGCGCCGAGCGCGACCGTCGGATGCAAACCCTTGCCGAGCACGAGACCGAACGCCGTGAACGCTGTCAGCGAAATGGCGCAGCCAATCGCGATAGGCAAGCGCGCCCACACGCCCATCAGCAGCGAGCCGAACGCGGTCGTCAGGCACACTGCAACGAACACCGCGCTGGTGTCGAAGCCCGCCTTGCCGAACATGCCGGGCACGACGAACACGGAATAGACCATCGCGAGAAAAGTGGTGATGCCCGCGACAATCTCCTGGCGCTGCGAGCTGCCGCGCGCGGTGATCTCGAAGTAGCGGTCGAGCAGTCCGCGGGTGTCGAACGACTCGGCGCCGGCTTCGGGAAGCGGCTGGGCGTGGGGTTCCATCATGATGAGTGCCTCCTTTATCAGCATGCTGAAACGGCCGTCATCGTGGCCGTCATCAGGTTCGTCTCTTTGCGTTGATTGAATGTCGCGTGCGGTGGGCCGCTTTGGGCGCGCTTTGGCCCCGCTTCAGGCGCGCTTTGGCCCCGCTTCAGGCCCGCTTTGGCCCCGCCGTGGCCCGCCTTGGGTCGCTTCCGGCCCGCTTCTGGCCCGCGTTCAAACCGCCTTTAACCGCCTTTAACCACCTTTAACCTCTTCGGAATCTCTCCGGCGGCTTTGTGTTTTTTTGTGTCATGTTTTTGTGTCTCGAAATGTAGGCCACAGCGGATATATCTCCCATCGCATGAACGGCATGCCGGGCATGTCGCGACGCTTATATCCTTCAAGCGACGGCACACCACGCCTGCGATCCACGCGTTTACACCTACGGTCTTCCGACCGGCGGCAATCGCCCTATGAAAGCGTTTCGAGAGCTTCCGCCCGGTGTCCCACATCCGCCGCGCGGCACGAACCGTGCTTGCCGCCTCGCGCTCACACGGCCCTCAAAACGGGACGACCCGGCGTCGCGGGTTAAACTCTTGGCCGTACTATCCACCCGCGGCCCCTTATGGGCCGCCCCGGTCCATGGAGTTCCTCCCGATGAGTGGCGGCTTTTCGCTTCCTGCCTGGCGTCAAACCCTTCTCGCCGCGCTCGCGCTGCTGGCGCTGCTCGCGCTGTCCGGCTGCAGCAGCCTGCTGTGGGGCACGCGCCAGGCGCCGATCGTCGAGGCCACGGTGATGCCGGTCGAAGCCGCGAGCGCGCCGGTGGCCGCGTCGGCGCCCGAGCCCGTCGAGACAGAAGCCGCCGAGCCCGAGCAGCCGAAAAAGCCGAAGAAGCCGGTCGTCAAGCCGCACAAGGTCGAACCGCCGCCGCCCGTGGTCGCGCCGCCGCCGCCTCCTCCTCCGCCCCCGCCGCTGATTCTCGTGCGCACGATCGAGCGCGGCTACGCCCGCACGCTACTCGACAGCGAGGTGCAGAAGCCCGATGGCAAGGTCGTCGGACGGGCGGTCGACATGATCGCGGATGCGAGCGGCAAGCCGCGCGAAGTCGTGGTCAATCTGCAAGGCTTCCTGGGCGTGGGCGACCGCAAGGTCAATTTCGCGTGGAATGCATTCCGCTTCACGCCGACCGCGAAAACCGCGCCGATCACGCTGACTCCGTCGGCTGCGCCGGTGAGTCCGGCGAAGTCGAATGCGGCAATGCAGGTGCCGCTGATCGACGCGACCGTCGAGCGCTCGAACGGCGCGAAGGTGGGCCGCGTGATCGACGTGCTGATCGACGCGAGCGCGCAGCCGCAGGCGGTCGTGCTCGACGTCAACGGGATAGTGAGCACGGAGCGGCGCACGATTGCGGCGAACTGGTCGGCGCTGCGCTTCGTCGCGAAAGACAAGGAACTGCACCCGCAACTCGACCTGAGCGATGCGCAGATCAACGCCGCGCCGCCGTATGCGAGCGACAAGCCGATCCGCGCCGTCTCGCCGGCTCCGCCAGCCGCGCCCGCTGCCGCACCGCCCACGACGCCCGGCGGCTCCACCGGCTCGGCAGCGGCGGGGTCTGCTTCCGCGCCGACCTCCGCAGCGGCTTCGGCAGCAGCTTCAAGCGCACGGGCGGTCCGATGACAGGCCGCACTCTGGTTACGGCGCGGAGCCTGCGCGCGCTCGACTGGCTCAATTTCTTCGTCGCCAACGTGCAAACGGGCTTCGGTCCGTTCATCGCGTCGTATCTGGCCTCGCACAAATGGACCCAGGGCGAGATCGGCCTCGCGCTCTCCGTGGGCACGATCAGCGCGATGGTGAGCCAGGTGCCGGGCGGCGCCGCTGTCGACGCATTGCGCAACAAGAAAGGCGCGGCCGCGTGGGCGATCATCGCGATCATCCTGAGCGCGGTGCTGCTCGCCGCGAGTCCGACGGTGTTGCCGGTGTTCGCCGCCGAAGTCTTCCACGGATTCGCCAGCTGCATGCTGACGCCTGCGCTCGCCGCGATTTCGTTCGCACTCGTCGGGCGCGCGAATCTGGGCGACCGCCTCGGGCGCAATGCGCGCTGGGCGTCGATAGGCAGCGCAGTGGCAGCCGGGCTGATGGGCCTGTTCGGCGAATACTATTCGCCGCGCGCGGTGTTCTGGCTGACCGCGGGGCTTGCGATGCCGGCGCTGATCGCCCTTTCGATGATCCAGCGCACCGACACGATCCAGCTGCCGACAGCCGCGCCGACGCCGGCGCAGACCGAGCGGCGCGAGAGCCTGCGCGAGCTGCTGCGCGACAAGCGGATGCTGCTGTTCGCCGCCTGCATCGTGCTGTTCCATCTGTCCAATGCGGCGATGCTCAATCTCGCTGCAGGCGAAGTGACCGCCAGCATGGGCGATAACGTGCAGCTCGTGATCGCGGCGTGCATCATCGTGCCGCAAGCCATCGTCGCGATGATGTCGCCGTGGGTCGGCCGTTCCGCCGAGCGTTGGGGACGCCGGCCGATCCTGCTGCTCGGCTTTTCGGCGCTGCCGGTCCGGGCCCTGCTGTTCGCCGGCATCAGCAGTCCGTATCTGCTCGTGCCGGTGCAGGTGCTCGACGGCCTGAGCGCGGCTGTGTTTGGCGTCATGCTGCCGCTGATTGCCGCCGACGTGGCCGGCGGCAAAGGACGCTACAACCTGTGCATCGGCCTCTTTGGACTGGCGGCGGGCATCGGCGCAACGTTGAGCACGACGGCGGCGGGTTTCATCGCCGATCATTTCGGCAATGCGGTGGCCTTTTTCGGACTCGCCGCGGCCGGAGCACTGGCCGTGCTGCTCGTGTGGGCGGCCATGCCCGAAACGCGCGACGCCGCCGCCGAGGAAAACGGCGATGCGGTCGCGGGTGAAGGCGGCTCGGCATTCAGATAAACGCGGATGCGGCGCGCGGGAAGCGCCAGAAGCGCCGCCATCGCCGCGGCCTCGCACGCGCAGTGGCACGCGCAGTCGCAGTCGCAGTTGCAGTCGCAGTCGCAGCCTAGTCGAGAAACTCGGCTGCGCGCTTGCGCAATACCGCGCTGAAATCGTCGAGCCAGCCAATCGACAAACGCCAGCTCTGCCAGTAGAGGTCCACGTCGATATGCTTGCCGGGCGCCATCTGCACAAGTTCGCCGCTTGTTAGCTGCGAGGCGATCATGCGCTCAGGACACATGCCCCACCCGAGCCCCGTCACGCAGGCACGCAAAAATCCTGCGACGTGCGGTATCCAGTGCAACGGCGGATTCACGTCCGCTCGCGTAATCCGGCGCATGAAGCGCTTTTGCAACTGATCCTTCGGATTGAAATCCACGCACGGCGCGCGCCGCAAACTATCGCGCGCGACGCCGTCCGCGAAGTGGCGTTCGAGAAACGCCGGTGAGCAGACCGCGAGATAACGCATGCGTCCCAGTCGCACTGAGCGGCAGCCTTGCACCGGCTCGGCCTGAGTGGTCACCGCGCCTTGCACGCTGCCGTCGCGAATGCGCTGCGCGGTGTGATCCTGGTCGTCGATCACGAGGTCAAGCAGCATCTGACGCTCCGCGCAAAACGGCGCAACCGCGTCGATGAACCAGGTGCCCACGCTGTCGTCGTTGACCGCAACGCGCAGCGCGGGCCACGTTTCGACGAGACCGCCCGGCAGCGCGGGCACCCGGCCCGTCAATTCCGCTTCGAGCAGTTGCACGCGTTCGGTATGGCGGCACAGCAACGCGCCCGAGGTTGTCGCGACGCACGGCTGGCCGCGCTTGACGAGCACGCTGCCCACACGCTCCTCGAGCAGCTTGACGCGCTGCGAGACCGCCGAGGGCGTCACGTTCAGTTCGCTCGCGGCACGGTCGAACGAACCGTGGCGCACCACTGCGGCGAGTGCATCGAGCAACGCATAGTCGAGCATTAGCGTTCCTTAATGGGAGTTAGCGAAATTAGCTTCTCTTATTCCTTCCCGATCCGCAGACTAACGGGGTTGGCTTCTTCCGTCTACTGGATCGACTATGAACTGGCTGTCTTTTTCACACGGCGCGGCGTTATGCGCGTCGCTGATCGTCACCATCGGCGCGCAGAACGCGTTTGTGCTAAGGCAAGGCATCATGCGCTCGCACGTCGGCAAGATCGTCGCGCTATGCGCGCTGTCGGACTGCATTCTGATCAGTGCGGGCGTCGGTGGCGCATCGGTGCTGGTCGAGCGCTATCCGGTTTTTGTGCACGTCATGCTGTATGTGGGGCTCGCCTACCTCGCGTGGTTCGGCATCAACGCGCTGCGGCGCGCAGTACGCCCAGGCCACGCGGTGATGGACGCCAACGCCGGCTCTGCCGCGCCGCCCGCGCAACGCGCCATGCCGATCGTCCTCATGACGCTTGCCTTCACCTGGCTCAATCCGCACGTTTATCTGGATACGTTCCTGCTGGTCGGCACGGCCGGCGCGCGCGAACCGGAAGGCGCACGCGTCGCGTTCGCAGTCGGTGCAATGGCCGTGAGCTGTGTGTGGTTTCTCGGATTGGGTTACGGTGCGCGAGCGCTGGCGCCGCTGTTTCGCCGCGCCAATGCATGGCGCGTGCTGGACGGCGCAATCGGCAGCATGGTGTTGTTGCTGGCTGTGACGCAGTTGCGCTAGGCGAGAGACCTGCGAAATGCGCCGCGGCGCACTAGCTTCGTGGCCCTTCGAGCGCAAGCAGTTCCTGCACGAGTCGAGCCGACACATAGTGCGGACCATCGAACAGATAAACCCGATGCCCGCGATACGCAAGCAGTTGCGGCGCGAGTTCCGCCGCGCTCGCGGACCGGAAGGCGCCGCCCACGGCGGGACGAAACGCCTCGGCGATGATCCGCACGCGACTTGCCCCCAGCCGCGCCGCCAGAGCATCCGCATACTCGCGTGCCGCGGCGGGGCCGCGCGTGTAGAGGCCGCAGCCGTCCTGGAAAAACACGCCGACGTCATGCGGCAACCAGCCGTCGAGCCACGCGGCAAGCGCCTTGCCGCCGATGTTCGAATTGTCGTAGACGCTGATCCACAAAGGGCGCGGCAGCCGGTCAAGCAAGGGCCCGAGCGCCGCGGCGTCTTTCCATGTCGGATCGACTTCGACGGGAAAGTAATAGCCCGCGACGTGAACCGGCGGGCGCACGTCGGCAAGCCTGCGTGACTGCTCGATCAGTTGGGACACATGGGCGCGCGCCGAGGTCTCGTCGAAGCGGCCCGCCAGACCGACGATCACATTGCGCGCCCACGGCTCGTTTGCAATGCGAGTCCAGTCCGGCAACCGGCGAGCGGCTTTCAGGGCACCCGCCGCACCGGCACCGGAGCCAGGCGAGCCTGACAAACCCGTTCCCTCCACACCCGGCAGATAAGCCGTGCCATCCACGGCCGTCCATTGCACGAGCAGATCGCGCGCGCCGAGAAGCTGCCAGTCGCCGCGTGGATCGAGGTGCTCGGTATCCGGCTGCCATACCACGCCTTGCGCGAGGCCGTAAGCGCCGCCGGAACGGCTCGTTGCGCAACCGCCGAGCAACGCGGTCAATGCGCCCGCAGCGAGCAGCGCGCGACGCCGCCGCGAACGTGGACCCGCAAGCGCCACACGACGGTCTTGCGAATCGCATTCCTCTTTACCGTCAGCCTTCGACATACCACCCCGCTGCCTCGAAACCAATAGGCGCCGCCTCAATACGCAAACACGGCGCCGAAGAACACGCCGCGCGCGCGCTCGTCGCCGCTGATTTTCAGCCGGTACTGCACCGACAGATCGACATACGAGCGCGGCGCATCGTATTGACTGTCGCGGAACCAGTAGCGCGTCGAAATGCCGACGCCCGCGCCCAGCGGAATGCTGTGATTGATGCTCGAATCATAATCCGCACCCAACACGAGATACGGGAACACGGTCCACTTCGGACTATAGCTGTCCATGCGGAACGTGCGGCCCATCTGCACGTTGGTGGTCGCATACACGGAGCCCGTGTTCAGATAGGTGCCCGTTTCGGCGTAGATGCGCGTGGTCCACCACGCAGGCACGTCCACGCGACGCTCGATGCCGAAGCCGCCCGAATACGCGAGCCGCGCGAGCCAGTCCGGATTGACGCGCGAGCCGATTGGAATGATCCGCTCGAATGCGACGATCGCGTCGATTTGCGTGAACGGTTTGGCGCGCGCGCCGACCGTCGCCTGCAAGGTATCGACGCCGGTGGGGCCGCCGTTCTTCACGCCGAAGCTTTCGTAGCCGCGTGCATAGACTTCGAACATGCGCTCGCCGAGACTGCCGAACGGCCGCCAGTAAGCTTCCACACCGCTTTGCCAGTTGTTCGACGTTCCCGGCGTGGGCGACGACGCATACCCTGGCTGCATGCCCGCACCGCGATAGTTGAGCGATGCATTGAAGCCCCAGTTGCGCGTCACGTCGGCGTGCGCGCTGCGCAGGTCGTTCAGTTGCGCGGGCGTCGATGGCGTCGATGGCGTCGATGGCGCGCCGCCTGGCGCGTCGGATGACGGCGCCGTGCTCGCGTCGATGGCCCGCTCGAAGTACTGCGCGGCCTCGCGATTGCGATGCGCATGCATCGCTGCATAACCGGCATCCGCGGCCGCGCCCGGCGGCAGCGCGCCGGCCTTGTCGGCAAGGCTGAAGCGCTGGTAGGCGACGCGCGCGTTGCCCGCACGCTGCGCGATATACGCAGCTGTGGTGTCCGGCAGCGCGTCGAGCATGCCCGTAGCGACCATCTGGCGCGCCTCGTCGTTTGCCTCGCGCGTGTTGCCCGCGGCCACCAGTGCGTTGATCAGTTGCACGCGATGCTGCGGATCATCCGGCGCGGCTTGCACCGCCCCGCGCGCCTCGCGCAGCGCGGCGGTCCTGTCGTTCGCCGCGGACGCTTTCTGTGCCGCGCGTGCAGCGGCAAATCCCGGATCGGCTGGATGGACATAGCAACTCGAGCCGTACTCGTCGAGCAGACACTCGATAATCGGCCGGCGCAGCGGATCGAGCGACGCCACGACCGGATTCGCCAGCGCAGCCCGCGCGCGCGCGCGGCGCAGCGCAATCGCGGCATCGCTATCGTCGCCCTCGGCCTGCAGCGGCGCGAGCAGATCCAGCGCGCGCTGCGGCTCGCCGGCCGCAATCCATACATCGGCGATGATGATGCGCGCCACCCGCTGGTCTCGTGCGCTTGCCTGGCTCGTCTTCAAGGCGCGCGCGAAGTCCGCGTCGGCATCTGCTGCGCGGCCCTGTGCGGCGACGGCGTAGCCGCGCAACACGAGCGGCAGGAGCGACGTGTCGTCGGCAGGCAAAGCGGCGACGGCCGCGCTTGCTGCGGCCTGGACTCCGGCCAGGTCGTTCGCGGCGAAAAGCGCGTCGATCAGCTGCATCCGGTAGCCGAGGCGCTCCGGCGCATACACGACGGCTTCGCGCGCGAGCGCCGCAGCGCGGGTCTCGTCGCCCTGCTGGCGCGCTTCATACGAGGCTGCCGCCGCCTTCGGCGCGAGCCGGCTGCCGATGAAACCGCGCCGCAAGCGCAGTTCGTCGTTATCGCCAAAGCGCTTCACCGCAGCGAGATCGGCGGCCCATGCACCGGCATCGTCGCCTGCGGCGCTCGCCGCGTCGATCAGCAGCAGATGCAGACGCAACAGGTCGGGACGCAGCGCGAGCGCGTCGTTGGCATAGCGAACGGTGGCCGCAAAATCCTTGGCCGCATAGGCTTTGTACGCGTGCTGGGCCGCATTGAGCGCCGCGCCGCTGAGCGCATTCGGGTCGCCCGCCTGCTGACGGCCGCCGCGCGCAACCGCGCGGATCGACGCGTTCAACGCGTCGATCTGCTTGCGCCGCGAGGTCAATGCCGGATCGGGGCCGAGTTGCGCGACGGCGTCGCCGAGCGCGCGGCTCGCTTCGCCATAACGGCGCTGTGCGGCGAGCGAATTGGCGAGCAGCACTCGCAGCGACACCACGTCGGGTCGCTGGCGAATCGCCTCGCGAGTTTGCGCAACGGCGCCCGCGTAGTCGCCGCGCGCATATGCGGCGTACGCTTGCTGCGCGACACGGTAAGCGGCCCCGCTAAGCGGCAGCGCGTTCGGCGCGGCAGCGGCCGCGCTCTGTGCATACGCATGTGGCGCGAGACCCAGTGCGCCGGCCACCGCCACAGCGGCAATCGCGCGCAGCACGAACGGCGTGGCACGGTTGCCCTGACGCGACGCGCGCGCTTCGCGCGTTGCCGCCGACCATCCCCGCGAACGCGGCACATGCTGAACCGCGTCGGCCGGCAGCGCGTTTGCGTGCCGCGTAAAAATCGAATCGATCATTCTGTCGCCGCCAACGCGGCCTGCAGGCGGCGCTGTTCCTGAATTACGTTGTCGAGCGCGGCAATCGAGATCACCTCGCGTGCCACCATATAGTCGCCAATACGGCCATGACGGTCCGGACGATAGTGCTGCATCGCGGATTCGAAGTCCTCGCGGCGCACGTGCCCATGTTCGATCAGCAGATCGCCGATCAGCGGCACGCTGCGCGCGGGCGGGCGGCCGGCGCCCGCATCCGCGGGCAATGCCGCGTCGACGCCGCGCAGCACGCGCAGACCCGCCGCGATCTCGCCTTCGCGCACAATCTCCTGAGCTACCGGGCCGTCGATCAATGCGCTCAGTTGAGCGAGCGCTTCGTCGGAGAGCGGGCTCGCGGTCAGCAGAACCGTGCGGCGATGCGCGCCATGCGTGAGGTCGATCTGCGGCAGCACACGGTGCCGCACAATCGTCTCGAGCGGCAGACAGGCCGCGTCCTCGCGAAGCTGTTCGAGGTTCAGGCGACCGCGCGGTAAATCCGTTTGAAACGCAATGGCTTCGGCGAGCGTCTCCTCGTCGAGCCAGCCTTTAGCCATCAGCACGCGGCCAAGCGGCGCCTCGCGCGCATGGCTCTCGCCGAGTGCCTGCTCGAGCCTGTCAGGGTCGATGGCCTGCCACGACAGCAGCAGTTCGCCAAGTCGCTGGCGCCGATTGTTAAAGCCATCGGCAGACGGGAAATCGTGCATGGTCTTGTCCCATGCGAGCCGCTTGCCCGTCAGGAGATGCGTGATGAACATCTTCCATGCGCGCGACACTGCCATGAAATTGATGAAGTTGCCGACCACCATGCGCGGCACCGACAACACACCATGCTCCCAGCCATACAGACGCGTGACGAAGTAAATGCGCTGCACCACACGCAACACGAGCGCCGCCGCGTTGACCCATAGCAACGCGCGTAGCCACGGTGAGTCGACGAACGGCGAGGCGATCAGCTCCGGCATCCAGCCCAGCAGACTCGCGCCCGCGAACACGAGGAACTGCAACACCAGCACATAGGCGATCATGCCGACGAACGCGGTCACGACGCCCTTGCGGTCGCGAAACAGCAGATAGCGGTTCGCGAGCGAGCCAGTCCAGCCCGTCTGCTTCCACCCTTGCAGGCCGATGCCGAGCGTCCAGCGCGCGCGTTGGCGGTAAGCGGTGCGAAACGTATCGGGGAAGAACTCGCGCACACACAAAGGCATTGTCACCGTAATGTCGCGCTCGGCGCCGAAGCCGAACCATGCCTTTCGACGCGTCGCGAACTGCACCGGAAAACGCGCGAAAATGGATTGCATGCCCATCTTCGCGAGACGCGCGCCGACGTCGTAGTCTTCCGTGAGACTTTCCGTGTTGAACGGCTGGTTGTCGGTCTCGGCGATCAGCGAAAGCAGCGCGCGCCGCGAGAAACACGTGCCCACGCCCGCCGAGGGCACGGAGCCCACCAGACTCTCGCGCACCACGAGGTCTTTGGCGTGCCACTCCGCGAATTCGTCCATATAGGTGCCGGCCACCAGTTCGAACCAGTTGCGTTCGAGCGACGCGACCGGCAACTGGATCATGTCCTTGCGCGGCAGCAGGTAATTGAAAAAGCGCAGTTCGACCGGATGCAGCACGTCCTCGCTGTCGTGCAGCACGACACCGGCGAATTCGATACCCGCCTCGCGCTCGTGAGCAAAGATCGCCTGAATCACCCAGTTCAGGCAATCGGCCTTGCAGGTGGGGCCGTCATGCGGCACTTCCACGCGGCGCAACTGCTTGTAGCGGCGGCGCATGCGCTCCACTTCGGCGATGGTCTGCGGGTCGTTCTGATAGGTGCCGACGAACACCACGTAGTTGCGGTAGTCCATGACCCGCACGAGATCTTCGATCATCGCCGCGACCACGTCGTACTCGTGCCACGCGGGCACCATGATCGCGAGCGGCTGCTCTTCGCGCTGATAGAGCTGCGCGGCGGTCAGCGGCTTGTAGGTCCGCTCGACAGTCAGGCGGCGATAGAGCATGCGGCTCCAGTACCAGAGATCGATGAACAGATCGTCGATGCTGGAGAGCACGATCAGGAACGCCACCAGCGCGGCCAGGTATTCGAGCCCCTGGTAGTAGTGGGCTACTGCGTAGCCCGCATACCATTTGATCAGCGCGATGCTCACGACTTGTCCCGGTTCCTGCGGCGCGCGATATTGGCCACCAGCAGCAGCGCGACGAGCAGACCAATCAACGCGGCAGGCACGCCCCAGCGCACCCAGCTCTGCATGGACCACGGACCTTCGATGTCGCGCGCGTCGATCACCTGCCCCGGATGACGCGTATCGAACTGGCGCAGCGTGCCGCTGCCGTCGACGATGGCCACGTCGCCGCGCGAGAGTTGCAGCGAGGCCGGCAACACCGCCGGCGTATCACCCACGGTGCGGTAGGACACGCCCTGCACGCTGCCCGAGCTCACCACTTCGATCACGCCGACGCGGTTCAGCCCCGACAGATCCGCGAGCATCTTGCCGGACGGATCGGTGAACGACAGGCGGTCTTTGGCGAGACGCGCAATGCTCTTTTCATCGGCGAGCGGGACGTCCGCGGCGAGAAACGCGCCTTGCGGCTTTACCATTTCGCCGTCGCGGGCGACGCTGAAGCCCGCGCCCGTCGGCGCAATGCCGCTCGCGTTCGCGAGACGCGCAACGCGCGGCAGCGCGTCGGCCGCATTGCCGAGGTAGGCGGCCGGCACGATCACTTCGGCCTGCGAAGCAAAGCGCGCCACCATGCCGGTGAAATCGTCGCCGAGACTTACGTCGGCAAGACGCAAATGGCTGCTTGGGAGAACCGCAATCGGATGGCCCCGATCGCGCGCACGGCAACCGCCTTCCGGCTGGCGCTGGAACTCCACCCGCACCTGGTTACGCGGCGCGAGCGCAAAACGCGGCACGTGCGCGGTGATGCGTTGCAGCTTGCCGTTCGCGGTGAGCAATTGCGAGCCGATCAGCACGTCGTTGAAATAGACCGACGCCGTTTGACCCGAATCGTCGAGAGTCGGCGCGGCGGCCACGTCGAGCACGACGGCATCCGGCAGCTTGCCGTTACCGGATGCCGCGCCAAGATCGAAATTCGCGTCCCAGCTCGCGCGCACCTGCACGTCAAGCGTGCGCGGCTCGCCGCCGAGCAAGGACAAGGCAATCTGATCGCCGCGCGTATCCGGCGCGTTGTCGATCTGATGGACCACGAGGCGGCTCGCCACGTCGATGGGGCGCCAGGTCTGCGCGAGCACTGCGACGCCGTCGTTGTCGCCCACCACGATGGCGGTTTGCCCGCCCACGTGCGCGACGCGCACTTCGCCGGCCGCAAGCGGCTTTTCGACCGGCTCGAGGCTGCGCACGCGCCAGGCGTCGAACGCTTCGGCTGCGGCGGGCGATACGCCCGCCACCTGTTCGCGCAGCGCGTCGAGCGAAGTCTTCGCGGTTGCGCGCAGCGCGTCGTCGGCGAGGATCACGTCGGGCGCGAATGCCGCGCCGGGCGCGAGCGCGATCAGCGCGCCGGCTTCCGCGGGATTGGCCAGCTTGTGCGAGCCGCCGGCAGCTAGCGCAGCGAAAGCCGGAACGGCGCGCAACGGCGCGGGCACCTCGATGCCGCTCAGGTTCACCGTGTCGCCGGCAGCCGGCCACGCGCGCGTGGCCGGTGTGCGGCCTTCGCGCTGCAGCAGCGCTTCGACGCGCCAGCCCGCATTGAACGCGGGCGCAGCCACGCTGCGTGCGCCGAGCATGACGACGGGCTTGTGCGGCAACGCACTCCACGCGCCGCGCAGATCGACAATCGCGTCGGGGTCGTAGCGATAGGTCAGGCGCGAGGTCGGCGCGATGCGCCAGACGTTGCCGATGGCAGTCTGGTCGGCGCAGACGTTCTCGTTGATCACCGACGACCAGTCGAAGCCCACGCGCACGAAGCCGCTCTGGCGCGCGGCGCCGTCCACGCCGAGCGTCGCCGAGCCGTCGCCCTGCTCCTGGGTCGGGCTGCGCGAGAGTACCGGTGAACCGTCGAGCGAAACCAGCATGGTCGTGCGGCCGCCGTTGCCGCGCAGATAGGTGCCGTCGATCTGCAAGCTGGCGTCCGTGAGCGGCACGCCGGCCGGCACGGGCAGATAGAGTTCCTGGCGGGCGTCCGGCGCGCGCAGCAGGAGCGGATCAGGCACGCCCAGTTCGGCGAGCGAGATGCTGCGGCTTGCAAGACGGCCGTGGCCAAGCTGCGCGAAGCTGCCCGCGAGATCGGCCGGTTGCTGGGCATGCGCGCCGAACGCGCACAGCAACAGCCCTGCGAGCGCGGTCAAACGTGGACTGGAGACGAGGGATGGGCGGGCGCAGAGCGCCTCGGAGACCTGGATTCGCAGCTTCGTGGTGAGCATCATATTCTCTTGACCTGGATTGGCCTGCGGGCGACACATGCGACGTTGCCCGCCATGGTTGAATGAGCTAGGAGTAAGGCCGCGGTCTGCCCTGGGCTGCGCACTCTGGCGGACTTCGACGGCCGCCGCGGGGCATGCCCCGTTTCGCCAGTCGTCCTGTCCGTTATATCGGCACGCTCGCGCGTTACCTGAAGGCGCGCTGTGCCGATACATGCCCTGCTCCGGGAAAACCGCCTGCCTGCTCGCGTGCGAACGCGGACTCACGCCCGCGCTCGCTCGGGTTTTACTTCGCGAACGCTGCCGCGGCGACGCGCGGCATGGGGGCAATGGCTGGAGAACCGGCCGGTGAGCCGGGCGATGCGGTGGCCGATGCGGTGGCCGATAAGTTGGCCGATGCGTTGGCCACCGAGGTGACCGTAGAGGTCTCCGGAGATCGGCCCGCCGCGGCGGGCGCAAACTCGTCAAACGGACGGCCGGTCAGCGCAGCTACGATGCGCTGGGACGCATGACCGTCGCCATACGGATTCATACGATGTGCGAAACGTTCACGCTCGCCCGCGTCGTCGACGAGCGCGCTGACGGCCCGCACGATTGCCTCGCGTTGCGTGCCGACCAGACGCACCGTGCCGGCCGCTACCGCTTCGGGACGCTCGGTCACGTCGCGCATCACGAGCACCGGCTTGCCGAGCGCGGGTGCTTCTTCCTGCACGCCGCCAGAATCGGTGAGGATCAGCGAAGCACGCTGCATCAGCCGCACAAAGCCCAGGTAGTCGAGCGGATCGATCAGATGAACGTTGCGCCGGGACCCGAGCGATTCCTGCACGGGGCCGCGCACATTGGGATTGAGGTGAACCGGATAAACAATCTGCACAGTGCCGCGTTCGGCGAGATCGCCGAGCGCTGCGCAGATGTTGGCAAAGCCGGTGCCGAAACTCTCGCGCCGGTGGCCTGTGACGAGCAGCATGGGCCGCGCGTCGTCGATAAACGGCAGGCGCGCGTCGAGCGAAGCGCGCAAGGCCGGGTCGTTGTCGATCCGCGCCGCGGTCAGATTGAGCGCGTCGATTACCGTATTGCCGGTGACGACGACGCGCCCCTGCAGCGTTTCCTCCGCGAGCCGCTCCTTCGAACTCGGGGTCGGCGCAAACATCAGATCGCTCATCACGTCGACGATGCGGCGGTTCATTTCTTCCGGCCACGGCTGCGAGAGGTCGCGCGTGCGCAGCCCGGCTTCGACGTGGCCAATGGGAATGCGGCGGTGAAACGCCGCGAGCGCCGCGGCGGATGCCGTAGTCGTGTCGCCGTGCACCAGCACGCGATCGGGCTGCACGCTCGCGAGCACCTCGTCGAGCGAGGCAATCAGACGCGAAGCCAGCCCGTTGAGCGTCTGGTTGGCCGTCATGACCGCGAGATTGTGGTCCGGCTGGATGGCGAAGAGCTTGAGCACCTGGTCGAGCATCTGCTGATGCTGGCCCGTGACGCACACCACGGAGTCGATCGCGGCATCGGCCTCCATCTGCTTGATGAGCGGCGCCATTTTGATGGCTTCCGGCCGCGTGCCGAAAATTGACAAAACCTTCGTTGACATGACCACCCCCGGTCCCTATTTGATTTTATGCTTCACACCCCGCGGGCCGCGGCATTGAAACAGTTTCAATGCGCTTTAGCCCGTAATATCTATTTATTGTTCATTCGACGGATAGCCGGTTTTGCCGTGCGCACGCTATGCACATGGTTTACCCAAATTTGACGCCGTATCATTCGCGCCAATTTCAGCCAACCTTGCGCGATGCCAGGCGGCATCCGTCTAGCGCGCATTCTGGCCTGTTTTTCAGGCACTTGGCAAGCACGTTCCGGAATTTCCGCTGGCGTTGCCGCACCGGCCATTGCGAATTGAGTTTGCGCGGATCAAACTCTGTTAAAACTTAATTAACCATTCGAGTTGGGCAAGCTGTGTTTTAACTGGCCGTTTTTCTTTGATTGCATGATCGAATGTTTTAATCGCAGCAGCTATTAACCCTCGCAAACGTTGCCGTGAATGCAAAATCGTTTATCCGACTTTTTTGCTTCGGCAACGCGCGCCGCCCCGCAGCGCGGCACATCGAGCGCGTTCTGGACTTATTCGCCGCGCACGGTCCGGCAGCCGCTTTGTTGCGGTCACGCGACAGTTTCGCCAAGGCGCCCCGCGGCTGCGGTGCCCGGCCGCCGCCCACGCGCGCAACGCACGGGCACAGCTATTGCTGAACTCCGCACGCCGGTAGATCGCTTGCGCAAGGCACTGCGAGTCGCCGTTTAACGTCAATCCAGCAACTCATCGGTGGGAGGCCTCATGCTTCGATATGCTGCAATCTTCTTCGTCATCGCAATCATCGCCGCGGTATTCGGCTTTGGCGGCATCGCCGCCGGCGCGACAGAAATCGCCAAGGTGTTGTTCTTCATTTTCGTGGTGATCTTCCTCGTCACCTTGCTGATGGGCGTGATGCGGCGATGAACGCCGCACGGACTGTGTAAGCGGAGCACTACCGGCTCCGGCGCGCGCGGGCAACATGTTGCAATACCTGCCACGGCGTATTGCAATAGTTGCCGCTGGCGCCGGGGCCTCCCGCAACGCAGCACGCGCAGTTGAGGTTGCAGCGCTCAAGCACGTGGGGCTGCGCTTCGAAGCAAGGCCGCCGCTGCTTCCCATTCTTCTACAGCATCAATCCCATGTCCTTATTGCCCCACTCGGTCCACTCGCATGGGCGCTTCGCTCTCGTGCGCGCGTGAGGGCAAGTCAAGATGCAATTCCTCGCACAAGAAACCCTGCAACGTCTGCACGGCCGCCGCCTGTGTGCTCGCGACTTCACGCATGAAAAGGCCGAAGTCGGCAGCGGGCGCATCGGGCAAGCCATCGGCGCGGCCGAGAATCTTCATGGACTCCGAACGAATATTGCCTTCGAGCAGGACAGACACGCCCAAGCCCGCTTCCACCGCCGACTGCACGGCCGGCAGGCTCGTGCTGGTGCAGACGATGCGCCAGCCAATGCCCGCGCGCCGCAACGCCGTCGACACCTGCTGTTGCCATAGGCAAGGCCCGCCGAACGCGACGAGCGGCAGCAGCGCCTGCGCATCGCGCGCATAGCCGCGTGCACCGACCCAGAAGAGCGGCAGCGTCCACGTGAAAAGCGGCGTGCCGGTGACGAGCGCCGGATCGGCAACCGCCAGATCGAGAGCGCCATCCGCGAGGCGCTTTGACAACGCAGCACTGCTGTCCACCACGATTTCCAGTGCCACGCGCGGATAGGCGATCGAAAAGCGCCGCAACGCGCGCGGCAGTCGACCCACCGCGATGTCCTCGAGCATGCCGAGCCGCACTGTGCCCGACACCTGCCCTGCGCCGAGCGCGCGGCGAGCATCGGCGCCCGCGCCGAGAATGGTGTGTGCATATGGCAGCAACAGGTGGCCGGCTTCGGTGAGCTGCACGCCGCGCGGCGAGCGCTCAAGCAGGCGCTGGCCCAGATCTTCCTCGAGGCGGCGCAATTGCATGCTCACGGCTGCCTGGGTGCGCGCGAGGCGTCTTGCGGCCACGCCCACGGCGCCCGTTTCGGCGACGGTGACGAAGGTGCGAAGCAGACTGCTGTCGAGATCACGGCTCATCAGGAAAATTGAAGTCGTCATAAGGAAGATCAACTTATCTTAGTGGCGCGAGAGCCGATAAGATAGGTAGACCTTTCACAGCGATGCGAACCTCCATGCCTGACACGACAATCAAGTGCACAGCCGACCCCGCCCCTGCCCCTGTCCCGGCAAAGCCCGTGAGCGCCGCAGCGGGCGCCGCGTTGCTGTGCGTGCTGTCCATGTCGAGCGTGCAATTTGGTGCTGCACTTTCCGAACCGACGATGGCCGTCTACGGTTCGCTCAGCACGACGTGGCTGCGGCTAGGCTGGGCCGCACTGGTTCTCGCCGTGCTGGTGCGTCCGCGTTTTCGCAGCTACTCGCGCGCGCACTGGCTGGCCGCGGGCGCGCTCGGCGCCGCGATGGCCGGCATGACGTTGTGCTTTTTCACCGCGCTTCAGCGCATTCCGCTGGGACTGGCGGTGGCCATCGACTTTCTTGGACCGCTCACGGTCGCCACGCTCTCGGTGCGCCGCGCCCGCGCGCTGCTCTGGCCGGCGCTGGCCATCGCCGGCGTGGTGCTGCTCTCGCGCGATCGCGGCGGCTGGGTCGGCGAGCCGCTCGGCGTATTGCTCGCATGCGCGGCGGCCTGCGGCTGGGGCAGCTACATCGTGCTCATGAAAAAGACCGGCAAGCTGTTTGCCGGACTCGAAGGACTGTCGGTCTCGCTTATTGCCGCGGCGCTCGTGGCCACGCCGTTCGGCCTCGCGCAGAGCGGCATGCATCTCGCGGCCGGTCAGCTCGCGGCAACGGCAGGCCTTGCGATTCTGGTTCCGCTCCTGCCGTATGCACTCGAAATGGTGGCATTGCGCCATATGCCGGCGGGATCGTTCGGGATCCTGATGAGTGTCGAGCCTGCGATCGGTGCGATAGCGGGCTTCATCGTATTGCAACAACCAATGGGTGTTTTGCAGATCGCGGGCACGCTGCTGGTGGTAGCCGCAAGTGTCGGCGCGGTGGTGGCTGCGCGATAGTGTGGGTGCGTGGCGAGTTGTTGCAGCTCCTGCTGCCAATCGGGCCATATGTCCGCGCACTAGCGGCACGTGTTAGAGCGTGAGTGAAGCGGCGTGTGTCGGCACAGCGACCGTCGCGCGTCGGCTCTCCTGTTGATCCTGATCCGCGCGCTTCGCCAAACAGACACCGCACCGCGAGCGCACTTATTCCACGCCTGCGACGTTAAGCCATGTTCTCCGCCTCGTACAAACGACGCCCGGCCGCGTCCTTGGCGCCGACAATCGGCTCGAAGTCGACCGGCCATTCAATGCCGATGTCCGGATCGCTCCACAAGATGCAGCGCTCGAGTTCCGGAAACCAGTATTCGGTTGCCTTCCATAAACATTCGGCGACGTCGGACAGCACCACGAAGCCATGCGCGAAGCCCGGCGGCACCCACACCTGCCGGTGATTTTCCGCACTCAGATAAGCGCCGCACCATTTGCCGAAGTTAGGCGAATTGAGCCGCACATCCACGGCGACGTCGAATATCTCGCCGACCACGACCTGCATGAGCCGGCCTTGCGGACGCTGCACCTGATAGTGCAGCCCGCGCAGCACCCCGTGCACCGCGCGCAGGTGGCGGTCCTGCACGAAATCGAAACCGCGCGCGACGTCGTCCAGGAACTCGTCCGCGCTGAAGCTCTCGTAACAAAAGCCGGATTCGTCGCCAAACACCTCAGGTTCGATGAGTTTCACTTCCGGTAGTGCCGTCGCCAACACCTGGTTACCCATGCCACTGTGCCCGTAAGAAGCTGCCGACAAAACGGATACCGCCGCGCGCTCGCGCGGCGGTCGTTGCACGCCTGCGCCTGCGTCTGCGGCGCGGTTGAGTGTCAGAGCTCCGACGAGGCAAGCCGGCTGCGGGCCCGGTACTCGGTTGGCGACAATGCCATGCGCTTGCGGAAAATCTTTGCCAGACGGTCGCCGTTGCCGGTGCCGCTGCGCCGCGCGATCTTGTCGACGGGCAATTCAGTTTCGGTCAGGAAATTGCACGCAATGCGCAAGCGCACCTGAAGCAGATAGTCGGACGGCGTGACATGCATTTCATGCTTGAAGCGCCGCAGGAAATTGCGCTCGCTCATGGCCGCGACCTGTGCCGCGTCCGCTACCGACACGGGGCGGTCGCAGTTGGCTTCCATCCAGCGCGCCGCCGCGCGGATCTTCTCCGCGACGCTCAGCGTGCCGCCCTCCGCAGGCAACGGCACCCACGTCGCGGCCATGCCCGGCATCACGCGCTCGGCAACGCTGCGCGCAAGCTCGGCGCCGAGATCGCGTTTGATGAACATCAGCGCGCTGCGCGCGCAGTCGTTGCGGTCGTTGGAGGCGCTAAGAATCGCATCTGCCGCGCCATGACCATAGCGGCCGATTTGCAGCGCCTCCGGTTCGCCGGGATTGGCCGCTTCCAGCACGAGCCGCCCTTCGCCGATGGTTTCAATCGCACGAGTGCGCGCCTGCACCGAGCGCAGCCAGCCTAGCAGCCGCTGGTCGCGGGCAGCCTGGTGCGCGCCGTGTCCGCCGGCAATAAAAAGAACGTCGAAGCCGGTTCCATAACGCGTGTCTATGCGGTCGGTCCAGATGCGCGCGGCGGAGGAACTCGGCACGCTGCCGCCGTCGAGCGAGAGGAATTGCACCTCATACGGCGGCTCTTCACCCGGCCGCGTGCCGGCCAGTTCGTTGGCGGTCTGAAACATTTCGACGACGGTGCCGGGGCCGAGCAGCCAGAAACCGTCAAACAGCAACACGCCGATGCGGCGCGCGGCAGTACGGACATTGACGGTCGGCGTATGTAACCAGGTAACCCTCGCAGAATCGACGTGGATGTGGGACATGGTCTTCCTCAAAATGTCTACTTGGTTGGACGAGGACGCGCGTTAGTCCGACGATATCAGCGAATTGATAATCGCAATTCGACATCGGAAACGCCGCTGGATGGATTATCAGCGATGTTAGCCGAATGAATCGCGTTAGTAAATTTGAAAAGAATGGAAAATCGCATCCGATTAAATGTATGACGAGAAATATTCTCATTCGATGCAAGTAACATTGAACGGTGCATTGATATACAGCGGAAAAAGGTACCGTCTGCAACAGCAACTGTTCGTAGAACGGCTCAGGCTGCGGCCCCGCGGCCCGCGCCACGCCGACACTTCACGATGCGATATGCATTGGCCACTCGGGCGGCCGCTTTTCGCATCTGCGAGAAAATGTTTCACACTTGAACACATGCGGGCGCCGCATTGGCCCTTTTGATTGCATTGGATATTCGCGAATGCCGAACTCGCCGCTTTTCCATTGTCAATTCGGCATTCTCGATTCAAATCGCCGAATTAGCGGAATATATTCGAGTCATGAAGCCAGGCGAAAATGTTTCAGTTATGAAACATGCAGACGCCATTCGTCTGGTTTTAAAATCTGGGACGGCGCCTTCATTTGGCTTGCGGATTCGCCAGACTAATTAGCACCGTATTCGAAACGAGCAGGCGCCGGCATGCGTCGACAGTTCCGCATCCCTCGCCCGGGATGCGGAACTGCCATGGCCTGACAACTTGAGCTAGCCGTGCGTACCTTCGCCCGGTTCCTCGCCTGCCACGGTTGCGACAGGCGCGACGGTTGGCACAGCCGCTCCACCGCTCGCCGTGCGCTCGAGCACCGGCTTCAACGCGACCCCCGTATGACTTGCGGGAACCTGAACGATGCCTTCCGGATCCGTTGCAGCGACAATCGTGCCTCCGCCCACGCCGCCTTCGGGACCAAGGTCGATAATCCAGTCCGCCTCGGCGATTACGTCGAGGTCATGTTCGATCACGACCACGCTATGTCCGCCGTCCGTCAGACGATGCAGCACACGGATCAGTTTCGCGACATCCGCCATATGCAGGCCGACGGTCGGTTCGTCGAGCACGTACAACGTATGCGGCGCTTTCTGACCGCGCCGCGTCACGTCGTCGCGCACCTTGCTCAGTTCAGTAACGAGCTTGATGCGCTGCGCCTCGCCGCCCGATAACGTAGGCGACGGTTGACCGAGCGTGAGGTAGCCGAGCCCCACGTCTTTCATCAACTGCAACGGATGGGCGATGTTGGAGATGGGCGCAAAGAATTCGACGGCCTCGTCGATTTCCATTGTCAGCACGTCGCCGATATTCTTGCCGCGCCACGTCACCGCCAGCGTTTCCGGATTGAAACGCTGCCCATGACAGACGTCGCATGGCACTTTCACGTCCGGCAAAAAGCTCATGCCGATGGTGCGCACGCCCTGCCCTTCGCACGCGGGGCAACGGCCCTCGCCCGTATTGAACGAGAAGCGCGACGCGGTGTAGCCGCGCGCCCGCGCCTCGAGCGTGCCGGCGAACAGCTTGCGAATCGCGTCCCACACGCCGATATAGGTCGCAGGACAAGAGCGCGGCGTTTTGCCGATGGGCGTCTGATCGACCTCCAGCACCCGGTCGATGCTTTCCCAACCCGTAATGGAATCGCAGCCCTGCCACGCATGCGTGACGTTCAGCGGCGCACGCGGCGCGCTGCGCGCGAGCACGCTCGAGCGGCGGTTGGCTGCAGGCTGTTCCTGCGCGGCGGCACGCGCGCGCCGCGTGGCCGGCGACGACAACACCGAGCGACCAACGGCGTCGAGCAGATTGGCCATCAGCACGTCGCGCGCGAGCGTGGACTTGCCCGACCCGCTTACACCCGTCACCGCAACAAGCCGCGACAGCGGAATGCCCACCGTCACATTGCGCAGATTGTGCAGCTTGCCGCCGTGCACGGTCAGCCAGTTCTCCGGCACAGCCGCCGCACGTTTGCCCGGCGCAACGACCTTGCGGCGCGGCTGCAGCGGATGCACGATCGGCCTGGCGAGAAACTGCCCGGTGAGCGATTCCGGCTGCGCCGAGAGGTCGGCCACATTGCCTTGTGCGATCAGCGTGCCGCCGCGCTTGCCGGCGCCGGGCCCGATGTCGATGATGTGATCGGCCCGCCGGATCGTGTCTTCGTCATGCTCGACGACCACGAGCGTGTTGCCCTTTTCGCCGAGCTTGCGCAGCGCGTTCAGCAGAATCTGGTTGTCGCGCGGATGCAAACCGATGGTCGGCTCGTCCAGCACGTAGCAGACGCCTTGCAGGTTGCTGCCCAGCTGCGCAGCGAGCCGGATGCGCTGCGCCTCGCCGCCCGACAGGCTGGGCGCCGCGCGGTCGAGACTTAGATAACCGAGCCCGACTTCTTCGAGAAACTGCAGACGGCTGCCGATTTCGCTCACCACGTCGCGCGCGATTTCGGCGTCACGCCCTGTCATCTCCAAGCTGTCGATCCACGCGCGCGTGTCCGAAACGGTCCATTGAGCGACGTCGGTAATGGCGTGCGCGTCGAACGTGACTGCGCGCGCGGTCGGGTTCAGCCGCGTGCCCGCGCAGTCCGGACATGGTTCGTCGGCGAGACCTTCGGGTTCCTGCTCTTCCGACGGCAAGCTCTGTTCGCGGCCGCGATTGTCGTCTACGACGATCGTGTCGTCGTACGCCGCACGTTGCTCGCGCGTGAGTGCGAGGCCCGTACCTACACAGGTGGTGCACCAGCCGTGCTTGCTGTTATACGAGAACATGCGCGGATCGAGTTCAGGATAGCTCGTACCGCACACCGGACAGGCGCGCTTGATGGACAGCACCTTCACGGCGCCGAGCTTCGCGGTGGGCAAACCGCCGTGCATTGCATCGTGCAAGCCGTCGAGCGGCGCGAGCAGATGCATCACGCCCTTGCCGAGATCCAGCGTCTGGTCTAGCGCCTGACGCAGTGCCGCTTCGTTGTCCGCCGACACGATCAGGTCGGCCACCGGTAATTCGATGGTGTGCTCGCGGAAGCGGTCGAGTTTCGGCCACGGGTCCACCGGCAGGAATTCGCCGTCCACGCGCAGATGCGTATTGCCGCGCGCCTTGGCCCACTTCGCGAGATCGGTGTACACGCCCTTGCGGTTCACCACGAGCGGCGCGAGGAAGCCGACGTGTTGCCCCTTGTGGTCGCGCAGCAACTGCGCCGCGATCGACTCGGAACTCTGCGACGTGACAGGCGTGCCGTCATGAATGCAATGCTGCAAACCGAGTTTCACATAGAGCAGACGCAGGAAATGCCATACCTCCGAGGTGGTCGCGACTGTACTCTTGCGACCGCCGCGCGACAAACGCTGCTCGATTGCGACGGTCGGCGGAATGCCGTATACGGCGTCGACCTCGGGACGCCCGGCTGGCTGCACGATGGAGCGCGCGTATGCATTCAGAGATTCCAGGTAGCGACGCTGCCCTTCGTGAAAGAGAATGTCGAACGCGAGCGTCGACTTACCCGAACCCGACACGCCGGTGATCACATTGAACTTGCCGTGCGGAATGTCGACGTCGAGCGCTTTCAGGTTGTGCTCGCGCGCATTGACAATGCGCACCACGTCCTCGCCTTCGATTGCGCGCCGTGCCCGCGCGGCGCTCAGCGCCTTCTGCAACGGCATGCCTTGCGAAGCGGTATCGGCCGGTTGCGCGCCCGCGCTCATCGCGCGGTCGTACTGCAACAGCGCTTCGCCGGTATGCGATTCGGCACAGGCCTTGACCTCTTCGGGCGTGCCCGCGCACAGCACGCGGCCACCGCCGTCGCCGCCTTCCGGACCGAGGTCGATGATCCAGTCGGCCGCGCGGATCACGTCGAGGTTATGCTCGATCACGATCAGCGAATGGCCGCTTGCCAGCAGCTTGCCGAACGCTTGCATGAGCTTGGCGATGTCGTCGAAATGCAGGCCCGTGGTGGGCTCGTCGAACATGAAGAGTCGCCGCGCGACCGGCTGCTTCGCATTGCGCGCGTTGCGCGCCTGCGCCGATTCGGCCAGAAAGCCCGCCAGCTTGAGACGCTGCGCCTCGCCGCCGGACAGGGTGGGCACCGGTTGCCCGAGTTTCACATACTCGAGACCGACATCGACAATGGGCTGCAGAACGCGCAGCACTTCCGCGTCGTTCGCGAAGTAGCCGGCGGCCTCGCTGACGGTCAGCTCCAGCACGTCGGCAATGCTCAATGCACGCGCAGGTTCGCCGCGCTCGATCTTCACTTCGAGCAGTTCGGCGCGATACCGGCGCCCGTCGCAATCGGGACAGCGCAGGTACACGTCGCTCAAAAACTGCATTTCGATATGTTCGAAGCCCGAGCCGCCGCAAGTCGGGCAACGCCCGTCGCCCGAATTGAAGCTGAACATGCCAGGCCCGTAGCCGCGTTGCTGCGCGAGCGGCGCCTTGGCGAAAAGCTTGCGGATCTCGTCGAACGCGCCGACGTAGCTGGCCGGATTCGAGCGCGCGGTCTTGCCGATCGGCGACTGGTCGACGAACACGACGTCTGTCACCTCGTCCGCGCCGCTCAGGTTGCGAAACGCGCCCGGCGACTCAGTGGCGAGGCCGAAGTGCCGCGCCATGGCGGGGTACAGCACGTCTTGCAACAGCGTGGACTTGCCCGAACCCGAGACGCCCGTTACACAGACGAGCCGCTGCAACGGAATTTCCACCGTGACGTCGCGCAGATTGTGCTCGGTTGCGCCTTCCAGCACGATGCGCGGCGTGCCTGCATCCACCGGGCGCCGCGACCAGTGCGCGGCGTCCGCGACATGGCGGCGCCCGCCGAGGTATTCGCCCGTCAGCGTGCCTGACGAGCGAATGGCCTCCGGCGCACCGTCGAAAATAATGGAGCCGCCCCGCTCGCCCGGTCCCGGCCCCATGTCGATCAGCCGATCCGCCGCCAGCATGACCGACGGATCGTGCTCCACGACAACGAGCGTATTGCCCGCGTCGCGCAGGCGGTGCATCGCCTCCACGATCCGGTTCAGATCGCGCGGATGCAGACCGATGCTCGGTTCGTCCAGCACGAACAGCGTTTTAGTGAGCGAGGTGCCGAGCGCGGTGGTCAGGTTGATCCGCTGCACCTCGCCGCCCGAGAGCGTGCGGCTTTGCCGGTCGAGCGTCAGATAACCGAGCCCGACGTCGCACAGATACTTGAGGCGCGTGCGCACTTCGGCAAGCAATAGCTTGAGCGCGTCGTCGAGCAACGCGCTGGGCAGGCTGATTTCGTCGAAAAAGCGCCGGATACGCTCGATCGGCATCAGCATCAGGTCGTGCACGGTCAAACCGGGCAGCGCCTCGAGCTGCGCGCGATTCCATTCGACACCGCGCGGCATGAAGCGCTGTGCGGCGGGCAGAACCTGGTCTGCATTCGCCTTGCTGCCCAGACGCCATAACAGCGATTCCGTTTTCAGACGCGCGCCGCCGCAGGTTTCGCACGGCGTGTAGCTGCGGTACTTGGACAGCAGCACCCGGATATGCATCTTGTACGCTTTCGATTCGAGATATTCGAAGAAGCGTTTGACGCCATACCACTGGCTTTGCCACTTGCCGTTCCAGTCCGGCGAACCGTTGATGACCCAGTCGCGCTCGGCATCCGTCAGTTCGCCCCAAGGCGTGCCGCGGCGGATGTCAGCCTTCGCCGCGTAGCGCATCAGATCGTCCTGACACTCCTTCCACGCGGGGGTTTGCATCGGCTTGATCGCGCCATCGCGCAGCGTCTTGCGGGCGTCGGGAATGACGAGGCCGAGATCGACGCCGATCACGCGGCCAAAGCCGCGGCAGACTTCGCACGCGCCGTAGGCCGAGTTGAACGAGAACAGCGCGGGCTGCGGATCGGCATAGCGCAGGTCGCTTTCCGGGCTATGCAGCCCCGTTGAGAAGCGCCAGATTTCCGGCTCCGGCTGCTGCGCCGCGGGCGCGAGCGGCGCCTCGGCGGCCGGCAGCACATAGATATTGACGCGCCCGCCGCCGCGCTTGAGCGACGCCTCGAGCGCCTCCACCACCCGCTGCTTGTCGGCCTGGCGCACCCGGAAGCGGTCGGCGACCACGTCGAGCAGCTTGCGCCTGCCGGTGGGCGAATCCACCTCGCGCTGTGCCTGGACGCGCGTGTAGCCGCTTGCCGAGAGCCATTGCTCAACCTCCTGCTCGGTAGCCGACTCCGGCAACTCGACCGGAAACGTCACCACCAGCCGCGGATCGCTCCCGTCAGTGCGCTCGAGCAGCTCCGCGTAGATGGTTTCCGGCGTGTCGTGCCGCACTTGCCGCGCCGTCTTGCGGTCGAACAGCTCGGCCGCGCGGGCGTAGAGCAGCTTCAGGTGATCGTTGAGCTCCGTCATGGTGCCGACCGTGGAGCGCGAACTGCGCACCGGGTTGGTCTGGTCGATCGCGATGGCGGGCGGCACGCCGTCCACCCGGTCGACCTGCGGCCGATCCATCCGGTCGAGAAACTGCCGCGCGTAGGCGCTGAACGTTTCGACGTAGCGCCGCTGCCCTTCTGCGTAAAGCGTGTCGAACACGAGGCTCGACTTGCCGGAACCGGAGGGGCCGGTCACGACCGTCATTTCGCCGGTTTTCACGTCGAGATCGACGTTCTTCAGGTTGTGCTGGCGCGCGCCGCGAATCTTGATAATGCCGTTGGATGACAATTTTTCGACCGTCTGAATGAGTGGGCCACCTCTCACGGACGCCGCGCGCCCGCGCAAGTTCAGCACAAGCGGCGCGGCGAGGTGGAGGCGCGCCCGCGTGCAGTTGGACACTATACTGTATATCTATACAGTTTTCCACGCACCGCCACGGGCACCGCCGGATGCTCCCCGACGCGAACCGCGTGCCCGCATTGCGCCTACGCGGTGGCCGCCGTCTCGAAGACATCGCGCAGCCACTGCGAAAATACCCGCACGCGCGAGGACAGTTGCCGGTTTTGCGGGTACAGCACCGAAACCGGCAGCGAGGGCGGCGGGAAGTCGGCGAGAATGATTTTCAGGCGCCCGTCCGCGAGTTCGTCCCGCACCCGGTAGGCCGGCACCTGCACGATTCCCAGCCCCGCGACCGCCGAGCCGGTGTAGAGCTCGACGCCCGTGACCGACACCGCACCCGGCAGCAGTATCGGCGTATTGCGTCCCTCGATGCTGAACTCCAGCGGCAACGGCCTGCCCGTCGCGCTCGACACATAGTTGACGGCGCGGTGCGCAGAGAGCGCCTGCGGGTCGGCAGGCTCGCCGTACTTTTGCAGATAGTCCGGGCTCGCCACCGTGACTTGCGGCAGCTGCGCGACGCGCCGCCCCACCATCGACGAGTCCTGCAGGTTTCCCGCGCGCAGCACGCAGTCTATGCCCTCGCGCACGAGGTCGACGAGCCGGTCGTCCTCGCCAATGGTCAGTTCGATGTCGGGGTAGCGCGCGAGGAACGCCGGCAAGGCGGGCACGATGAAGTGCCGCGCCAGCGTGCCTTGCAGATTGGCCCGCAACAGTCCCTTCGGCGCGAGGTTTGAAAACGAGCCCTCGGCTTCCTCCAGATCGGCAATGAGCCGCACGCAGCGGCCGTAGTACGCCTGTCCGTCGGGCGTCAGGCGCACGGTGCGCGTGGTGCGCTCGAGCAGCCGCGCGCCGAGCCGCTCCTCCATGCGCTTGACGAGATTGGTGACGGTCGCGCGCGGTATCTGCAGGTCGTCCGACGCGCGCGTGAAGCTCTGCCGCTCGGCGACGCGCACGAAAACGCGCATTTCCTCGAAACGATCCATGTCAGCGGCGCCTTGTCGCAAAGATTGTTGAAGAGATTGGAATGATGATGGTCATACCGGCCCGATTATCCCAGAACCAAAAGAGCCCATCATTCATTCACCGATTCAACACTCAAGAGGAAACGCACCATGAACACGACCAGAAACGCTCAGATTGCCATTGTGACCGGCGCTTCGCGCGGCATCGGCGCGGCTGTTGCGCGACGCCTCTCGGCCGACGGCTTTGCCGTCGTCGTGAACTACGCAGCGAGCTCGGGCGAAGCCGAAGCACTCGTCGCCGAACTGAATGCGGCCGGCGGCCGGGCGATAGCAGTGAAAGCCGACGTTTCCAGCGCCGGCGAAGTGCGCCGCATGTTCGAGACTGCGGAGCAGCAACTGGGAAAGGTTGACGTGCTGGTCAACAATGCCGGCGTGATCAAGCCAACGCCGCTTGCCGACACGAGCGACGAACTGTACGACCGCGCGTTCGACATCAACGTGCGCGGCACCTTCAACACGTTGCGCGAGGCGGCGCGGCGCATGAACGACGGCGGCCGCATCGTCAATTTTTCGAGCACCACGCTCGCGCTGAACATGCCGGGCTATGCGATCTACAACGCGACGAAGGCCTCCGTGGAGGCATTCACGCATGTGTTCGCGAAGGAACTGCGCGGGCGCAACATCACCGTGAATGCAGTCGCGCCGGGGCCGGTTGCCACGTCGCTCTTCTTCGACGGCAAGACCGACGAGCAGATCCAGCATTTCGCAAAAATGCCGCCGCTCGAGCGGCTCGGGCAACCGGAGGACATTGCGTCGGTGGTGGCGTTCCTCGCGAGCTCGCAGGCCGGCTGGGTCAACGGCCAGGTGTTGCGCGCGAACGGCGGTCTGGCCTGAGGCGAGCGCTGGTTCGGCTGCGCGACAAGCGGCACCGGACCAGCGCGACGGACCGCGGCTGTGAGCCGGGCGTTACACCGCCTTCGGGTTGCGCTCGGCAAATCCTTCCTGATGCCAGTACGGATAAGCGGGCCGCACGGCGCTCGCCGCGTCGAGCCGCGCGACCTGCTCGGGCGTCAGGTTCCAGCCGACCGCGCCCAGGTTCTGGCGCAACTGTTCTTCGTTGCGAGCACCGATTAGCACCGTCGAGACCGTCGGGCGCTGCAGCAGCCAGTTCAGTGCAATCTGCGGCACGGTCTTGCCGGTTTCGGAGGCAATTTCGTCGATCGCGTCGAGCACGCGAAACAGATACTCTTCCGGCACGGGCGGCCCCATGTCGGCAGTCTTGTGCAGGCGGCTCGTGTCCGGCAACGGCTGGCCGCGCTTGAGCTTGCCGGTCAGACGTCCCCAGCCGAGCGGACTCCACACCACCGCGCCCACGCCCTGGTCGATGCCGAGCGGCATCAGCTCCCACTCATAGTCGCGGCCCACCAGCGAGTAATACGTCTGGTTCGCGACATAGCGCGGATAGCCGTAGCGGTCCGCGGTGTCGAGCGACTTCATCAGATGCCAGCCGGAAAAGTTCGACACGCCCGTGTAGCGGATCTTGCCCGCGCGCACCAGGTCGTCGAGCGTGGACAGCACTTCCGCGACCGGCGTGCGCGCGTCGAAACCGTGCAACTGGAAGAGGTCGATGTAATCGGTTTGCAGGCGCTTGAGGGCCGCGTCGACCGCCTGAATCAGATGGAAGCGCGACGAGCCGACATTGTTCGGACCGTCGTCGAAACGGAAGGTCGCCTTGGTCGAGATGATCGCCTTGTCGCGCTTGCCCTTCAGCGCTTCGCCCAGCACCGACTCCGACGCGCCTCTCGAATAGATGTCGGCCGTGTCGAACATGGTCACGCCGGCATCGAGGCAGATGTCGATCAGACGCCGCGCTTCGTCCACCTCTGTCGAGCCCCACGCCTGAAAAAATTCCCCCTTGCCGCCGAACGTACCCGTGCCGAAGCTCAGCACGGGCACCTTGAAACCGGATGCACCCAGATGTCGATATTCCATTGATGAATCTCCGTGGCATAGCCGTCGTTTGAACGGAAAGTCAGTCTACGCCGGTCGGCGCGCAAGCGTCGCCGCGGCGTGCAGTGGGCGGGCGGCGCGATGATTTGGTGGCGCGGGGTTGGTTGAGGGGGTTGGTTGAGGGCGATTTGCTTGAGGGGGGTTGCTGAATGGGTCGACTCGACGGTCGCCCTAACTGGCCCTCAACGGGTCGCCTCAAAGGACAGCCCGAACGGGCCGCCCGCGCACGCCGCGTCGATTGAAGCGCCGCGCGAATACACGGCGTGGGCGAGCGCTCATGCATGCTGCGCGCAATTAGCGCCCGCGACGCCGGGGCGTTGTACGGCCTGACTGAGCCGCCCTACCAGGCCGCCTTACTGCGCGGCCTTTCTACGTGACCTCACTGCACGGCGCCCGCCAGATGCTTACGCTTGGCGAGCTCCTGCGCCATCGCGTAATGCTCCTGGATGGTCGGCAATGCCTTTTGCGCCGCGTCCTTCAGTTGCGGATCGCGGCCCGAAGCGATCTCGGCCTGGAATGCGGACAGCGCCTTGCGCTCGCCGGCGAGCGCGACCTGCTCGATATAGGTCTTGTCGAACTCGGCGCCGCGCAGGTTGTTGATGCTCGCGAGCACGGCGGTGTCGGGGTTGTTCTTCGGAACGTCGACGCCGCGCGGGCTTGCGGCGCGCAGCGCGTCCGAAATTCTGGCGTTATCCGTCGAGACACGCTCGGCGAAGGCTTTGACGTCGCGGTCGGTCGAACGCGAGTTAGCGATGCGCGCTGCATCGCGTTGCGTCGCTACGGCCTTTGTGCCCTCGGCGATGAACGTCTGGTCGGCGGCGTGCAGGCGGCCCGCGTCAGGTGCGCTCTGGGCGCTGGCCGTCGTGGCCGAGGCGGCGAGCATCAACAGGCTCGCCATACAGGCGCTGGAGACAGTGGCGAGAGGCAAGCGGATCATATGTTCTCCTTGGATGGGAAGCGGCATGTTCATCGTCGGAAAAAATTCTAGAAGCGACGCGCCGCACCATGTGATACGGCGCTGTGGCTTGTGTAACGTTCGGTAACCTTCAGACGAATCACACGCGCGGCAGGCGCGGCTCGACGATTGACCCAGGGATTGCCAGCAGAAACTGCCGGGGCGCTGAATTTTTCGGCAGCCGCGCCGATAACAGAAACTAAGAAGCGCGTCGGCATTCACCCACGCACGCGCGCGCCCACGCACCGCAATCCCGGAGAGATTCGATGGCAGCAGATAACCGCTCGCACGATGAACGCACCAACCTGACCAGTTCCAACAAATTCGAGCTGCTGCTGTACCGGCTGGGCTCGGTGCCCGGCAGCGACGCGCACGAGCTTTACGGCATCAACGTGTTCAAGGTCCGCGAAATTTCGACCATGCCGCCGGTCACGCCGATCGCCGGGTCCTCGCCCTTTGTGATGGGCGCGGTCGACATTCGCGGGCAGATCATTCCCGTCATCGACCTGCCGCGGCTGATGGGCTGCGAGCCCACGCGCGGGCTGAATATTCTGCTCGTGACCGAGTTCGCCCGCTCCACGCAGGCCTTCGCGGTCGAAGAAGTGGACGACATCGTGCGGCTCGAATGGAACCAGGTGCTTTCGGCGGAAGGCGCGGCGGGCGGCAATCTCGTCACGAGCATTGCGCGGATCGACGGCAATACCGGCGACTCGCGGCTCGCACAGGTGATCGACGTCGAGCAGGTGCTGCGCGACGTGTTCCCGTCGCAGCATCCGAGCGTGGACCCGACGTCTGTCGGCGACGCGCTCGGCATTCGCCCAGGCGCCAGGATTCTCGCTGCCGACGACTCCGGCTTCGCGCGCAAGCTGATCGAGCAGGCATTGACCGCCATCGGCGCGGAGTTCGTCATGACAAAGACCGGCGAAGAGGCCTGGCAGACCTTGCAACAAGTCGCGGAGGAAGCGCAGTCCAACGGCGCGCGCGTGAAGGACAGCATTGCGCTCGTGCTGACCGACCTTGAAATGCCCGAGATGGACGGCTTCATGCTGACCCGTCAGATCAAGGCCGACGAACGGACACGCGACATTCCGGTGATCATCCATTCGTCGCTGACGGGCGCGGCCAACGAGGCGCATGTGAAGAACGCCGGCGCCAACGGGTACGTCGCGAAGTTTCAGGCCAGCGAACTCGCGAACGCGATACGAACGGCGCTCCTGTCGGCCGCGCAGGCCGCCTGAGATCGTTGCGAAAGCGGAGGACTGGCGCGGGGCGGTTCCGGCATGGCTGGCGCCGTGCCGCGCGCTTGCAGAACCAGCGCCCGCTCTTGCGGAACCAGTGCCCTCCTGCGGAACCAGCATCCGCTCCTGCACAACCAGTGCCCTCTGCAGAACCAGCATCCGCTCTCGCAGAACCAGCGTCCTCACATCAAGCGCGCGCGTTCGTTGCGTGACGCTTGAGCTCAGTCACCTGCGCTTCCAGCTCCTGGATCCGCTCGTCGCGTTCGTGCAACGCGGCCGCCACGTCGGCAGCGTCGAAACGCTGCGGAATATGCTTCGGGCAATTCACGTCCCAGGCGCGCACGGTCATCACCAGCACGCGTTCGCCGCGCGCCTTGTAACCCTCGGGCATCAGCTTCGCGAGCAGCGCGGGGTCGTCGTCGATCATGCGCGCCTCGCCCCATATCTTGATGCGCCGCCGGTGCGCATAGTCGAGCAGAAACAGATGCGCCTTCGGGTTGTCCGCGAGATTGCCCGCGCTTACATACTGCCGGTTGCCGGCGAAATCGGCGAAGGCAATGGTGTGGTCGTCCAGCACATGCAGAAAACCGGCGGGACCGCCGCGGTGCTGGATATACGGCTGCCCTTCAGAGCTGACGGTGGCAAGAAACACGCTTGTCTGCTGCTCGATAAAACGCGCGACGTCCGGCGTGAGACGCGTCTGCCAGCCGTGCTCCTCCTCCATGCGCGCGTATGCGTCGCGCGAGCCATGGCGGCTTTGCAATGCCTTCACCGTGGGCGTGAAGGCGATGTCACTCGGATAAGCATGCGGCGGTGATTCGAGGCGTGTCATGAACCGGCTCCTTGGCGGACTGTTCCGCAGGTAGACGCATCCGACTTTACGCGCGTGAGTCGCCGTCCAGAAGCCCGCTTCAGCGAGAGTCAGTTTCTCATTCGATGAGAGAAGTGCAGTGGCGCGGCCGGTCAGGCGATTAGCGGTCTGCCCTTCTGCCTTCTGCCTTCTGCCTTCTGCCTTCTGCCTTCTGCCTTCTGCCTTCTGCCTTCTGCCTTCTGCGTCCTGCCCTTCTGC
>Ga0209796_10000142_pt1 | contig 81302 bp, 68 predicted proteins | sample AgamicOrSfrz_FD_187167 | JGI IMG/M metagenome (GOLD analysis project Ga0209796, IMG submission 187167) | Agave microbial communities from Guanajuato, Mexico - Or.Sf.rz (SPAdes) (version 2) | ecosystem: Host-associated > Plants > Phyllosphere > Phylloplane/Leaf | place: Guanajuato, Mexico...
TGCCCGCGCCGCATATGGACCGTCCAGACCAAAGCCGCAGCATGAAACGTGGATCAGCTTCGGATTCACTTCACGAACCGCTTCGTAGTCCAGTCCAAGACGCGCCAGTGCTTTAGGCCGGATGTTCGAAACCATTACGTCGCTGTGCGCGATCAGCCTCATGACTGCCTCTCGACCCTGAGGAGTCTTGAGATCCAGTACGACACTGCGTTTCCCCTGATTGGCGTGCAAGAATATGTGCCCCATGCCAGGGTGATTCATTGGTCCTACATGTCTCATGTTGTCGCCATCTGGCGATTCGACTTTGATCACGTCGGCGCCTAGTGACGCCAGGATTTGCGTAGCAAACGGTCCCATGACAACAGAGGTCAAATCCACTATCCTGACCCCCGCAAGCGGTCCCCCATGTGCAGCATTCATATTCAAGTCTCCGGTTCTGGAACGAGCGCACAAGAAGGCTTGCGCTTGTATGCCCGTCAAATATCCTCAGGTCATCCGCGACGCTTCAACCAGAGCGAATGCGGTTGTTTCTCGACTGCCACTCACAACGGGAATACTCCTAACGCCACGCATGCGAATGTCATGACGACCGAAGCACCGAATAGATACGGAATTGAGAACTTCTGATGTTCGGCAAGCTCAATTCCTGCAAGACCTACGAGCAGAAAAGTGGCCGGCGTGAGAGGGCTCACTGGGAAACCTGTAGTCATCTGGCCAAGTAAAGCTGCCTGTGCGACCTGGATAGACGGCACGCCAAGCTGATTCGCGGCGCCAGCCACGACCGGAAGAACGCCGAAATAGAATGAATCAGGGTCGAAGAGCAGGCTGAGAGGCATCGAAATCAGACCCATCACAAACGGAATATGATGTGCATGGTCAGCGGGAATGAGTTGAACCGCGGCGCTGGCCATCGCCTTGAGCATGCCGGTTCCGCTCATGATTCCGGTGAAGGCGCCCGCAGCCAATAAAACGCTTGCCATCATCAGCGCCGCGCGCGCGTGTGCGTCCACGCGTTGCCGCTGGTCATCGGCGTGAGGGTAGTTGATGAGTAGCGCGATTACCGTTCCGAGCATGAACATCACGACTGGATCGACTTTGCCGGTGATCATCGTGCCCATGACTATCAGCGTCAGCACCAGGTTTGGCCAGAAACGCCCCGGGCGTCGCAAAGCCTGCTCTTGGGGTGACAGCTCGCGAGCCGGAATTTCGATTGCGTGCTCGCCAGGTACCAGACCGAGTCGCCGCTCCTCGCGCTTGCCGAGGTAGTAGGCCGAAGCCAAAACGAAAATGAGCCCTGCCCCCTGGACAACGAGAAGGGGGGCGAAAATCTTTGCGGTGGGGATGCCTAACGCGACTGATGCTCTGATCGTGACACCGGCCCAAGGGAGGAAATTCACGCCGGCTCCCAGAGCGGCCATGCATGCAAGCAACCGCTTGTCCATTCCCAATCGGTCATACACGGGCAGCATTGCGGGCACCGTCACGAGAAAACAGACGGCACCCGAGCCATCCAGATGTATGAGAAGTGCGAGTACTGCAGTTCCCATCAGAATGCGCGGCGGCCGGGCACCAACGAGCTTCAGGATCCGGCTGATAATTGGGTCCAGCATGCCCGCATCGGTCAGTACGCCGAAAAAAATGATGGCGAAAATGAACATGCCGACAACCGGTGCAACGCTTGTAATGCCTTTGAGAATGAAGGTTGTCGTCTGAAAGCCAAATCCGCTAACCAAGGCTGCCACAACCGGCACTGCAATGAGAGCCGAGAGCGGCGACATCCGTTTTGTAAGGATCAACGTGAGCAAAGCTAGTACCGATACAAGTCCGGTAAATGCAAGCATTTTGTCTCCCCCAAGGGGTGATGTTTTAAGGACCGGGTTGCTCTAACGGCCCCCGGAAACCGCAACTCCGTGCGCCACGTCCGGCGAGTCGCTTTGCGGTAAGCCAAGTCTGTGGCAAGTGTTAAGATTCGTCCAATACATGTTTTGTCGATGTTGATACACAAAAGGTCTCACCGTGATCGCCGGACGCTTACTGACCCAATTCATTACGGTTGCCGAAGAGCTTCACTTTGGCCGCGCTGCTGCGCGGTTGCACATGGCGCAACCGCCTCTTAGTCAGGCGATCAAGCACCTGGAACAGTTGGTCGGCGTGCAACTGCTTGCGCGGTCCAGACATTCGGTTTCGCTCACACCGGCGGGGAGCGCTTTCCTCGACGAGGCGCGCGAACTTATGGCTCACGGGCAGCGGGCAATCGATACTGCGCGGCGAGCGAGCGAAGGGTTGATTGGAAGAATCACGATCGGATTCATGGGATCCGTCAGCTATGAATTTCTACCGCGGATCCTGCGAACTTTTAGAACCCGGTTTCCGGCAATCCACGTCGACCTGCGTGAGCAGACCTCCGTTGAGCAGATTGAGAGTCTTCACGCGAGCAAGATTGACCTTGGAATCGTCCGCGTACCGGTCAGCAACGCTACTGATCTGAGTATGCGAATCATTGAAGTTGAGCGCTTCATAGCCGTTCTGCCGAAGAATCACAGGCTCGCAGCGTCCCGCTCTCTTTCGCTGGAAGACCTGGCCGGAGAATCGTTCATAGTGTTCCCTGCGAACAAAAGTCCGAGCCTCCACGGCAAATTCCTCATGGCATGCGATGAAGCGGGATTTAGTCCGCGCATCGGTGCGGAAGCCTGGCAGATGTCCAGCATGATGAGTCTTGTCGCCGCTGGAATGGGGCTGACACTTCTCCCTGCGCAAGTCCGAGACAGTCCGCATAAAGGCGTGGTGTACAAAGATCTACTCAATGATTCCAAGCACCTGAAATTAGAAATTGCGGCCGCATGGCGTCCTGATGATATTTCGACAGGTGTTCACTCGATGCTTTCTGTTTTGACGGATGTCCGTCCTCCACACTCTGGTCCTGCGTAGCCATGCATGAGCCGTTTGTTGCACGCCGCGAGCTCAACGCGTCGGCCAGGGCGCGGGCGCAGCACGACGTTCCGGTCTATTGACAATATCTGACAACACAGATACTGTCGAATGCGATCTGGAGGACGTCCCGATGAATCACTACACGCCCCGCAACTTCATAATCACGAACAGCATTGGCCTGAGGCTCGTGAAGGCGAAAAATCTGATATCCGCCGAAATGGACGCGGCGCTCAAGGAACTCGAGATAACGGGCCCGCAAATGGGCATTCTGCTTTCGGTGAAGCAAGGCATCGCGAATACCCCTTTCGAGTTGTCCAAAATGCTCGGCATCGACACGGGCCTGATGACGCGAATGCTGGATAAGCTCGAATCGAACGGGCTGCTGCAGCGCTCGCGCGACCCCGGCGACCGCCGCGTGGTCAATCTAACGTTGACGGCCGCCGGGCAGAAAGTCGCCGCGCGAATTCCGGAAGTCGCACCGCATGTGCTGAACGCACGCCTGCGCAATTTTTCGAAGGCCGAGTTCGCTGAGTTCGATCGGCTGCTTCGCAAGTTCATCGGCGATTGAAACTGCGCGCTCGCTTCCGAAGCACCGTCTTCATAAGGTCCCCGGCAATCCTTCCAGCTATGTGAAAAGCTCGGAACACACGTCGGCCGGCCTCGCTTTTGTTCATGACACCAGGCGCGCACTCGCGCGCCGTGTCCGCGCGCGACGGCGCCGACGTTTCCGCCACTCTCCTGCCCTGTCATTGCGGCGTCACCGCGAAATCCAATCGTAGTTCGTCCTTATTCACCGACGTTTCCAGTTAATGCCCATGTACGCCTATGTACGTCCATGTACGGCCGCCAGCCAAGTCGCGCCGGGCGTCGCCGCGCGCGGTCGACGATGCCGGAGGCCGCCCAAGGCAGTTAGACATCACAGGCGCGAGCCGACATGGCAAAACGCCGTGGTGATAGTTGCTAGCGATGCAACACTGTTTTCACGCCAGCTGCCGCATAAAGCATGGAAATCCGTTGTCAAGTATCTGCAAAGTCAAATATAGTTCGGTCCTGACATCCCGCGATTGGCAGGCGTGAAAGAGCCTGATAACTCAATCGCCTTTTTTATCGCCTTATATCTGACCTGTCAGATAAAAACTGCGCTGACGGCGCTTTACCGATTAGAGGAGGACGTGACATGAACTCACCCGGCAATTCCGGTGCGCCGATTCCGTTGACGGGCGCGCGGTTCGCCATCGGCACATTTGCCGTGGCGCTCGCCACGTTCATGAACGTGCTCGATTCGTCAATCGCCAATGTCGCGATTCCGACGCTCTCGGGCAACCTCGGTGTGTCGATCGACGAAGGAACGTGGGTCATCACACTTTTTGCGGCAGCTAACGCTGTGTCCATTCCGTTGACAGGGTGGCTTACGCAGCGCATCGGGCAGGTCAAGCTGTTCGTCTGGGCAATCCTGCTGTTCGTGCTGTCGTCGGCGGCATGTGGACTTGCGCCGAACCTGCTGGTGCTTCTTGCGGCGCGCGTCGTTCAGGGCGCCGTCGCCGGGCCGCTGGTGCCGCTTTCGCAGGCCTTGCTGCTCGCGTCTTTTCCCAAGGAAAAGAGTTCGGGTGCGTTGGCGCTGTGGGCAATGACGGCGACGGTCGGCCCTATCGCCGGACCTGCGCTCGGCGGCTGGATTACCGACAGCTATAGCTGGTCGTGGATTTTCTACATCAACGTGCCCGTCGGTCTGTTCGCCGCTGGCGCGATCTGGGCGATCTATCGCGACCGCGAAACGCCCGTCCGCAAGCTCCCCGTCGACAAGGTCGGTCTGATCTCGTTGATTGCCTGGGTCGCCCCGTTGCAGATCATGCTGGATAAAGGCCGCGACCTCGACTGGTTCAATTCCACGACCATCTGGGTACTCACGATCTTTGCCCTCGTCAGCTTCCTGTTCTTCCTCATCTGGGAACTGACCGAAGACAGACCGATTGTGAACCTACGGCTGTTCACCAAACGCAACTTCTTCGGCGGCACCATTGCGATTTCAGTTGCCTACGCGATCTTCTTCGCCAACCTCGTAATCCTTCCGCAGTGGATTCAGGGCTTCCTCGGATACCCTGCGGTCGACGCCGGACTCGTAACAGCGCCACTCGGCGTTTTCGCGGTGATCCTTGCCCCGGTAATGGGCAAACTCATGCCGCGCTCCGACACGCGGGTGCTGGCCACGCTCGCATTTCTCGGATTCGCCGGGGTGTTCTTTCTGCGCTCCAATTACACGACTGGCGTCGACGCGTGGACGCTGGTTTTGCCGACGCTGCTACAAGGCATTCCAACAGCGCTGTTCTTTACGCCGCTCACCGCGATCATTCTTTCGGGACTTTCGCCCGAGGAGATTCCGGCGGCCGCGGGCCTGTCCAACTTCGCGCGTATTTTTGCCGGCGCCGTGGGTACATCGCTTATGAGCAACGCGTGGAATGACCGCACGATTCTGCACCATGCGCGACTCGTCGAGCAGACGAGCGTGGACAATCCACGTTTCACCGGTGCGATAGCACATCTTCAAACAACGCTGCATGCAAGCGTTCCAAAGGCCACGGCCTTTTACGAAAGGTCGCTGAACGCGCAAGCCACGATGTTGGGACTCAACGACATCTTCTGGATCTCTGCAGTGATCTTCGTCGTGATCATCCCGCTCATCTGGATCACCAGGCCGACGAAAGGCGGGGCCGCGGGCGCGGCAGCCGCTGGCGGACACTGAGGCTCGCGCCGCCTACTTTTCACCATTTATCTGATTCAGCAGAAAATGAAAACGCAGACTTCTAACGCAGGCATTCTCGCCGCTTCATTGAAGCGCGCGATTTCGGTGGCTGCCATCGGCTTGTTGGCGGCGTGCGCGAATTACGCGGGTATTCACGGCGACGAACAAATGGTCCAAGCGCAACAGCTCGCCACCACGCAAAGCCTCCCGCAGGAACAGGGGCGCTGGCCGTCCGCGGACTGGTTCGCACAGTTCGGCGACACGCAGCTAAAAGCGTTAGTCGACGAAGCGCTGCAGAGCAGCCCCACGCTCGATCAGGCGCGCGCGCGGGTGGCCGCGGCGCAAGCCTACAGCGAGTCCGCGAAGTCGCGCACGCTGCCGCGCGTCGATGCGAACTACACGCTGACGCGTCAGCAGTACAGCAGCGCGGCGCTGATTCCGCCGCCGTACGCAGGCTCATGGCAAACCGAAAACAAGGGGCTTCTAAGCGCTTCATACGATCTCGACCTGTGGGGCAAGAACCGCGAGGCGCTGCGCGAGGCCGTATCGCAACAGGCGGCCAGCAAGGCAGACGAGGAAGTCGTCAAGCTTACGTTGGAAACCTCGATTGCGCGCACCTACAACGAACTGGCGAGGCTCTACACGCTGCGCGACATCGCCCAGCAGGAAGTGGCGCGGCGCGAACAGATTGATCGCATCACCGCGGGCCGCATCGCGACCGGCCTCGATACCGAGGTCGAGCGCAAGACGGTGCAAGCGAATCTTGCCACCAGCCGTGCGAATGTGAGTGCCCTCGACGGCAGCATTCTCACCACGCGCTATCAACTGGCCGCACTGCTCGGCAAGGGACCGGATCGCGGCCTCGCGATCGCGCGGCCGGCACTCGGCGCGGGTGACGAGGTGCGTCTGCCGAACAATCTGCCCGCGGATCTGCTGAGCCGGCGGCCCGACATCGTGGCAGCGCGCTGGCGCGTCGACGCGCTCGCGCATGGGGTCAAGGAAGCGAAAGCGGAGTTTTACCCTGACATCAACCTGAGCGCCGCAATCGGCTTCGATGCGTTCGGCTTCGGCCGTTTCCTGACCGCCGCGAGTCGCACGGCGTCTGTCGGCCCGGCGATACATCTGCCCATCTTCGACGCGGGCGCGCTGCGGGCGCAGTTGAAGGGTCGTTACGCTGAGTTCGACTATGCGGTTGCGACATACAACCAGACGCTGATCAACGCGCTGAGCGGCGTCGCGACGCAACTCGCGCAGATCCATTCGAGCGATGCCCAGCTCGGCGATGCGCAGGCGGCTCAACAGGCCGCCCGCGAGGCCGACCGGCTGGCGACCGTGCAGTACCAGGCGGGTCTGACCAACCAGCTGACCGTGCTCAACGCAGACGTGACTGCGTTCAATGCCGACGAAGCAATCGTCAATCTTCAGATGACGCGCCGTGATCAGCAGATCGAACTGGCGTCCTCGCTGGGTGGCGGCTACGTCGATGACTCGGGCAGCCCTTCGTCAGATCGTCCTGCGAGTCCGCTAACGCGGCAAGAACCCGATCGTGAGCCTCGGACCGACGCCGCGTTGCCGCACCGTGACGCGTCCTCCGGTGTTCTCACCGCATCGGCTGCACATTGATTGATATCCCGGAACAGTTCAGGAGAACTGCAATGAGCGATTCCATCACATCCGGCCGCAAGCTGGCCGAACCGAGTAACGAAAAAGAAACCAAGGGGCAGGCATCTGCCACGCCTCCAGCACGTCGCAAGCGTCTGATCGCGCTGCTCGCCGCGGCTGTCGCCGTCGCGGGCGCGGCATATGGCGCCTACTATTTCGCCGAGGGCCGCTTTCATCAGGACACGGACGACGCATACGTCAATGGCAACCTCGTCCAACTGACTCCGCAGGTCACCGGTACCGTGATCGCCGTCAACACGGACGACACACAGATTGTAAAAGCGGACGCGCCCGTCGTCGCGCTCGATCCGGCAGACGCAAAGCTCGCGCTCGCCGATGCAGAAGCGCAGCTGGGCCAGACCGTGCGGCGCGTGAGCGGGCTCTATGCGAACAACGGCTTCTACGCCGCGAACGTCGCACAGCGCGAAGCGGACCTTGCTCGCGCCCGCGACGACCTGCGCCGGCGACAAGCGGTCGCCGACACGGGTGCGGTTTCAGCCGAGGACATCGCGCATGCCCGCGACGCCGTCAGTGTCGCGCAGGCTGCACTCGAGGCGGCGCGTCAACAGGGCGAAGCCAACCAGGCGCTCACCGAGCGCACCACCGTTGAGCAACATCCGGACGTGCAGGCCGCCGCCGCGAAGGTGCGTACCGCGTGGCTTGCATACGCGCGCGATACCTTGCCCGCACCGGTAACCGGCTATGTCGCTCAGCGCCAGGTACAGGTTGGCCAGCGCGTGGCGCCCGGCACGCCGCTCATGGCAATCGTGCCGCTCGACGGCGTATGGGTCGATGCCAATTTCAAGGAGGTGCAGCTCAAGCACATGCGCATCGGTCAGCCCGTCACCCTGACCTCCGATGTCTACGGCCGCAGCATTCGTTACCACGGCCGTATTGAAGGATTCTCGGCCGGTACGGGCAGTGCGTTCGCGACGCTGCCCGCGCAGAACGCCACCGGCAACTGGATCAAGATCGTGCAGCGGTTGCCCGTGCGCATCGCAATCGATCCTGCCGAGTTGGCCGCGCATCCTCTGCGCATCGGCTTGTCGATGGTGGTCGATGTGGACACCCGCGACGAATCCGGCTCGCAGTTGGGCACAGCGCAAAACACGCACTATCGGACCGACGTCTTTACGGGCTACGAGAATGAGGCCGATGCCGCAATCGACAGAATCATCAAACAGAATGCACTGGTTGCGCCCGCAACGGTCGCCCGCTCGCAGACGTACGCGCCACACGTCTTGACCAGAGAGCCGAAGACACGGGCGGGTTGAGACCATGCACGACAGAGCAGCAGCGGAACCTGCGTGCCGGCGCACAAGCGCGGCCCCGCAGCGAGGCACTGTGCAACGTTATATATCGCCCACGCATCTGGGAACGTCGCGATGCAAATAGGCACTTTCAGCAGAGCCGGCCACCCACGAGCGTCACATCTTTCCGCGCATGAGCTACAGCGGCTTTCCGCAAATGAAAAGCGGCTCGCCGCTTTTTCCTATTCAATTGCGGTCAGTGAAGACCCACAATAAGCAAACAGGAATTGCGACTGCGCACTATATGCCGGCGTGCATTCGAGCGGGTCGGCAGCGGTCATTGTCGTGAAGCTGCGTGACTGATGGAGCGGATGTCTCCGTCAACGACGCTAAACGTTTATCCCGTACTAACAGGAGTCCGTAGTGAAATATAAGACCTTGGGAAATACTGGCTTGCTGGTTTCGCAGTTGTGTCTCGGCACGATGACGTTCGGCGGTGGCAAGGGCGTGTATGAGCATATTGGCAACGTCGACCAGGCCGGCGCGGACGAACTCGTGAAGGCGAGCATCGACGCTGGTATCAATTTCTTCGATACAGCCGATGTCTACTCGGGCGGCGAAAGCGAGGCGACATTGGGCCAGGCGCTGAAAAACCTCGGGATCGCACGAAAGGACGTGGTGCTGGCAACGAAGGTGTATAGCCGCATGGGACCCGGTCGCAACGATGTGGGCGCTTCTCGCGGCCACATCATGGATGCAGTCGAAGCCAGTCTGAAGCGGCTACAAACCGATCATATCGACCTCTACCAGATCCACGCGACAGACACCGTCACGCCGCTCGAGGAGACGTTGCGCGCGCTGGATGATCTGGTCCGTCAAGGGAAGGTCCGCTATATCGGGGTGTCGAACTGGCAGGCATGGCGGATTGCGACCGCGCTCGGCGCTTCTGCGCGGCTGAACCTCGCCAGGTTCAACACGCTGCAGGCCTACTACTCAATCGCGGGTCGCGATGTCGAGCGCGAACTCACGCCGCTGCTCGAAGCGGAGAGGCTCGCTCTGCTCGTCTGGAGCCCGCTGGCAGGCGGGCTGCTGTCGGGCAAGTTCAGCCGCGAGAACCAGTCGGCTGAAGGTTCGCGTCGTTCGGGGTTCGATTTTCCGCTCGTGAACAAGGAAAGAGCGTGGGACGTGATCGATGTCATGCGCCCGATCGCCGACGCGCACGGTTGCAGTCCGGCACGCATTGCACTGGCCTGGCTTTTGTCCAGGCCAGTCGTGACGTCGGTTATCGTGGGGGCAAAGCGTCTGAGCCAGCTCGAGGACAACATTGCCGCGGTGGACATCACGTTGTCCGACGAAGAGATTGCCGCGCTCGACAACGTCAGTGTGCTTCCGCCCGAATATCCAGGCTGGATGCTCGAGACCCAGGGCGCCGACCGTCTCGGGCCGGTCGATCTCTGGGCCGGAAAGATGTCGGCCGCATCCTGAGTGCTCATCTTCGCCACGGCTTTCGCGGGCGATTTTGCGAGGAGAGGCCCGGGCGGTCTCTCCTCCTGCTTTTCTACCTCGCCGCTATGGTCACGTACTGGCGGACGCGGCGCCGCCATGCCGCCATGCCGCTATTCGACCGAGACTGGCATACTGGCAACCCGGCCAAGGGTTACATCCGCTTGCTGCCTGCAAAAGGGTGCTCGTGAATCTGATTGTCAGTTGAGAGACACATCGATGGACTGGAACGACCTGCGATATTTCCTTTGCGTGGCCAGAACGGGCAGCCTCAGCAAGGCGGCGGGCGATCTGGGCGTGGGTGTTTCCACAGTCAGCCGTCGAATCAGCGAACTGGAGGCCAGCCTCCGCATCACTCTTTTCACGCGCAGTCCAACCGGCTACACCTTGACTCGTGAAGGAGAGCGGGTTCTTGAAGGCGCAGAGATGGTGGAGGCAGGCGTATTTGCAGTCGAGCGCAGCGCTTACGGGCTCGCCGAACAACCGTCCGGCACCGTGCGCCTCGCCACCTCCGAAAATATTGCGGCCGACCTTGTCATACCGGCGCTCCCGCAATTTCGCGAGAAGTATCCGCTCATTCGCCTGGAGATTGTGACGAGCACCTTGACTGCGGAGCTCGACACTCAGGAGGCGGACATCGCGCTCAGGATGGTGCGACCGAATCGCGGCAACCTCAAAGTCAGGCGGCTCGGGCGCATGACGTACTCCGTTTATGGCCGCCGCGACTATCTGCAAGCGCATCCAGCTACGAGTGAGGACCCGCTCAAGGGGCGATCATTCATCGCGTGGGACGGCGCGCACGCTCATCTGCCGGCGGCCGTCTGGGCAGCCGAGCGGATACCCGATAGCGATATTGCGCTGGTGACCTCGAGTTTGCCGACGCAGATCGCGGCTGTCCGTGCAGGAATCGGGCTTGCCGTCATTCCCGACTTTCTCGTTGCAAACGACGATCTCGTACAGGTACTGCCGCCAGCCGAGGTGTTTTCAAACCATGTCTGGCTCGTCGTGCACTCCGATATCAGCAGCTCAGCAAGGGTGAGGGCCGTGAGCGACTTTCTGTCGGAGACCCTCGCGAGCGCTACGTCCGCGTTGGCGCCAGAATCTACCGAGCTGTGAGGCCACGCGCCAACTCCCTTCGCCGTAGCAGCAGCGGCGCGGAAGCACGCCCCGCGAAACCACCAGAGCCGGCCGGAGTCCGCCGGCCCCACCCGCCACGATTGGACCGCCGCGCTTCGCGACGCGCGCAGCGGCGGTGATCGAACCTGAGCGGTCGAACCTATGCAGTCGAACCTGAGCAGTCGAATCTAAGCGCGCGACTTGTGCAGCGCGTTTGCCTTGTGCACCGCGCGCTTGCCGCTCTTATCGCTCTCGACTTCATACGACGTGTTCGACGGCGACGCCGCGACGACATGTCCGTCGACCTTCGCACGCTCGGTAATCACGCGCCTGATGTGTCCGTGCGTTTCGCCCTGCGGCGTGTTCCAGCTGACGCGGTCGTTGACCTTCAGTTCCTGGCTCATGGCGACGCTCCGTTGTTCAACTCGGTGGCCGATAGACGCGCAAACCCTATGCCCACCGGCGACGTGCGCTACATCCTGCCCGTCAGCCCACGCCATCGCGCTATCGCGCTGTTGCCGCACACCGCCCGTACCGCCGTCCAAGTGCATATGAAATGCGAGCGGACGGCATTGACACGATGCGCAAATCAGCCTATAACCATCCACTTGGATGGTGAGCAGATGGAAAATCGAGAGAAAACTGCATATGCCGAAAGAAGTGGCGGATCGCTCGCGAGGCAGCGAGACGGAAAAAATCACGATCAACCTGGGTCCAGTCGATCTGGGGCAAATCGATCTCCTCGTGGAAGAGGGCTTTTATTCGAACCGCACTGATCTGATCCGTACAGCCATCCGCAATCAGTTGGCGACCCATGCTCCGGCGGTCAAGGATACGGTGACGCGCCGTGAGTTCGTACTGGGTCTTCAGCATTTTTCGAAACAGGACCTCGAGGCAGCGTGCGCGGCGAATCAGCGACTGAGAATTCAGGTACTCGGCCTGGCGAGCATTGCGACGGATGTCTCACCCGAACTTGCACTGGCAGCGATCGACTCGATTCTGGTTCGAGGCGCGCTCCATGCCTCACCTGCGGTCAAGGCGGCACTGGCAGATCGAATCCGCTGACGTGCCGCTCTGTTTCCGCTAACGGACACAACATGAAACTCAATGAAGGCTTTCTAGACTCGATGAAAGAGGCGTTCGCACGCTTTCGCCACAACGACCCTGCCGCAGCCGCGGAGATCGTCAGGCGCGCCATGCGTGGCGAGCCGACGGGCGTCGAAACCGTGCATGCCGACCGGCGCGAGCCCGCGACGACACCGCGCGCCGCCGATTTTCCGCAAGCCCAGCAACGCGCCCATACGACGCGCAGCGAACCGGACGTGCAGGATTGCGGGCACTTCAGCATGCGGCGCTATGTCAATGCCGCAGGCCAGCGTCATTACAAGCTCTACGTGCCCAGTCATTACTGCGGCGATGCCCTGCCCCTCATCGTCATGCTGCACGGCTGCACGCAAGATGCCGACGATTTCGCAGCCGGCACGCGGATGAACGCCCTTGCCGAGCAGCACGGCTTTATCGTCGCTTATCCGATCCAACCCCAAGCCGCCAATACGTCGAAATGCTGGAACTGGTTCAGACCAGCGGACCAGCGGCGCGACCAGGGCGAGCCGTCGCTGATCGCCGGCATCACGCGCGAAGTCATGGCGAATTACAACGTCGATCCGAAGCGCGTCTTCGTTGCTGGTCTGTCGGCCGGCGGCGCGATGGCGGCCATCCTCGCGCAGGCCTATCCCGATCTGTACGCGGCAGCGGGCGTCCATTCAGGACTGCCGGTCGGATGCGCGCACGACCTGCCGTCCGCGCTCGCGGCAATGCGTGGCGGCAAGATTCGCCCGAAAGCACAGAAAGCCGGCCCAGCGGAGAGGTTCGACGCGCAATCGTCGCAATGCCCGCTTATCGTCTTTCACGGCGATGCGGATGCAACCGTGCATCTTGCCAACGCCAATGCATTGGTACACGGATTCACCGCGAGTGAGGCAACACCCGCTCGCGCGTCGGGCGCTAGCGGCGAGACGCGCAAGCACACAGTTCGACGCATGACGTCCGGAGCCGGCGTAGAGGCCGAACTGTGGATCATCCACGGCGCGCCTCATGCGTGGGCCGGAGGCTCTGCGAGCGGAAGCTATACCGATCCCTCAGGCCCCGACGCCAGTGCGGAGATGGTGCGGTTTTTCCTCGAGCACCCTCGTCGTCAGTGAGGGGCTGGCGCGCTGCACTGTGCTGTGGTGTTAAAAGGCCACGCGCCGCCTCGCGTTTTACCCGAACCAGCATTTCCTCGTCTGCGTTCAACGCCAGCTTTTTTCCCGGTGGTGCCACAATAGGCTGGCATTAGCAGGCAAGCGTTTTCTGGCTACGGAGGCGGACGTGATCGATATTGCGAATGCAGCGGCTGCGGCGACGCTAAAGGAATTGTCAGCACTCCGGTTCTTCCGATGTCTTGTGCCGGTTCTTGCCAGCGCGATATTGGCAACAGGTTCGGTACAGGCTGAATCCTCTTCGTTCGACTCATTTGCAGTGCCCTCGGGCAGCGCGCCGCACGACGTGGCGCCGGAACCTGACGGCGCTGTCTGGTACACCGCCCAGGCGCAAGGCGCAAGGCGCAGTTGGGCGGTTGAACCCGCGCAGCGGCAAGATCGAGCGGGTGGCACTCGGCGACGGATCGGCGCCGCACGGCGTGATCGTCGGTCCCGATCGGGCAGCCTGGATCACCGACGGCGGCTTGAACGCGATCGTACGCGTTGATTCCAGAACGCTCGCGCTCACGCGCTACCCATTACCGAAAGACCGACAGAACGCCAACCTGAACACGGCCGTTTTCGACAAACGCGGGCACCTGTGGTTTACCGGGCAAAGCGGAATCTACGGGGAGCTCGACCCCGCAAGCGGCAGCATGCGCGTATTCAACGCGCCGAGCGGGCCGGGGGCGTATGGAATCTGTGTCACCCCTGACGGCAGCTTGTACTTCGCATCGCTGGCAGGCAGCTATCTCGGCCGCATTGATCCTGTGAGCGGGACAGCGCAAGTCATCGAGCCGCCAACACCAGGACAGGGCGCGCGCCGCGTATGGTCCGACTCAAAAGGACGCGTCTGGATCAGCGAGTGGAACGCAGGCAAGGTGGGAGTATTCGACCCGGCGACTCATGCGTGGCGCGAATGGAAACTGCCGGGCTCCGATCCTCATCCGTATGCGATATTCGTTGACGACAAAGACATCGTCTGGCTTAGCGAATGGAGCGCCAACTCGCTGGTGCGCTTCGACCCGCGAACCGAACGCTTCGACATTGTTCCGTTGCCGCATCCACACGCGAACATACGGCAGATGATGGGCCGGCCGGGAGAAGTCTGGCTCTCCGGCTCTGGCACAGATCAGTTGCTGCGCTACCGGTCCGGCGCCGCGGTTGTGAGCAACAGGTGACGCCAGACGACCGTTGGGTCGCCAGACCGCTCCGTGACAAAGCGTCCCGATAGCGATCACCGTTCCGATTCCGACAAGCCGAAGGGTAAGGCCGGCATGGCGCCGCCGCGAAACCGCGAGCAGGCGGCGCAATTCATCCGGCGCGACCGCGAGGCGCGCGGGAGACGCATATCGCGCCAGCGCCTAAGAGTGGATGGCAGAGATGGATACGGTATCTGAGCAGAACCAGGTTCCTCATGTGCGCGCCGGTCGGTCACAACGGCACGCAAAGAGCAGTTGTGTCCGCGCAGTTCGATTACCCCGCTACATGAACTTTCGATTCCGACGGCGTGACACTTTCCGCGACATCCGCAACATTCGCGACGTCCACGCCTTCGCGCTGCGCATCGTGCTGTTCGCTCAAAGCATCGACGGCGGCGACAATCTGGTCGGCCGCCGCATAATGCACCATGTGGCCTGCGCCCCGCACCACGACAAGCGAACTCTGCGCAACGTCCTGATGTAGCCGCACCGAATGCGCTTGCGGATCGACGATTTTGTCCTCGGCACCGGCGAAAATGCAGACTGGTATCGTCAGGGCGGAATAATCGTCGCGTAGCCGCGCTGCTGCTGGAATCATCGCCGCGGCATCTCCAGCCTCCGCCCGGATCTGGCTCGGACGCAAAATCATCTCTCGCGCGATCACTTCGAAAAAGCGATCCGGCACGGGCGACGGCGAGAACATCGCGGCCACTGTGCGCTTCAATAGAAGCCGTCCCGTTAGCGGCGACACGGTATATCGCAACACGTCGCCCAACACCGGCAGCGCCGCCGGCGCAGCGAGCGCGACGTCCAGACGCACACTCGGATAGTAATAGCCGGACACGAGCACGAGTCCGCGCACATAAGGCGCACCGCCGAGCGCCATGTTCACCGCGACCGAGGTCCCCCATGAATGTCCGAGTACCACCGGTGCATCGACACCTAACCGCTCAAGCGCGTGGCGGATCGTGTCCGCCTGAGTCCGTGCGCTCCACATGTGGCTGCGCGGCCGTTCGCTATAGCCGAACCCTGGACGATCGAAAGCAATCACGCGGTGGCGCTCGGCCAGGCGATCGATCAATCCGCTGGCGATGAAATCCTGCAAAAGCACAGCATTGCCATGCAGTAGTACGACTGGAGATCCGTTGCCCTTGTCGATGTAATGCAGACGTACTCCATCGACTTCGACGAAGCGGCCCACGGGCGGGTTATCCCGCTCGGCGCGTGAAGCACGGTGTCGCACCCAAAGCGCGCCGACAGCGGCCGCAGTCGCCGCCGCGGCGACGAGTCCCACGGTTCTCGAATGCTTCGGGACATGGTTGAAGGATCGGGGCATGCACTTGCTCCTGTAGCAGCCAACGGTGGAAAGAGAATATGCGGCGGTGAAAGCGGCTGCACTCGACCGATCAGGCGAACGCCTACCTGCGTCGAGGCGGCGGTGCGCGTCCTGAGTCATCAAGCGGAAAGGTTCGCCCGACGACGCATTCGACGCACGTCCCGTCCGGCGCACCCGGCCCGAACGAAACGCGAGCGTCGGGCCGCGGAGCAGGCGCGCCCTGTTGCCAGGGCCGCCCCGTCAGCGCCCCGCTACCCAATGCCCGCTCCACGCTCGCGCGGAACCGCACTTCAAGCAAGCGTCAAATCGGCTTTTTGCCTGCCTCATCAACGCGAGTACCGGGGACCGTTCCCTCCACGCGCTCCACCTCCACTTCCGTCCCACGGACCGTGTCGTTGACAGTTTCGGTGCGGCGGCTCGACTCCTTGCCCACGACAACCTCTTCGACAACTCGCGCGGTCTTTGCCACGACCGCCTGCTCCGCGGTCTCGCGGATTTCGACAGAGCCTTCCTTGAGATCGGCAGCCGTTGCGGGCCGGTCGGCGGCTCTGCGTTCGATCGTCGCGTGTTCCTCGCGCAGCTCGACCGATTCACTAACGGGCGTTGTCGTCACGCGCGAATAGACGCGTACACCACCGGTATTCACTTCGCGCTTGCCGACTTCCAACGACTCTTCCACGACCGGGAAAGCCTTGCGTTCGGCGGCAATCTGCTCGTCGCTATATGCCGGTGCATTGCGGTCGTATTCGGTATAACCGCTGTTGCGCCACGCCGCGACGCGAGAATCGATGTCGACAGCACCCGCCGCATACAACGCTTCGCGCACCCTCTCGACAGACGACTCGTCATTGACGTCCACCGAGAGCAAGGCGCCGCCGCGGCGTACCGCTTCCTGATAGTGGCCTGCTTCCTCGGGCCGGTCGTCGTCGCCAAAGAGCCGCTTGAAAAAATGTTCGATGCGATCGACCATCCCTTCATGCTCGTGGCTCGGAACTGCACCCGAGGTCCCACCGGCTGTTGTCGTGCCGACGCTCGTGTCTGCGGTGCCCGCCTGATCGTACGCCGCATCGCGCGCGTGAACGGTGATGTCGGCGGACGCAATGCCTTCTGCTTCCAGGCGGCTTCTTGCGCTTTGCGCCTGCTCGAATGAATCGAAAACAGCCAATAGAGTTTGAGTCATTGCAGATCTCCAAAAGTATGAATTAAGGACTACGCACGTCCTGGTGATACGCGTGTTGCCGGCCGCGCAACCAGCGTTCCCGGGACCTGTCAGGTACCGTTGTCCTCGAGCCGCCACTCGCCGTCCACACGGTCGCGGCGCTCCACTATCAATTCTTCGGAGTTCAAAGTCACTTCGCGAACCACCTGTTGCACCGATTCTCTCGTCGTGACGTGTACTTCTTCTTTCAACATCAACTGCATTTTTACGACTGGCACCGACTCGAACACAGGGATCACGAGCGTGTCGCCTTCCTGACGCGGCGGGTAGCGTTGATCGACCGCGCGATTGATGCTCACGCGTCGAACTTCGACGCGTTGCTCATGCAGTTCGACAGAAAGCGGCTGCGCTTTTTGATGAGTGATCTTGCGTGCTCGCACTCTGCCGGTTTCGATCTCTTCAATACCGACCTCGAGTTGCTCCTGCACAGCCGACACACGATGTACTTCCGGCTTGCCGGATTGGCCGGCGGGTTCGGATTCTCCTGGCTCGGGGTTCGCCGATTCAACGGGGTTCATGGTTCGTCTTCCATAAATGCGGACACTCGAATGAAAGCGGACGCGCAAGGCGAATCGCAGACGACGACCATCTCGTGGTTGCGTATCTGTCGGAGACCCCTACGGCATCTGCGGCGATCTGTCGGCGCCGAAGCGCCGCCACCTGGTCGCGCAAGCGGCATGCCGCCGGGCGCGGGCGTGTCGCTCGGAAGCTACGGTGCACCGCCCCGTGTTGATCACATCAATCAGCAATTTGATCGATTTGCGCAAATCTGCCGGACAAAGTACACTGGTTCGTGATCGTTTCAATCAAATCAGTGACCGATCCAATCAAGGTCCGATCAGACATGGAGACTGGCATGGCCCAAATACACATCAAGCGCGGCATCGAACGCGTACCCGGCGGCATGATGATCGTCCCGCTGCTGTTAGGCGCGCTCGTCGCGACCTTCCTGCCGGGCATGCCGAAGTTCTTCGGCTCTTTCACCAATGCACTGTTCACCGGAGCGCTGCCGATTCTTGCCGTCTTCTACGTCTGCATGGGCGCGAGCATCGACGTGAAGGCAACGCCGTATCTTCTGAAAAAGGGCGGCGCGTTGTTCGCCACCAAGGTGGGCGCGGCCATTGTGGTGGGCGTCGTGCTCGGACACTTCCTCGGGGAACAGCCAATTTCGTCGGGACTCTTTGCCGGCCTGTCGACCCTCGCCGTAGTCGCGGCGATGAACGACACCAACGGCGGGCTCTACATGGCGTTGATGGGCCAATATGGCCGTTCGGAAGATGTCGGCGCGTACACCATCATGTCGCTCGAATCGGGCCCGTTCCTGACCATGGTCACGCTGGGGGTCGCGGGTCTGTCCGCCTTTCCGTGGCCTACGCTTGTCGGCAGCATCCTGCCTCTGGTGTTCGGCATGCTGCTCGGCAATCTCGACCGTGAAATGCGCGCATTCCTCGGCAAAGCCGTACCGGTGATGATTCCGTTCTTCGCGCTGGCGCTCGGCGCGAGTCTTGATCTTCACAAGGTGTGGCAGGCCGGCATTCTCGGCATCGGCCTGGGTATCGCCGTCGTGATCGTGACCGGCATCCCCCTTTATTTCGCCGACCGCCTGACAGGCGGCACCGGAGTCGCGGGCGCCGCCGCAGCCAATACTGCGGGCAATGCAGCCGCCGTGCCGGCATTGATCGCTGCAGCAAACCCGGTCTACGCAGAGGCGGCGAAAAGCGCAACGCTGCTCGTGGCCTCCTGCGTGGTCGTCACCGCCATCCTCTCGCCGCTGCTCACGGCAGCAGTCGCCAAACGCGTACAGGTACGCCGCGAAGCAGCGGAACTCGCGCGATGAGCATGCTGATCATCGCCGACGATCTGTCGGGCGCCGCAGACTGCGCGATCGGTTTCGCGAGCGCCGGACACCGCACGGTCGTCACGCTGGAAGTGCCCGCGCATGGACTCGACGAGCACACGGCCGACGTAATTGCCGCCGACACCGACACCCGCCGACTGGCACCCGCCGAGGCCGCACAGCGCACTGCCGCGGCCTGGCAGGCGTTGCGTGCGCCGGGCCGGCGTCTGTACAAGAAAATCGACTCGACGTTGCGCGGCAATTGGGCTGCCGAAGTGGCCGCGCTGCAGCCGCTCGCCGGTCTTGCGATTGTCGCCCCCGCGTTTCCGGCGACGGGCCGCACAGTCCGCGGCGGCCGCGTGTTGGTGCAGGGCGAACCGCTCGAAGCGACCGATACGTGGAAGCTCGAAAACGCGGGCCGCTCAGCCGACCTTCATACGATGCTCGCGCAGGCCGGCCTCTCCACTGCGCAGCTCGACGTCGATGCGTTGCGCGAGGGCGGCGACGCGCTCATGGCGCGGATCGCGGCGGCGGCAGGTAGCGGCACGCAGGCGCTGATAGTCGATGCGCAGACAGGGCACGACCTGCTGACGCTCGCGCAGGCGACCACGCAGATGCGCGAGAATTTGTTCTGGGTCGGCTCCGGCGGCCTCGCGCGCGAGATCGCGAGTCTTGAAGGCCTGTTCGGAGCGGGCTCGCGCAAAGCGCGCGCACAGCAAGAAGCCGGCTGCCCCTCGCAGCCCCGCCGCGAACAGGCGCCCGTGCTGGTGCTGGTCGGCAGTCTGTCGGCTGTGTCGGAGCGGCAGTGCGCCATGCTGCGCGAGCGCGCGCGCATGACGGAACTGACCGTGCCGCCTGCCGTGCTGCGCGAGCGCGAGCGTCACGCGGACTGGCCCGCATGGCAGGCGCGCATCGGCGCGGCGCTCGGCACGCGGGCGGATCTGCTGCTGCGCATTGGCCGTGACAACGCATTCGACGCGGCGGGAGGCGCACTGCTGTCGGCGGCGCTTGCCGCGCTCGTCGAGCCGCACTTCGCGACGCTCGGCGGTCTGATTGCAACGGGCGGCGAAACCGCGCGTGCAATGCTGAGCACAGTCGGCATCCGCAGCGTCGAACTGATCGCGGAAATCGAAGCGGGCGTGGCCGTCGGCAAGCCCGTCGAAGGGAGCACCTTGCCAGCGCACTTGCGTATCGTCACGAAGGCAGGCGCCTTCGGCACCGATCACGCGCTCTTCGCCGCATGGCGTTATCTGCATGAAGCGCCGGCAGCGGTATCCGGAACCACCGGCTAACACCATGGAGCCTGATCGCCGCGTCGGCGCGATCAGGTGGGCAGCACAGCCAGACACAAAGGACCACGCAAAACATCATGAGCAACTACCTCCCCGTAATCGGCATCACGATGGGCGACGCAGCGGGCGTCGGCCCGGAGATCGTCGTCAAGAGCCTCGCGCACGACATCGTCTACCAGCAGTGTCGCCCGCTCGTGATCGGCGATGCGCGCCGGCTTGAGCGCGCAAATCACATCGTAGGCGGCGCGGCGAAGATCCGCCGCATCAAGACAGCGGCGGAAGCGCGCTACGAGCCGGGCACGATCGACTGCATCGACCTCGACCTGATTCCCGACGACCTGCCGTTCGGCCAGTTGTCGGCAGTCGCGGGCGACGCCGCTTATCGGTTCATCGCGCGCGCGGTCGAACTGGCCGAGGCGAAGCAGATCGACGCGATCTGCACCGCGCCGCTGAACAAGGAAGCGTTGCATGCGGGCGGCCACAAGTTTCCCGGCCACACCGAAATGCTCGCTTATCTGACGGGCGTCGACGAAGTGTCGATGATGCTGGTCGCGCCGCAACTGCGCGTGATTCATGTGACCACGCACATCGGCATCATCGACGCGATCCGCAAGATCGAGCCGGGGCTTGTCCAGCGCACAATCGAGCGCGGCAACGCCACGCTGGTGAAGGCCGGCATCGCGAGGCCGCGCATCGGCGTGTGCGGCATCAATCCGCACGCCGGCGAAAACGGCCTGTTTGGTTACGGCGAGGAAGAAGAGAAGATCGTTCCGGCAGTGAAGGTGTTGCAGGAACGCGGACTCGATGTGACCGGCCCGCTGCCCGCCGACACGCTGTTTTTCCGCGCGGGCCGCGGCGACTTCGACCTCGTGGTCGCGATGTATCACGACCAGGGCCACGGTCCGGTGAAGGTGCTGGGTCTCGAAGCCGGCGTGAACGTGACCGTGGGCCTGGAAGTGATCCGCACCTCGGTCGATCACGGCACCGCGTTCGACATCGCAGGCAAAGGCATCGCCGACGAGCGCAGCCTGCTCGAGGCGCTGCGCCAAGGCGCGGAACTCGCCACGCGGCGCGGCTGAGCGCTCGCCATGAACGCGGCCGGCGGCGCGCGGGCCGTGGTGTAACATCGGCAGCCTCGTTATTGCAGATGACAGCCATGAAAGCGTCCGAGCGCCATCGCGCGATTCTCGATCTCGTCCTGACAGGCGATGCCAACGTCGAACAACTCAGCGCCGCACTCGGCGTCTCCGAGGCAACGGTGCGGCGCGACCTCACCACGCTCGCCAACCAGCGTCGTCTGGTGCGCACTTATGGCGGCGCGACTGCACTGATCGGCTCGCATGAACCGGAGGCGTCGCTCGAAGAACGCAAGGCCGCACAGCGCGAACAGAAGGAAGCCATTGCGCGCGCCGCTGCCGCGCACGTCCACGACGGCGATACCGTGCTGCTCGACGGCGGCACCACCTGCGCCGCGCTCGCGCGCCATCTCGGCTCGCGGGTCGATCTGCATGTGGTCACCAACAACCTGCTCGCGGTCATGACGCTTGCGAACGCGCCGGGCGTGCATCTAACGCTGATCGGCGGCGACCTGCGCAATTCCAGCATGAGCACGCTCGGGCCGCTTGCCGAACTTGCGCTGAGCCGTCTGAGCGTGGACAAGGCGTTCCTCGGCGCCGACGGCGTCGTGGCCGAATTCGGGCTGTGTGAGGCGAGTGCGCAGCAGGCGTATCTGAAAGACTGCATCATCCGGCGCGCCGCGCAGGTCATGGTGCTGGCCGACGCCGACAAACTCGGCCGCTCGCGGCAGCAGCATTGGACGCCGCTCGAGCGCGACTGGCGGCTCATCACGTCGAGCGTCGCGGATGAGGCGCGCCTCGCGCCTTTCAGGGCGTTGGAACGCGTCGTCGTGGAGACTGCGGACGTCGACCACGCGCCACTTGCGGCGACGCCCCGCGACGCAACGGCTCGCGGAACCACCGCGACGTCCGATTGATGTCGGTGTGATCGGATGCGGCACGGCACGAGCCGCTAGCCAACCCTGCGACGGCCTCTCGGCCAGCGCGCACGCACATCGTCAATGCAGGCCCCCTGCTTCGGCCGCCCATGCCTGAGCGTCGGCGCCGGCCGGAATGAGCATCGGCGCAGACGGATCAGTCGCCGCGCGCCACACCGCCTCGGCAACGTCTTGCGGGTGGGTGATCGGCGAGGCCGTATCCGCGAACCTTGCAAGCACCTCGTTGACGAGATCGGCATACGCCTCGTGCTCGAGACCGTGTCTTTGCGCATTCTCGCGAAAACGGCTTTCCGGCGAACGGCCCGGCAGCACGAGGCACAGCCGCACGCCGAAGGGCGCCAACTCTATGGCAGTCGATTCCGTGTATGCGTTCACCGCCGCCTTGCTCGCGCTGTACGCGGCAATCAGAGGCAAAGCCTTCAAGGTCACGCTCGACGTGACGTTGACGACGACGCCGGCCCCGCGCTGACGGAACTGCGGCAGCACCGCCTGCGTCAACGCGATCGTGCCGAACGTGTTGGTCTCGAAGACCTCGCGCACTGCGGCGAGCGGGGTCAACTCGGACGGGGCGGCCAAGCCGAAGCCCGCGTTGTTGACGAGGACGTCGAGCGGGCCCGCCTCCTCGACGGCGCGGCGGATGCTCTCGCTGTTCGTGACGTCGAGCGCCAGCACGCGCAGGCGCGGCGAAGGCGGCAATATGTCCGCGCGCGGTGTGCGCATCGTCGCGACGACATTCCAGTCCCGGGCGAGAAAATAGCGGGCAATCTCGAGGCCGAAGCCCGAAGAGCAGCCGGTGATCAGTACGGTCGGCATGAAAAAACTCCTGTTGGGGTGGTTTGTGCATGCCGTTACGATAGATGGCAGCGCCCGCACTGACTACAATCGACAATCCAGATTTCATTTGCAGGAGTCCGGCAATGATCGATCCATTAGCCGAGGTGGTGACGCTGCTGCAGCCGAGTGCGCGCTATTCCAAGCTCGTCCTCGGTGCGAGCCCGTGGCGCATCCGCCGCTCGGATACCGGCCAGCCGCTTTACTGTGTGGTTCTCGACGGCGGATGCCGCATCACCATAGACGGTCACGAGCCGATCGAGCTACTGTCAGGCGACTTCCTGCTGGTTCCCGCCGCGCACGACGTCTCCATATCGAGCCTCGCTCCGCCTCCAGGTGGCGAGACGTCGATGCCGGTAGCGCTCGGCAACGGCGAATTCAAAATCGGCGCATCGAACAATCTGATCGACTCGCGCATGATGGCGGGGCACTGCAGCTTCGGTTCGCCGGACGCGGCGCTGCTGGTGTCGCTGCTGCCGCAGTTCGTGCATGTGCGCGGCGAACCGCGGCTGGCCACGCTCGTCGACCTCGTACGGGAGGAATGGCGCGAAGCGCGGCCCGCGCGCGAGGTCGTACTATCGCGACTGCTGGAAGTATTGCTGATCGAGGCCCTGAGATCCGCCGCCGGCACGAACGCTTCGCCGGGCCTTGTGCGCGGCCTGGCCGATGGCCGCCTTGCGGCCGCAATCCGCGTCATGCACGAACGGCCGATGCACGCGTGGACGGTCGCCGAGCTCGCGAAGGAAGCGGCGCTTTCACGCTCGACGTTTTTCGAACGTTTCAGCCGCGCAGTTGGCGTCGCGCCAATGGCATACCTGCTCACCTGGCGCATGGCACTTGCGAAAGATCTGCTGCGTCGCAACCAGGGCCGCGTGGCCGAGATTGCAGAGCGCGTCGGCTACAGTTCGGCCAGCACCTTCAGCGTCGCGTTCACGCGGCATGTAGGAAGGCCGCCCGCGCAGTATGCGCGTGACGAGCAGGCGAGCGTGCCCGGTGTGTAGCACCCCTCGCACACTTTGAACGTTTTGCAGAACGCATACATCCCGCGGCGATCGCCTGCGCGATATGAGAGGCGATGTGAGGCGTCAGAAAATACCGCTGAACGAAACCGCAATCGCGAGGCCGATACTCACGGCGGACAGCATGATCCAGCCGAGAAACACCGTCAGAGGTCCGAGAGGAATCATGATGCCCTCCACTAACGACCCCAGCGGTCCTTAATTCAGTACCATTGATCCCGGAGCCATGACGCAATAGTAGGCGTGCAAGCTCCACCCCGGTAGACACGCTTCGGAACACTCAATGTTGCCACGCAGACACCAATGGCTGCGGCAACGGAAATACGCCATGAGCATGACGCCTCATGCGAGCGCGAATCGTACCGGCAACCGGACTGCGTCATTTATGGCGCCATTGAGCCAGCTTTACGCGTGACGCCCGGTTTCCAGGTTGTCCGTATTGAATTCGCCGAGACAGGGCTGGTTGAGCGCCCGAATCTCGTCCGTCATGAAATCGACGAACGCACGAATGCGTGACGGCAAGTTCTGTCGGCACAGATAGCACAGGTAATGACCTCGGTCGTCCGGCACATGCCGCCTCAATGCCGAAACGAGTTCATTGCGCGCGATGTAATCGCATATCTGATACCCAGGCATCTGCGAAATTCCAAGTCCCTCCAGCACCGCTTGCAATACCAGTTCCGGGTCGTTGAAAGTCAATCGGGCGTTGGGCAGATACTTGCGCGCGTGGCCATCGACCTTGAAGTCCCACTCGGCGACGCGGCCATTGAACCTCAGGTTGATACAGTCGTGCTGAGCGAGTTCTTCGAGCGTTGATGGGAGTCCCCGCTCCTCTATATAGGCGGGTGATGCGCAGAGCACCCTCTGCATTGGGATCAACTGCTTCGCAATGATGCTGGAGTCCTCGATCAGCCCGTCACGAAAGGCCACATCGATCCGCTCCGCGGCGAAATCGACGGGCCGGTCGTCCAGCAGCAATTCGACGGAGATGTCCGGGTAGACCTCGGAGAACTTGAACAGCAGCGGGCCCACCACCTTGCGCCCGAACCCCACTGTCGAGCGGACCCGAAGGAAACCGCGAGGCGGCCCCTGGCGCAGATCCAGCATGTCGTTCATTGCCTCGACAAGATGGCTCACGCCCTGATTGCAGTTTTCGAAGAACCGCTCGCCTTCCTGCGTCAGGTTGGTTGTTCTTGTGGTTCGAAGAAACAGGCGAGTGCTTAATTGTGTTTCGAGCTTCTGCACATTGCGGCAGACAGCCGAACGTCCAACGCCGAGACGCTCGCCGGCCTTGGCGAAACTGCCTTCCGTGGCCACCGCCATGAACGCAATGATCCCGGCGTAGCTGGTCGCGAAGCCGGTGGATAAAACGTCGGCATGGCCTGGCAGGCCGGCGTGAATGCCTCGTTGCGATGTATCGGTTTGATCCACTGCTGTCCCCAGCTATCGACACATGAAGGGGTGAGTCGCCCGGCCGCGAGCATGCATTCTGGCGCCGTGGACGACCGCCGCTTACGCCACGCACCGGCGATTGGCAGCGCCTGAGCAGCGCGGGCAACTGCCTTGTAATGCCATAGGCGCTCAACGTTTAATGCACAGCACAGGGCGTTTCCACCGCACGGCCGTTTATCTGCCGACCTACCGGGATTTCGTCCGACCATTGGCACCGGTACTTATCGGTACTTATCCGTAGTTCGTTGGTGCTTCATTGGTGTTTTATGGGAAACATCATGTCTCCTGTTGGGTTATAGCACGGCCCTCCGCCCTAATCTACCATGGAGGCGTCGTCCCGGAGCCTCGCGCTAGTGGGCGTACAAACCCATTGCTGACACTGTTCATACGATCGTTCGTGCCGCGAAATCATTGGGTTATTAGCGGCGCCACTCGCAAGGCCAGGCACAGGTGTGCTTGGCCACAGGCTTTCCGCACAATTAGTGGCTGGTAGACGGAACGCACGTCAGCGATATCGAGAATGCATATGGACGACAAGAACCTGCAGCCTCCCCCGCTTTCCCTCCTCGATAGATATCGCGGCAGGGACTTTCACGCGCTTTACACCACAACGGTCACTGTTTCCGGTGGACAAACGGGACATGGCCGTGCATCGGGCGTGGCTCGCTCAGATGACGGAAATCTGGCCGTGGAATTGCGCCTGCCCAAGGAGTTCGGCGGGCCTGGCAACGGAACCAACCCCGAGCAGTTGTTCGCGGCAGGTTTTGCCGCGTGCTTTCATGGAGCGCTGAACCTGCTCGGCAAACGCGCCGCCATGGAAATCGACGACACGGTTGTGGAGGTGCAGGTGTCGTTCGGCCGCGATCCCATGGACGGAGGCTATGCACTCGTCATCGATCTGCGAGTGCGGATGCCGGGCGTGGACCGGTCCGTTGCGGAGGAGATGGTTCGAAGTGCCGAGCGCTTGTGCCCTTATGCAAAGATGGCAAGACAAGGAACCGTCAACATCGTGACGGTTGTTGATTGACTTTGCATAGTTCGGTGCGGCCGCCGCGTAGGCAATAACGCAGTGGCCGCACAGGCACCTGCCCTGACGAACCAGGCACGCGAAAAAGAGAGCGTCGCGGCCTTATCGTGCCTACTTCTCCGGCACCAGAACAGGCGCGCCCTTGTCCTTCAGTAGAAGCACGACGAACTTCGCGGGTTGGGTCTGGCTCGCGTTCCGGCCAACCGTGTGGACATCGTTTGGACCTTCGTAGAAGGTTTGCCCGGCTGTCAGCGCCACTTCCTTGCCGCCCTTCACCTGCATCACGATGGAGCCCTCGAGCACATAGACGAACGCATGGGCATGATGGCGATGCACGGGATCGACAGACCCGGGCGGATAGGTCACGCTGATCATCAACGCTTCCTTGCCGGGATAGTCATCAAGCGGCTTGGTCATCAACGGGGTGACGATGGCTTCCGGTGCCGCCGCGTGCGCCGCGCCCGTCAAGGCACACGCAACGACGAGCGTGGCGATCACGGTAGTTTTCAGTCGAAACATGATGTGCCTCCAATAACGCGGCCCGCACGCGCGGGACGTAGCTCGAAGAAGAACAGCTGAACTCGACGGCTCAGGCGAGATTCGCCTTGTCGAGGCCAAATGCCTTGTCGGCGGAACCGGGCACCGTGCGAAATGCGACGTTCGCGCGGTTCCACGCGTTGATAGCCATGACCTCATATGTGAGATCGGACAGCTCTTTTTCGGAAAACTGAGTACGCACGCTTTCGTAAATATCGTCGGGCACGCCGTACCCGGCGAGCGTCGTCAACGCTTCCGTCCATGCGAGTGCTGCACGCTCGCGCGACGCGAACAGCGTCGACTCGCGCCAGATCGCGACGTGATGCAGACGCAGCTCCCGCTCCCCGTGTATGCGTGCTTCCTTGACGTGCATGTCGACACAGAAGGCACAGCCGTTGATCTGCGACGCCCGGATCGACACGAGGTCGCGAATCGATTCTTCAATTGCGCTCTCCTTCAGTTGATTGCTGAGGTCGAGCAATTTCTTGAACAGTTCGGGCGACTGCTGGATGTAGTTGATGCGTTGGGTCATTGACTTCTCCTATGAACACTTGCATTTGAGCGGTGGCGGTTAGCTGCGACGCGCGGCACGAAGTCATGGTAAGCGGACGCCCTTTGATGCGGTAGACCTACAAAAGGGATCACGGTGTTGTCCTTAAGGCACCAATTGAACCAATGCGGTTGCCGGTGCGGTAAATCGCTGGAGGTCTGCAAAGAACAGCAAGTGTTCCGCGCAGCGATACCCGTCGGAATGCCGAAGCCGACGCCCGGCAACGAGTGGCCGATTTCGTTGATGCCTTTGCCGAAAGCGCGGAGACGTGACCCTCCCGGTGAAATAGCGCTGCGGTATGCTCTTTCTCATGAAGAAACTCATACTCTGCGCAACGGGCGCCGTGACTTCGATGCTGCCCCTAAGACTGCGGCACGTTATGGCGAAGTCACTCCTCGAGGACAGCTCGCTCGCGAGGGAGTATGGCTATCTTTATCTCTCCAGCCTTTCGCGCAAGCTCAACATCGTGCGGTTCTCGGCTGAGGGTCAATACGGCACGATGGTTAGTAGCTCAAACGACCTGAGCATTTTGCGGAAATATGCCGAGACCGGGCGCTGGGCGCCCGAACTGGCAGACAAGCTGACAAAGTTCTTCGGCGATTCGGGGGGGACGTACCTCGACATCGGCGCAAATATCGGCATGACGACCATTCCCATTGCGCAGCAGAACGAGCGAGTGAAGTGCTACGCGTTCGAGCCGGAACCGGTCAATTATCGGAACCTGCTGCGCAACATTGCTGAGAACTGTCCGTCACGCAATATAGAGACCTTCCAGCTCGCACTCCACGAACGCGAGGAAGTATTGCCCTTTGAAATTGCCGACGGCAACCTGGGTGACCATCGCCTTCACATTGAAACCCGTCTTCCGGCAAAACAGAACGAGAGGGGCCGCAAGATCATCGAAGTGCGCTGCATGAGACTGGACGATGTGCCAATGCAACTGACCGGGCCTGTGTTTGCCAAAATCGACACCCAGGGCGCCGAGCCTTACGTGATTGCGGGCGGCCGCAATACGCTGGCGAGAGCCGATGCGATTCTGATCGAATGGTCGCCGTACCATATGGCGCGGCTTGGCGGCGATCCCAACGTCGTGCTGCAGTTTCTCGAAGCCCACTTCACACAAGGGCGCATTGAAGAAACCGACGCGAATGCCGGAAGAGAGGGCGTCACGGAGCCAATGACCGCAGTCACGGCGCGCTTGCGCGGCACAATCACGCAGTGGCGTGACAATCCGCAGAACTATGTGGACATCTTCGCCACCAGGATGCCGGTGCGCGCGGTGTCAGAGGACGCAGATTGAAGCCAACAGTGCGGCTGCTTCAGGCGTAAGGCCGGCACTTGAGGACCGACTCACTCGGTTACCGGCTTCTCGACCGCGTTCGCATGCCCCACGACCGTCTCCAGAAAGTGTCCGTAATGCCGGCAGCAGGTTTTCCAGCCAAACTCGTCGAGCGCCTTGCGATGGCTGGCATTATTGGCAAACGTCTCCCATGACCTGTTGACCGACTGCAGTAGTTGGGGGAGCTCGCTGACGTCATCGAAAAGAATTACGTTATCGAACTTTCTTGCTGCCCACTTCATGAACGGTGTCGAGCGGGCGATCAATACCGGAACCAATCCAATAGCCTCGAAGAACGCGCCGCTCACCAGCATGGAGTCGGCCGCGTGCGGGAGAATCAGCACGTCGCTGTCCGCAATGCTTTGTGCAAACTCGGCATCAGTAAGGAATCGGGATTCGAGGCGCACTACTTCTCGCAGCGATCTTCTAGTAATGATTTCGTTTAGCGTAGCCAGGTAAGCGTCTGTTCCGTGTCCGGCGATATGCAATTTGCAGTCCGTCGGCCAGAGATCGAGTACCGCATCGATCTGCTTATACGGACGAATCACGCCGAGCATCGTGTAGAGCGGCGCAGGTCGTTGCGCCTTTGCATGGCGCGGCGGATGTCCCGGCGAATCCCAATACAGCGGGTGAGGCAAGTACTGTGCACGGAACGGCGCCTGAAAATCCGGGGCATGGACTACACGCGCATCCGCGATGCGGCGCACGAACGCGATGAGGCGCATCGAGAGGCGCCGGTTGAATCCCACGGTGTCATGCACAGCCTGGTCGTGCACGAAGTACACCGTTTTGGCGCGCGCAACGAGAATCAGCGTGCAATAGAAGGCAAAAATCAGACACCCCAGCACACTCAGACGTGCAGTGCCTTTCTGACGGCTAAATGGCCGGTACTCGAGCCAATGGAACACGAGTAGATTCTCTGGCCGGAACAGATCGGCAAAGCCGCCTTTCAGCAAGCCCTTGATCGACAATGGCGCCACGTCGTAGCCGACGGACCTGTACAGATCTTTTTGAATCTCTATATAGCGGTTAGTCGGATTGGTGAAAGGGCACATCAGCACGCGCGCGCGCAGCCCTTTTTCTTCTTTATTTCCCTGCACGACACGGGTCTCTTCAATAATCTGCGACACTCGACAATCTCCGGTCAGACTGCACCTGCGAAACAATAAGCAAACCCCATTAGCGCATGTCCAATGACGTGAAGCTGCATTCCTCAGTCCAGCTTAGCATGCGAGAAACGGCAAGGCATGGCCGGAATCACCTGAAAACGCGCCAATATGGGCCAAACACAGCCGCCCCGCTGTCCGAAAGTGTTGATCGCCACCTAGCCCCAAAGAGGGTGCCCCCGAATACCCGAAGAGTCACAAACAAGCGCCCCGGCAAAGCGGAAAAAATGACGCGCGTTTCATGGGGTCAAAGTGGAAAAGTTACGGGTCGTACAGTCCCCATACCATAAGGAGATAGTGCAATTCCTTCGGCATTCCTCAGCTGATCGGAAACAATCTTGCTTTCTGGCGGAAGGCGACTAATTTCCGTTTTGGCGAGTTCGCATTCCGGGTAAGATCTACCCCATTCGCTGCAGTAATGCGCAATATTTACGCGGTCATGCGCATTACATCAGATGAAAGTTGCGAGGCACGCTCTAAGGAGCCGCTCCGGCAACGAAGTCAGTTAATTCCACTGCTGAATAAGCCCTCGGTACAAGCGTCGGCTCGAGCGTTGACCCGCTCGTGCGTGCTTGTGGAATCGGTTTGTTCGATCCGGCGGCATTAACCATCTCTGTACCACCAGTTTAACGCCCGAACAGCACCTGAATTTCCTGGATCATCAGTAGTGCCAATAAAAAATAACGTTTTCTGGTTTCGCAAACAGTAATCAACCCACATAAGAACCACATTTTGGACTTTATTCGGGGTCTTTCTCGATAGCGGAATAATTAACAATGTTGAAAAGAAGACAATTTATTGGTGCACTGACAGCGCTGGGCGGTAGTGTCGTTTTAAGCGCATGCGGTGGCGGCGGCTCAGAAGAGGCGAGCCCGACGAGTTCCTCGGGTGCCCAGAAGACCAGTGCGACCGCAAAGACCGCCTCGCCGAACGGCACCGCCATGCCGCCGGCAACGTCCCTGATCGACGGCGCGGGCGCGACGTGGACGCTCTCTGGCGGCGTGGCCTATCGCAATGGCGCCAAGGCCGGCAACAACTACAACGTGGTTGTTGCGCTCTGCTACAACGGCAACATCTACGTTCAGAACACGAGCAACCAGTTCTACCAATGGACGGGATCGACGTGGCAGGCTTCGAGTGACCCGCGTCTCGGCACGACCTCGCCGGACGGCACCACGATGCCCTCCGCCTCCAACATCATTGACAAGACGGGCGCCGTTTGGACGCTCACTAATGGTGTCATCTCGCGAAACGGCGCCGTGGTGGGTAACAACTACAACGTGGCGCTGGTGCTCTGGTACGGTGGCAAGATCTATTGCCGCAATACCAGCGGACAGTTTTATGCCAATGCCGAAGTCGCGTCTCAATGGCTGCCGTGCAGCGATCCGCGCACGCCTGTTGCGGCCACTGCCGGCAGCTTCTTCGGTATAAACGGGCACTTCGACTATACGTACACGCCCGCGCAGGTTGTCTCGATCCTGAAGGGCCTGGGTTGCACGAGCTACCGCGTCGGCTGTTCAGGCGACCCCGCTCAACTGAATGCCGTCGTTAAGCTGGCACAGGCATTCCAATCGGCCGGCATGACGCTGCTCGTGCTGGTCAACCTGGGCCTTCGCGACAGCAGCGGCAGACTGCTGGCAGGCGAATCGGCAGCGTACAACGCCTGTTACGGCACGGCCTTTACGATCGCCAATACGCTTAAACAGTACGGCGTGACGTTCTATGAATGCGGCAACGAATTGACCCGCGACAGCGCGATCATCATCGATTCGACGAATGCAGGCACCAAGGCGCTGGACTTCAACAACGCGAACTGGCCCAGCATGCGTGGCGCGATGCGCGGCATGATCGACGGCGTGAAGGCGGCTCAGCCCGGCGCGAAATGCGGCATTAACTTCTGCGTCGCGGACGTGGGCGCGTCAGACGCGCTGTGGGACGGCACGCAGCCCGACGGCAGCAGCGGCTATCCGAAGGTGCGCTGGGACATCACGACGTGGCACAACTACGAAGTGTATGGCAACATTTTCGACATCGGTACCGACGGTGCGGGCCCCGGCATCAATCTGCCCGCCTATTGCAAGGCCAGATACGGTGTGCCGTTCTTCATCACTGAATGGAATACCGGTCCCGAACAGACGCAGACGTATCGGGCGAGCTACATTACCTCGCAACTCAATTCGTTCTATGCGGCACGTAAGACGCATAACCTCCAGTCCGTCATGTACTACGTGCTCGATAGCGGCAACAACACGTATGGCATTATGACGAACGGTACTGCACTGAATCCGCCGTACGGTGCCTTCAGCACTTTTACGTCGAGCCACGCGGACACCTGATCCGCCGAGTACTCGAATGCGCCAGAAAATCTGGCCTCCCGCTGCGTTGTGGCGGGAGGCCATTTTTTTGGCGCGCAAACAATGTCTGTGCGACGCGGCTTTACTTCTGCGCGCATGGCGACATGCGAGCATGTTTGAAGCGAGCAGTTCGCCAGCTTCGCGAGCACATGCGCGCGGCACTTCACCGTGCCAGGCGCGCGAATGTTCCATGCACACGCGGCTCGCATCATCGTTCTGGCCCAATAAATGTGGTGAGAACTGGCTCTACAGCGTAAGCCTGTTTTGGCGCACACTGCAGGTAGAAACTTAACGGAGCCTCCATGTATTTACCGGCCGATTTCACCGAAGCTCGCACAGACCAGCTGCATGCGCTTATTGCGCAACACCCGTTCGGCACGCTGATTACTCACGGCGCGAGCGGCCTTGACGCGAACCACATCCCTTTCGATCTCGCACCCGAAGAAGGCGAACTCGGCGTGCTGCATGCGCATGTGGCGCGGAATAACCCGCTGTGGCAGGACCTTGCTAATGGCGACGAAGTACTCGTTGTCTTCCACGCGGGCGACGCCTACACTTCGCCGACCTGGTATCCCAGCAAGCACGAGACGCACAGGCAGGTGCCGACATGGAATTACGTCGTAGTGCATGCACACGGTCGTATCACGATTCGCGACGACGAGAAATATGTGCGCGGTGTGGTGGCCCGCCTCACACGCACCCACGAAGCCGCTCTACCCCAGCCGTGGAAAATGGGAGACGCGCCTCGCGAATACATCGATGCCATGCTTAAAGCGATTGTCGGCGTGGAGATTGTCATCACGCGTCTCGTCGGCAAGCGCAAGCTCGGCCAGAACAAGGACGCGCGCGATATTCAGGGCGCTGGAGAAGCGCTGAAGGCACGCGAGAACCCGATCGGCGATCAGATGCTCGCGTGCGCTGCGCAGAAGCAATGAAGAACACCAGATGGCCGGCATCCAGCTAGCGCGATTGGCGCCACAGGATACCGGCACTGCTCATGTGAATGTTACTGCCCTGTGTAGCCCAGCGGAACGGTCGAGTTGTTCTTCGCCACCGTGGCGTTGTTCGACACGATGTACTGCGGTACCTCGGTGAGCGTCAGCGTGACAGCACCGTTGCTATACGGAACCGTACTGACGTTGCCGTACCCATCGATTTTCGTCACATTTCCCGACGTGCCCGCGCCATCGACTTGCAGCGTGTAGCTTGTCGAGTATGTCTGGCTGTACACCCCGCCGCTCGTCGGCCATTGCGCATTGCTGTGCGCCCACGCGGCCGTCACGACCTTGCCGTTGCCGAGTTGCTGGAACGCGTACGCAAACGTACCGGACGGGGTGCCTTTTACGCGGCCAAGGGTGTTGGTGCCATCCAGCACCCGTGTCATCGTTGCGAAAGCCATCGCCTCGGGCTTCGGCGAGAGGTTCGATGCGCCAAACGCTCCCTGTGCGTTGTTCAGGTCGAAGAACGACCCGTATCCCACTTCGCCAGGATAGTCGGGACCATAGAACAGCGTAGTGACCTGTGCACCGCCGCCCAGCACGATGATATGCGCACGCACGCCGACCGCCGCGTGAGCAAACAACTGGTTCTGCGACGGAACCGTCGGGCCGTAGCTGAGTCCGGGATCGTAGCTCGCGCCGGCTTCCGTGAAAAACAGCTTCATGTTCGGCTTGCCTGCCTGCATCACAGAACGCAGCTGCGTCATCTGATTGTCGAGCGCATTGGCCTGATTCGCCGGATCGGGATCGGCGTCCTGCAATTCTGGCGGGTGCGCGGGATAGGTACCGGCATTCCAGTAGCCATGCGTCGACACAGCGTCGATGTAATTCCATAGGCCCAGCGCGCCGAACTTCTTCAGATAGCCCGTCGTGCAGGTATCGCAATTCGCGGCGAAAGGATTGCCGGTGCCCATCACGATCGCGTTTGGATCCGTCGAGTGAATGCCTTCGTAAGCGGCCTTGTACATCGCGACGAAGTTGGCGTCGCTGTCCGCCCAGCCGAGGCTCGGCTCCCACGTCACCTGGTAATAGTTCTTTTGCTGGTTCGGATAGTTTGCAGCCCGAATCAAACTCGTGTCGGTGCCCACTCTCGCCATGAAATCCTTGAACTCGGCCATGTTCGCCGGCGCGTAATAGCTGTCGTTGTACTGGCCGGTCTTCGAGTCCCAGGCGGGCAGGCCGTCAAGACGCACAATACGCAATTGATCCGGATTCGCCTTATAGAACGGATCGAGATCGTTCACACTGGGGTTGTACGTATAAGGACCGTTGGGCTCCATCGTGGATATCTGGCGGTCGTCGATCGTCCACGAAATGCCGAGCGCGCGCAGCGCCGCAATATTGCCGTTGAAGCCCTGCATGCCGAACCGATGTTGGTCCTGATGCGCGTAGGCCACCGTGCCGAGCGCCGAATTCAGGTCCGGCAGTATCCCGAACGTTGCAATGCCCGTTGGCCGCGTACCGCTTCTGGGCAGCGTGCCGCCGGCCGAGCGCAATGTCGCGGTCAGCGCGCCGTAGCCGGACCACGTCGACTTGCACGACAGCGTGCTCGTCTGTACCCCTGAATTCACTGCGAAGCTGCCCTGTGTCTTGATGGCCCCATTCGAGTCCGCCACGGACCAGACCACGGTGTCGGCGCCCGGCGCATTCGTCGTGATGGCGATCTTGAACGCCGTGTTGTTCGGAAAGACGCGCAGACCGTCGGTGGTGGGCGTGTCGGCGCTGATGACACCGTTGGCGGTGCCGCCCGCGGTTTGGGTCGGCGCGGCGCAGGAAATCGCAGCGCTGGGGGTTGCGGACGGGGAAGGAGACGCTGCCGGTGCAGGGGTTGGCGTGGGCGTGGGCGTGGGCGTGGGCGTCGGGGTGGGTGCCGGTGCCGGTGCCGGTGCTGGTGCTGGTGCTGGTGCTGGTGCCGGTGCCGGTGCTGGTGCCGGTGCCGGTGCTGGTGCAGAGGCGGCGACCGCGCGCATCCAGCACGCCTTGTCATACCCGTAGGCCGGATCCGTGCGCGATACCGCGCCCAGATAGCAGCCTACCCCGTTGCTAAACGTCGCGGGACTGGTCAGCATCGTCGAGGGAGCATCGGGCGGCACAACACCAAATACGACAGAAGCCGTGCCAAGAAACGAGCACTTGCCGTTTTCCTGCGCGCACAGTTTGTACTGCTGTCCGCCAACCGTGATCGTGCTGGCCTGCGCGTGTGCATTTTGCGCAGCGAAGGATGCCAGCGCAGTTGTCGCGGCAATCCCCATCAACTTCGAATATCGAACCATTGTCCCTGTCTTTGCGAAGAAGAGTTATCCCCGAGGATGGAGCGGCATTAGCGCAAGCCCGGCCGTCTTTGTGTTGTTGGAAAAAAGCAAAAGCGCGCCCCCGGACGCAGTGAGGTCCGTCAAAAGATGTCAAACGCGGGGCGAGCGAAGACCAGCGCGGCTGTGTTTCACGCGCTCATTTCGAAACCGAACGACGAGAACCGCTTGCCTTTCGTTTCCCCTCCAATCCTCAGGATGACTAACTGCTTGTGAAAGCCAGTTTTGTTTGTGTCATCCGTGAACGGTCTTGGGTTGGACTCGCCGTCTGTTACGCGGAATGCGAACCGGCGGCAGACATCAAGCGGGCAGTAAGAAAGCACTCGTCTAGTGGACCAGTGCCGTTCTTACCTGTACTGCGTGGCACCCCGAAGGAGCCGACATGGCAAACTTGCTGAAGGTCATTCTGGCCGCAGCGCCATAGGTATTACTTACTTGGCGAGTCGGCGGAGGAATTATAAACGTTTCATAACTGCAACGAAGCCATGGGGAGAGGTGATAAGTAGCGGTACTGACCGCATTCCCGGTAGAGAGCCCGATGCTTTCGCAAATTCGCCGCTTGGCGCAACACCTGTCTCGCCATGGCGACTAAAAGGTAAGGTATCTATTCGTCGGCAGATAAGCGAATTGGGGACACCCTACAGCGCGCGGCGCACGCCGTATTCCGCCATTCGCACGTGCCGGGAGTCGAGTGCGCCGCCAGCCCTCCGGGTCTTCCCGCTGCAAAGCGGTAAATGCGTGCCAGTCGAGAGCACCTGGCCTGATTGGACTGCACGATGGCGCTTTCTCGCGTTATACAACGCACTGATTTCGTGCGCGACGGTGGTAGTCTGAGGAGAGCAGCCTTCGCGGCAGTCAGCCGCCGGTTTCGGGCGGCAGGATCGAAGCAACCAGAATGGACCGCGAAGCATAATTGCCGGTAAACGGCTCAACATCGCTGCGGGAGCGACTGCGATGGGATACAAAACCTATACCCTGATAACCTTGATGGCGGTGAGCAACGCGGCCTTTGCGTGGCAGCCACTGGTCTATCCGATTCGAAGCCAAAGCGCGTATCAACGTAACATCGACAGCGCGCTGTGCTACGCCACTGCGAACAAGCAAACCAAGGTCAACGTCGCACGCGAAGCTCAAACGCCACCGCCCAAACCTGCAGGAACCAAAACGTCCTCTACTGGAGCGCCGTCTCGTCCGCCGTTGCCGCCCAGCACATTCTCTGCTGCGCCGAGCGGCCCCGCACTACCCGATGGGATGGCGGCCGCGCCCGGCTCTGCTCCGGCGGCGAAACCAGGCACCGCCACTGCAGGCAACGCCGCTTCTGCGACGCCTGCGGTACCGGCAAGCGCGGCCCCGGCAAGCGAGACTCCAACTGCGACGGCGAATGCAGCGCACGGGGCCTCTGCTGCACTGCCGGCGTCGGCGGCAATCGCGGAAAAAGCTGCTTCTGAGCCGGCTACCACAGTTAGCGCACCGGCAACCTCGCCATCCGGAACGGCCGCGCTGCCTCCGCTGCCGGCGCCGGAACCGCCGATGACGCGCTACTGGGCCGCCTACGGCGCGTGCATGCAGGCGCGTGGCTACGTCGTCGCACAGTAGGGCGAACACCGTGAGCGTGGCTTGCGGTGCCTGTATGCCGGCTGCCGCAAGCAGACTCCACGCCCGCGCAACCTCGCGAGCAATAACAACATGAATTCAGACACTGCTAATAATTCGGAATGCGAATCGTGCGGAGCGCCGCTCGCCAATCGCATGACGCCCTGCCCTTCATGTCGCGCGCGCAGCGTGCCTTCGTTTGGTGCACTGGTGCCGACCTTGACCGTGCGGCTCAACGACGCTCGCCCCATGCCCACGCATCGCGTGCGCATGCGAAGGGTGTGGAGTCCCTCGCGCGCGTCGGCCAATCCCTACGCGGTGATCGATGAGTCTCTGGCCGGCCCGAGTGCTCAGCAACGGCTGCGCGTGCCGCTTGCGCTGGCTGCCTCTGCGCTGGTCGTAGCGTCGACAGTCTATGTGGGCTTCATATACAACGGCGACAGCGCTGACGAAAACGAGCCTGTCGGCGTATCCGGTACGATCAGGCAGCAGAAGATCGTGCCGCCAGCGGTAGCCGTCATGCGTTCGCCAGTAGCATCGGCTGCGCCGTCAGCAGCGGTCGCTTCCGCCGCAGCTCCGCGCGCGGAGCCCGCACCTGCGCCGCGCGTGTCGTCGACGGCATCCGCGGCGGCGCAACCTGCCGCATCGCCGTTGCTCGCTCGCCGCGCGGCAACCGGCGTTTCCGCTACATCCTCGGTTTCGCCGGCAGCGCCCGCTTCTCCTGGCGCCGCAACTCTGTCAGCGCAAGCAAAGCGCGACCCCGGCGCTGCGCTACCTCTCACGGCGGAAGACAAGGCGCGAGCTGATCTGTCCCGGCATCTACGTGCCGCTCGGGCGAGTTTGCAGCATAACAACCTGGCCGCGACAAAGGCCCGAGTCGCCGCGGCCATCGCGGTGCAACCTCAAAGCCGCGAAGCGCAGAACCTGCGCGCGGCAGTCAACGCCCACGAGCAGCAGCGCGATGCATTGCTCAATCTCGCGCGTGGCTGTGGCAACATCGCGCGTTGGGATTGCGTGGCAAGCAATGCGAGCAGCGCACTCGAACTCGATTCGAGCAGCAAGGAAGCGCGCCATCTTGTCACGCTCGCCATGCATGAGTCGGCGCTCGCAGTTGTGGCACCCGTAACGCCTGAGTCCGAACCCCCGGCGGACACACGCGACATCAACGCTCATCACTGAGCGAGCGCTCTATAGCGTCTGACGCGCGGATACAGCCGGACAAACCTGCCGCGCAATCGCGCGATACCGCTCGGCCGTGTCCCTCAGCGTGAGCCCGGCAAGCGATCTTTGCACACGCTGCTGCCCTAGCGCTGTGACGATAGCCTCGGCGTAGCCGCTCGTATCGTCGGTGTCCACCAGTTGCACGCCCGGAAAGCCATTGGCGAATGCAAACGCCGGGATGCGGCTCGCGACAATCGGCACGCCCGACGCCAATGCCTCGAGAAATGCCACACTGTGCCCTTCCGAGCGCGAAGGCATGACAAACACGCTCGATTCAGAAAGCACTGACGCCACATCGCTGCGCGGGCCGGCCACCAGCACTCGCTCCGCAATGTTCAGCCTCGTTGCAAGCGCAACTACCTCGCGCTGATAATCGGGATCTTCCACCACGCCGTACAGCGTCAGTTGCGCGTCACCGACCCGCTTGAGTACCTCGCTGAAAGCCTGCACCGTGAGCAGTTGATTCTTCACTGACGCATATCGGCCAATCTGCACGATTTGCGGCACGCTGCTCACGCGTTGGCCCCCGTCGGTGAATGCGAAGCGGGCGAGATCGACGCCATTGGGCACCACCGTCATGGACGGATGCACGCCGATCGCCTCTATGTAGTCCCTCACGCCTTGCTGCGATACGCCGATCACCACGCTCGCACGCCCCGATAGAAGATGCTCCACGCGTCTGAAAAGCGGGCGTTCGAAGTCATTGGTCGCCGAATGCATCACATAGACCACCGGCGCGCCAAGCGGTAACGCTCGCGCATAAAACGACGGAATCGTGGCATGTGCGAAGATGACATCGGGACGAAAACGCCGCACGGCGACAAACAGATTCCACAGCTTGCCTAGCGCGTGATGCCGCTTCGCCGGAAACCAGCACTGCACGCCGTGCAGCTGCAATTCGTCGGCTAGCGCAGTGAAATCGGCATGCGCAGGCAACAGAGATGCCACGCACACAGCCATGCCTTCAGCGCACTGATCAAGTGCGAGATCTTTTGCGAGCACCTCGGCACCGGACAAACGCGGCGCCAGTACAAGATGGAAGACACGCATCATGCCGTCCTTGCAGTCAACGTTCTATAAAGCATCCAGGCCGCGGCACAGCCGAGACCCAGCGTCATCGACCATGCAATACCTGTCACGCCCCACCAGCGAACCGCGAGCGGCGCGCTGACAAGCAGCACCACCACCTGAATCGCGGATGCATGCACGGTGGCTCTCGCGTCGCCGATTGCGCGCAGATAGGACACAAGCACCGCGATCAACGCCCCGATTGCCATATTGATGACGAGGATCCTGAAGAGCGGCACCGCGGGTAGCCAGGCCGCGCCCAGGATCAGCGAAAACAGCGGTTGCGCGATCAGCCGCAGCACTTCGACAAAAACAGCAAGTCCGATTGCCGCCACGAGCAGATAGATCCTGATTAGCCTAGACGCAGCCTGGGCACTGCGCCGATGATGTGCAGCGAAAGTGGGAAACAGGTATTGGGACATCGCGATCGCCGCATCCGCGAGCAGCATCTGTGCGAGGCGCGACGACATCTGATAGCCGCCAAGTTGCGTGGGCCCAAGCAGTTTGCCGACCACCACCTTGTCGAACTGATTGAGAAACAGGTTGATTACGCTGCTCGCCCAGATCCAACGACTGAAATTGACATACTGGCCAATGCCCGACCATACCGCGCGCACCGGCGGCCGTGGCTTCATCGTGGCCCACGTCAGCGTGCTTTTCAGGGTTTCTCCGGCGACGAGCCCGATCAGCACGGAAGCCGCACCCGCACCGAGATAAGCGAGCACGAGCCCTACCGCGCAATCGACAAAAGCCGCCGCCACTTCCACGCCTGCAATATGCTGAAAGCGCCGCTCGCGCTGCACGACGTAATAGGCCGGCGATGCGAGGCCGCGCAACAGCGGCAGTACTGCAGCGAGCTGAATCAACACAAGCGAGCCGTCGAGATGAAACTGACTCGACAGCAACGGCGCCAGAGCAACCAGCAGCAATGAAATCAAAACGCCGCGCGCGGTGAGCGTGGTCCAAACCGCTCCGAGTTGCGAGTGCGTCGGCGCATGTTCGCCCTGAATCACAGCCTGCGCGAGCCCCGTGTCGGACAGCGCCTCGGCAATCGCCACCGCGAGCAAAGCCACGCTCACGCTGCCGATGGCCTCTGGTCCGAGCATGCGACCAATGGCCAGAAATTTGATTGCTACCAGTCCACGCACTGCGAACTGTTGCAATAACACCCACGTCGCCGCGCTCGCCCCGAAGCTGCTCGCTATCGAGAACGCGGGAAGCCTGATCGCCCGCAAGTGATTCTCCGTCGATTTACGTTGCCGTTCAGCAGTTCATCCAGCTTTTGTCTCTCGCTGTTGATGCCGCCGCGGCTGATTGAATAGATTGCGCCTGCAAACTGGCCATGGTTCATCTGGAACCGTAAGCATGACCTTACCGCGAGAGATTCGCCGTCAACCGCCATCAGCCAGGCCGCTTCAGACGCAGGCCTTGCGCGGTGGTTCGTTTTCCCACACAACGCGCGAATCCAGCAGTTTCGCCGTGACCGGCAGTGCTAACGTTATTCATCTGATTGCGCCGCAGAGCCCGCGGCTCGCACAGTTGTGTCTCAGCCCGTTGAATTACCGGTGCAATTCGCCAACCCTGCACGTCCATTTCCGCTTATGCCTACCCAACTGATAGAACCTGAGTTTGTCCTGATCGTTGAGCCCAACCTGACGGGTCACCGCTGGCGCTACGCGGAGTGGATCATGCAGGCCTGCGCGGATGCGGGCTATCCGTGCATTCTGGTCACTGAACGCGCCAATGAAGATCACCGGCTCGCGCGCCGCATCACGGCGGCTGACTGCCGCGATCAGCAGATCGCTTTTGTCGACGCCGAGCAAAGCCGGACTCACCGTTTGCGTGAACGCAATCAGTACTGGCGCTTTCACCACTACTTCGAGCGTGCATACCGGCTATTGAGTCGCACGCAGTCAATCCGGCTGGTTGTCGTGCCCTATGCCGATTACTTCTTCAATGGGTTGCCCTTTCTCGGCTCTCCATTCGGCAAGACACCGTGGATCGGCATTACGATGCGCTCCACGTTTCATCACCACCAGGTCGGCATCAAGGCGCCCGATCGGCCAGTCGTTAACGCGATCAAGGCCGGGCTCTTCAGGCGTGCCATTCGCACGCCGGGTCTGCGCACGTTATTGAGCATCGATCCGACCTTGCCAGAATGGGCAACGCTCAATGCATCGAAAGGCAGTGCAAAGGTCGCTTATGTGGCGGACCCTTTTCCCGATGAGCGCGCCGAAGACCCCGCACTCGCCCGCGAGCGACTCGGCCTTGATCCCGAGCAGCGGTATCTGCTGGTGTACGGCGCAATCACGGAGCGCAAGGGCATCTACGAGCTGGTTCACGCGATGACTCGCCTCGAGCACGGGCCTACGCTGATAGTCGCGGGCGAACAGGACGCAAGCATCCGGCATTTCATGCGCAATCACGTGCGCAGTCTCACGCCCGCGCCCGTGGTACTCGACTCCTTTATTTCCAACGACATGGAGCGCGACCTGTTTTCGGCGTGCGATGCGGTATGGCTCGGCTATAAAGGTCATTACGGCATGAGCGGCGTGCTGGTGCAGGCTTACCGCTTCGGCAAGCCGGTAATCGCGACGGAAGACGGCTTGATTGGCTGGTTCAGCAGGCGCTGTGAATTGGGACCGATTTTGAGCGACCTGAGCTCCGCGTCGATAGGCAAGGCCATTACAGAGGCAATGACCTCATGGCCTCACGCGCACGCAGCGGCGGCATCACACGACAATCTTCTTTCGCAGAACACGCTCGGTGAATTCAAGCAGACCTTGCTGCAGCAGATGGCGTAAGCAGATGGTGTGAGCAGCTGGCGTAATTCGAAGACCTCCCGCATGAAGCGGACGTGACATGCACCGGCGTCGAGCCGGGCATGTCATACCGTCATGCGTACTTGCTCAGGACAACTGCCCGCCTGCGACCGGCACTTCTTCTCTCACAGAACTGCTGCGCTTCTCAGGGAATAGCGCATTGCGCATTAGCAGGAACGGGTATTCGATCGCCCGCGTGGTCACATAGCCGATCACAATGGCAATGGCGAACTGCGCGGCAAGCGCAAGGACCCAGATAACGGCCGGCGCGAGGCCGAGCGACGTTGCCTTGCGAATCAGCATGTCACCTGGAGCAAGTGCCAACGAGTGCCACAAATAAATGCCGTAAGAATACAGGCCGACCCACGCGGTGCCGCGATACATCCACGTCTTGCGCAGCGATCCGGAGTACTCCAGCACCAGCACGATAAGCGCAGCAAAGCCGAGCGCCTGGATCGTATAGCCGACACTTTCGTCGAGCGCAATGTTCTTCGTCGCGAACGCGAGCCACGCACACAGCAGCACGACGCTGCCGATCAGCAGCCACTTGCGCCGCGCGATCTGATGATAGATACCGGGCTTCATCCAATAGATAGCTGAGAGAATCACGCCGATCAGCAAGCTGTCGATGCGGTACTGTGTGTACGCAAAGGCGCCTTCCAGATTGCCGCCCGCGACCGCAAAACAACGCGCTATGAGCGTTAGCGCACAGATGCTGGACAACACGCCGACAATCGTCCATGCGCCGAGCCGCCAGCGTGCGAAAACCAATAAGAGCGCCGGCAATGCCAGATAGAAATGTTCTTCTACCGCAAGACTCCATGTCTGCGTGATCGACGTGCCCAGATAGTTCTGCAAATGCGTGAGGTTCTGAAATAAAAACGTATTCCACGGATGCCGCCCGGCTAACACGTGAAACAGAATCAGTACGTAATACGCTGGCCAGATACGGAACATGCGCCGCACAATGAAGCGCCGCGCGTCCACGTGACCCGTCTCCGCGTATTGCCGAAGCAGCAGTCCGCCCACCAGAAAGCCGCTCAGAGTAAAGAAGAGATTGACGCCTTCTCGTCCGAAGTTCTTGAGTGGGTACTCGATAATCTGAATGACCACATTACTGGTGTGAACAGCATGAAAGTGAAAGCCCATCACCGCAATGATCGCGATGCCGCGAACGAAATCCAGCTCGATCGCCCGCCCGGCTTGTGCGGGTCCCGTCCCGCCAAATAGCTTCATGTTGTTCTCCCCTGATTTCCGTTTATTCGGACGCCTTAACCTGTTTGCATCTTGGGCGGCAGCAAGCGCATACGAGCGCCAAGATCAAGGCATTCACCGACAACATCGGAGAGCTTGCGTGCGTCTTGCAGGCATAGCCCTTTCCACTGTCGCCAGAATCCAGGCAGGCGGCGACGAACCGCAAATCGTCTTGCGCACAAGCATAAAGTTGCGCGCACAATGACCCGACGCGAGACCGTCCGCTATAGACGACGGCAAATGACGGCGACGGGGAGGAAACAAGAATGCGCCATCAGTATGCAACGCCATGGATATGGATTTTCCTGCTACCACTTGCGCTGGACTATAAGGCCACCAACGCGACCACCGGGCACTTCGCCCAGTTCATCTTTGTCGTTCCCGCAGTAGCGGCTGGACTCGCCCTTCTGCTGATCGCACCACGCTTTCACGAGCGCTCCCGGCTTCGCTCAATCGTAACCGCCAGCATGCTCCTGTGCGTGTTCGGCAGCGTCGTTCCGCAGCTCATTCAGGACAACGACAGCGGCAATTACCTGCGCGTGCTGCTGCCGTTCGTGCTGTTTCTGCTTGGCTATCTGGTCGCGTGCCGTCCATGGAGTGAGCAGCGAATTGCTCAATTCGAAAAGGCGCTATTCGCGGGCAATGTGATTAGCCTCATATTTACTTTCGGGTACGGCATTGCGACGGGCGGCGGTCTCGAAGACGTACGCTTTCGCATCATCTCCGTCACGCTGCTCGGGTTGCAGGGCGTGCTGTTGCATGAGTTCGTCGTCGCAAAGCGCTACACGCCGTACACGGTAGCCGTGTTCGCGGTCACCGTCATTGTGGAATTGCTGAGCGTCACGCGTAGCCTGCTGGTGGGCACGGTGATGCTGTTTCTCATCGCAATGGCGCTCAGCGCGCCGTCGATACGGCAGATCTGGCGCGCGGTCGCTCGCGGCGTCGTAGTAGCCACGGTGCTGGCGGGCGTGGCAGGCATCGCGATACTGGCGGTACCGAATGTCGCGGAGCACTGGTCGCAACGCATCTTCTTCTCGGAAGCAACGGTTTCAGGCAAGGACCCGACCACCATCACGCGTCTTGCAGAAATGCGCGATCAGTATGACCAGGTGACGGCCACGCCGGAAACGCTGCTATTCGGCGCCGGCTATGGACACTACTATCGCTATTCGCCCGACTATTTGCCGGATCTCGCGGGTCAATTCAGCAAGCAGGATTTCTACGCGATCAACGAATGGGCCGCGGGTCACAACTTCTGGGTCTATCAGTTCTTCGCGGGCGGGCTCGTGTTCGGCATTGCCATGCCGCTTGCGACGCTTGGTGCGCTTGCGCTGTGCTTCTTCTGGTATCGCTACTGGCGCAAGGTCGTGCCCAATGCGCCAATGCTGCCGGTGCTCGGCCGCGCGATCATGCTGTTTGCCGCATTGCCGGCCACATCCATTGGCGGCAATCCTCTCGGGCCGCGCTTCTCGGGTCTCGTATTCGGTGTCGGGCTGGGCCTCATGATCGCTACCTTCACGCGTTTGCAGCGTGCGCTGCCGGCACGCGCCCAGAACATGCGCGGGGCCCGCCGTATGCGGCCCGCCACGATGCCTGACTTGCCTGGCCGCATTCAACCCGGTATGGGCCGTCCAGACCTTGCGAGCACACTCGGCACGTCGCACACGGCGCGACTGCCGGGCTCCAACCGGGCGGACATTGCGCAATGAAAATACTTCACGTACTCGCAAGCGTCGACCCGCGCGCGGGCGGCCCCGTCGAAGGTGTTCGCCGCAGCGGCGTAGCCATGCAAAATGCGGGACACGACATCGAAGTTGCGACCTGTGATTCGCCGGACGATGCCTACCTCGCGACCTTCCCGTTTCCGGTTCATGCATTTGGCCCGACCTCGAATCGCTACAGCTATAGCGCGCATCTCGCGCCGTGGCTCGCCCGGCACGGGAAGCGCTTTGACGCAGTCATCGTGCATGGCTTGTGGCAATACCACGGCTTCGCAACGTGGAAAGCGCTGCATGACAGCGAAGTACCGTATTATGTGTACGCACACGGCATGCTCGACCCGTGGTTCAAGCAGGCGTACCCGCTCAAGCATCTAAAGAAGTGGCTTTACTGGCCGTGGGCCGAGTATCGCGTACTTCGCGGGGCGCGCGCTGTGATCTTCACAACCGAAGAAGAGCGCACGCGAGCACGTCAGTCGTTCTGGCTCTATCGGGCACGCGAGCGCATCGTGCCGTTCGGCACCACGGTTCCCGAGGTGGATACCGCATCGGTGCGCGAAGCGTTTCTGCAGGCCGTGCCCGGCGCGCGCGGCAAACGTGTCGTGCTGTTTCTCGGCCGCGTGCATGCGAAAAAAGGCTGCGACCTGCTGATCGACGCATTCGCGCGCGTGGCCCAACGCGACCCCACGCTGCATCTGGTGATTGCCGGTCCCGACGAAACGGGCTGGGTTGCAAGCCTGCGAGCTCAGGCACAAGCGGCTGGAATCTCGCATCGCCTGAGTTTGCCTGGCATGCTGCAAGGCGACCTGAAGTGGGGCGCCTTTCACGCGAGCGATGTTTTCGCGCTGCCCTCGCATCAGGAAAACTTTGGCGTCGCGGTAGCGGAGGCGCTGGGCTGCGGGCTGCCCGCGCTGATCTCCGACAAGGTCAACGTGTGGCGTGAAATCGAAGAGGACGGCGCTGGGCTTGTCGCACCCGATACTGTCGAGGGTACGGAACAGAGCCTTGTACGCTGGCTCGAGCTCGACGACGCCGCGCGTCAAGCCATGCGCGTGCAGGCCGCGCGCACATTCAATGCGCGCTTTCGCGTGGAGACGATGGTGAGCGCATTGACGACCCTGCTTGAAACGAAGGGTGGCCAAGCCGCTGAGCCAAAGAACGACACGCTGCCGGCGTTGCACGAGGCCGCCCAGCCCGGCCGCTGACCCCGCAAAAAATCACGGCGCTCGAACGAGCGCCGTGTCATTTCGCAGCGACGGCGCGTTCGCGCCGTCTCCACTCTTTACTTCACTGCTCTTTCATCAAAGGCGTCAAGGTCGATGCAGCAATAGGCAGTGTCTCGACCGGAGATTGTGCCGCCACGACCGGGCTAAGGGCCGCTTCGACGCGAGTACTGCCGACGATGTGCGGAACGTCCAGTTGCCGTGCGAGATGCCCTGCGAGCCGCAGCGCGAGCGCCGCGATCGTGATAGTCGGGAAATTCGCGCCGACAGTCGGAAACACCGAACTGCCTCCCACGTACAGATTGCTGATGCCGTGCACTTTGCAATTGCGATCGACCACACCTTCGCGCGGCGAATCGTGCATACGTGTCGTGCCCATGTGATGCCAGGTGCCTTCCAGCTTTTCGGGCCAAGCTCTGCCTTCGAGCGGCGCATCCAGCTCCACGTCGGCAACGCGCGCCAGTTGCAGTTCTTTCGCCAGCCCGGCGAAGGTTCTGTCGAACGTACGCTTTACCTGCTCGCCCAGACGCCATTCCACCTTCACGCGCGGCATGCCGAAACAATCGCGTTTGTCGGCACTGAGCGTGACGCGGCTATCCGGGTCAGGCACGGCTTCGACAATCGCCTGCAGGGTTACGTCGGTGATGAGCGCCGGCCATTGCAGCAGTCGGGTCAGGCCGTATCCGACCGTATGCAGCGGATGCGCAGCCATTGTCGCGATGTCGGCTTTCAGGCTGCGCCCCGGCTGGTCCTTGTGCATGAGTGCTTCCTTGCAGCGGATCAGCGCCTCGGACCCCGCGCTGCCCTCGCCGTACCAGCGCGAATACAGCCACACGCGAGAATTGAGCAGTTTTTCGCGCTCCATCATCTCCTGCTTCGGCGCGAATTGCGATGAGATTTTCGTACCATGCGCGGACACCGCCGCGTTCTGGTAGTGATATTTAATGTCGTAGAGCTTGTTGCGCGCCACACCTCGCCGGAAACGGACCTTTCCGCACATCATGCGCGGATGGTCCATGAAGTAGCGCCCCACCAGGTCGTTGGCATTGCCAAGCCCTGCTGCGTGTACGTTATTCGACGCGAGCAGCAGCCGCGCGTTTTCGATTCCGCCTGTAGCGAGTACGAAAATGCGCGCTTTCACCGACATTCTTCGACCGCTCAGCGTACCTACCTGCACGCGGGTAATCGTCGTGCCTTGTGCATCGGCGTCGATATTCAGAACGTTTGCGTGCAGAAAGACCCGCACACGCGTGGAGCGGCCCAGCTCTTCGCGATACACCTTGCCAAAACGCAGAGGCGGACTGAACTGCGCAATCGTATCGCGCATGTCGCCGCTGCCAAGCGGTATGCGCCGCACGTCGGAGCGGCCGATTTCGCGTTCCCAGTACGCGGGGTCGAAGTTCTGCGGGCCGAGCTTCAGCAATTCGTGGGTGCGCGCGTAGTACGGTGCGAGCTCGTCGAGCCCGAATGGCCAGCCGCTGTGTGCAATCCAGTCGCGCTTCTCGAAGTCCCACGGGTCGAGCGGACGACACCAGCCGCCCCAGCAGTTGCTGCTGCCGCCGAAATAGCGGCTGCGCGAGCCATCGGCGAATCGATACGGCAGCCCCGCGTTTTCTCCGCGATACAGGTCACGTGTTTCCTCGTCGGGCGCAAAGCCGCCACTTTCCAGCAAGCACGCATCCACGCCGGCATTCGACATTTCACGCGCGAGCGTGATACCCGCCACACCTCCCCCGATGATGCAAACCGTCGTCTCGATGACCGTATTCTGTTCGACATTGCGAGTATCAATGTACATCCGCAGCTCCCGTTTTCTTCGTCATGATTTTGTGGGGCGTCTTCAGCGTGCCAGCCGATGGCCGGCACAAATTGCGCCCCTATGCCGTGGCCTCGCGCATAACTGCTCCGCGTGCCACGACGTCGGTCTCCTCAGCGTATAAAGGCTGCGGATCTAGTTCTGTGCTTCAGGTCACGGAAGAAAACGCTTCCGTATGAAACGACACGGATTGCCGCCATACACGCCCCCGGCTTCGAGAGAGCGATGCACGACGGACAAAGGAGTGACGACCGCCGAACGGCCTATAGTCACGCCCATTTGCACGACGCATTTGGACGTGATCCACACGCCGTCCTCAATGACGATGGGCGCAACGCGCAGGTCCATCGTCGTGCTCATGTCATGCGATCCGGCCGTGAGGAAAGTGCCCTGAGAGATACATACGTTCGAGCCGATACGAATGGGCGCCTGGTTATAGATCCATACGTCGACGCCGAACCAGCACTTGTCGCCTACTTCGAGGTTCCATGGCGCCTTCACGCGCAACGGATGAACAAAACGGCATCCGCTACCGATGCGCGCACCGAACAGACGCAGCAACGCAACGCGCACAAATGAAAACGGCAGCAGTTTGTTGTTGATCACGCAGGCCTCGATCACAAACCATACAAGCTCGATCAACGCACTGCGCTGCGCGCTGTAATTGCCCTTGCCCGCGAGACTGAGGTCGATTACGCGAGGCTCAGCGCCATCCTCTGCGGTTTGCGGCGCACATGCGAGCCGCGGATCGTCTGCAATGTTGCCCATCGTTTTTATCCCCTTCCTGTGCGCCCTGTGTAATGCACAGGGTTACTAATCAATTTTATTATCTGTCTTGGCCCGCCTCGCCGGTTATCGGAAAGTGGCCGCCCCGGCAAGCGTTTTGGCGGCTGCGTGCATGGATTTTGGCGCACGATCTCTCCAATGAACTGCATCGACCGGGGGACCACAATGACCACTACGCTTCGCCACACCGCCTACTGCGCGCTTTTCGTCACTGCTGCATACGCAGCACCCGCGTTTGCCCAGAACGCCGCGCCCGCCCGCGCGCCGGCCATGACCGCGACCGCTCCGACCGGTTACGGCGCGCCCGTGCCCGCCCCCATCGACCGCCGTGCGACGCAGCGCAAGCGGGAGCAGAAACTGCTTGGCGCACCAGACGCATACGACGCCGGCGTTGCACAGAACGGCAACCTCGACGACGCCCGCCGCGCAGCTTTGCTGGACGAACAACGCATGACCGCGAACGCTGTTGCACAAGGCGGCCCGCAGGGTGCGGCCGTCAAGCGCAAGGCGCCCGACGGTCAGTTGCGCGTCGCCGATGCGGCAGCACGTCCGCGCGCTGCAGAGAAACTGCTGCCGGAAGGCGCCGCCAAAGCGACCTACTCCGATCCCTACGCAACCGGTAAGCGCTCTGTCTACCGGTCGCCGTGGTAAGCACACATTCATGATGGCCGCGGACCGGTTCACTCCGGCGCGGCGTCCTCCGTGGTGGCCGGCTTCGCGTGCGGCACCGCTACCGCGGAAGGCCTTGCGTCGAAATACGTAGCGCTCGGCTTCCAGCGTCTTCTTCCTGCCGCGCGGCACAGCATGCCGACGCGTTCCTCAAAAGCACTGATGGTGGTATCCGGCGAAAGCGCGGTTTCCGCATAGTCGCGCGCTGCGCGGCCAAGTGCCGCGCGCCGCTCGGAATCGTTTGCGAGCGCATTGATCGCGCCGACCAGCGCTTTCACATTGTCCGGAGGCACCACCACACCGCGCGCATGGACCGCCTCGTGCAGTGCGGTTCCGCGCCGCGCCATGGCAATCGTCGCGCGGCCGCTGGCGAACATGCCGGTCAACTTCGACGGCATGACGAGATCCGCGGCATCGCCGCGTTGCGGCAGCACGTGGATGTCTGCGAGATTGAGCAGTTCGTTCAGCCGCTCGGCCGGTTGCAACGGAAGAAAGATGCAGTTGGGCAAGTCCGCGCAGCGCTTCGCGAGGCTGTCTCTAGCCGCCCCATTGCCGCAGAAGACAAACGTCAGATCGGCCCGCGCTGCGAGCGACGCCGCGGCTTCTGCGAGCGTTTCGATACCCTGCTTGGCGCCCATGTTGCCCGAGTACAGAACGACCTTCTGCCCGTCGGCAAGCTTGAGTTCTTCGCGGTACTCGCTCGCGCGCGTCAGTGGGTAAATGGTGGACACATCGACCCAGTTGGGAAGGCACACCACTTTCGAAGGCGCCACGCCTTTCGCCGACGCGCGCGCACTCATTTGCCGCGTAATGGACGAGACAGCATCGAAGCGCCGCAACAACTGGCTTTCCATCCACCGCGCGAAGCGCGCTGCACGCGAGCCCTTGAGCAGGCCGAGTTCGAACGCAGCGTCCACCTCGTAATCCTGAATATGGAGCCACGCACTGGCACGCGTGAGGCGGGCAATTGCGAGCGTCGCCGGGGCGCACATCAGGGTCGGCGCAATGAGCAGGACCGCGTCGGGTCGCCAGAATGTCTGCCACGCCAGCACCGGTAGCGACGTTGCCGCGAAGCTCGCCAGATGGATCATCCGCTTCAGGCCGCCCGGCCGCGACGGCACCCACAGCGGCGCACGCCAGACCGAGACACCGTCGCGTTCCTCGCGCCGATAGCGCCATGCCGCATACCCCGTGGAAACTCGCCACTCCGGGTAATAGGGCGGAGCACATACCACTCGCACCTCGTGCCCGCGGCTCGCCAGCAGTGCAGCCATTTCGGCCGTGTACTTGCCGGTTCCCGTGAGTTCGGGCGCGTAATTAAGGCCGTAGATCAGGATCTTCATTGTGCGTGTCTGAACGTGTTAAGGCTTCCATGCCCGACCTCGCGGCGACGCCGCGAGGCCCGTCAATCGCTCAGCATCAGCGCACAGCCCCGGGCAATGTTGGCGGCTGCAGAAGGCGGATCGAACCGGCGAATAACATCCATGCAACGGCGCGCGGTACCGTTTGCATCGGCAAAGGCTTCCATTGCCTTGAGCAGCGTGCGCTGCAATCCCGGTACGTCGCCGGCGCTGAACGAATAGCCGCTCACGCCGTCTATCACGAGTTCCGGCACGCAGCCGCAGCTTTCGCTCACCACGGCGGGGCAACCGTGCGCGAGTGCCTCGTTCACCACGAGGCCCCACGGTTCGCTTAAGCTCGGCAGCACGAGGCACGTTGCGCGGTAGTATTCGCGCGTGAGCGGCTCGTCCTGCAGGCTGCCGGCGAAAGTCACCGCATCGCCGAGTTGCAGATCGGCAGCTTTCGCGCGCAAGGCGTCGCCCATTGGCCCGGTGCCGACAATGCGCAAGCGCGCCGCGGGAATGCGCTTGTGCAGACCGGCAAACGCGTCGATCAACGTGCCCACCCCTTTCTCTTCCGAAAGACGCCCAACGTACAGAAACACGGGCGGATTGCCGGTACGCGCGGCGACGCGCTCCGTCAAGGCACGCTCCGGCGAAAACGAACCGGGCAACGCAGCGGCCTGACACGGCACGAAAATCTTGTCGCGCTTCGCGCCGAGCGAGAGCAGATATTCGCGGCTGCGCTCGCCAAACCCGAAGTAACCGTCGCACAGCGAGAAAAACACCCGCTTCGGGATTGACGTGATGAGCTTCTTCGGCCGGTCGCGTCCGGTCGAATCGCAGAACACCGCGCGCCGCTTGCCTGTCACGATGCAAGCCGCGAGCATCGCCCAGTATTCCGGACGGTGATAGCCTGGCAACACGATCAGGTCCGATCTGGCGCGCAGCACTTCCCACGTGAGCCGCGCGATCATCTTGATCGTGGGTACGTCTTCGTAGCAGCCGTCGAACAGCTTCTGCATCGGATACCGATGATATGAATAATCGACCTCGGAAAATCCGAGGCGGTCATGCTCGGTATCCGCAATCTGCACCATCGAATAGCGAATTGCTCCGGATGCCGAAATATTATGCAGCGCAGAAAAGACGACACCTTTGTGACGCGACCATACGACGTTATGGAAGATGGTGACTGATGCACTCATTTTTATGCTGCTCCTCGAAAAGACGTCATTGCATGGCAGCGGCAGCCGCAGACCCGGCATACGATTCGACGAATTCCCGATACGTCGACGCGATTCCCTGTTCGAGGCCGATCCTCGCCTGCCAGCCCATCTGCGCGAGGCGTGACACATCCAGAAGTTTGCGCGGCGTGCCGTCGGGCTTCGACGTGTCGAATACAAGCTCGCCGCCGAAGCCCAGCACCTTGCAAATACACTCCGCCAGCTCGCGAATCGACAGATCTTCGCCCACCCCCACGTTGAAGAGCCCTTCCATCACGTTGTTCTCGAGCACGAAAAGCGTGGCCGCCGCGAGGTCGTCGACGTGCAGGAACTCACGGCGCGGCGTGCCCGAGCCCCATACCGTCAACGTGTCGGCGCCGCTCAGCTTCGCTTCATGCGCCTTGCGCAAAAGCGCCGGCAACACGTGGCTGCTGTTCAGATCGTAGTTGTCGTTCGGCCCGTACAGGTTGGTCGGCATCAGCGAGACGTACTGCGTGTTGTACTCGCAGTTGTATGCCTCGCACAGCTTCAGCCCGGCAATCTTCGCGATCGCATAGGCGTCATTGGTGGGCTCGAGCGACGAGGTCAGCAAGTACTCTTCGCGAATCGGTTGCGGACACTGCTTCGGATAAATGCACGACGACCCGAAGAACACCAGCCGCTCCACTTGCGCTCGATACGCGGCGTGGATCACATTGGTTTCTATCACCAGGTTCTGATAGATGAATTCTCCCGGCCGCGACGCATTGGCGAGAATGCCGCCCACGCGCGCCGCGGCGAGCAGCACGACGTCGATCTTCTCCGCCTCGAAGAAGCGGTTCACGGCGGCTTGATCCATGAGATCCAGCTCGAAGCGCGAGCGCGTGACCACGTTCGTATAGCCGGCGGCCACAAGCTGTCTGACGAGAGCAGAGCCGACCATGCCGCGGTGGCCCGCGACGAATATGCGTGATTGTTTGTTCATCGCAATCACTCGTGGTGTTCGAGCGCCGTGAAGCCGGCGAGCGTGACGAGCGCATCACGACGTGCAATCTGGAAGTCCGAGCGCACCATCTCCTTGACGAGCGACGCGAACGGCGTGGTCGGCTGCCAGCCGAGCTTCGCGTGCGCTTTCGACGGATCGCCGAGCAGGGTTTCCACCTCGGCCGGGCGGAAGTAGCGCGGATCGACGCGTACGATCACGTCGCCAGGCGACATCCTCGTCTCGCGCCCTTCCACTTTTTCGACAATGCCGATTTCGTCGACGCCGCTGCCCTCGAAACGCACGGTCACACCCAGTTCAGCCGCAGCGTGCTGTATGAATTGGCGCACGCTGTATTGCACGCCCGTGGCGATCACGAAATCCTCAGGCTGCTCCTGTTGCAGCATGCGCCATTGCATCTCGACGTAATCACGCGCATGGCCCCAGTCACGCAACGCCGAAAGATTGCCGAGGTACAACGTTTTCTGCATACCTACCGCGATACGCGCAATGGCACGGGTAATCTTGCGGGTCACGAAGGTTTCGCCACGCACCGGCGATTCGTGGTTGAACAGAATCCCGTTGCATGCATAAAGGCCATAAGCTTCGCGGTAATTGACCGTAGTCCAGTATGCAAACATCTTGGCGACGGCATAGGGGCTGCGCGGATAGAACGGCGTGGTTTCCGATTGCGGCACCTGCTGCACGAGTCCGTAAAGTTCAGACGTCGACGCCTGGTAAAAGCGCGTTTTATTCTGCATACCTAAGATTCGGATCGCCTCGAGAATCCGCAGAGCGCCAAGACCGTCGGCGTTGGCCGTGTATTCCGGCTCCTCGAAGGAAACTGCAACATGGCTTTGTGCCGCCAGGTTGTAGATCTCGTCCGGCTCCACGCGCTGAATCACACGCAGAATACTGGTCGAGTCGGTCAGATCCGCGTGATGCAGAAAGAGATGCTGCTCCGGATCGTGTGGATCGCGATACAGATGATCGATCCGGTCTGTGTTGAAGAGCGACGACCTGCGTTTGATGCCGTGCACGTCGTAGTTTTTGGCGAGCAGAAGCTCGGCGAGGTACGACCCGTCCTGCCCCGTGATCCCCGTGATCAGCGCGACCTTGCGTTTCATGAAGGCTTCTCCAGTTAACTTTTTAAAACTTGTAGCGAGAAACTTCGTCGCGATTTCAGCCCGCGATGCTGTCGTACCCGTAATAGCCACCCTGGTACCCCGAACCGAGGAATGCCCCTTCTTGTGGTACGTCGGTGAGCAGTACGCCTCTGAGTCCGACGCCGCCATTACGAAGACGTTTGGCGGTTTCGGCAATTTCATTCAACGGATGACGGCCGTGGCGAACCACCAGCAGTGTCGTGCCCGCATGCTTGCCGATCAGCGTCGAATCCGTCACGGCGAGTACCGGCGGCGTATCGATGATGACCAGGTCATAACGGGTCTTCAGTTCTTCCAGCATCGACTCGAACCGCGAGCTCATCAGCAATTCGGAGGGATGCGAAGGCAGCGTGCCTTTGGCGAGCACGTCGAGGCCGGGCAGCACGTCGCGCTGGATCATCGCGGTCAGATCGCCGCCGCTCAGCACATCCGAGAGGCCGGGCTGATGCGCAATGCCGAAATGCGAGTGCACGTCGCCGCGCCGCATGTCGCCGTCGATAATCAGCACACGCTTATTGGCCGATGCGACGAGCGCCGCCAGGTTCACCGAGAGGAACGACTTGCCTGCATCGGGCCGCGAGCCGGTGATCATCACCACGTTATTCGCGGCGTGGTCGAGCGACAGCTGCAAGGAGGTGCGCAGGTTACGCACGCCTTCGACAGCAATGTCCTCAGGCGCCTGCTGTGCGAGAACATGCAGACCGCGACGGCGCAGCATGACATTTTCCTGCAAGCGCAACTGCGTCTGGCTGCGCGGCACCACCGCAAATACCGGGACGCCGAGCACCGCTTCAAGTTCGTCCGGACGCTCCACGCCGCCGTACATTGCGCGCTTGAAGAAGGTCAGCAGAATGCCGAGCACCAGACCGCCGCCGAGTGCGATGAGGATGGCAATCACGCGCTTCGGACGCACCGGCTCGTCGGGGGCCTCGGCGAAGTCCACCACGCGCACGTTGCCGACCTGGCCCGCCTTGGCAACCCGCAACTGTTGTGCGCTGTTGAGCAGGTTCGTATACAGCTCGGTGTTGACGTGCACGTCGCGCAACAGACGCAGCGCGGTCTGCTCGGTGTCGGGCATCACGGAAACGCTGCGGTTCATGTTGGTCTGCGCGCCTTGCAATGCTGCGATTTGCGCATCCAGCGAGGCTACGGCCGGGTGATTCGCGGTGAAACGCTGGGACATCTCTGCGCGCTGGGTCTGCAGATCGAGCAGCTTTGTCTTGTTGTCGACGATCTGCTGGAGCAGCAGGCGACTTTCTTCGCCGAGATCCACCGTTCCGTGCGTGTTGCGGAACTTGTTATAGCGTTGCTCCGCACCGTCGAGCTCCTTGCGCAAACCAGGCAATTGCTGGTCGAGGAATGCGAGCATGTGCTCGGCTTCTGTCGAGCGATTGGCAACGTCCTGGCGGACGAACTCGCGCGCCATGCTGTTGACGATCGCGGCGGTCAGTGCGCTATCGCTGCCTTCGAGACTTGCGCGGATCACGCCGGACTGAAGCGTGGTCTCCTGCACGACCAGCGCCTTTTGCAAGCGGTCCACGGTGCTTAACGTCGACGCACGCTGCAACTCGAACTGCGCGCCCGGCGCACCGGTCAAGGCGTCGACCCGCAAGGCGATAGGACCGTCGGCTGTGTCCGTTTCCACCGTTTCGCCGACATGTCCCGACAGGATCGCAACGCCGTTCCTGTCGCGCAACACGTACGAACGGTCATTGCCTGCGATCAGCGTGAACGTCGTGTCGTACATGTCCTTCGACGTGTCGAAGCGCGATACCGAAATGCTCTCGTTGCCCCACGCATAACCCGACAGGTTGATGAACTGAGGCAATTTGAAGCCCCACTGCCCGTTCACCAGCCCCGCGATCAGCCCGCCGACCAACGGCATATAGCGCGGCGTCGCGGTGATGTCGAGGTGCAGCTTCTTGACGGTTTCCTCCGTCACGAGACGCGACTTGAGCAGTTCGATCTCCGCTGCTGTCGACGGTTTGGTGTCGAACATGCCGGTGAGCGGCGGCAAGGAATCCTTACCGTTCGCGTTGGCATTGGCCGTCTTGTCCTCGACGTGGAACAGCACGTCCGCCCGGTACGTCGGCGGCGCGAGGAAAGCGTACGCGCACCCCAGCGCGAGCGCGATCAACGTCACTGTTGCGATGGTGCGCCAGCCCCGTACGATAGTCCGGAGATAGTCCGACAGATGCAGCTCGTCCGGTCCGGACACGTCGGTATAACGGTTCTCGAAGTTGATTGCCATTTTTGGTCACCCAGCATAACCCGCGGTTTTTCTGATTTGCTTTATACGGTTCTTACTTCGCTACCACGACACCTGTGACAGCCGCGTTGATGGCGGGCAGCAGCAGGTTCAGGATGCGGTTGAAACGAACCAGCCCACCCTGGCCCACGTACACGACGTCCTTGGGTTGCAGTTCGAACTGATTGGCGAGGATCATCGACACCGGCGACGTTGCGTCGAGGTGATAGATCTGCGGCGATTCGCTCGTCGAATTGCGGATCACGAACAGTTGCCGCGTAGAGGCCGTGGCCTGATCGAAGCTGCCGCTGTCCGAAATGGCCTGCGAGAGCGTCAGCGAACCGTTGCGCATCGGCGTGACGGTTGCCGGCTTGTTCACTTCGCCCATCACGTACACGCCGCTGTCTTCTCGCGAGGCCACGCGTATGGCGTCGCCAGCTTGCAGATAGATGTTCGACGGGTTGTGTCCGCGCTTGAGCAGATCGTCCATGTTCAGCTGATACGTGACGCCATTGCGGATCAGCTCGACGCGGCTGCGATCTGCGTTCGGGCTGAAGCCGCCGCTCTGGCTGATCGCACTGGTGAGCGTCATCGTGATGTCGTTGATCGACTGAGCGCCCGGCGTGCGCACTTCACCGTCCACGAACACCTGCGCGTTGCGGAAAGACGCCACTCGCACGGTCACTTCCGGCTTCTGGTACACCTTGCTCAAGCGGTTATACAGTTCCTTCTGGATCGTGCCGACGTCTTTGCCGGCCACGTGCACCGTGCCCGCATACGGAAACTGCACGTCGCCCTTCTCGTCGATGAGAAAGCCCGAGGCCGCATCCGAAGACTTGGCGTTCTGCGCGGGCTGGCCGAGGGCCGCCGCGAGTTCCGGGTGGTCCCACACGACGATCTGCAACACGTCACCGGGGCCGACCCTGTAGGGCCCCGGCTTGCCGAACAGCGCGAGCGTGGCCGGCGGCAACGGTGCAGAAGCCTGCGCCGTCTGCATCTTGCGCAGCAGCGACAGGTTGATATCGGTAATCGGTATCGTCTGCTGCTGTGCCGGTTCAGTGCTGAAATCGCCGCCCGTTTCCTGTAATGTGGCCGGCGTTTCCATCCGCTGACCGGGAGCGGCAGCACAGCCCGCAAGCAATGCTGCGATGGCGAAAACCGTGAGACTTCCCGTGCGTGTACCAAGCGAGCTCATAACTTTTCCTCCTTGCGCAAGAGCGAATGTCCCCGGAAAGAGGCACCGCCTTGCGTGCTTTGTTAACAACTAGTAAGCGTTTCGATGCACCAGTCCGGCGACAATCGTCGCGCCGATAATCCGCATGTCGAGTGCAAACGACCAATGGCCCAGGTAATACAGGTCATGTTCGACCCGACGTTCCATCTTTTCGATGCGGTCGGTCTCGCCACGAAAGCCGTTGATCTGCGCCCAACCTGTAATGCCCGGCTTGATCCGATAGCGATTGATATAGCCCGCGACCACTTTCTGATAGAGGTCGTCGTGCTCGAGCGCATGAGGACGCGGTCCCACGACCGACATGTCGCCACGCAAAACGTTAAAAAACTGCGGCAGTTCGTCGAGGCTGGTGCGGCGCAGGAACGCACCGACTCTCGTCACGCGCGGGTCGTTACGCGTCGCCTGCTTGAGCGAGCCTTTTTCCTCGGCATGCAGACGCATGGAACGGAACTTGTAAATCGTGAAGACGCGTCCATCGGCGCCCTTGCGCTTCTGCCTGAATAACACCGGTCCACGCGACGAAACCTTCACTGCAATCGCGATAGCCAGCAGCAGCGGCGCAAGGCAGATGAGCGCGGCCGCTGCAAAGAGGCGATCGAAGATCTCTTTCTTCAGCATGGAACTCGCCGACAGCGGCGATGCAACCAGGTTGATCGCCGGCACACCGAGAAGCTCTATGACGCCGCTGCCTTCGAACAGTGCGAGACTGCGCACGTCCGGCATGAAGCGGATATTCACCAGGTCGTCGCGGAACTCGCCGACGAGCGAACAGATGAGCGGCTCCTCCGCGAGCGACAACATCAGCCACAGCTCGTGAACATCGTTTGTGCGAATGTAGTCGGCAAGCGCATCTACGCTGTCGAAAACCGGCACCCCGACACTTGTCACCGGCGATTGTTGCGGGCTCGTGTTGTAGACGGCCGCCGCGCGAAAACCGGTGGTGGGCGCCGATTCGATCCGGCGAATCAGCGCGTCGCATTGCGAGCCGCTGCCCACTATCGCGACCTGATGCAGATTCATGCCCGCGCCGCGTGCCCGCGCCAGCACCGCGTGCGTGATGAGCCGGTACGAGATGAGCAGTCCGCCCGTCACTGCGGTCCAGTACGAAAACCACAAGCGCGAGACGACGCCGCTGCGATGCAGTGAATACATGAGCACGAGCGCACTGCCCTGCACGATCAGCCACGCGAGCGACACCTGGCCCGCGAGCGCGAGCTTCGAGCGGCCGCGCCACGATTCATACACGCCGAACGCCGGAAAGATCGCGAGCGCAAACGCGGCCGCAAACATCACCAGCGCCCAGTAGAATCCCGCTTGAGCCAGGTCGTCAAAACGGATTTGCGACGCCACCGCCGCACCCGCGAGCACCAGCGCGACATCGAACATTCGCGCGAGCAAATCCTGAAACCTGCGCATTTTGCTTACCTCGTACTGGCTGTTGCCGTCCGACACCTGCGGGCACCGCTGTCTATGAACAGCGGCCGTAGTTGTCGTTGAATCGCACGATGTCGTCTTCGCCGAGATAGGTGCCCGACTGGATCTCAATGATCTCGAGCGGCACTTTTCCCGGGTTTTCCAGCCTATGGCGCGTGCCGAGCGGTATGTACGTCGATTCGTTTTCGCTCAGCAAGAATTGCTCGTCGCCTCGGGTGACGAGCGCCGTGCCGCGCACCACCACCCAATGCTCGGCGCGATGGTGATGCAGCTGCAGCGAAAGCTGCGCGCCCGGCGTAACGACAATGCGCTTGACCTGAAAACGCTCGCCGTGGTCGATCGAATCGTAAAAGCCCCACGGACGGTGTACCTTGCGATGCGCATCGGCTTCCGGCGCGTGTTGCGCCTTGATGCGCGACACGAGTCCCTTGACGTCCTGCACATGCGAACGGTCCACTACGAGCACAGCGTCGGCGGTTTCAACCACGACGACATTGGTCGTGCCGACGCACGCCACGAGGCGCCCTTCCGAATGCGCATAGCTCGACACCGCCCCCTCGAACGTCACGCGGCCGCGCCCCGCATTGCCGTTGGCGTCCTTTTCCATCGCAGCCCAGACGGCGTCCCACGAACCAAGGTCGGACCATCCGGCTTCGAGCCTGACAACCACGCCCGCAGGCGCTGCACCGTCGGCCTCGCGTGACTCGTCCGCTGCTTCGGTGAGGCGCTCCATCACGGCATAGTCGATCGAATCGGCCGGAGAATTGAGAAATGCATCGACGAGCGGGCGGAAATAGCCGCCTTCGCTGCGGCCGTCACGGAATGCGCGCTCGCAGGCCGAGTGCATCTCCGGCTGCAGACGCTTGAGCGTGTCGAGCCACACGCTCGCGCGCAAAATGAAGATCCCGCTGTTCCACCAGTACGTGCCCGCCGCAACGTATTGCGCCGCAATTTCTTCCGCGGGCTTTTCCACAAAACCGTCGATCGCATGAGCGCCATCGGCGAGCGCCGCGCCGATGCGGATATAGCCAAAGCCCGTGTCCGGCCGCGTCGGCGGCACACCGAGCGTCGCAATCGAGCCTCGTTGCGCGTAACGTGCCGCGTTTTGCAGCGCGGCCTGCAAAGCGTCGAGGTCGGCAATCGAATGATCCGCCGGCATCACGACAAGAATTCCGTCCTCGCCTTGCGCACACGCATGCAATGCAGCGAGCGTCAGCGCGGGCGCCGTATCGCGGCGAGCAGGCTCGACGATCAGGCGCGCTTCTACACCGTTCTCGTGAAGCTGCTCCGCAATCACGAAGCGATGCTCTTCACCACATACGATGATCGGCGAAGCATCGACCTGCCAGCCCGCCGGAAAACCGTTCATGCGTCGCGCCGTGGCTTGCAGCAGCGAATCCGAACCGACCACGTCGATCAACTGCTTCGGATAGTTCTCGCGCGACACCGGCCACAGCCGCGTACCCGAGCCGCCCGCGAGAATGACCGGGACAATGCGCGTGCAACGCGCGCCGAGTGCGTCGTCGCCGGCATGGGGCGATGTGTTTTTTCCAGCTCCCTGATTCAACATATTTGCAATCCTTATGATTCTTTCAATCCATCCGGACAGATACCGGAGACCGCCTTCAGACAATGCAAGGCGGCCTCCGGCTGGCCCCGTCGACGCTATTGGCCCACCATGCGGCGGCTTTGTATTCTGAATTCGGTAGGCGAGATCCTCATTCGCTTGCGGAACACCTTGGCGAGCCGGTCGCCATTGCCCATGCCCGTGCGGCGCGCAATTTTGTCGACCGGCAATTCGGACTCGGTAAGCAGACTGCACGTCACCGCAAGACGCTCGTGCAGCAGAAAACTCGAGGGCGTAATGCCCATTTCCATCTTGAAGCGGCGCAGGAAGTTGCGCTCGCTCATCGCGGCAAACTGCGCGGCGTCCGCAATTGAAATGGACTGCTGGCAGTTTTCCTGCAGCCAGCGCGCTGCTGCGCGGACCTTGTCGCCCGGCGTGAGCGCACCGTCATCGCTCAGAAGCGGTGCGAGGTTCGAGCACGAATCGGCAAGCAGACGTTCGGCAACGGTGCGCGCGGTGGTGGCGCCCAGGTCGCGCTTGATCATGGCGAGCGCGCTGCGCATCGACTCGAGGCGGTCGCCCGCGTCGGCAGTCTGCTCCGCCTGGCGCGGCGCTTTCGACGCCTCGCGCAATTCGTGCCTCTCCATTGCCTCCGGCGGATAGGCCGCGTCGAGCAGCGCGCGCCCTTCCGCAATCGGGCGAATCATGCCGGTGTTGTGACGCACGCGGCGCAGCCATGCAATCAGGCGCTCGTCCCTCGCGGCGGCAATCGCGCCTTTTCCTCCGGCCACATACAACGCGTCGAAACCGTTGTAATGTCTTGCGTCGAGTCCATCGGTCCATACTCGCAGAGCCGACGACGACGTCACCATGCCGCCGTCCGCGGACAGAAAGCACACCTCGTAGGAGCAGCCGCTCGCGGCCGAAGAAGCGAGTTCATTTGCCGCCTGGAATACCTCGGCTACCACCCCGGCGCCTTGCAGCGAGCAGTCGTTGAACATCAGTATCGCGATGCGACGCATGCCTTTGTTCGGTGCGTGCCCCCAACGCAGCATGGCAGACTCGAGACTCGCGCAGGTCATAGCTATCCTCACCAGAAAACGGTTTACTTTCACCATCAACGGCCACGCCGGGGCCGACTCTGAGCAGTGCATCATAGCCACCAGCCGTCAAGTATTTAGCCGCCATGACCGATAGTGCTGACATGTTGGCGCATTCACGGGAGTGGCCTCTCAGTGATTTCGGAATATTCCGCCTTCACTGTATTGCACCGAATTAATTGCCGATTCCACATATCATTGAATTGGCGTTGTGCGAATGTTAGTGCAAACCCAAAGCTGATTTCGTTCGGCACCGCACACTGCATCGCTACTCAAAAAAGGGCGGTTACAATCTGATCGCAGGGCGAATCCGCTGTAAAAAAGCAGATTTCTCCGGCAAAGCGCGGCCACGGCGAAGCTTTTTACCAGCCCCTCTATTTCCCGCAGAACTTGTCGCGTCTATTCCGGCTGGCGATAGGCACCGCGCACTTCAATAACGCGAAGCAGTGTCTAATATAAGCACTTCAGAGGGTGTTTCGGTTATTTAATTTGCTCTAATTGCCCGCATTCAATATAAATACGGCGATTAATGTTTCAGTCCTGAAACATCGAAATAACGGCGGTTAAGGCAGCAGTGCAATTGACGGTCCCAGGGCGCCGGACGGAACGGGAGAGACGGGCCAAAACCGCCAGCGGATTGCCGAAATGCACTATGTGCCTGGCGCGACAGGTGGCAACGGACGCTATCGCAAGGCGGCTGTGGCCTGGCGAACTAGCAGTTTGACGACGATCGCGCGGGCGACGCGAGGCTAACAGTACGGGGAAAAGATATGCCGATTTCGAGCGGAGACCGGGGAGTGCGAAACGTGATGACCCACTGGGCGAGGCGCGCACCGATACCTCGCGCCGCCATGATGGCCGCCGCGCTCGCTTTTTCAGCGACTCAGGGCGAAGCCACACCCGCGGCTTCGGGCGCATCGGCAGTGCACGTCGATATGAAGGCGTTGCAGCCGCAGGGTCAGCGTCCAAGCCTGCGCTGCTCAACGCCCGCGTCGCAAACACGCGCGGCCTCCAATGGCGACCCGGTCGAGGCCGATACACCGGGGGACGGCACGCGCCTATTCTCCGCAATGAAGCCGTTCGCGCTTGTCTTCACGACGCGTGCGCCGCAACAGGACACGCTCAACTGGCAGATACGCGACACATGGAATGTCGTGCGCGCAAGCGGCAGCTTCAACGTTGCAGCCGGGACGATCGCGTCGACGCTCAGCTGCACGTCTACAGTGGCAGGCTACTTTGCGGTGTCGGCATCACTCGAACGCGCACATGCTCAGTTGGAGTCGCGCGGCACACGCCCCGCGGGCATTGCTACCTTCGGCGTGCTGCCCGACACCGCAGCCGCATTGCCGGCCGTGCGCTTCGCGTATGAGGACCTGCATCGCTTCGGCGGCCAGGGCACCGCCTATCTCGCGCCCGGCCAGCATTGCTGCGACGGCGACGGCTACCGCCCGGTCTATACAGCGCTCGGCCTCACGTGGGCGAACGACAACCGCAACTGGTACATGGAAGAGCCCGACAAGTCGGGTACCTTCGATCCCGCTACGAAAGAGCTCACGCGCTACTTTCAGCGCGGCGACATCATGCGTCTGATCCAGCTCGACGGCATTCCGAAATGGGCGAGTCCGACGGCTGCACAAACCCACAGCTATGCACCCACTTCGCTCGCGCAGATGAAGGAGTACATGGCAAAGGTCGGTACGGAGTCAAATCGGGTTCGCAGCACCTACTTTCCGACGCAGCGCGACAACTATTATCAGGTCACATGGGAGCCCGACGCGGACGGCGGATTGCCGTGGCGCGATACCGACGCCAATTTTGTCGCGATGTACAAGGCGGTCTGGGAAGGCATCCATCAGACAGATCCGCACGCCGTTGTGATGGGCCTCACGTATTCGTCGGTACAGGGTAACGTGAAGTGGATGCGCCGCCTGGGTCCGCTCGGCATTGGCCGCTATATGGACGGCATGAGCGTGCACGGCTACTACGACATCGGCACGACGCCCTCACATCCGCCGGAGCGCGTGGCGGACACGCTTAACGAAGGCACGGTGCCTGGCGCACTCGCTGCTTCGATGCGCGCTTTGCGCCATGAAATGCGTCAATACCTGAAGCCCGGCGCGCCGCTGTTCGTCACCGAAACGGGCATCAGTTACGACATTGGCGAATCGTACGGCAAGAACTATCCGAACGCCGACGTGCTGTATGCGCAAGCCGCCGTGGTCGCGCGCACGCATCTCATTGTGCTCGGCGAAGGCGCCGACATGACTTACGTGTTCTATCTCGCGGACATGCCGGACGCCGCGCCCGGATATGGCCTCTTTTTCGAGCTCGAACACCCGAAGGGCGCCTATGGTCCCACGCGCATCAGCCCAAAGCCGGCGGCGCTCGCGGTGGCGGCAATGACACGCATTGTCGACGGAACGAACACGCTTGGACCGCTTAAGGGCTTACCCAAGGGCATCTATGCTTACGCGTTTCGCCGGCTTGGCGGCGGCAAGGTTGTCACCGCACTATGGACTCACGACAACGACAAATGGAGTTCGAGAACCGGATTCAACGCGGGGCAGCGCGCCGAATACCGCTTGCGTGTCGACGCTGCAGGTACAAGCGGCGAAGTGACGGTACTGGACATGATGGGCAACGCGTCCGTCATTGCGTATCGCGACGGCGTCGCGAACCTGACGCTCTCCCCTGCACCTGTATACGTGGTGTCGAATAACGCCGACGTATTCAAGGACGCGGTCACCACACCGGAAGGTTACGTCGCACGTGAGGGAGCCGAGCCGATGCGACAGGCCGCAAGCGGCCCGGCTGGCCATGCCAGGGCGCGATAGCTAGGTAGCGCACAGAAAAGCCGGCACCGCTGAAGTTAGCATCTGTCTCGACGCGCCCAAGGCGCGCTTTGAACCAGGTTTCATGAATGATGCTCGCGCTGGCCACGATTCTCGGCGCGTGTGCGGTCGCGGCCGCCGGCACGCTCGTGCTTGTGCTGCTAATCGCTTACGTGGCGGAACAACTGATTCGCGACGACGACAACCGCGGCGACGATTAGCCGCTCGCGCCATCAAGATCACTACGGGGCAGCACGCCCTCGCTCAGGACTGAATATGCTAACGGAGCTCGATTTTCTCGATGTTGTTCGTCTGACACCACTCGTCTCGATCGACCTGATAGTTAGCGATGCAGACGGACGCATTCTGATCGGCCACCGCCGCAACCGGCCTGCGCAGGGCACATGGTTTGTTCCGGGCGGGCGGATTCTCAAGAACGAGACACTCGACGCCGCGTTCTCGCGCATTGCCGACGCCGAACTCGGCGTGCCGAGGCTCGTACGCTCGTCCGCGCGGTTCGAGGGCGTTTTCGAGCACCACTACAGCGACAACTTTGCAGGCGAGTCTGGCGTTTCGACGCATTACATCGTGCTTGCTTATGCGTTGTCGCTTGCAGACACGCAGCGACTCGGCCGGCCGGATCAGCACAACGGCTATCTCTGGCTCACGCCCGCCCAACTGCTTGCGCGCGAGGACGTCCACGAAAACACCAAAGCCTATTTCCGTTGAAGCCGCCCCACGCGCTCGCCTGTGCGAGAAACCCACGCTTGTGTAATTAGCCGCAGTGTTAGCCTGGTAACGTCAGAACATGAGATCATTGAAGTATGATCGGGCCAACCCTAACGGCTCGAATCCACATGCGATCATCGGCGACGAGGCCTGCGCGGAGTGCATGCGTTGCGCTCGTCGCGCTGCTTTTCCTGGCTCTGTTTCCGGCGGCGGCGCGCGCGGCGAACTGCAACGCCGGCATGCTCGTCACCGTCGTTGCTCATCTCGACGACGACCTGCTGTTCATCGATCCCGCGATCAACGAGCGCCTCGATGCTGGATGGTGCATCACCACCGTGCACCTGATCGGCGGCGCGAACGGCGCGAACCTCTCCTACGTGCTCACGCGCGAACGCGCCTCGCGGCTTGCCTATGCGCGCATGGCGGGCGTGCCTGACGTGTGGCTCGAGTCCAACGTCGAGGTCGCCGGCAAGCTCGTGCATGAAATGGTATTGAAGGCGAAGCCGCAGGTTCGCCTGCTCGAACTGCGTCTGCCCGGTGGCGGCGTACGCGGCGGCCGCGAGCCGCTCGGTCTGCTATGGGAACAGCGTGCCACGCTCTCCACCTACCCCATGAACACCGACGGTTCCGGGCGCATGAAATACGACAGGGATGCGCTCTTAGCCACCCTGAAGTCCATCCTCTCCCAGGCCTCGCAGATTTACACGCTCAATCCGGACACGGTACCGTTCGTCGAGCATCCCGACCACATCTTTGCGGCGCGCATTACGCGTCATGTCGCGCAGACGCTTGGCAAGAGCGTGCCGATCGTCTACCACGTGACGTATCCGACCGGCGGCTGGCCAGCCAACCTTCCTGCCGCCGAGGTGCAACGCAAGCGCGATATCGTCGCGAGCTACTTTTCCATCGACGGAAGCGAGTCCTCGCATGTATTCGGCGAGTTCCAATGGGACGGCAACTGGATCGCGCGACGCTACGCGTTCGCCGATCGCAGCGATCGCCGCGTGCCGGACTTCCAGGCACGTCCGGTGACGCTGTTCAATGTCGCGACAAACCGCTGTGTGAGTGCGAACGGAATCGGTGAAGCACCTACGCTCGCTGCATGCAACGGATCGCCAGCACAGCAATGGCGATGGGAACCGGTCCCGGTCTATCCCGGCAACGCGCGCAATGCTGCGCTGGTTAGCGTGGCCACGTCGCAATGCATTGCAGAACGCGACGGCTTTCTACGCGCGGAAAGCTGCGATCAGTGGGATCTCGCGCAACGGTGGACGCCGTGGGACTTCGGGCTCGTCTATACGCCAATGCGTCAGTGCCTCGGCGAAAACCGCGGCAAGCTGACAATGCGCGGCTGCACCTCGCTCACCACGCGCTACCGCTGGGCAACGACGCAGCGCATCCAGGCCAACGATTTACGGCTTGCCGCCGCCATGTATGGGGACGTGACAGGTACGGGCACTGCGTCCGCCGTATATGTGCAAAGACAGCACGACGGTCCCGGCTTCGGTGTCTATGCGGCGTCCCTTGAACAGAAGCAAGCGCCTGCGCTCTGGTATTCGGCTTCGGTGCCATTCGATCCGCGCGCCACCACACCGAGTTGTGCCGGCGACACGCTCTGCTTCGACAGCACACGCTTCCTGCTAGGCGACTTCGACGGCGACGGCAAGGCGGATCTGATGGTTGTCACCGCGCGAGAAAACGGCACCGCGTTCTGGCTGCTGCGGAGCATAGGAAACGGTTTCGAGGCGCCGCGCCTGTGGTTGCAAACGAGCCCCGCATTCAAGCCCGAACTGACGCAGCAATACGTGGCCGCCGACTTCACCGGCACCAACAGAGCCAGTGTGCTGATTGCACAGAAGCGCGCCGGCGGCGGACTCGACTTGTGGATCGCATCGTCGAACGGCGCGACAGGCGCCGCCGCGCCCATACGCGCCGCCGAAGCCAGCGGCCTCGCGCAAAACACCATGCTGCTGCCGTTCGGCAAGACAGGTTCGCGCTCGTCGCTCGTCGCCATCGAGGCGACGCAGCAACGCGTATCGCTCACCGTGATTGCGAACGACGCGAAGGGCATGACCATCGGCGAACGCAGGATGTTGCCGGTGGATTTCGCACCCGGCTTCGTCAAAGCAGTCATTGCTCCGTCGCACGGCGAGCGTCTGGACTCGCTCATGTTGCTCACCCCGCGTCTGGAGGGCACGGACGCCGGCGCGTTTATCGACATCGCTTCACTCGACATTGCGGACCCGACGGCCGTGCCCGTCCATGTCGCTTCACTGCAAGGCATGTCATGGTCCGATGTGTTTCCGGCCTATCTGCAGGACAAACATGGCGCGGCGTTGGTGGCTTACCGGAGGGTGGACGCCACGCTCGGCGACTTCTACTTCACGGGAGGTGCTCCGGCGTTGTCGCGCTATCCGCTGACAGGCAATTCAGCGGTAGGCACGCCGCAGGATCTCGGCGAATTGCCGGGGCTATTTTCGGAGACATTGAGGATCGACCGGCTTACGCAATAGAGGCAATAACGCCCGCGCGGCCGGTCGATCGCTCTCAGGCAGATACCCGCAGCGGCTCTGCGAACTTGCGCACGATGGACATATAGCGGTCCGCGGTGTCATGCAGCGTATAACCGGCAAGCTGCCGGTGCGCGCGCGGCGTATTCAGCGCATTGACGAGCGCATGGCCGTACGCTTGCGCGTCGGTCGTGTCGACCAGACTCACGCCGGCAAAGTTGCTCGCGAAACCGAATGAAGGAATACGGTTCGCCACCACCGGAATGCCGGACGCCAGTGCCTCGAGAAAGCCAATGCTCTGCGCTTCGAAGCGCGAGGGCATCGCAAACACGCGCGACGAGCGCAGCACTGCTGCAACGTCCGAGCGCGGCCCGCATACGCTGACCTTGCTTTCCAGCCCAAGCTGCCTGACCAGTTCGACCACTGCGCGATGGTAATCGAGCTCCTCGACCACACCGCACAGCAGCAGACGCGCATCCGGCTCCACCTGCAACACGCGCTGGAACGCGCGAACCGTATCGAGCTGGCTCTTTCCTTCAATGTACCGGCCAAGCTGAACGATCTGCTTCGGCGGCACCGCGCTGTCGCGCGCCGGTGAAGCGTCGTGCGCGGCGAAGAGTGACGCGTCCACACCGTTAGGAATCACAACCATTGACGGATGTTTGCCGATCTCACGCATGTAGTCGTCGATATTCTGCTGCGACACGCCGATCACGGCGCTTGCCCGGCGCGACAGCAGGCGCTCTGCGCGCTTGAGCGCGCCGTTTTCGAAGTCGTTGACGCCCGAATGCATCACCCACGCAATCGGCGTATGCACCGGCAGCAGACGCACATACAGCGCCGCCAGCGTAGCGTGAGCAATGATGAAGTCAGGGCGGAACTCGCGCACCACTCGATACAGGTGCAGCAGTTTGCCGACCCGGCCGTGACGCACGTCGGGAAAGCGGCACATGACGCCAGCCGCATTGAGCTCCGCACGAATATCGGCAAAATCGTCCTGCTGCGGCAGCAGCGAAGTCATGCAGACATCATGCCCGGCCCGCTGATGGTGAATTGCGAGACCTTTTACGAGTACTTCTGCCCCGGACAATCGTGGTGCGTGAACCAGTTGAAGAATCCTCACGATTTATCTCTCTAGTGACCGCCCGCTTCGCAGCGGCCAGATGAGCCCGCCTCGTGAACTGCGGCCCACGCGGCGCCCTCATCCGATAGTTGGTATATGGCGCGTGCCTGTCGCGGCGCGCGTCGTTTCCGAAACCCGCGACGCGCCGGTGCACTGGTGCAGCGGCAGTTTGTCGCCAGAAAACGTTACACCGAACATCCTGCAAATTTGCGCCAACGCCAAGACTTCTTCGGCTGTGTAGTGAGCGGTATCGCCCACTCGTCATGCGAATCTGCGCCGGTTACCCGTTACCGCTCCAATTAGCCTCACGAGCCTACAGCAGCAGTGCCGCAGATAAATGAGCGTTAGCGCACATTCGCTGTAAGGGTGAAGCTCGCAATGTAAAGCGACAGGACACAAAAACGTCAGCCGGCCCATGCGCTTTCCTTTACAGGCATGGGCCGGCTGACGCCATCTGCTGGTGCGGGCATGGTTCGCGCGCGCCGCGCGCTACTTCGAAATGTCCTCCAATGCGACGTCGCGCGTCTTCGGTCCCAATGTGCCGATGGCCAGCATCACGATCACCATTGCACTGCAGATAAACGCGAACACGCCGTTCACGCCGAACTCCCGCAAACATGCTGCGATCACGAACGCGGAGAAAATTGCGGAGAGGCGGCTCCACGAATAGACGAAGCCGACCGCGCGCGCACGAATGCTGGTTGGAAAAAGCTCGGCCTGATACGCGTGGTAGCTATACGAAATGATATTGCCGGCCAGCACGAGGCATACGCCGAGACTGACGAGCAGCACCGTCTCGCGTGCCTGGCTAAAGAGCAGCCCGCACACCACGTTCACCGCCGCCATACAGATGATCACCGTCTTGCGCTCGAAGCGGTCGGCAATCAGCAGACCGAGCAGCGGGCCCAGCGGCGCCGCTATCGCGATGATGCTCGCGTACATCAGGCTCGTGGTCACCGTAATGCCCTGCTTGATCAGCAAGGTCGGAATCCAGTTCGCGAAGCCGTAGTAGCCCATTGTCTGGAACACGTGAAAGATGATCAGCATCAGCGTGCGCTTACGATACGGCGGCGCGAGCAGATCGCGGAACACGGCACGCGCCCGCACCGGCTCGGGCAAGGCCGGCTCCGGCAACGCGCGTCCGTATTCGCGCTCGACTCGCGCTTCGAGCCGCGTCATGATTGCATCCGCTTCGTCGATGCGGCCTTTTTGCGCGAGCCAGCGCGGGCTCTCGGGCAAACCGAGGCGAATCCACCACACGAATACCGCGCCGACCACGCCGGTCAGCACTACCAGACGCCAGCCGTCGAGGCCGAAGTACTGATGCGGCACCAGCAGATACGAGAGAAACGCGACGATCGGCACCGCGCAGAAACCCACCGCCTGCGAGCATGCAGAGGCACGGCCGCGCACATGCTTCGGCACGAGTTCGGAGATGTACGTGCCGATTGTGACGATCTCCACGCCGAGGCCAATGCCCGCAATGAAGCGCCACACGTTGAGCCCGAGCGCCGTGTCCTGAAACGCCATGACAATGTTCGCCGCCGTGTACCAGAGCAGCGACCACGTGAAGATGGCGCGGCGCCCGAAGCGGTCCGCCAGAAAACCGCACGCCGCCGTGCCGATAAAAAGCCCCGCGAACAGTGCCGCAATGAAGCTTGCTACGCCGCTCGTGCCAAAGAGGCCATGCGTGGTCGCGGTGAGTATGCCGCTCTTCACGAGTCCGGGCGCGATATAGCCGGAGAACATCAGATCGTACAGTTCGAAAAAGAGGCCGAGGCTCAGCAGCATCACCAGCTTCCAGATGGAACGTGTGGCAGGCAGGCGGTCGAGCCGCGCCGAAATGCGCGCGCCGCCCAATGCGACTTCCTCGGCGCGGCTGTCCGCCGACGCGCCGCTGCCCGCAGGCAAGCCGAGCGCGCCGGCATCGCCGAGCGCTGTTGCGTACACCGCCTGATTCGACGACTTCATCGTCTGTCTCCTTGAATGCCGGTCTGTCGCCGGATAAACCTGATTGGTCTGGGGTCTGCGCGAGACCCACTCACGAATTCACTTAAGCCGCGGCGCGCGGTGTCTGCCCCGGACCGTCCGTCGGCGAAGAGCGAGACACGATGGACGCGATCTGCGCATCGTCATAGCCGAGCCCGCGCAGCACTTCTGCAGTGTGCTCGCCGATATTGGCGATCGGCTGACGCGGCTGCAAACGCGCGCCGTCGATTGAAATGGGCAGCAAGGGCATGGCAGTTTCGCTGCCGTCCTCGAGCGTGAGACGCGCAAGGCCGCCGCTTGCATTCAGATGTGGATCGTCGAACAGTTCTTCAGGCTTCACGATAGAGGCGAACGGAATATGGTCCCGCTCGAACTGCGGCGCAAGCGCCGCGCCTTCGAACTGACGCAGCGTTTCGCCAAGCGTCTGCAGCAGCCATGAGCGCGCGAGCACCCGGTCGTTGTTGGTCGCAAGGCGCGGATCGGCGAGCAGATCGGCGCGGCCCAGAATGCCGCACAACGCGCGCCATTGACCGTCGCCGGTCGCGGCAATAAACATCTGCTCCTCGTTGGCGAGCGTGAATACGTCGTACACGGCCCATGCGCTGATGCGCTCCGGCATCGGCGCGGGCGCCACGCCGGTCGCAGCATATTGCTGCATGTGCTGCGCCGAGAGCAGCACGCAGTTTTCAAAAAGCGCGCTCTGCACTTCCTTGCCGCGCCCGCTTGCATGCCGTTCATGCAGCGCGGCGAGCACGCCGATCGCACCGAACATGCCGCCCATGATGTCGTTCACCGAACTGCCGGCGCGCAGCGGACGGCCCACTGGGCCCGTCATGTACGCGAGACCGGCCATCATCTGCACGACTTCGTCGAGTGCAAGGCGATGTTCATACGGACCGTTCAGAAAGCCCTTGTGCGATACGTAGATGAGCTTCGGGTTGCGCTCGCGCAGCGACGCATAGTCGAGACCAAGGCTCGCCATGCGGCCCGGCTTGAAGTTCTCGACGAACACATCGGCGCTGTCGACCAGCGCGTGCAGTGCGGCGAGTCCCGCATCGCTGTCCAGATCGAGCGCAACGCTCTTCTTGTTGCGATTGAAGGTGCGAAAAAACCCCGCGCCCGTACCCAGCAAACGGCGCGTGCCGTCGCCGCGCGGCGGCTCGACCTTGATTACTTCGGCGCCGAGGTCGCCGAGAATCATCCCGCAGGTCGGGCCCATCACCATATGCGAGAGCTCGATCACGCGAATGCCGGCGAGCGGCAACGCGTGCTGCGACGCATCGGCAGCGGAAGCGGAAGCGGAAGTCACAGTGGAGGAAGAGGCGGTCATTGCAACACCTGCGAGCAGGAAGAGATTGAAGAGTCGGCGTGTTGAGCATGCACGAACTGCTTCGGCACACCGGCGCGCGCGAGATAGCCGTAAAGCGGCTCGCCCGGCAATGCCTCGGCGAGCACCTCGCGCGAGGCCAGCAGACGCGTGAGGTCGATGCCCGTGTCGTAACCCATGCTGTCGAGCATGAACACGAGGTCTTCGGTGTTGACATTGCCCGTGGCGCCCGGCGCATGCGGACAGCCGCCAAGACCTGCGAGCGACGCGTCGAATTCGCGAATGCCGTGTTGCAGCGCGATCAGCGCATTCGCGAGGGCGAGTCCGCGCGTGTCATGCAAATGCAACGCGCGCAGCCTGTCGCCCGCCATGTCACGCACGAGTTCGATGATCTCGCCCACCTGGCGCGGCGTCGCTTCGCCGGTCGTGTCCCCGAGCGCGACCGCATCGGCGCCCGCATTCACGGCGGCGCGCGCAACGGCGGCGATGTCGGCATGAGATACCGCGCCTTGCAGCGTGCAGCCGAATACCGTCGACAATCCGGCGATCAGCTCGACATGCCGCGCGCGCGGACCGGACGTATGACGCGACGCACTGTCGATGGCTTCGCGCATGTCCGCGAACGCATCGAGCATTTCAGCCGGGGTTTTGCGCACATTCGCGAGGCTATGCGCGGCGCTCACCGAAATGGGCGCAACGATGCGATGCACGCCCGCTTCGAGCGCACGTTGCGCGCCCTTGAGATTCGGCACGAGCGCAGTCACGATCAGGTCGTCATAAGTGAGCGCGTGAGCGATCACCTCGTCGGCGTCAGCCATTTGCGGCAGCAGCTTGGCCGGCACGAAGGACGCCACTTCCATATGCCGCACGCCGGCTGCATATGCGGCGTCTATCCAGCGGCGCTTGAATTCGGTGGGCATGACTCGCGCGATGCTTTGCAATCCGTCGCGCATGCCGACTTCGGTCACGACAACGCGCTCCCTCGTATCACTCATGGTTTAAGTCCTGCGAAATAGGCGGGAAAATGAAGCACGGAGCACAGCGTGCCTGCGAGCGGTCGCCGCGCAAAGTCTGCGTTGACGAAGCACTCCATCGCCGTTGACGATGGCCCGTGAAGCAAGCACGACGGGCCTGCGAGGACGTAAAGGGGAAACCCTTAAGGGCTTTTCACAAGGAGCGCGACACGGCGCGCGAAGTCTGAGCGGGGCAGCGCCCGCGAGCGCTCAGACAGAGCCGAGCAGATGCTCAAGCAGGTGCGACGCGGCAAGCGTCAGCGCGCCACGGTCGCGCACGCAGATCACGAAGCGCCGCTCGGCCCATGCCTCACGCAACGGCACCGCAACAATGCCGTATTCGTCGGCGGCATGACGGGGCAGCGCCTCGCGCGGCAGGATGGCCACAGCAAGGCCGGCCTGGATGAAGCGATACGCAGCGTCGAATGTCGACACGTAGGTGCGGTAGTTAAGCTCACGCCCTTTCTCGGCGGCGATACGCTGCATCAACGCATTGACCGACGCATTCGAAGAAAGCCCGAGATGATCGTAAGCGAGCGTCTGCTCGAAGCCGACGCTCGTCTCGCCCGCAAGCGGATGACTGCGCGGCACGATCAGCGCCAGATGGTCCGCGCGATACGGCAGCGCGTCGAGACTGCCCATCGGCACGACGTCGCGGCAGATGCCGAGATCCGCAACGCCTTCCTCGAGCCCGCGCACAATCTCCGCGCTCACGCGCTCTTCCACATCCACGCGAATCTGCGGATTGGCCTTCAGGAACTCGGAGAGCGCCTCGGGCAGAAATTCCACCATCGACGACACGTTCGCGAGCACTCGCACATGCCCGCGCGCGCCGGCGGCATACTGGCTCAGCTCCGCCTGCATCCGCTCATGGCCGCGCATGATGAGCCGGGCGTGCCGCAACAGCGCCTCGCCCGCGGCAGTGGCGCGCACGCCGCGCTGACTGCGCGAGAGCAGCGCGACTTCGACGAGCGCTTCCAGATCGGCAAGCCGTTTGCTGACTGCCGAAGGCGCAATGAACTCGCGCTCGGCGGCGCGCGCAATGGTGCCTTCCTCGCACACGGCGATGAACAAGCGCAACGTCACCTGATCGATCTGCCACATGCGGACGGCTCCAGGAGTCGAGTGGGAAAAGGGTGCAGAAAATTATGCCCGATGAAGAGCGGCGGACGCAGCGATCTCAGGGTATCCACGGTTAGTTGGCCGGCGTCGGCTGCGGGCTTGCTCCTGGCAGCCGCTCTGGCTATGCTGGGCGATGCTCGATGCTTGCGACTAGCGGCGCCTTGCCCCGCGCCGCCCGGCGCTGGCGCTGGTGGCGCGCCGGGCGCGTTGCGACGCGCTATCCATCTCTACAGGCCAACGGAACCCGTCATGTCCATGACCAGCCTTTTTTTCACCGCCGCCGGCGTCGGCCTCGCGATTGCCGCGCCGGTCGGGCCCATGGGCATGCTCTGCATCCGCCGCACGTTGACGGGCGGTCCGCGCGCGGGGCTCGCCATCGGCCTCGGCATTGCGAGCGGCGATGCCTTCTACGGGCTGATTGCGGCGCTCGGCCTCGTCAGCATCTCGCAGTTCATGCTCGCTTATGACCGGCCGCTGCATCTGCTCGCCGGCCTGTTCCTGCTCTACCTCGGCGTGCGCACTTTATTGCAGAAGGCACCCGCCGAAACTGCGAACGGCGAACAGAACGGCAACGGCAATGGCGGCACGAACGGCACAAACGGCACGAACGGCACAAACGGCACAAACGGCGAAAGCGGCAACAGCGGCAACAGCGGCAGCAGCGGCAACGGCACTCACGGCAAGCTCGCGCAAGTGGGGCGCGCAGGCGCGCTGCGCGCCTATGCCAGCTCCCTGCTGCTCACGCTGACCAACCCGCAAACGGTGATCATGTTCGCCGCGCTCTTCACCACGCTCGCGCCGCGCGGCGCGTTCTCATCGGCCATTGCGCTGACCACGGTCGGCGGCGTGTTCTGCGGCTCGATTGCATGGTGGTGCTTCCTCGTGACGGTGGTGTCGCTCGCGCGCCATGCTATCGGCAGCAAGCTGCGGCTCGCGATCGACAGGCTCGTCGGCATCATGCTGGCGGCGTTCGGCGTCGTGGAGATTCGCCGCGCGCTGTGAGCCGTGCGCCGCCTGCACCGCGCGGCACTCGCGCTTCCTCGCATTCCGTACGCTTGAGCTTCAGTTTTGCGACAATAGCGCCTTTCGCCGCGCCGGGCGCAGCCTACCTTCCAGTTTGCCGACCCCCGTCGGCGCTTAAGGCACGCGCGCCGCCCGTGCCTTAACCGTCAATCCACCGACCGCCACCGGTCTCTTCAATGGCACTTGCGCATATCGATCTGCTGTATTCCGTCTCCGGCCTCTTTGTCGGCTTTCTGGTCGGACTGACGGGCGTAGGCGGCGGCTCGCTGATGACCCCGATCCTGGTGCTGCTGTTCAACGTGCATCCGGCCACCGCGGTCGGCACCGACCTGCTGTACGCGGCCGCCACCAAGGCGACCGGCACGCTGGTGCATGGCCTGAAAGGCTCCGTCGACTGGCTGGTCACGCTGCGGCTTGCCGCCGGTAGTGTGCCGGCGGCCACGGTCACGCTGCTGCTGTTGCACCGCTACGGCATGGATACGCCGGGCGCGAGCCGGCTGATCCAGCTGGTGCTGGGCGCCGCGTTGCTGGTGACGGCGGTGGCGCTCGTGTTCCGGCCGCAACTCGCGGCGCTCGGTGCGCACCGGCGGGGCGCGCCGAACCAAGGACGCACGCTCCTCCTCACGATGCTGACAGGCGCCGTGCTCGGCGTGCTGGTGTCGCTGACCTCGGTGGGCGCGGGTGCCATCGGCGTGACCGTCTTGCTGCTGCTTTATCCGATGCTGCCGACCACGCGCATCGTCGGCTCGGACATTGCGCATGCGGTGCCGCTCACGCTGCTCGCGGGCGCGGGCCATTGGCTGCTCGGCTCCGTGGACTGGTCGATGCTGCTGTCGCTGCTGCTCGGCTCGCTGCCGGGCATCGCCGTGGGCAGCATGCTGTCCACGCGCGCGCCAGATGCGCTGCTGCGCAACCTGCTTGCCGCCACGCTCACGCTGGTCGGCCTGCGCCTCGTGGTGGCCTGACGGCGCGAGGCGCGCCCCTCGCGGTTACTTGAAAAAGCGGCAGGTGAGATCGGCCTCGAACTGCCGGACCCACTGTCCGTGGCTGTCGTAATAGGACTGCGCCCAGCCGCCGCGCCGCACGGTGACGAGTCGCTCGTGAGCGGCGTCGAGGGGATCGGCATGAATGCTGATGTCGAAATGCGCGGGCGCGAAACCGTGCCGCGCGCAGACCAGTTCGAAGGCGGCGCGGTCGGCGATGGGCAGGTCGGTATAGCGCAGGGCCGTGGTTTGCATGGCGGTGACTCCGTGTCTTCACGCACACAGTACGCCTCGGGTGGCGACGGAAATGTGTCCTCGCGCACAATCGGACAACGGCGTCCGGCGCGCTGCAGCGGCGTGTTCCACCATCTTCGTCGCTTCAAAATTCGGCTGGCGCAAACAGGAACCCCCGCTCGCCGGAACCGTTGCTGCTCTGAAAGCCGACGCGGCCGGTGGGGGCATGATGAGTCGATCAGGTGCCGTTGCGGGCCGCGCACGCACTGATGAACAGTGACGAGCTGGCCTCGCCGACGCTCCCGCCTGCGCGCCGCAACCACGCAATGCAAATCGACTTGCCGGCATCACATGATCGGCGTTCATTTCGATATTTCTTGAATTAACGAAGCCAGCCGTTTTATGATGTGGTCATGGACTCTAACCTCGTAGTACGCGCGCTCGGCGCGCTGGCTCATGAATCCCGGCTCGCAATCTTCCGCGCCCTGGTTGTCGCCGGCCCCGATGGTCTGCCCGCGGGTGAAATTGCGCAGCAACTCGGGCTGTCTCCGTCGAGCCTGTCGTTTCACCTGAAGGACCTTTCCCATGCCGGACTTGTCACGGGGCAGCAGCAAGGGCGCTTTATCTATTACTCGGCCAACTTCGACGCGATGAACGGATTAGTCGGGTTTCTCACAGAAAACTGCTGCGCGGGCGGGGCGTGCGAAGCAGTCGCGGCGCCGAAATGCCGCGGGGCGGCGACATGATGCGCAGCGACGACGCCCGCATTGCGGCACCGCATATGAGCAGCCCGGACCTGACGGCAGGCGGTTCCCGGACGCCCCGTATCGGCTTCTTCGAACGCTATCTGACAGTGTGGGTCGCGCTTTGCATCGTGACAGGCATTGTGCTCGGACTCTGGATGCCCGCGGTGTGCCAGACCATCGGTCGCATCGAACTGGCGCACGTCAACGTTCCAGTCGGCGTGCTGATCTGGGTCATGGTCATACCGATGCTGATCAAGATCGACTTCGGCGCGATGGTCCAGGTCAAGGAGCAGTGGCGCGGCATTGGCGTGACGCTGTTCGTCAACTGGCTGATCAAGCCTTTTTCGATGGCGCTACTGGGCTGGATCTTCGTGCGGCATGTTTTCGCAGCATGGTTGCCGGCAGCGCAACTGGACAGCTACGTCGCAGGGCTGATCCTGCTGGCCGCGGCGCCATGCACCGCGATGGTTTTTGTCTGGTCGCAGCTGTGCAAGGGCGACCCGTACTTCACGCTCTCGCAAGTGGCACTGAACGACGCGATCATGGTTATCGCGTTTGCGCCGATCGTTGCGCTACTGCTTGGCCTGTCCGCGATCACGGTGCCGTGGGACACGCTGCTCACCTCGGTGGGCGTTTATATCGTGATCCCAGTGGTCATCGCGCAGATCATGCGTCGCCGGCTGTTTCGATCCGGCATAGCTCATTTCGAACGCACCGTCGCCCGACTGGCCCCGTATTCGATCGGCGCGCTGCTTGCAACTCTCGTGCTGCTATTCGCATTCCAGGGGCAGGCCATTGTCCGTGAGCCGCTGGTGATCGCAATGCTCGCCGTGCCGATTCTGATCCAGGTATTCCTGAACTCGGGTCTGGCCTATCTGCTGAACCGCAAGCTCGGCGTCGCGCACTGCGTAGCCGGTCCGTCCAGCCTGATCGGCGCCAGCAATTTCTTCGAACTCGCCGTGGCAACCGCCATCAGCCTGTTTGGATTCGAGTCGGGCGCAGCGCTGGCAACGGTTGTCGGCGTACTGATCGAGGTGCCTGTCATGCTGCTGGTGGTCGGCGTCGTGAACCGCTCCCAGCATTGGTATGAAACGTGAGCCCATTGAGCACAAACCATGAGTGTGACGATCTATCACAACCCCGACTGCGGCACGTCGCGCAACGTGCTCGCGCTGCTGCGCGAGGCCGGCGAGAACCCGCAAGTCATCGAATATCTGCGCACACCGCCCGATCGGGCTACGCTCGAGCGCCTGATAGCGGACAGCGGAATGGCCGTACGGGATGTCCTTCGGACAAAAGGAACGCCCTATGAGGAGCTCGGACTCGGCAACTGTGCACTGAGCGACGCTCAACTGATCGATGCAATGCTCGCGCACCCGATTCTGATCAACCGGCCTATCGTCGTCACGCCGCGCGGCACACGCCTGTGCCGCCCTTCAGATGCAGTAGCCGGCCTGCTCGCGAACCGGCCGCAGCGCGAGATACTGAAGGACGAAGGCGTTCCTTTCATCGTTGCTCGTCCCTCTGAAGGCGGCCACGCTGGATTGGCGCAGGCCCTGCGCGATGCCGGGCTTCCCACCGATGACCTGAACGAAGCGGGCCGCCTGTTCTTCACCTTCGCCACACTGGCAGGCTCGCATGTCGGCTATGGTGGTTTCGAGCAATGCGGTCGCGATGCGCTCGTGCGCTCACTCGTCGTCTTAACGGAGCATCGCGGCAAAGGCATCGGACGAAACGTGCTGGCGCTGCTGTTGCGTGAGGCGTTCGACGCGGGCGCACGGACTGCGTGGCTCTTCACACTGAACGAACGCGCGTTTTTTGAAAAGTCCGGCTTCAAGCCTATCCGCCGCGACGCGGCCCCGGCGCCCATACTCGCCACACGCCAGGCAGCCGGTTTGTGCCCGTCGAGCGCTGTCCTGCTGTCGCGCGCGATCACCCTCTAACCGCCATTGCCCATGCAGATGGATCTACCCAATATCAGCGCCGTTCATCTGGACACACCCGACCTCGCGAAGCTCGAGCCACGCGCGCACTCGCAACACCCTCCACGCATTCTTCTTCTGTACGGCTCGCTCAGACCGACGTCGTACAGTCGATTGCTTACCCTTGAAGCCGAACGGATACTGCGGCAGCTCGGTGCCGACACCAGGGTATTCGACCCGCACGGCCTGCCGCTTGCCGACAGCGTTTCGCCGGAGCACCCCAAGGTAGCGGAACTGCGCGCGCTGTCGATATGGTCCGAGGGACAGGTGTGGTGCAGCCCGGAACGTCATGGCGCGCTCACAGGGGTTTTCAAGAACCAGATCGACTGGCTGCCGCTTGATTCTGGCAGCATCCGTCCCACGCAAGGCCGCACGCTTGCGGTCATGCAAGTGTCCGGCGGTTCGCAGTCGTTCAACGCAGTCAACGCGCTGCGCATACTGGGTCGCTGGATGCGCATGGTGACCATCCCCAACCAGAGTTCGGTCGCGAAGGCATTTCAGGAATTCGACGAGAACGGGCGGATGAAGCCGTCGTCGTACTACGATCGGGTCGTCGACGTCATGGAAGAGCTTTACAAGTTCACACTGCTCATCCGCGACCGTTCGGACTACCTGACCGACAGATACAGCGAGCGCAAGCAGCGCATGCCGGCAAATGTGAGATCGCTCGCCGATGCGGCCATGAGCCATGAGCACGGCGCACAGATTGCCGACACGGACGAGAGTGAGGTCGAGTAGCCCTGCGGGGCGATTGGACCGGTGGACCGATTGGGCACCCATTGCGCACCGATTGCTGACCGGTGGCGCACCGGTCGGGGAACGGCGCACCGCGTCGGGAGCCGCCGCAAGCGCCGACATCCACGCCGCTTGCGTGCCCCCATCAATGCGCCGTCGCAGCGGGCCTGCCGAAAGCCCGCTCGCCGTGCTTACTGCTGCATCACCGTCAGCTTGTTGGACACCGAGGTCACGCCCGCGACACCCTTGGCTGCTTCGCCGGCCGCGTCAATCTGGCCCTGGTCGGGCACCGAGCCCGTCAGCGTCACGGCGCCGCCGCGTGCACGCACGGCGATGTTGGACACGTCGAGGCCTTGCACCTTCGAAATGGCGGCGCGCACCTTGCGGCCGAGCTGGCTATTGGCCTTCTTGCTCGCCTTCGCGGTCGCGGCGGGGGCGGCTGTCGTGCCCGTTGCCGTTGCATCGCTTGCCTGGGCGTAGACATTGCATGCCACCACCATTGCCACCACCGAGCCCAGCGTCTTCAGAAAACCGACCGATTTCATATTTCTTCTCTCCTTAGCTTCATATTGGACCGCTTGAATAAGC
>Ga0209796_10000145_pt1 | contig 80821 bp, 73 predicted proteins | sample AgamicOrSfrz_FD_187167 | JGI IMG/M metagenome (GOLD analysis project Ga0209796, IMG submission 187167) | Agave microbial communities from Guanajuato, Mexico - Or.Sf.rz (SPAdes) (version 2) | ecosystem: Host-associated > Plants > Phyllosphere > Phylloplane/Leaf | place: Guanajuato, Mexico...
CCGACGACATCCGCTGCCTGCGCACTGGCCGCATAGCCCGCGAGCACCGACAGCGCTGCGATCACGACGTGTTTGCCGACGAATTTGTTCATAGCATGTAACCTGGCTTGAGGGGAAACGGGCGCCCGAAAAGGCAACGGCCCGCGCCATTTTCTTATAGGGAGCCACGCAGGCCAAAAAAATCGGGCTAATTGTACCGCGTCGCCGCGCCGAACGTCCACCGCGCGGGGCGTCCGCGCCCGTGGGCGGGTGCCGGCACCGCGCCGCGCGACGCGCGCGCCGCCCGTAGACTACGGCGGGCAGCGCGGCTGCAACCTTACGCGAGCCGGCTTCAGGCCAACACGGCTTCTGACTTATACTGGGTTTTTTCCCACGCCAGAGAGCACCTCGCCATGCGATTCGAAGGCTCATCGCAGTACGTCGCCACCGACGACCTCAAGCTCGCGGTCAACGCCGCGATGACGCTCAAGCGCCCGCTTCTGATCAAAGGCGAGCCCGGCACAGGGAAAACCATGCTGGCCGAAGAGGTCGCCGCGGCGCTCGGCATGCCGCTGCTGCAGTGGCATATCAAGTCCACCACCAAGGCCCAGCAAGGTCTCTACGAATACGACGCGGTGTCGCGTCTGCGCGATTCGCAGCTCGGCGACGAACGCGTCAAGGACATTCGCAACTACATCGTGAAGGGCGTGCTGTGGCAGGCGTTCGAGTCCGACCAGCAAACCGTGCTGCTGATCGACGAGATCGACAAGGCCGACATCGAGTTTCCGAACGACCTGCTGCGCGAACTCGACCGCATGGAATTCTATGTGTACGAGACCCACGAGCTGGTGCGCGCAAAGCAGCGGCCGCTCGTCATCATCACGTCCAACAATGAGAAGGAGCTGCCGGACGCCTTCCTGCGCCGCTGCTTTTTCCATTACATCAAGTTTCCCGATCCGGCCACGATGCAGCAGATCGTCGAGGTGCATTACCCCGGCATCAGGAAGGAACTGCTGGCCGCGGCCATGCAGAGCTTCTTCGAGTTGCGCAACGTGGCGGGGCTAAAGAAGAAACCGTCGACGTCGGAACTGCTCGACTGGCTCAAGCTGCTGCTTGCCGAGGACATTCCGCCCGAAGCGCTGCGCTCCGCGGACCAGAAGCAGATTATTCCGCCGCTCGCCGGGGCACTGCTCAAGAACGAGCAGGACGTGAGCCTGTTCGAACGGCTCATCTTCATGAATCGCAACAACCGTTGACCTCGTATCTGGCTCGCGCCGCAGGGGACCCAGCATGCTGATCGACTTCTTCTACTCGCTGCGCGCCGCGAAGCTGCCCGTGTCGGTGAAGGAATACCTGACGCTGCTCGAGGCGCTCAAAGCCAATGTGATCGCGCCGTCGCTCGACGACTTCTATTACCTCGCGCGCATGACGCTCGTGAAGGACGAGCAGTATTTCGACAAGTTCGACCAGGCGTTCGGCGCCTATTTCAACGGCGTGGCGAAGGCGTCGGAACTCGCTTTCGACGTACCGCTCGACTGGCTGAAGAAAAAGCTGCAACGCGACCTGTCGCCGGAAGAAAAAGCGCAGATCGAGGCAATGGGCGGTATCGACAAGCTCATCGAGCGCCTGAAGCAACTGTTCGACGAACAGAAAGAACGGCACGAAGGCGGCAACAAGTGGATCGGCACCGGCGGTACCTCGCCGTTCGGCAATGGCGGCTACAACCCGGAGGGCGTGCGCATCGGCGGCGACTCGGCGGGTAACCGCACGGCCGTCAAGGTATGGGAAGCGCGCGCCTATCGCGATTACGACGACCAGGTGGAAATTGGCACGCGCAACATCAAGGTCGCGCTGCGCCGTTTGCGCCGCTTCGCGCGCGAGGGCGCGGCCGAAGAGCTGGATCTGCCCGACACGATCCGCAGCACCGCCGCGAACGCCGGCTGGCTCGACCTGAAGATGGTGCCCGAGCGCCACAACAAGGTGAAGGTGCTGATGCTGCTCGACGTTGGCGGCTCAATGGACGATCACATCAAGCGCACCGAAGAGCTCTTTTCTGCCGCCAAGGCCGAGTTCAAGCACCTCGAGTTCTACTATTTCCACAACTGCGTGTACGACTTTCTGTGGAAGAACAACCGGCGCCGCCACGCCGAGCGCACGCCGACGTGGGACGTGCTGCACAAGTTCACGTCGGACTACAAACTGATCTTCGTCGGCGACGCGACCATGAGTCCCTATGAAGTGCTGCAGCCAGGCGGCTCCGTGGAATACAACAACGCCGAGGCGGGAGCCGTGTGGCTGCGCCGGCTCGCCGATCACTTTCCGCACCACGCGTGGCTCAACCCCGAACCGGAAGGCTTGTGGCCGTATCGCCAGTCTGTCAGCGCGATTCGTGAGGTGCTCGGCCACCGTATGTACCCGCTCACGCTCGCCGGCCTCGAGGCCGCCATGCGCATTCTGAGCAAATAAGCCCGCCCGGCTCCACCTTCAACGACAAGAAAGTACCCGCATGCGCCGCTCGTCATCGCCTGAACTGGCCACCGCCGGCATTGCGCCCGGCCGCTTCAACCCTATTGCCGACACATCGCTGTCCGCGATCGTCGCAGGTTTCGTCGCGATGATGACCGGCTACACCAGTTCTCTCGTGCTGATGTTTCAGGCCGGCCAGGCCGCGCATCTCAGCAACGCGCAGATTTCGTCGTGGATCTGGGCGCTGTCGATCGGCATGGCAATCTGCACCATCGGTCTGTCACTGCGCTTTCGCGCGCCGATCGTGGTGGCGTGGTCGACGCCGGGTGCCGCGCTGCTGGTTTCTTCGCTGCCGCACGTGCCTTACGCAGAGGCGATCGGCGCGTTTATCGTCTGCGCGCTGCTGCTCACCGTTGTCGGTCTGACAGGCTGGTTCGACACGCTAATGAAGAAAATTCCCGCGGGCATCGCAGCTGCCTTGCTGGCGGGCATTCTGTTCGAGATCGGCATTGAGATCTTTCGCGCTGCGCAGTTCCAGACCGCGCTCGTGCTGACCATGTTTCTAACCTACCTCGTCGTGAAACGCCTTGCGCCGCGGTATGCAATTCCACTGACGCTGATCGCGGGCTCGCTCGCCGCGGGGGCGCTCGGGCTGCTCGATTTCAGCCACTTCAAGGTCACGCTCGCGCAGCCGGTGTTCACCATGCCGTCGTTTTCGCTTGCGGCCAGCATCAGCATCGGTATTCCGCTCTTCGTGGTGGCAATGGCGTCGCAAAACGTGCCTGGCATTGCGGTGCTGCGCGCCGACGGTTACGCCACGCCCTCGGCGCCGTTGATTTCGACAACCGGCATCGTTTCGTTGGCGCTCGCGCCGTTCGGTTCGCACGGCGTCAATCTTGCTGCGATCACGGCGGCCATCTGTACGGGGCCGGAAGCGCACGAAAACCGCGACAAGCGCTACACGGCCGCGGTGTGGTGCGGCATTTTCTATCTGATCGCCGGCGTGTTCGGCGCGACAATTGCTGCGCTGTTTGCAGCGTTTCCGCGTGAACTCGTCGTCTCGGTGGCAGCGCTGGCATTGTTCGGCTCGATCATGAGCGGCCTGACCAACGCGATGCAGGATGCAAGGCAGCGCGAAGCGGCGCTCGTCACCTTCATGGTGACGGCGTCCGGGCTTACGCTGTTGTCCATCGGCTCGGCGTTCTGGGGGCTGGTGGCGGGCGTCGTTACGCAAGTCGTGCTGAATGCGCGGCGTGCGTGAGGCCGAGGCAAGAGTGAACGAACCGGCGGCGCACGGTGTCAATACTGCATCAGGCGATCCGCCATAAAATAGAGGCATCCGGCAGCGTTTCCCGGCAACATGCTTGCAACGTCGCGGCCCCCGTTGCAACCTTGGGTAAGCGCTGCAACGAAACTCGTGGCAGCCGGACCGAAGCGGTCTTTCGATCCGGCGGCAACTCATTCTCCTGAACCGTGGCGCATGCGCCCTAAAGGCACGAATATGACAACCGCACTCGATCAACTCAAGCAGTACACCACCGTCGTGGCCGATACCGGCGACTTCCAGCAACTCGCGCAATACAAGCCGCAGGACGCGACCACCAACCCGTCGCTGATCCTGAAGGCCGTGCAGAAGGACGACTACCGTCCGCTGCTCGAAAAGACGGTGAAAGATCATGCGTCCAAGCCGATGGGCGCGATCATCGATCAGCTGCTGATCGCGTTCGGCACCGAAATCCTGAAGATCATTCCGGGCCGCGTGTCGACGGAAGTGGATGCGCGTCTGTCGTTCGACGTGCAGGGCTCCATCGCCAAGGGCCGCGAACTGATCGCGCTCTACAAGGAGCACGGCATCGACCGCGAACGCGTGCTGATCAAGCTGGCCTCCACGTGGGAAGGCGTGCGCGCGGCCGAAGTGCTGCAAAAGGAAGGCATCAATTGCAACATGACGCTGCTGTTCTCGCTCGCCCAGGCCGCCGCATGCGCGGAGGCGGGCGCCAAGCTGATCTCACCGTTCGTGGGCCGGATTTACGACTGGTATAAGAAAAATGCCGGCAGCGCGTGGGACGAAGCGAAAGACGGCGGTGCGAACGATCCGGGCGTCCAGTCCGTGCGCCGCATCTACGCGTACTACAAGAAGTTCGGTTACAAGACCGAAGTGATGGGCGCGAGCTTCCGCACCACCGGCCAGATTCTGGAACTGGCCGGCTGCGATTTGCTGACCATCAGCCCCGACCTGCTGCAAAAGCTGCACGAAAGCACCGACAAGGTGGAACGCAAACTGTCGCCGGAAAGCTCGCAAGACGCGAAGATGGAGCGCGTGCCGGTCGACGAGCCGTCGTTCCGCTTCCTCGTCAACGACGAGGCGATGGCGACCGAAAAGCTCGCCGAAGGTATTCGCGCGTTTGCGGCGGATGCAGTGAAGCTGGAAAAGCTGATCGAAGCGTTGCGGTAAGGCCTGGCGCTGGTGCGCACTGTGGGCTGGTGCGCACGTTGCGGCGTTGCGGCGTTGCGGCGTTGCGGCGTTGCGTCAGGCGACCACGGTTGCCGATGCGCTCCGCCATCGTCTACCGATTCAGGCGGCTCCGGGAGCTGGCCCCGCTTCCCTCGCCCGCCGCCCTCCACCACCAACGACCAGTTAACAACCACTTCGCCCCCCGTCTGATCTACCGCTGTCTCCCGCCAGCTCGCGCGCCAAGCCGTCTTCTGCTCACGACACAAAGTCACAATCGACCGAACTCCGTTGCCTAAAATGGTCTGCACGCCTGCCGTTCGTTTGACCGTTCGGCGTCTGGCGTTTCATATCTGTATTCCGGGAGACGACGATGGAAGTTCAACCGTATGTGTTTTTTAACGGGCGTTGCGAAGAAGCGCTCGACTATTACCGCCAGCATCTCGGCGCCGAAGTCACATTCATGATGCGTTTCAAGGACGCGCCGCCCGATCCGCAGAACAAGCCGCGCGCCGGCGTCGAAGAGAAAATCATGCATGCGAACGTGCAAATGGGCTCGACACAGTGGATGGCGTCTGACGGCAACTGCGATCAGGACGCGAAACCGATGAGCGGCTTCAGCCTGTCGCTGACCGCGGACGATACGGAGTCGGCGCAGAAGTACTTCAATGCGCTTGCGGACGGCGGCCAGATCGTCATGCCTTGGGGCGAAACCTTCTGGAGCAAGGGATTCGGCATGGCGGTGGACCGCTTCGGTCTGATGTGGATGGTGACTCTGCCTCAAGAGTGAGCAGCGGCAGGCCGCGACAGTTCGCCTAGGTCTTCGGCAGCATCCGCGAATGCCGCTCGATGTTCCAGTGGCGCTCAGTGTCGCAGAGCGCCGTACGTAAGCGCGCCACCTGTTCCGCGAGCCGCTGCCCGAGCCAATACGGTCCTTGCAGATCGGGCGGCAGCGCCGGCGCCGGGTCGCCGGTCGCCGGCGTGAGCGGCGGTGCTGCGTGACTGCCCGCCACGGGAGTAGCAGTTGTGGGGGTGTCGGCTGCGGGCGCGCCGGCTCGCGATGCGCCCGCCGTCGAGGCCCCAGCAGCAAGCGGGCCCGCCCCCGGCACACTTTCCGCCGGAAGGCCAGCAGCGGGAAGGCCGCCCGCCGACACACTGTCCGCCGCCACGCCAGCCGCGGGAAGGCCGCCGCCTGACGTTTTCTGCGTCGGAACAGCAGCCGCGGGTCGACTGCCCCCCGACACACCCTGCGCCGCAACGCCAGTCGCGCGACCGCCGCCTTGCGGCACACTTTCCGCCGCAACGCCAGTCGCGCGACCGCGGCCTTCCGGCACACTCTCCGCCGGACCGCCCGCCGCCGCACCCCCAGCCAAAACTCCGGAACGCTGCGCCCGGCCAAAGCGCAGGCCGCGCGCCGTGGCCAGCAACATCGCGCGCACGGCTTGCACCTCGGTGCCGCATCGGCGCGCATAGGCGGCACGCGCCGCGGCGTCCGCCTGCATCAGCGGACCGGTCGCCAGCAGTTCCAGCGAACTGAGCACCGAACGATGCAAGCGCTGAATCTCCTCGAGCTTCGCCTGCGGCACGTCGATCTCCTTTGCCACCGAAGGCATGAGCGAGCGCAACTGCACGAGCCGCCGGTTAATCTCCAGAAAACGCCTGACCTGCTCTTCCTCGCTGATCGAATCGCCTTCCAGCAAGCGCGTATAGATGCGCGCGCATTCGCGCAGGTTGGCCGCGAGCCCGTAGCGCCACGAATAGGTGGCGTGCAACGGCAGCGCGAATGAAAACGCGAGAGCGATCACAATGCCGATCAGCACATTCAACGTGCGCCACAGGCCGACGTCGATCACGTTGTCGCCATGTCCGGCGACGATGCACATGGTGATCGCCGTGAGCAACCCCACATATCCGGACGAGCCGATTGCAAACCACGCGCAGATGGCCGCGACAATCGCCATCAACACGTAGGTGAGCGGCAGCGAGCCGATCAGATTCTGCTGGACGATCAACAGCAGCCCGATCGACGCGCCCAGCAGCGTGCCTGCGGCCCGTTCCGCCGCTTTTTTGCGGATATTGCCGTGATGCTGCAACCCGCCGATCACCACCAGCAACGTCACCGACGACCAGATGCCGTGCGGAATGTCGATACCGGTCGTCGCGAGAATCGAGAACAGCATCGCGAGCCCGACGCGCAGGCTGTGCAGTACTTTGGCGTGCCGGTAGCGGTAATACGGCGAGGTGATCGCGCGGACCATGCGGCTCACCGCCGGGCGGCGCGGAACGACAGGGCGGGAATCGGCAGGAGCCATGGCGGCGGCAGCGCGCAGCGCTTTCGAAGGAAGTCCTGCTATCGTGCCCTGGAGCGCGGTGGAAGTACAAACACAAACGCCCGCGGATTGTGGTCCGCGGGCGCCTGGTTTGCGAGCGTCGACGCTTAGCTTTCGACCACGTCCAGATAGTCTTCCGGACGCGTACGGTCTTCGGCGCGCTGCATGCCGAACGCGCGCACGAGCAGGCTCACCACGACCGCCACCACCAGATTCACGACCAGCGACCACACCGCCGCGTAACCCGGAATCGCCATGCCGAACAGGTGAACCGTGAAGATCGAGCTGGCGAGCTTCAGCGAAACCGCCATCCACGTGCCCGTTGCGATACCGGCTGCCCAGCCGAGCAGCAGGCCGCGATAGTCGAGCACGCGCGTGTACAGTCCGAGCACGATGGCGGGCAGCGTCTGGATAATCCAGATACCGCCGAGCAACTGCAGCTGGATTGCATACGTGAGCGGCAGGCCGAGAATGAACGCCACCGCGCCGACCTTGACGATCAGCGACACCAGCTTCGCGACGTTGGTCTCCTGGTCGTGCGTCATGTTGCGGTTGACGAACTCCTTGTGGATGTTGCGGGTGTACAGGTTCGCTGCCGCAATCGACATGATTGCCGCCGGCACCAGCGCGCCGATGCCGATGGCCGCGAACGCCACGCCGACGAACCACGACGGGAAGAAGTGCAGGAACAGCGCCGGCACCGCGAAGTTCGGACCGAATGCCTTGAAGTACGGCGCGAATTCCGGCATGTCTTTCACGCCCGCGGCAAGCGCCATGAAGCCGAGCAGCGCGAGCAGGCCGAGCACCAGCGAATACGCCGGCAACATCGCCATATTGCGGCGGATTGTGTTGCCCGATTTCGACGACAGCACCGCGGTGATCGAGTGCGGGTACAAGAACAGCGCCAGCGCGGAACCGACCGCAAGCGTCGCGTACGCGCTATAGCCGTTCAGACTCGACACGTCCGGCGCCTTCAGCAGCAGCTTGGCCGGCGGCACGGCGCTGAAGATGTGGCCGAAGCCGCCCAGTTGCGGCGGAATTACGATGATCGCAGCGAAGATGGTGATGTAGATCAGGATGTCCTTCACCACGGCGATCATGGCCGGCGCACGCAGGCCCGACGTGTAGGTGTACGCGGCGAGAATGGCGAACGCGATGATCAGCGGCAGGTCGCCGACAAAGCCCTTCGTGTCGAAGCCGAGCGCGCCGATCACCACTTCGATGCCGACCAGTTGCAGCGCGATGTACGGCATCGTCGCCACAATGCCGGTCACGGCAATGGCGAGCGCGAGCATGCGGCTGCCGTAGCGGGCCGACACGAAGTCCGCCGACGTCACGTAACCCTGACGTTTCGCGATGCTCCACAACTTGGGGAACACGACAAACGCAAACGGATAGATCAGGATCGTGTACGGCAGCGCGAAGAAACCGGTTGCGCCCGCACCGAACACCAGCGCCGGCACGGCAATGAACGTGTACGCGGTGTACAGGTCGCCGCCCAGCAGGAACCACGTGACGATGGTGCCGAAGCGCCGCCCGCCGAGGCCCCACTCTTCCAGATGGGCGAGATCGCCGCGCCGCCAGTGCGCCGCGATAAACCCGAGAATCGTGACGCCGATAAAAAACAGAACGAAGACGAAAGTTGCGATGGCGTTCATTATCGTGCGTCTCCTTGCGGCCGGCCGGACGCGCGCGTCTTGGTCTTGAAGTACACGATTGCGGTAATGACCGCGCTGATCAGCACCCACAGGAGCTGATACCAGTAGAAAAACGGAAAGTCGAACAGAACGGGTTCGACCTTGTTATACGACGGCACCCAGACCATGGCGATCCAGGGCAACAGCAACAGCCAGAGCCAGTGCTTGCTGGCTTTGTTCGCGTCGGCGTCGTGAGCCATGACGTCTCCTCTTCCCTATTATTGAAATGTTGGCCCGTGTTCGACGGGTGGTGGACCCCCAAGCGCAGAGCCGCCTCGCGGTAGCACGCCCGCGGAGGATCGCCCCGCGTGGGACACGAGTGCCCCGAAAGCTTCGAAAGAGTATAGGAGCCGCGAACGTGCGGTCAAGCAGGGTGGACCCGAGGCGCAGGGGTGGGTGTGAGGTGGGTCGGAGGTGGGTACGCGACGGCTACCAGTAGCTATGGGCGGCTGTTGAAGCGGCCGTTGGAACGGCTCCGTTGACAATGCCGCGGACGCGGGCCCCGAAACAGGTGGCGCGGCGGATGCTCTCTTGCGGCACGCTGGTTCAACGTTGAGCCTGTCGGCCCGCATTGTCCAGGCCTTGCAGGGACGCCGGTCGCGAAAGGCGCGCGGCCGATGCTCGCGTCCCACGCGCCGGTCCGGGCCCTCGGCGGCCTCACGACCTTAGCCGGCCGTCGCTCGAACCGCGAAACCGGCCCGGCGATGCAGCGGAGCGCCGCTACCTCACGGCCTCAATGACCACTGCCTCAATGCGCAATAGATAGCGGCACAGGTTCCGCGTCGCGCGGATACGACGATTTTCCCGCTGACGCAGCCAGAGCCTCCTTCGGGTCCGGCCGCCTCGCGGCATGCTCCGCTCAAATGACGAACGACGCGCCCGTCTGCCCAGTCGATTCCTGCAGCCCCTTGATCCACCTGCGCGCCGGCAAGCCGAGTTCTGCCTCGATAAGCCTCGCGCGCGTTTGCAGCGCCGCGAACGGCACATCGAGCGCCGGCCCCGAGAACGCGATTGCAATGCGGTTGCCGTCGTGCACTTCGGGCAACGCAAACAGGCGCCCGTCGAACGCTTCGTTCAGGCGCTTCATGTTGCGCACGAAGCTCGGGTGATCGCCGAACAGGTTCACTGTCACCACGCCCGCGTCGGTCAGACACGCGCGCACCGCACGGTAAAAGCCCACGCTGTCGAGCACGGGGCCGCGCGCCGTCGCATCGTAAATATCGATCTGCAATGCGCCGATCGTGCCGTGATTCGTGCGGTCGTTGACGAAGTCCCACGCGTCGGTCTCGTGCACGGTGAGGCGCGCGTCGTCGGGCGGCAACCCGAACATCGTGCGCGCGGCCACGACGACCGCCGGGTTCACTTCAACCGCCTCGACCTTCGCGCGCTTCAGGAAGCGATGCGCGAACTTGGTCAGGGCCGCAGCGCCGAGCCCCAGTTGCACGACACGTTTGGGCGTTTCGATGAAGAGCAGCCACGCCATCATCTGCTGTGCGTATTCGAGTTCGATGTGATCGGGCTTGCGCAGCCGCATCGCGCCTTGTACCCATTCCGTGCCGAAATGCAGATAGCGCACGCCGCCCTCTTCCGAGAACGTGACGGGCGCAAAGCGCGGCTTGCGCGGCGTTTCGATTTGCGGTGCGTCGTGCAGATCGTCTTCGTGCGAGGCACGTTTGTTGTTGCGCACCGAGGCGCGTTTGCTGGTGTCGCGGGCGTCGCGGTTGCGGAATGCACGCGCCTCGGCCGAAGCGCGCTTGATGAGTTTCGTCATGTAAGGATGTCGCGCCACAGGCGCAATTTTTGATCGAACGAGAGCATAGCATTGGCCGGACTCGACGAAGGCAACACCAGCGTCGTGTATCCCGCCGCGCCGATCACCGCTGCAAAACGGCCAGCGGTCTTGCCGTTGAAGGCGACTTTGCGCAGCTTCGGCGAGTGTTCGCGCAGCGACGCAAAGTCGTTTGGCTGCGCATTGCGGATCGCCGCATCGAGACTGCCCTCCCGATGGCACGCGGCCAGCACGTCCCACACGCCTATGCCGTGCGACAGCAGACGTCGCAGGCGCTCTTCGTAGGCGAGCTCGGCAAGCGGCTCGTCGAGCACCGCGCCAAGCAGACGCCAGAACTGGTTACGCGGATGCGCGTAATACTGCGTCGCGGCCAGCGAGGCCTCGCCGGGGAAGCTGCCGAGAATCAGCGTATGGGTGTCAGCGGCGACGACGGGGGGAAAGCCGCGCAACATTAGTCGCTCCGTTTACATGCGGGGTTGGCCGCGGTGTTGGCCGTGGGGTTGGCCGGGAGGTTTGTGATCGTCTGCACCGCGGCATGCGCCCGTGAAGCCGTGTGCTCCAGCGAACGGCCATGCTCCCGCACGCGCGGGTGCGCCGCGCGGCTTGCATCGGCGGCACGGGCTACATCGGGATCTGAGCGCAATTGCGGCGCCTCCTTCGACAACGCCGCGAGGCGCGCCCACAGTGCCGGCAAAAAACACTCGGTGACGAGAAGCGGCGCACCGTGCCGCTCGAACACCGAACGGCGCGCCAGCAATGCATGCGGCGCGATTGCATCGACTTCGCGCGCGGCAAGACGGTACAGCGGATGCCGCGCGGTCACACGCCGGCTGACCAGCGCCGAGCGCGCGACGCTGCTGTCGCTGTACAGCAGTTCGGCCAGCGGCCGGGTGCGCAGACGCCGCGTGGCCTGCCACACGCCGACGCTCGCAGCGAGAGGCACAACGCTGTGCGCAGCGACGAACGGCACGCCATCGACGCAAAGCACGACCTCGCGCACCCACACTGGCGCGCGCAGGCAAAGACCCAGCGCGGCATGCTCGTCGGCCCAAGGCACCGCCACGCCTTCATAGGTAACGCGCACGGCGACCGCGCCAAGCGCGCGCAAATGCGCGGTCAACGAACCGCCGCGGGTCAGCCAGTCTTTTTGCGGGGCACTGAAAGCAGGCAAGGGAGCGACGCGCCAGTGCGCGTCGGCGGCATCGAAACGGATAGGCATGGAATCGGATTATAGCGGCGGCCTGTCGGAGCATTGCCAGGCGCACGCGCGGCTTTTCCGCCCGACGCGGATAGGCGGCGCATATGCATCAAACCACTCAAGCGACGCACCGATTTCGGAAACCTCCGATTCTCCCTCGACCGCAACGCACGATACAACCTCCGTGCTTTACGAACCGGCGATCGGCCCGCCGCCGGCGGGCTCGCCATCCGATTCACAAAAGAACGAGAGGATAAACATGAAAAAACTTCTGAGTCTTAGCGCCTGCGCACTGTCTGTCGTGTTGGTGGCCGGCTGCGCAGCGCCGCTGAACCGCGACACGGAAACGTCGTTGAACAAGGCCGTGGGTATCGAGGTCGCGCCGGTTACGGACGGCATTGCCGTCAAGCTGCCGGAAAAAGCGCTGTTCGATTTCAACAAGTCGGAGGTGCGCAGCGATGCGAGCGGGGTGATCGACCGTTCGGCGGTGTTGCTCAAGCGCAGCACGAAGCCGATCATCGTTGAAGGCTACACAGACAACGTCGGGACGCTCGAATACAACCAGCAGCTCTCCGAAGCGCGCGCGGTTGCGGTGGGATACGCGCTCGTGGCGCGCGGCGTGTCGGTGGACCGTATTCGCACCAAGGGTAATGCGTACAACAATCCGGTCGCGAGCAACGACACGCCAGAAGGCCGCGCGCTCAATCGTCGCACCGAGATCGTCGTGCGCGGCGAGACCATGGAAACATTGATGGGCAAGAAGTAAAAGCCTGCTGGACGGCGGGCCGACTTTCGCCCGCTGCAACTACCTGAAGCCGGACGCGCCGCACGCGTGCGGCTCATTTCTCAACAAATTCCGTCAGCGCTCGTGCGACATCGGCGAGCACTGCGTCCCATTGGCCCAACTCGCGCTGTCTGAAAAGGCGCATTGACGGATACCACGGGCTATCGTCGCGCGCGACCATCCAGCGCCAGTCTGTGAACGTGGGCACCAGAACCCAGACCGGCGTGCCGCACGCGCCTGCCAGATGCGCGACTGCTGTATCCACCGTGATTACGAGATCGAGCGATTGAATGATCGCGAGCGTATCTGCAAAGTCATGAATTTCGGGGCCGAGCGGATGCATCTGGCTACAGGCGGACGAAGCTGCCGTGTCGTGCTGTGCATCGCCCTTCTGTAGCGAAAACCAGCGCACGCGAGGCTGTTCGAGCAACGGCCACCACTGGCGCAGCGCAATGGACCGATAGCGGTCGAGTCCGTATGCCGGGTTGCCCGCCCACACAATGCCGACACGTTTTCTGAACGGGCGCTGCGCCTTGTGCACAGTGAGCGCCTCCAGGCGGTTGCGCCAGCGCCGCAGCTTGCATGGCTCGACCCGCAGATATGCGCTGGCGAGCGGCAGCATGGATAGCTCGAGGTTCATATGCTCCGGCATGCGCAGCATGCGGCACCAGTAATCGTAGGGGCCGGGTGGCACCGTGGTCCACGCCGCATGGACGCCCGCGGCCCTGCGCGCCACATCGCCCAACGGCTCCTCGACCCACACGTCCACCTGCGCGCCACGCTCGTGCAGCCAGTCGGCCATGCGCAAAAACTGGATCTGATCGCCAAGCCCCTGTTCTCCCACCAGCAGGAACCGGCAGCCGAACACGCGCTCGCCCTGCCATTCGGGATAAGCCGGGCGAACCAGGTTGTGGTTCTCCGGCAGCGCCTCATGCCACCGGTACTGTTTCCAGCCGCGTTGGAAATCGCCCGCGCGCAGTTGCGCCGCGGCCAGATTGAACTGCATGAGCGCGTTGCCGGGTAGAAGACGCGCGGCCTCGGCAGCATGCACGTGCATCTGTTCGAAGTCACCGAGCATGTTCAACGCGAACGACGCGTTGTGATGCAACCACGCGTCGTGCGGATCGAGTGCCACTCCCTGCCGCGCGACGCTCACCGCCTCGACGAAACGCTGCGCGCCGTTCAATGCGAAGGCGAGTTGCTGAAGCGCGTTGGCATTTGCAGCGCAGCGTGCGCGCACGGCGGGCCATATGGCGTCGAGCTCGGCTTCGCGCCCCGCCTTGAATAACGCCGCGATCAGCATGCAGCCGTCTGCGCTGTTCGACGAGTCGAGCGCCCATGCGCGCTGCCAGAAATCCGCCGCATCGGCATACTGCGCCTGATCGGCGCAAATCTGCGCGAGCGCGCGAACGGCATGATGCAACGTGGGTTCGAAGCCAAGTGCATTCAAATAGTGTCGACGCGCCTCGTCAAGCCGGCCTGACAGCTTCAGGCAATCCGCCAGATTCCGATGCAGACTGGCGCTGCCACCGCTGATGCTCAGCGCCCGATGGTAGAACGCCTCCGCCGCGATCCGGTCGCCGCGCAACGCGGCGAGCAGCCCGCGATGCTCCCAGATATCCGGACGCTCCGGCGCGGCATTCAATGCGCGATCGAGCTGCTCGCAGGCGTGACTGAGCGCTCCCTCACGAAAATAGGCGAGACCGAGTTGATGCAGCGCATGCGCATCGTTGGGCCCCGCCTGGTTAGCTGCGGAACCTGACAAACCCGTTGAACGCGATGAACTTTGACGAGGCATGGCGTGTGGCCGCTAGCCGTTCACAGTGGGGAGCGCAACCGGACTCGCACCGGTGTTGCTTGCCCAGGCAGCGATGAGCGCTGTCAGACGCGCGGTAACTCGCTCGACAACCGGAGCCCATTGCCCGGGCTGCGGCTGCCGGAACAGTTCCAACGAGTCGTACCAGGCTTGCGTCTCCTCCTTGCCCCACGCCCAATGCGACACATGATCGAGCATCGCGAACACCGGACGTCCCAGCGCACCGCCCAGATGCAACGGCGCGCTGTCAATTGTCACCAGCGCATCGAGCGCGGACATATGAGCGGCGACATCGTCGAAGCCTGACGTGTAGTGCGCCGTCATGTCGCACACCGAGTAACCCTGCGCAGTCATCACCGCGACATCTGCCGTGCGCCCTGGCGTGAGCGAATAGAACGCGACATTGGCGAGCGAGAGCAGCGGCTCAAGCGCGGCGGGGGCAATGGAGCGCCTATGGTCGCGACGATGCGTCGGGCTGCCGGCCCACACGAGCCCTACGTGCAGCCTCGCGTGCGGCGCCTGCGCGCGCAGGCGCTCGTGCCAGGCGGCCACCTTGTCCGCGTCAACACGAAGATAGGCCGTGCCCCGCACCTGTTGCGGCTGTAGATCCAGCACCAAGGGCAGGCTCATCATCGGCAAGCTGTAATCGGGGGCGCCGAGCGGGCCTTCTTCGATCGACACACAGTCGCCATAGAAACGCGCGAGCAGCGGCTGCAGAGACTTTCGCACACAGAGCACGAGCCTGCCGCCCTGCTCGCGCACGCGTGCGGCGAGTTGCGGCACATAGCGCACCATGTGAATGTCGTCGCCATTGCCGAGTTCGCTGTGCACCGCGAGCGTTTTGCCGGCCAACGTCTCGCCATGCCAGCGCGGACACAGGCGCGTCATGACCGAAACGATGTTATTCGGCTCACGGTCGTCGCGCGAAAGGCGTGCCTCGAAACGCTTCCAGCCGCTTGTCCAGGCGCCGCGCCGCAGTTCCAGGTCGGCCAGGTCGACCGCTGCCGTCACCGCGTTCGGGTTCAGCACGAGCGCTTCGCGCAGTAGGGTTTCGCTTTCGTCATAACGCGCCTGCTCGCCTAAATAGAAGCCGATGGCGGCGACCACATCCGCGTTGCCTGGCGACGCGGCGTGGGCGACACGCATGGTCGACTCGGCCGCCGCCGCGTCGTTGCATTGCCATTGCGCGTGACTGAGTTGCCAGGCCATTTCCGCGTCCGCGGGATTGCGCATCAGCGCTTCGCGGCACACCTGCTCGACAGCGGGCCAGTCGCGCACTTCGCGCAACGCCAGCGCCAGTTGCAGCGGCAATGCGGGATCGACGGCGGGCTCGAGCGCATAAGCGTGCATGAGCGCACGGCGCCGTTCATCGCGCACGCGAGGATCGGCCAGCGAGCCAAGCGCGATGGCGAGCCACCACGGCCCGCGCGCGTCGCGCGGCTCACGCTGCTGATAGGCGCGCAACATGTGCGCCGCTGCGGAGTGCGCACCGCACCCGTTGATGAGCCAGACGATCCATTCGAGCGTCTCGGCAAGCGGCTGCGCGGCCACCGCCTTTTCGCTGTACTGCCGCGCGACTTCGCTGCGGCCAAGCGCGTCTGCGAATAGCGCGACGCGTGCCTGGCGCGCGCCGTTGGGCCCCGCTTGTGCCTGCGATGCGCTGTGATAGGCCTCTTCGAAGCGCCCCACACTCGCCTGCAGGTCGGCGTGCAATTGCGGCGTCACACCCGCGGCGGCCAGTTCGGCGGCGCGCGATACGGCAGCCTCCCAGCCCTCTTCGCGCAGGATCGACCACAGCAGATGCACTGTCTCCAGACGGGTTGTCACATTGACCATAACGGACGGGTCGGCTAGAGCAGAGTCGGACATAAAGATTCAGAAGATGCAGCGGCATGCATGCGTGTGCGTGAATCGCAAAACACAGCTTGACGCGTGCTGCCTTGAAAGAGAATGGCTTGAACAGCCTGCGCGGTTGTTCAAGCCCCGGGTTTCAAACTGATTACCCAAGATAATGCCGCGCTCCGCATCTCATAAACTAATCTCAATTTATGGTCGTTGATAAGTTTTAGTTAGTTAACCATAATGATTTTCGCCCGGCGCCAGCAATGCGCCGCGCCGGCCATCAAATCAACAACTAGCAGCAGGGAGTCAGATTGAATACTACTAACGTGAAGGAAACGTCCGACCGCATCGCGCATCTTGCATCGGTCATATTGCGTCGTCAGGGCGCCACGCATATTGAGAAAGAGCTAGCCGGCTCTGCGCTCGCGCAGCACCACACTTCGAAGCAAACCAGTGCGGCAATCGGCGCCCTCGCGGCCAAAGTGCTCGGCGATCACCATTCCGGTTACGAGGCCAAAGAATTGGCCGGCAGTGTGCTCGCGCAAGTGCGGCACCTGCACGGGCTGACTTTCGGGCGTTAAAGCGCGCGCCGCTCAAAGCCCGGCCTTTTTGGCTCGCGCTGTAACGCGCATATCCAGCGCAAGGCAAAAAAAAGCGCTGCCGAGGCAACGCATTGCCCTGGCAGCGCATTTTCGATTCGCTGAAGTGCACGCCGGCGGAGGGCATCTGTCGAGCGCATCTGCCGATGGGTCCGCCGGCGCTACACCGTCATGCTCAGTTCGCGCGCGCGAGCAACAACGCGTTGGTGCGCTTCACGAAGCTTGCCGGATCTTCCAGCGCGCCGCCTTCTGCCAGCAACGCCTGATCGAACAGCAGGTGACACCAGTCGTCGAAGTTCGCGCTGTCGGCCTGCAAGCCCTTCACCAGCGCGTGTTCCGGATTGACCTCGAGAATCGGATGGAACGACGGCGCCTGCTGACCCGCGGCCTTCAGCATGCGCTGGAGGTAGCCGCTCATTTCGCCGTCGTCGGCAACGAGGCAGGAAGGCGAATCGGTCAGGCGGAACGTGAGGCGCACGTCCTTGGCCTTGTCCTTCAATGCTTCCTTCATCTTCTCGACGAGCGGCTTCAGCTCTTCGCTGACCTTTTCCTGCGCCGCTTTTTCTTCGTCGTTCAACGCGCCGAGGTCCAGATCGCCGCGGGCCACGCTTTGCAGCGGCTTGCCGTCGAATTCGTTCAGGAACGACAGCATCCACTCGTCCACGCGATCGGTCAGCAGCAGCACTTCCACGCCCTTCTTGCGGAACACTTCCAGATGCGGGCTGTGCGTGGCGGCCTGCCAGGTGTCGGCGGTCACGTAGTAGATCTTGGTTTGCTCGGGCTTCATGCGCGCGACATAGTCGACGAGCGACACCGTCTGCTCCGGCGTTTCGGTATGCGTGGACGCAAAGCGCACGAGCTTGGCAATCCGCTCGCGATTCGCAAAGTCTTCGCCAATGCCTTCCTTCAACACCTGGCCGAACTCCTTCCAGAAGCCCGCGTACTTTTCGCGGTCGGCTTCGTTCTCGGAATTCGCCAACTCTTCCAGCATGGAGAGGGCGCGCTTGGTCACGCCTTCGCGGATCGCCTTGACATCGCGGCTTTCCTGCAGGATTTCGCGCGACACGTTAAGCGGCAGGTCGCTCGAATCGACCACGCCCTTGACGAAGCGCAGGTACGACGGCAGCAGTTGCTCGGCGTCGTCCATGATGAACACGCGCTTCACGTAGAGCTTCAGCCCGCCGCGATGATCGCGGTTCCACAGGTCGAACGGCGCGTGGCTCGGCACATACAGCAACTGCGTGTACTCGCTGCGGCCTTCCACACGGTTGTGCGTCCACGTGAGCGGGTCCTGGTGGTCGTGCGACAGGTGCTGATAGAACTGCTTGTACTGCTCTTCGGTAATGTCGCTCTTCGCGCGGGTCCACAGTGCGCTCGCCTGGTTGACGGTTTCGTCCTCGTCCTTCGTGACCATCGCGCTCTTTTCCGCGTCCCACTCCTCCTTTTTCATCAGGATGGGCAGCGCGACGTGGTCCGAATAGCGCTGAATGATCGACTTCAGCCGATGCGACGACAGCAGTTCGTCTTCGTCTGCACGCAAGTGCAGCGTGATGGTGGTGCCGCGCGCGGCGCGCTCGATGGTCTCTACCGCGAAGTCGCCCTCGCCGGAGCTGACCCAGCGCACGCCTTCGGAGGCGGGCAAACCGGCGCGGCGCGTCTCGACCGTAATCTTGTCCGCGACAATAAAGCCCGAATAGAAGCCCACGCCGAACTGGCCAATGAGCGCAGCGTCTTTCTGTTGATCGCCCGACAGCTTGCCGAAGAATTCCTTCGTGCCCGAGCGCGCAATCGTGCCGAGGTTCGCAATGGCCTCATCGCGGCTCATGCCGATGCCGTTGTCCTCGATCGTCACCGTGCGCGCGTCCTTGTCGTACGACACGCGAATACGCAGATTGGGGTCGTTCTCATACAACCCGCTGTTTTCAATGGCTTCGAAGCGCAGTTTGTCGGCCGCGTCGGACGCATTGGAAATCAGCTCGCGCAAAAAGATTTCCTTGTTGCTGTACAGCGAATGGATCATCAGGTGCAGAAGTTGTTTGACTTCCGCCTGAAAGCTCATGGTTTCTTGTGCCATGGTCGGACTTCCTCTCTGTTGCGAATCTGGTTTGCGAATCGGGTTGTGCGAAATCATGTTGCGCGGATCGGCTTGTGCAAGCGCGCCGCCACCGGATCAGGCGCCGCGGCGAACCGCACGTGGCGTCGCACGCGCCGGCCTGGCCGCGCGCGGCCCCAACCCGCGGATTGTCCGCCTAAATAGGGGCGAGCCCGCAAAGTTTCAAGAGGCGCGGCGCGCAACCCCGTCCAGGTAACGACACAAAAACGTCGCGAGTTCTGGATCGCCGCAATTGGCCACGTTGAAGCGCATCCACGTGGTGGACGATTGCTGCGGCGAAAAAAGGCTACCTGGCGTGAGCAGGAAGCCCGCTTCGTGACCGGCCGCGGCGAGCCCGTCTGCGTCGACGCCGGTGTCGGCCCACACGAACATGCCCGCCGTCGGCGTCAGAAAGAGCTTCAGGCCGGTCTTTTCCAGCATCCGCACGGATTTTTCGCGCACCCCGTCAAGCCGTACGCGCAGCCGTTCGACGTGGCGCCGGTAGTGGCCTTCAGTGAGGATCTTGTACAGCACGCGCTCGTTGAGTTCCGGCGTCGTCATGCCGACCAGCATCTTCTGGTCGCTCACCGCCTTGGCCACCTCCGGCGCACACGCGATGAACCCGACCCGCAGATTCGGCGCAAGCGTCTTCGAGAAACTGCCCAGGTAGATCACGCGCTTTAGCTGGTCGAGGCTCGCGAGCCGCGTGCCCGCATAGCCCGGCGGGCACAGATCGCCGTAAATATCGTCTTCCACCACGATGAAGTCGTACGCCTCCGCGAGCCGCAAGATCCGGAATGCCTGCGCCGCGGTCAGCGACGTGCCGGTCGGGTTCTGCAGTACGGAGTTGATTACCAGCATCTTCGGACGCCAGATCTGCAGCAGCGACTCGAGCGCGTCGAGGTCCGGGCCCTCCGGCGTGTACGGCATGCCGACGAGCTGCGCGCCCTGCGACGCGAACCGTCCGAACATCTGAAACCAGGCCGGATCGCCGACGATCACCGAATCGCCAGGCTTTACGTATATGCGCGAGATCAGGTCGATGGCCTGCGTGATGCCCGAGACCATTACGATCTGATCGGCCGACGCGCCGATCTCCAGTTCCTCGAGACGCGTCTGCAATTGCTGGCGCAACGGCAGAAAACCGAGCGGCGTGCCGATGCCGAGCATCTGCGCGCCGCTTTGCCGGCCGAGCGTGCGCAGCGCGTTGGTGATCAGTTCGCCGTCGAGCCAGCGTGCCGGCAGATAGCCGAGCCCCGGACTGCGCTCCGGTCGCGCGCCGGTATGCAGCATATTGCGCAGCAGCCAGACCACGTCGATGGTGGCCGGAGCCAGCGCCTGTGCGGCGGGGCGAATCTCCGCGACCGCGGCGCCTGCCGCGCCGCTCAGCCGCTCGCGCACGAAGAAACCCGAGCCGCGCCGCGACTCCAGGTAACCCTGGGCGACGAGCCGCTCGTAGGCTTCGACCACGGTGAAGCGCGACACGCCTTTGTCGAGCGCGAGCTTGCGGATGGACGGCATGCGCATGCCAGGGCGGAACACGCGCTCTTCGATCCGGCGGCGCGCCCATTGCACCAGTTGCTCGACCAGCGTGAGCGACGCGGTGTCGTGCGGGGCGGGAATCTGCGTAAGCGGAACAGACATGACGGGCTCCAACTGTACCGAACGGTATCGAGTCGATTGTACCGTTACTGTGCCGGTGGCCGCCGCTACATTTGACACAGATCATGGCGCTGGACAAAAGGGCCATCTGTCCGACGGGGATTGTGCTTGCCGCGGAACCACGGCACGGCGCCGGTCTGGACCGCCAACCAGCGCGGGACGCCGCGTGAAGCGCCACTGTGCAGCGTCAAGCCTCCGGCTCAAACCGCACGGCGGCCTGTCCGCCGCTCCAGCGCCGCGCGCGAACAGTTATGCTTACGATCCCGTCGCCCGTCGCCCGTCGCCCGTCGCAAGCGGCAAGCGGCACACGGCGCGGGGTCCGCCACCGTCGCAACCTGTTTTTCCCGATTCGCAATGACCGCACATCCGCTTCATCTCGATCATCTGGTCGTTTCCGCCCGCACCCTCGACGAGGGCACGCAGTACGTCGCCGATATGCTCGGTGTAGAGCCGGCCGGCGGCGGCGCGCATCCGTTGATGCGCACGCACAACCGGCTGCTGAACCTGTGGGGCGGCGCCTATCTGGAAGTGATCGCGGTCGACCCGCATGCCGAAACCGCCTACGAAGCCGCGCCGCGTCCCCGCCTTTTTGCGCTCGACGACGCGGCCACGCGCGAGCGACTCGAAGCCGGACCGTATCTGTCGCATTGGGTGGCGAGGGTCGACCGGCCGAAGCATTTGCCCACGTGGCAAGCCCAGTACCCGCAGCGCATCCCGCCCATCGTGCCGCTCACCCGCGGCGACTTCGCGTGGGGCCTGACGGTGCCGGAAGACGGCGCCTTCCCGGCCTGGCAGGGTGTCGGCGACGGCGTGCTGCCCTCTTTGATTCAGTGGGACACCGCGCGGCATCCGTCGGCGGTATTGCCGGACAGCGGCATCGCGCTGAAAGCGTTGAAGGCCCTGCATCCGCACGCCGGCACCGTGGCGGAGCAATTGCAGTGGCTAGGCGCCGCGTATCTGATCGAATTGCAGACGACGGACGGCGCAGCCGCGCTCGTCGCCGAATTCGAAACGCCGAGCGGTCTACGGACCCTTAAATAAGCAGCGCGCGCGGGTCGCCGACTCGCGCGATAATCGAAGTTTTGACCGGTTCCAGAGACACCAGCAGAGGAGACCATGGACCAAAGCGACTTGAATGGCCCCACGTGGCAATTGTCCGAGCGCGCACGCAAGCTCACCAGCTCGGCGATTCGCGAGATTCTGAAGGTCACGGAGCGGCCCGAAGTCATTTCGTTCGCGGGCGGCCTGCCCTCGCCGGCCACCTTCCCGGCCGAGCGCATGCGTGAAGCGTCCGACCGGATTTTGCGCGACACGCCCGCCGCGGCGCTTCAGTACAGCGCGACCGAAGGCTATGCGCCGCTGCGTGAATGGGTCGCGCAGCGCTACTCGGTAAACGGCGCGCAAATTCGCGCGAGCCAGGTGCTGATTACGACCGGCTCCCAACAGGCGCTGGATCTGCTCGGCAAAGTGCTGGTGTGTCCGCAAAGCCCCGTGCTGGTCGAGACGCCGACTTACCTTGGCGCGCTGCAATCGTTCTCGATGTACGAACCGCGCTACGTCCAGGTGCCGACCGACGACAACGGACTGATCCCCGCGGGACTCACACCGGAACTCACCGCCGGCGCACGCCTGTTGTACGCCCAACCGAATTTCCAGAATCCGACCGGGCGCCGCCTGCCGGTCGAGCGCCGCCGCGCGCTCGCCGAGTTCGCGAAAACCGCGCCCTTCCCGGTGATCGAAGACGACCCCTACGGCGCGCTGGATTACGCGGGCGAACCGCTGCCCACCATGCTTTCCATGGCGCCCGATCACATCGTGCATCTGGGCTCGTTCTCGAAGGTGCTGGCGCCGGGCCTGCGGGTCGGCTACATCATCGCGCACGAGGAGCTGATCTTCAAACTCGTGCAGGCCAAGCAGGCTACCGATCTGCACACGCCGAGCTTCACGCAGCGCATCGTCCATGAAGTGGTGAAGGACGGCTTTCTGGACACGCACGTGCCGACCATCCGCGAGCTGTATCGCAACCAGTGCGCGGCCATGCTGGCGGCGCTCGAGCGCTACATGCCCGAAGGCGTCAAATGGAATCGCCCCGAAGGCGGCATGTTCATCTGGGTGAACCTGCCCGCGCAGATCGACAGCATGAAGCTGCTGCCGGAGGCCGTCGCGCAGAATGTCGCGTTCGTGCCCGGCGGCCCGTTCTTCGCGAACGAGGCGCAGCACAACACGCTGCGGCTGTCGTTCGTCACGGTGCCGCCGGCGAGGATCGACGAAGGCGTGGCACGCCTTGCTGAGCTGATCCGCGCCAAGGTGTAAGCCGACCGGCTTGTTCGCCCCAATCCGTTTCCGCGTTTTTCACTACCGACCGAGGACAACATGGCTCAAACGAATATTTACGACAAGCTCAAGGAACTGGGCATCGAATTGCCGACCGCCGGCGCGCCCGCCGCCGCTTATGTGATGAGCGCGCAAAGCGGCAACACGGTGTACCTGTCTGGCCACATCGCGAAGAAAGACGGCAAGGTATGGGCAGGCAAGCTCGGCGCCGATCTCGGCACCGAGGATGGCAAGGCTGCCGCCCGTTCCATCGCTGTCGATCTGCTCGCCACGCTGCATGCGCACGTGGGCGACCTGAACCGCGTGAAGCGCATCGTCAAGCTGATGAGCCTCGTGAACTCCACGCTCGACTTCACCGAGCAGCATCTGGTCACGAACGGCGCGTCCGAACTGATCGCCGAGGTATTCGGCGAGCGCGGCAAGCATGCGCGCTCGGCATTCGGCGTCGCGCAGATTCCGCTCGGCGCATGCGTCGAAATCGAGATGATCGCGGAAGTGGAGTAACGCAGCGTCACGCGGGGCCACCGGCTCAGCGCATAGTCGGGACGGGACAGGACGGCTCGGCCCGCGCTCGATAGAACGCGTCGCAAGGTGCAAGCACCTGCGGCGCGTTTTGCATTTGTGGCGAGGTGGATCGTTCCGGCGGCAGCGGATAGAATCCGCGAACCATACCAACCGCAGGAATCGCCGGACCACGCCCGATGCCCGCCAACACAGTTCGTTTCAAACAGGTCGACGTGTTCACGTCGGTGCCGTTCAAAGGCAATCCGCTTGCCGTCGTGTTCGACGCCGACGCGCTCAGCACGGATCAGATGCAGGCCATCGCGCACTGGACCAATCTGTCCGAAACGACTTTCCTGCTGCGGCCCACCGATCCCGCCGCCGACTACCGCGTGCGCATCTTCACGACCCACGGCGAACTGCCGTTCGCGGGACATCCAACGCTCGGCACCGCGCATGCGCTCCTCGAGAGCGACTATCAGCCGAAGCAGCCGGGCAGGCTCGTGCAGCAATGCGGCGTGGGACTCGTCGAACTGCAGGCACTCGCCAAAAGCCCAAGCGGTGCCGGGAATCCATGGGCCTTCGCCGCGCCGCCTGCACGAATCACCCCGTTGCCAGCACGACAATACCCTGCACTTTCTATGGCTTTGCGTAGTAACGCGATAGACTTCAAGGCTGCGCCCTGTGCCGTCGACAATGGCGCGCCGTGGCTCGTGGTGCGAATGAATTCGGCGCGCGATTGTCTGGCGCTCGATCCCGACCCGGCGTTGCTCGCGCCAATCGTGCAGTCGGTCGGCACGCACGGCGTCGCCGCGTATGGTCCGCACGATGCAGGCGGCCCCGCTACCTTCGAGGTGCGCTGCCTGATGATGGGCGGCGCGTTCGGCCTCGGCGAAGATCCCGTGACGGGCAGCGCGAATGCCGCTCTCGCAGGTTTGCTGAGCGCGCAGAACCTGCGGCCCGGCGCCGGCTATACCGCCCGCCAGGGCACCGTGCTGGGGCGCGCGGGCGAGATCCTCGCGCGATATGACGACGCACACGGCAAGACGTGGATTGGCGGATCGTCGGTGACGGTGGTCGACGGTACTTTCCGGATGCCATGACGGCCCGTCGTTTGCTTACATCCCGCAAGCTTGTAGCCGCAACAGTGAAGCAGTCGCAAGCCGGTGCCGATAACCGGAGCACGGCATACTTCTTTTGCGACGCATGAGCACGCTTGACCAGGGTTAGCCTCACAACGCCGCTGGCCGCACTTGCGCGATGCGGCTTGCATAACGAAATGCCTGAATAAGGCCATATGCGCAACGCGCCATGCCGGACCGCCGAATCACGATGGACTATTCGAACATAATGACCGCCAGCGTACGATGCCGCGCATGCCCTGATCTGCCGCCTGACCGGAGGCTCGGCAGACTCACGGATCAAGTCCGGAAAAGCGCGGGAAACCAGCCGCGGAAAAACGCGGAAAAGAAGCCGCAAAACAGCTTCCTCACGGCTGCGGACCGCGCCCGCGTTTACCCGGAGCGCGGACCCTTCCTTAATCTGGTGGCATTAAGTAATATCGAAACGTACCCGACAACGTGCGAACGATCAGCGCCAAGCCACGCCCCTTCTTGCGCAGCAGTTCCGGCAATTCCATGCAGCCACCCATGAAAACAGCGCAGTCGACGCTCGCGTGTTCGCAACCGGCCGGCAGCTGGGTACGGGCCGTCTGATGAGCAAAACCCGCTTTTCCGATCAGCGCGAAGCACAAAGCCGTCGCGATCCCGCCGCCTCGCGGCGCCGGGCATTGCTCGCCATTCCCGCGCTCGGCGTGCTTGTGCTGATTCTGCTTTGGACTGTCATCTTCGCGCGTCTTTCGGTCGAAAAAGAAGCCACCTATCGCGAAGCCATGGCCTCTGCCGCGATACTCTCTGCGGCGCTCGAACAGCATACGATCAAGGCCATTCACCAGGTCGACCAGATCACGCGCTTCGTCAAATACGAGTTCGAGAAAACGCCCGGGCGTTTCGATCTCACCACCACCGTCGAAAAAGGCGTGGTGCAAAGCGAGACGCTCGTGCAGGTGTCGTTGATCGATGAGCACGGCACGCTGATCGCCAACACAGCCGAACTTAATCCCAAGCGCATCGACCTGTCGGACCGCGAGCACTTCAAGGTTCACGAGCACGAGAACGACGACCAGTTGTATATCAGCAAGCCAGTGCTCGGCCGCGTGTCGGGCCACTGGACCCTGCAGATGACCCGCCGTCTGAATCATCCGGACGGCACGTTCGCGGGCGTCGTGGTGGTGTCCGAAGACCCCAGCTATTTCACGAGCGACTTCTACAACAACGCGGCAATCGGCCGCGAAGGCGTGATCGCGGTGATCTCCGACAACGGCACGGTGCTCGCGCGGCGCACAGGCAGCGTCGTGAACGCAACCGGTACGTTTTCGGCAAGCGGCTCCTACCCGACTTCTGAGCATGTGTCGGGCACCTATGTCGATTCGATCGACAATGTGACGCGCATCGTCTCCTACCGGCATATCGACGGTTATCCGCTCGGCGTGCTCGTGGGTCTGTCTCAAGCCGAGGAATTCGCCGACTACAATCACACGCGCAACGTCTATCTGCTGATGGCGGGTTTCATCTCAGTGGCCATGCTGAGCTTCTTCGCCGTGGCAACCGGTCTGATCGGCAAGCTGCTCGGCCGCGAGCGCGAAATGACGCATCTCGTCGAATACGATCTGCTGACCGGCCTGCGTAATCGCTATGCCACCTTGCGCACACTGCGGCAAGAAGTGGCGCAGCCGGCCAACCTGGGCCACCTCGCGATTCTGTTTATCGACCTCGACAACTTCAAGACAGTCAACGACACGCTCGGTCACAACGCCGGCGACATCGTGCTGCAAATGACGGCTTCGCGCCTCGCCACCGCGATCGCGGACGGCGGCACGTTGAGCCGCATCGGCGGCGATGAGTTCGTCGTCGTGATCAAGGGCGAGGACGTCGAGAAACGCGCGGTGGCGCTTGCCGAGGCGGCAGCAGAAGCGTTCTCCAAACCGTTCGAGGTGCGCGGCAGTTCGTTCGTGCTGCACGCGAGCATTGGCATTGCGCTTTACTCGGTCGCCAACGAGAGCGAGATCGACCTGCTGAAAAAGGCCGACCTGGCGATGTACAGCGCGAAGGACGCGGGCAAGAACTGCTACCAGTTCTATTCGCCGCAACTGTCGCATCGCGCGGATCATCTGATGAAGTGGGAGCAGCAGTTGCGCGTCGCGCTCGCCGAAGGGCAACTGTTCCTCGCCTATCAGCCGAAGATCGATCTCACGCGCCGCTGCATTACCGGTTTTGAAGCGCTGGTGCGCTGGAATCATCCGCAGCACGGCCTGATTCCGGCCAACGAATTCATTCCGGTTGCCGAGTCTACCGGGCTGATCGTGCCGATCGGCGACTTCGTGATCGAAACCGCGTGCCGCCAGCTGGCGATGTGGCAGCAGCAGGGCTACGACACGTTGTCGCTCGCGGTCAACATTTCGGCGGTGCAATTCTGGCGCGGCGATCTGTACGAAACGGTCTCGCACGCGATCGAGGAAAGCGGCATTTCCGCGCGCCGTCTGGAACTGGAAATCACCGAAACGGCGATGATGGAGTACCCCGAACTCGTCTCCGAAAAGATCTTTGCGCTCAAGCGCCTCGGCGTGCGCATCGCACTCGACGACTTTGGCACCGGCTATTCGTCGCTGTCGTATCTGAACCGGTTTTCGGTGGACACGCTGAAGGTGGACCGGTCGTTCGTCCAGGCCATTCCGGGCGATCGCAGCGTGTGCGTGATGGTCACCGCGATCGTCAATCTGGCGCGCTCGCTCGGACTCACGGTGGTGGTGGAAGGCACGGAGACCGAGGAGCAGATTGCGTGGCTCGCCGCGCTCGGCCATATCGAGGCACAGGGTTTCCTGTTTTCACGGCCCGTTCCCGTCGACGCGATCCCCGCGCTGCTGGAACGCTTCGGCGTTTGCGGCATGAACGGCCGGCGCCCCATTCAGGAAGCGAACAGCGCGAGCGCCAGTACGAACGGTTAGGCAGCGCGTGCGGGATATGCCGTCTATGCCGTCTATGCTGGAAGGACCGCACGGACCGCGTGAGCCGGATAGACCGGACACGGGCGGCGGGCCCGATACGCCGAACACCCTGGCTCTGGGCTTCGCGTCCACGCCGCGCCTTGGCAAACCGGTCGATACCGTCGCGGCCCGAAACCGGCTACATTCTCGCTATCGCGTTTTCGCGCGACGCCGTCGGACCGGGCGGCCGCGCGCAACATCAAGCAATTCACAGGACGGGCGCCCGCATACCGCGCGCCCGTGGCGCCATGCAGACGATAACAAGCCACGATGCGGCAAGACGAGGGGAGCGGGAACCGCTATGGATGCTGTTCAAGGTCGTGTTCGGCCTGTCGGCATTGTCATGGGGCGGCCTCGCGCTGATGGCGCAGCTCGAAAATCATTATGTTGAGCGCGAGGGAAGGGTTTCACGCGTCGCGTTCTCCGATTTGATCGCGCTCGCGTGGATGGTGCCGGGACCGGTGGGCTGCAACGTCGCCGTGCAACTCGGACACGCACTGCGCGGCCGCGCCGGCGCATGGGTTGCGGGCGTCGCGAGCGTGCTGCCGTTCTTCATGCTGATGACGCTGTTCGCCATCTTCTACCGCACGCCGCTTGTGCGCGCCGCCGCGTCGCAAACCTTGCTCAATCATTTCAGCGTCGTGCTCGCGACGCTGATTGGCATCACCTGGTACAAGCAGACGCGCGCGCTGGTACGCGGCAAGCTCGAATGGGCCGCAGCGCTGGTTGGTTGCTTCGCGCTTTTCTTTGCGCACAGTCCCGCCGCTTATGTGCTGATGCTAAGCGCGGCATTCGGCGCGGGCTGGGTGGTCAGCCCGGTGCGCAACACGCGCTTCGTCGTGTCGTTTGGGCGCGGCGACTGGCAGATACTCGCCATGCTGTGCGTGTTCATTTTGTTGTTCGCGCTGCCGCTGCCGCATCGCTACGATCTCGCGCTACTATGGCCGCGCCTCGCCGGCGCCGGCATGACGCTGTTTGGCGGCGGTTTTTCCGCGTTGCCGGTGCTCAAGACCTTGTTTGTCACACCGACCATAGGCATCTCGGACAACGACTTCACGCTGGCCTTTTCGTTATCGCCGATATCGCCCGGACCGCTTCTGAATGTAGTGCCGTTCTTCGGCTATCTCGTCGACGGATGGGCGGGCGCGCTCCTCGCCACGCTCGCCCTGTTCGTGCCGTCGGGCTGCCTCGTCGTGCTTGCGCAGCGGCATCTGCATCAGTTGAAAATGAATCCGCGGTTCGAGCACGGCATGCGGATTCTGCGCGCTGTCACGACGGCCTTTCTCGCGGTGGCCGTGCTGCGTATTGCCGGACGCGTGCCGCTGCAACCGGTGTATCTGCTCACCGCCGTCTTCTCTGCAATGTGCTTTGCCAAGCTCAAGCTGCCCGTGTACGCGGTGTACGGCACCGTGGCCGCGGCGTGCGGATTGTGGCTGGCGTATGGCGCGTGGGGTTAGGAGTCCGGCGAAGGGCGGCGCCTGAACGAATGATGCGCGTCTGACCGCGCCGGTTCGATCACGCGCCGTCGGCCGGCCGCGCCGCAATCAATCTTGCGCGCTTCAGAAGCCGCGCGAAAGCACGGCGACGCCGACAGTCACCACGCCCAGCACGATGTTGACCAGCACGAGACGCCGGATCGTGCCAACGGCCTGCGCGCCGTCCGGCCACTTTTGCGCCTGCACCGCGCGGCGAATGCGCGGAAAGACGGCGAAGCGGATATGCCCGAAAATCAGCATCATCACAATGCCGATGCCGGCCATTGCGTGCAGCGGCCAGGTGGCGTGACCGCCGCCGAATTGCATGAGCAGGAAGCCGCCCGTCAGCAGAATGACGAGTACCGAAGCGGCCACCCAATTGAAGAAGCGGCCGAACACCGACTCCCACAACGGCAGCCGCAATTGCGGCGAAAGATCGGCCATTGCCGGGCGCAAGCAGAAATGCGCGAAGACCATCCCGCCCACCCACACCGCGACCGCGAGCAGATGTAGGAAGAGCGCGAGTTCGATAGCCTTGTTCATGGTGTATTCCTCTCCGACGATGCCGCGCTGCTTATGCGAAACGCAATCAGCAGCGGCTATTGAGCGCGTTCGACCGCACGTCCCGCGTGCAGTTCCGAAGCGATCATGGCTTACGTCGTTTTTCTTGTTGTTATCGCGGCGCGCGCGATGCTACGACGAAGTACCGCACACCAGGTACTTCGACTCCACACCGCCCTGCCGCCCCCGAATCTTTCGCGCGATGGACTGCGCTTGTTACAGTGCTTGTTGCTGCACTTGTTGCTGCACTTATTGCTGTGCTTGTTTGCTCGCCTAGATGCCGTGCCTGGTTGCAGTGCTGAGCGGCTGCATTTGCCGCGGCGCGCTTTGGTCCACTCACTGCCGCGCCTATCGCGCGCATTCACTTCTACTAGGCAGAGACTGGGCACAGACACGGCACAGCCGGCGTCTGCGCATGCTAACAGACGCCGGCCGCTTTCGACATGAATGTTCGTCAGCTGGCGAGCGCGGGGCGCATACCTTCGAGCTTGAGCTTGCTCTCGGGCGCGCGGCCCTTGCGGGCGCGCTTGCCGACATGCGCGGCTAGCGCGGCGCCGCTCAGCTTTTCTTCGTCGAGACGTCCGCCGCGACGCGCGCCGATCAACATGACGCCCGCGCCATTAATGGCGAGCGCCTGCACCAGCGTTTCCTTGTCGTCGAGCGCCATGAGCGTGACGCCGCGTCCGCCGCCCGAAAGCGTCTTCATTTCGTCGATGCCGAACACCAGCAGGCGCCCCGCCGACGACAGACATGCGACCTGCGACGCGTCCGGCAACAGCGGCATCGGCGCGAGCGGCGCGGCGCCGGCGTCGATCGTCATGAACGACTTGCCGGCCTTCACGCGGCTCACCATGTCGCCGACCCTGGCGATAAAACCGAAGCCGTTGCTCGACGCAAGCAACAAGGCCTGGTCCGCCGAAGCCGCGTAGTAATGCATCAGGTGGCTGCCCGATTCGAGCTCGATAAGCGACGTGACCGGCACGCCGTCGCCGCGGCCGCCAGGCAACGACGCCACCGCGACCGAATAGACGCGCCCGTTGCTGCCCCACGCGACGAGCGTATCCGGCGTGCGGCACTGGAACGCCGCGTACAGACCGTCGCCGGCCTTGAACGTGAAGCCGGCGGTATCCAGACCGTGGCCCTTCAGCGCGCGCACCCAGCCCTTTTGCGAGACCACGACAGTGACAGGTTCATCTATCACGCGTGCTTCGTACGTCGCGCGCTTTTCCTGCTGGATCAGCGTGCGGCGCTCATCGCCGTATTGCTTCGCGTCGGCTTCGATTTCCTTGATGAGCAGCCGCTTCATCGCTGACTCGCTGCCGAGCAGTTCCTCGAGCTTCGCCTTCTCGTCGCGCAGTTCAGCGAGTTCCTTCTCGATCTTGATCTTCTCGAGCCGCGCCAACTGACGCAAGCGGATTTCGAGAATGTCGTCGGCCTGACGATCGGAGAGCCCAAACGCGGCCATCAACGCGACCTTCGGCTCGTCGGACTCGCGGATGATGCGGATGACTTCGTCGATGTTCAGATAGACGATCATCCGCCCTTCGAGGATGTGAATGCGATCGTCCACCTTCGTCAAACGATGCCGCGTGCGGCGCGTGACCGTTGCAAAGCGGAACGCAATCCACTCGTGCAGAATTTCGCTCAAGCCCTTCTGACGCGGCCGGCCGTCGCCGCCCACCATCACCAGATTCAGCGACGCATTCGACTCGAGGCTGGTATGCGCGAGCAGCGTGTTGACGAACTCCGTCTGGTCGATGCGGCTCGACTTCGGCTCGAACACGAGACGCACCGGTGCGTCCTTGCCCGACTCGTCGCGCACCGCGTCGAGCAGGCCGAGCATGGTTTGCCTCGCCTGCAACTGTTCCGGCGTGAGCGCCTTCTTGCCGAGCTTGATTTTCGGATTGGTCTGCTCCTCGATTTCCTCGAGCACCTTCTGCGCGGCCGTGTTCGGCGGCAATTCGGTGATAACCAGTTGCCACTGGCCGCGCGCCAGGTCTTCGATCTTCCAGCGGGCGCGCACCTTCAGACTGCCGCGGCCGGTTTCATAGGCCGCCGCGATTTCCGCCTCGCTCGAAATGATCTGGCCGCCGCCCGGAAAATCCGGCCCCGGAATATGCTGCATCAACTCTGCGTGCGCGATCTTCGGATTGCGGATCATGGCGACCGTGGCGGCCGCGACTTCGCGCAGGTTGTGCGACGGAATCTCGGTGGCGAGGCCCACGGCGATGCCGGATGCGCCGTTGAGCAGCAGGAACGGCAGACGCGCGGGCAGTTGCCGCGGCTCCTCTTCCACGCCGTCGTAGTTGGGCATGAAGTCGACCGTGCCCTGATCGATCTCGTCGAGCAGGAGCTTCGAGATCGGTGTCAGGCGCGCTTCTGTGTAGCGCATGGCCGCCGCGCCGTCGCCGTCGCGCGAACCGAAGTTGCCCTGCCCGTCGATCAGCGGATAGCGCATCGCAAAGTCTTGTGCGAGACGCACCAGCGCGTCGTACGCCGACTGATCGCCGTGCGGATGATACTTACCGATCACGTCGCCCACCACGCGCGCCGACTTGACCGGCTTCGCGTTGTCGCTCAGGCCGAGCTCGTTCATCGCGTAGAGAATGCGCCGCTGCACCGGCTTCTGGCCGTCGCAGACGTCGGGCAGCGCGCGCCCCTTCACCACGCTCACCGCGTACTGAAGATAGGCGCCTTCCGCGTAATTGCCGAGCGTGAGAAAGTCGCCTTCGGGCGCCGGCGGCTCGGTGAAAAGGTCGAGAGTGTTATCGTCGTCCATCTAGAATCCGTATCGTGTTTGACGTGAGGTGTGCCGCGGGAGCGCTTGCGCCGCTCAAATATCCGCTTCGACCTCGTTGCCCTTTTCTTCGAGCCAGCTGCGCCGCGAGGCCGCTTCGCCCTTGCCCATCAGCATGGTCATGCGCGCGACCGTCGTGTCGTAGTCGAGCTCGCCGAGCGCCACCGGCGTGAGACGCCGCGTGTCCGGGTTCATCGTGGTGTCCCACAGTTGCTCGGCGCTCATTTCGCCGAGGCCCTTGAAACGGCTGATCGACCATTGCGTGTCGCGCACGCCGTCCTTGCGCAGCTTGTCGAGAATCGCTTCGAGTTCGCCTTCGTCGAGCGCGTACAGCTTCTGCGCCGGCTTCTTGCCGCGCGCGGGAGCGTCAACCCGAAAGAGCGGCGGACGCGCCACGCACACGTGGCCACGCTCGATCAATTGCGGGAAATGTTTGAAGAACAGTGTGAGCAGCAACACCTGGATGTGCGAGCCGTCCACGTCCGCGTCCGACAGAATGCAGATCTTGCCGTAGCGCAGATTGGACAGATCGACTTTGTCGTCCGGACTATGCGGATCGACGCCGATAGCCACCGAAATGTCGTGTACCTCGTTATTGGCAAAGAGACGGTCGCGCTCGGTTTCCCACGTGTTCAGCACCTTGCCGCGCAGCGGCAGAATGGCCTGATATTCCTTGTCGCGGCCCATTTTTGCGGAGCCGCCGGCTGAGTCGCCTTCGACAAGAAACAACTCGTTGCGGGAGATTTCCGTCGATTCACAATCGGTCAGCTTGCCGGGCAGCACGGCCACGCCCGAGCTCTTGCGCTTCTCGACCTTCTGGCCGGCGCGCGTGCGGGCCTGCGCCTGCTTGATGACGAGATCGGCGAGCTTCTTGCCGTGCTCGACATGCTGGTTGAGCCACAACTCGAGCGCGGGACGCGCGAACGACGCCACCAGCTTTACAGCGTCGCGGCTATTGAGCCGCTCCTTGATCTGCCCTTGGAATTGCGGGTCGAGCACCTTGGCCGACAGCACGAACGAGACACGCGCGAACACGTCTTCGGCGAGCAGCTTCACGCCCTTCGGCTGCAGGTTGTGCAATTCGACAAAGCTCTTCACCGCCTGGTACAAACCTTCGCGCAAGCCCGACTCATGCGTGCCGCCCGCAGGCGTTGGAATCAGATTGACGTACGACTCGCGGGTGAGCGGCCCTTCCTCGCTCCACGCGACGACCCATGCCGCGCCCTCGCCTTCGGCAAACGTCTCTTCGTTCGCACGCGAGTTTTCGGCATAACGCTCGCCTTCGAAAAGCGGAATCAGCAGGTCGCTGCCGTTCATGCCTTCGAGCAGGTAGCCGCGCAGGCCGTCTTCGTATTTCCAGCTCTGCTGTTCGCCGGTCTTTTCATTGACGAGCGTGACTTCGACGCCCGGCAGCAGCACCGCTTTCGAGCGCAGCAGACGTTGCAGTTCGCCTAGCGGCAGATTCGGCGAATCGAAGTACTTGGGGTTCGCCCATGCGGTCACCCGCGTGCCCGACTTCTTTTCGCCCCTCGCGGCGGCGCGCACTTCGAGCGGCTTCGCCACGTCGCCATTGGCAAAGCTCAGCGCGGCGACCTTGCCGTCGCGCCACACGGTGACGTCGAGGCGCGTGGACAACGCGTTGGTAACCGACACGCCGACCCCGTGCAGGCCGCCGGAAAACGTGTATGCGCCCCCGGCCGCCTTGTCGAACTTGCCGCCCGCGTGCAGGCGCGTGAACACGATTTCGACGACCGGCACGCCTTCTTCGGGATGCAGGCCGAACGGAATGCCACGGCCGTCGTCTTCGACCGACACCGAATGGTCCGCGTGCAGCGTGACCGTGATTTGCCGGCCATAGCCGCCGAGGGCTTCGTCCGACGCGTTGTCGATAACTTCCTGAATGATATGCAGCGGATTCTCGGTGCGGGTGTACATGCCGGGCCGTTGCTTGACCGGCTCGAGACCCTTCAACACCTTGATCGACGCTTCGCTATACGCGGCGTTTGGCTTTTTCGTAGACATGGTTGACTCGGGTGCGTCGGTTCATCGTTGTCCACAGGTCCTGTTCATAAGTCCGTGGACAATGCGTTGAGTTTTCAAAAAAAGCGAAACGAAACAACGTGGTTAGGTGGGGTGCCCGCAGTGCGGGCATGCGATTTTGCTGCTCGGCTTCCACACGGCTTTCGCATGCCTTGGGCACGTGTGCCGCGCGCTTGCCACGCTGGCTTGGGTGCGCACTGCCAGACCCGGCGCTCTATCGCGGCTCGCGGCCGGCCTAGTGGCCGGGCAGCGTCGCCGCACATCAGAACGCCAGGGAAGCCCGGTTCGCGGGGTATTTTACTGATTTCGAACCTGGCAGCAATTCAGAGCGCACGTGACTGGCCGTGCGGACAAGGCGTTCCACTGGCGCCGGCGAATGCACCGACGGCGCGACACGTTAGCGCCGTCGCGTCATTTGCGGCGGTTTTCAAGCTCATCCCAGCGTTCGAGCGCAACCAGCAGTTCCTCGTCGATCGCGGCGTAGCGCTCGGAAAGACGCGCGCCCTCCTGCGGGTCCTTCGAGAAAACGGAGCCGTCTTCGAGCTGGGCGCCGATGGATTTCTGCTCCGCCTCCAGCGCGGCGATTTTCTCCGGCAGCGCCTCGAGTTCGCGCTGCTCCTTGAAGGAGAGTTTCGCCGCGCGCGGCGCGTTGCGGCCCGCTGTATTGTCCTTGGCCGGCGCGTCCTTGCTGGCGTCTTTCTGTGTGTCTTTCTGGGCGTCTTTGGTTGCGTTGCTGTTGGCCTCTTTCTGCGCCTCCTGCGCGAGCTGCTGCGAACGCTCGCTTTGCACCTGCCAGTCGGTGAAGCCGCCCACGTACTCGCGCCACTTGCCCGCGCCTTCCGACGCGATCACCGAGGTCGCCACGTTATCCAGAAACGCGCGGTCGTGGCTCACGAGAAGCACGGTGCCGTCGTAGTCGGTGAGCAGTTCCTCGAGCAGCTCGAGCGTGGGAATGTCGAGGTCGTTGGTCGGTTCGTCGAGCACCAGCACGTTGGCGGGACGCGCGAACAGGCGCGCGAGCAGCAGACGGTTGCGCTCGCCGCCCGACAACGACTTGACCGGCGAACGCGCGCGCTCCGGCGCGAACAGGAAGTCGCCGAGATAGCTCATGACGTGCTTTCTCTGGCCGTTCACTTCTACCCATTCGCTGCCCGGGCTGATGGTGTCGGCGAGACTTTTTTCCAGGTCAAGCTGTGCGCGCATCTGGTCGAAATACGCGACCTGCAGATTGGTGCCGACGCGGACCGTGCCTTCGTCCGGCTTCAGTTCACCGAGGATAATTTTCAGCAGCGTGGTCTTGCCCGCGCCGTTCGGGCCAACAAAGCCGATCTTGTCGCCGCGCATGACCATGGCAGTAAAGCGGTCGATGACCGTACGCGAGCCGTAGCGCTTCGTCACGTCGGTCAGTTCGGCAACGATCTTGCCCGACTTTTCACCCTGGCCGACGTCGAGCCTGACGTTGCCCTGGACGTTGCGGCGTTCGGCGCGCTGCTTGCGCATTTCCACAAGCCGCGCGATCCGGCCGACGCTGCGCGTGCGGCGCGCCTCGACGCCTTTACGAATCCATACTTCTTCCTGCGCGAGCAGCTTGTCGGCCTTCTCGTTTTCGACGCGCTCCACTTCCAGCTGCTGTGCCTTGCGCGTCTGATAAGCCGAGAAATTACCCGGATACGACAGCAGACGCCCGCGGTCGAGCTCGACGATGCGTGTCGCGACACGGTCGAGAAACGCACGGTCGTGGGTGATGAAAAAGAGCGCCGCCCGCTGCGACACGAGCAGATCTTCGAGCCAGCGGATGCCGTCGAAATCCAGGTGGTTGGTCGGCTCGTCAAGCAGCAGTACGTCTGGCTGAACCACGAGCGCACGAGCGAGTGCGACGCGCTTTTGCATGCCGCCCGACAGCGAACCCACGCGCGCCTCGCCATTCAGGCCGATCTGCTGCAGCGTGGTGGCGACGCGCGTGCTCCAGTTCCAGGCATCCGCCGCGTCCAGCGACGATTGCAGCGTGTTCATGCGCGCCATTAGCGCGTCGTGCTGCGCGCCTTCGGGTTCGTCCGCCAGCTGGTTGGCGACCGCGTCGTATTCGTCGAGTAGCGCGCGGGCTTGCGTGAGGCCCGCCGCGACCGCGTCGAACACCGTGTCGTCCGGATCGAACTCCGGCTCCTGCGGCACGTACACCGTGGTCAGATTCTGCTGGCGGGTGACGAGCCCGTCGTCCGGCTTCGTCAGATCAGCGACGATTTTCAGCAGCGACGACTTGCCCGCGCCATTGCGGCCGATCAGACCGACCCGCTCGCCCGTTTCGAGAGAGAAGTCCGCGTGATCCAGCAACGCGACGTGACCGAACGCCAGTTGGGCTCCGGTAATGGTGTAAAGCGACATGGAGAATTGGAGAAGACAGCGAGGACTCGGAACTGCTCATTGTACCGGGCGCGCGCGACGCTGCCTGTAGGCCGGAAGATATAGGACGAACTGAGCGCGTGGCGACGACGGGCGCCGGCTGGGCGGCGAGGAGCTGTTGCACTCGCGGGGCGGCGGTAGATGCGCCTGGATGCCGGATATGCTGATGGGGCTCGTACGTGTTCAATATATGTCCGTGCATGCCCTGCTTGTCCTGCTTGTCCTGCTTGTCCTGCTTGCCTTGCTTGTCCTGCTTGCACCGCTTGCACCGCTCGCCCCGCTCGCCCCGCTTGTCCTGCTTGCCGGCCGCGAGCCGCGCACGCGCGCGAACTCGCAGCGGGGTGTCGCCACTTCACGCCCGGCCGGTGGACCAGGCGCCGCGCTTACTTCACATGCACGGTAATGGTCTTGCTAAATTCGGGACCATAGGAGCGATGCGCGCCGTCGCCGAATTGCAGCGTCAGCGTATGGTCGCCAGGCGGCAGCGTCAGATCCGTTTCCGTCTGGCCCTTGCCGAAGTGCAGCGATTTGTCGTTAGCGGGAATCACCTCGCCTTTGGGCAAGGGCTTGCCGTCCACCAGCAAATGATGATGGCCCGTGCCGTCCGTCATCGTGCCAGCAGGTGCGACTTTCATGCCGTCCAGACCGAACACCACGTGGACAGGATTGCTGACGGTGGCGCCGTCCGTCGGCTGCACGAAGGACACGCCTGCCGCCTGCACTGCACCGGATGCCGCCAGCAATCCAGCGAGAGCAGCGCCGGTCAACCATTTGGTTTTGAACATCGTTTTCTCCTGGTTAAAAAACACGAGCCACACACAATACGCAATCACGCCGCGAGTCCGCAGCATACACGCAGAGTGTGGTCCGCCTGGCGGCGGGTCTTCCGGGCAAACCGGACCACCGATGCATTCGACGAATTCCGGTAATATTGCGGGTTGCCGCCGACGCCCCAAAAAGGGGCAGACTGCGCGGATCATTGCATTGAACAGTGAAGAATGCGGAGAAGAGTGCGTCGTGAGTGAAGTAATGGATGTGACTGACTACAAGAGCTGGGTTTGCCTGATCTGCGGCTGGATCTACAACGAAGAGGAAGGCTTGCCCGACGAAGGCATCCCACCCGGCACCCGCTTTGCCGCGATTCCCCAAGACTGGCGCTGCCCGCTGTGCGACGTTGGCAAGGCCGAGTTCGCAGTGGTCGAGTTTTGAGGTCGCACGGTTGTTGATTCGCCGCCGGTTTTAATCGAGCCGGCAACGCAAAAACGCGTTCGTGGCGCAAAAACGCGTTCGTGGTTTACGCGGCCCTGCAGGTCATGCCTGCAGGGCCGCTTCTATTTTGGGACCGGGATTATCGAGAGGTGGGTTTAGCCGTCCCTCGCCTGCTTCTCGTCGATAGACGCGCCCTTCCTTTTTCTGTTTGCCCTTCCTCTGCCGGCGCTGCCCGTGGGCATACGCCGGCCGCCGCAGCACGTGTGTGGCGCAGCCCTCACAGATGGCCGATCGTTGGTCGTTCGACGCACATTCGCATGCACGTCTGCTGCGTAAAACGTAGACCCATGGCGACGCATCGACGCGAATACCGGTCCGGGGCGTCTCCATCAAAAAACGATAAACCAAGGGGGACAACAACATGTGGACAACATGGAGACACGGCATCTGCGTTGCGCTCATGCTGGCAGCAAGCACGGCCGCGCGCGCCGACGTGGACTGCGGCGGCGGGCGCGGCGGATACCGCATGCAGACATCGGACGGCTGGTTTCACAGCGACAAGCTCAAGCACTTCGCGGTCTCGGCGCCGTTCGGCGCGCTAGGCGCGTACCTGGCCCGCGACACGGCGCACCCGGTGATCTACGGCACGCTCATCGGGACGCTTCCTGGGCTGATCAAGGAAGGGATCGACGGCACCTGTCGCAGCAGCGGTTTTTCCTACAAGGATCTGGCCGCGGATGTCGCCGGCGCGCTTACAGGCGCGTTGCTCGGCAACTGGGCTATTACGTATAGCCGTAGCTCGCGCGGGCAGGCGGTGGGGGTTGCCTATTCGACGCGGTTTTGAGGCAATCCGGACCGAGCGGGAGCGGTGCGGCTTTCGGCGTTTTTGCTATACTCTTGCCCTCGCTCGCATAGCCGAATGCGCGAGCGGCTGCCGCGGAATGTCGGCGCGGCGATTGAGATGTCCGGGGTCTGGTCCGCCCCGTTATTGCTGTCCATCTCCCTGTAGTTCAATGGATAGAACAAGTGCCTCCTAAGCGCTAGATGCAGGTTCGATTCCTGCCAGGGGGACCATCCGGCCTCGCCAGCATTTCCCAGTCTTGCCAGAAAAGCCCCGCTACGCCTTGCGTTCCCGGGCTTTTCATACTCCCACGCTCATAATACGCCCAAAAGATCGTACCGCTGATCGAACGGCGCAGAGGCTCGCGAAGCCCCTCTGGCTGCGCCCTACCAATCACTATCGATCCGTCGGCATACAGCTACGAGGTAAAGCGCGCTCTCGTGCCCGCATCACTCTTTGAAATCGTTCGGCGTGACTGGTTCGAGTTGCAAGAGGAAGGATGATCCGAGGTCCAAGCCAACAAGCATTATTCCCAGCAAATCTTTCACGAACCGCCTTGTCGAGGAGCCATCAGAAAAACCCCGAATTCCCGCGGAAAAACACCTACACATCTCGTGTAGACTTGGTCCAAGTAATATAAAGAAAGACATGAGACATGGGCCTGTACAACATCTTGCCGTACTTCGTGGTTATGGCGATTCTGTGCGGCCTATTTGCGCTTCCGATATTCACCTTTGTTGATGATGCCGCTGGCGCAAAAGAGCGAGTGGAGACAATCGACGGGCTCCGTGGTTTTTTAGCGGCGTCCGTCATGGTTTATCACGGCCTGATCAATTACAACTACGTCACGGTCGGAAAATGGTTGGCGGCGGACGCCCTGTTCTACCGCCCGCTCGGCGGTGTGGCTGTGATGTTTTTCTTCATGATCACGGCGTTCCTCTTCTGGACACGGCTATTAAGACGCGATGGCAGGCCCGATTGGGCAGCCCTTTATATTGGGCGGTTTTTCCGGATAGTTCCGCTATATATCTTTGCCGTTCTGGCAATGACCTTCATCGTGTTCTGGCGATCCGGGTTCGAACTGCGCGAGCCGCTGGACGTTTTCGCGGCTAACATGGGTCGCTGGCTCGCATTTGGCCTGAACGACGACATGCAACCAATCAACGCTTTCCCGTGGACCATTTTCATTTTGATGGGCGTCACGTGGAGCATTAAATACGAGTGGTGGTTTTACTTCTCGCTGGTCGTCACCGCGGTGTTCGTCAGAGCCGGAATGCACATGGTGTTTGCGCTCGTCGGACTGGCCGCGTCCTTCGCCATCATCCTCACGACGCAGTCCGACCTATGGTGCTTGCCGGCCGCATTCTTCTGCGGAATAGCTACGGCGTCGCTGTTGCACGAGAACGTCAGGCCGCGCATGCTTGAAAACACGATGTCGCTGATTGCGCTCGCGGCGCTCGCGCTACTGTTTTCGTTCGCGAAAACGCACGCAGGCGTTGTGCAGATCGCTCTAACCGGGATCGCCTTCTACATGGTCGCTTGCGGCGCTGACCTGTTTGGCCTGTTGCGACTGAAGTCCGCGCAGCGTCTCGGGCATGTCAGCTACGGAGTCTATCTCCTGCAGGGAATCCCGATGACGCTGCTGTTCTGGAACGCGCCGTTCAGGGCATGGGCGGTTGTGTCGCCCATGCGTTACTGGCTGGCGCTACTCGTCTGCGCAACGCTCCTATGTATTGTCGCTGCCTTTACATTCGCGTTGATAGAGCGCCCTTTCATTCAGCTTGGCAAGGCTATCCAAAGGCCCGCTTCATGGTTCAAGGCTGGCGCGTCGCGCGCAAATATCCGCTAGCGGCAATGGCGCCTGTCCAGCGGACATATCATCTCGCCCTCAGCCCGATCATCTCCAGCCCCCACCAGCACCCTACCCCCGCTCGCCCCGCATATCGTCAAAAAGGGGCACCGCAGCAAGCGTCAGCAGAACAATCGCTAGCGGCACTGTCGATACAAAGCCCAGATGCTTGAATCCGAGCGCGCCAGCCAACCCGCCCGCGACGAACGAAAGCAGCAGCGAGCCAAGCAGAATCAGCTTCTCCCGATCCGCCTGCACCAACCCCTCGCCCGCGAGCGGCCGTGCGTTCCAGTAGACCATCTTGCCGAGTTCAATGCCGACGTCCGTGACGAGACCGGTCACATGCGTGGTGCGAATCTCCGCGCGTGAAATCTTCGTGATCATCGCGTTCTGCAGCCCCATGACGAAGCACAGCATGCAAACGGTCACCGGCATGAACAGCACGCGATGGTGCTCGAGATTCGCCCCGACGAGGCCGAAGCCAAGCAGCAGAGCGGCTTCGATGGCGAGTGGGGTCGCATACACGCTGCGCAGACGCCTGCGCCGGCCCCAGTTGATCAGAATCGCCGACGCAGCGGCCCCCATCACGAACGAGAGCAGCGACCCGAGTCCCGCGATGAAAAGACTCGCGTCGCCGAGCACCGCATTGTCCGCGAGCGACGACACGATGCCCGACATATGCGACGTATATTGGCCGACGGCGAGAAAGCCGCCCGCATTGGCCGCTCCCGCCACGAATGCCAACGATCGTCCGAGACGCCGATTGGTTGCATCCGTGCGTTCGGGCGCCGTAAAGCCGCGCAAATAGTTGATGGGCATCGGCAGACTCACTTCTTGTCGCGTGGGCGGACCGACCGGCGGGTGCAGGTCGGCACATCGCGGAAAATCGTAGCATGGGCCGCCGCGCGGCGCGCCCGGCAGATTGATCGCGCCGCCACGTCGGCCGATTACCGCGCCGCCAGGCTGCCGGCCACGTCACCGCATCGCCTCGCCATGCCGGGCTCGTCTCTACACCCGCTTCGGACTATCCAATCCTCGGACCACTGCCAGTCGCGCGACGAACGCGGCAAGCGCGCGCCTCACGTTCGGGAAGTCCTGGATGCCGACGAGATCGCCGGCTTCATAGAAGCCGACCAGATTGCGCACCCACGGAAAAATGGCGATATCGGCAATTGAGTACTGATCGCCAAGGATCCACTCGCGGCCTTCCAGACGCTGCTCCAGCACACCCAGCAGCCGCTTCGATTCGGCGACGTAGCGATCCCGCGGGCGTTTGTCCTCATATTCCTTGCCCGCGAACTTGTGGAAGAAGCCGAGCTGGCCGAACATCGGGCCGATGCCGCCCATCTGGAACATCACCCACTGTATCGCTTCGTAGCGGCCGGACGCGTCCTGGGGAATCAGTTGCCCGGTTTTGTCCGCGAGATAGATCAGGATCGCGCCGGATTCAAAAAGCGGCAACGGCTTGCCGTCAGGACCGTTGGGGTCGATGATCGCCGGAATCTTGTTGTTCGGGTTCAACGACATGAATTCCGGCGTCATCTGATCGTTCGTGTCGAAGCGCACCAGATGCGGCTCGTACGGCAAGCCGGTTTCTTCGAGCATGATCGACACTTTCACGCCGTTTGGCGTCGGCAGCGAATAAAGCTGAATGCGCTCGGGATGCGCGGCAGGCCATTTTTTCGTGATCGGAAAAGCGGTCAGGTCTGTCATGGAATGGGGTAGCTCTGTGCGGTGACGGAAAACGCTATCGGGACGAACGGCGGCCGCCTGGCCGGGCTCGTCACCATGCGGAGCGCCCAATATAAACCGACTCGGCTTAACGCGTGCGGCGCCCGGCAGGTGCGCGCATCAGGCCAAGCTCACCACAGGTCTTTCGTCGCGCTGCCGGCGCTCACGTCATAGCCCTCGCGCCACAAGGCGGCGCCCACGGTCAGCAGTTGCGTCCGGTGTCCGACGTCGAGCTGCTCCCACGCCGATGCCAGCCAGGCCGCGAAATTCGCACAGGTTTCCTCGAGGTCGACGGGCGCTTTGCCCTCCAGGTACTGTCGTTCGAACATCGAAAGCACTTTCTCCGGTGTCATTGGCTCGCCTCCACGTTGAATGCAATCAGTCTAAAGGCGTCGCAGCCGGCGCGGCGCATCTGGAACGCCAAAACCGGGTTACTCCCAGGCCGCGGTCCGCGGCAATTGAAAAAAGGCGCCGGAGCGCCTTTTCACGGACAGGTCACGCAGCCGCTTTACGGGTTATTGCGCTTTGCTTCGTCCTTGGCATCTTCCTTCGCGTCGCCGTAGGACTGCTGCACCTTGCCCGCCCCCTGCTGAAGATCGCCCTTCAGTTCCTTGCCGGGGTTGTCGGTCGCCTTGCCCACGGCTTCGTTGATCTTGCCCTTAACCTGTTCGCCCACGCCCTTTACCTGGTCCTTGTTCATCTTTGGCTCCGTCTGGAAGTAATGCCGACGCGACATTGCGCCAGTGCCCTTGTCGAGCAACGGGCATGCCCGGCACTTCTTCGGACGAAAGGCGCGAAGTTCTCGAGCCGCACAGCCGGGTTGCACCGGCGCCACCGGAATTTTTTCACGCCAGCCCTAAAGTTGCCCTCCAGCCTGCCGTAATAGCAGCCATGGAGGAGCCATGGACCGCACACCCGTCACCCTGTCTGCATCTTCGAAAACCGCTTTGATCGACGGCGACATCGCGCATATTGCGCGTGCGATGCGGCTGTCCTTGCAAGGCGATCTGGCCGGGCCGATCCTCTCGCCGGGCTACTGGCGCGAACGTCTTTACAAGCTGCTCGACAATGGCAGCCTGACTCACCCGCAACTGTGCGCGGTGGATAGCCTTCTGCTGCAACTCGATCAGTTCGAGGCGGAGCCGCCGCTGCCTTGGGATGAACTCGCGCCCGCCACCGCGGCGCTTTTCCCGCCCACGCACGAAGCCAACGCCGGCCACCGCGCCTGACGCGGCGCCTGGGTTCGCCCGGGTTCGCGTGGGCTTTGCCTCGGCGAGCTATGGGTGGCGCGCCCGACCGCGCACCGCCCCCGCCGGGATCCGTTGAAAAAAAGGCCGCGAACTGCACCGCGGCCGCAACACGTCGCAACGCGGGGACTTCGCGTCACGCTGCTAGCGTACACATCCAACCATGACAAGCGCATTTCGGGCTCCGCCTTTGCGCCACTCCACATCGCGCCCCAAAATTCCTGGACAGGCGGTTGTCGAACGGTCAAAATGTCCGCCAAAATTCCCAGCGCTCCCAGCGAAAAGGCAACATGACACGCGACATGACCCCGGCCACGAGGCACCATCTGCTCACACAGGCGTTGCAGGTCTATAGCCAGGCGGAAATCGCGGCACGCTGCGGAAAAAACGTTCGAACCATTCGCCGCTGGAAGAGCGATCAGAGTTGCCCGCGTATTGCGGAAGCGGCATTGCGTGAGATGCTGCAAGCCGAGCCCCGCCATCAACTCGCCAAAGGCCAGCCTGATTTCCGTTTCATCGACCTCTTTGCCGGCATCGGCGGGATTCGGCGTGGTTTCGAAGCGCACGGCGGCCGCTGCGTCTTCACGAGTGAATGGAACGAGTTCTCGAAAAAAACCTACCAGCAGAATCACCGGGACGCGGACGACGCGCACCAGTTCGTGGGCGATATCGTGTCCTTCCCGGAACAGTCGGTTCCGCCTCACGACGTGCTGCTCGCCGGGTTTCCGTGTCAGCCTTTCAGCATTGCGGGCGTGAGCAAGAAAAATTCGCTGGGCCGCCCGCATGGTTTCGAATGTTCGACGCAGGGCACGCTGTTCTATGACGTTGCGCGCATCATCGACGCAAAGCGCCCCGTCGCGTTCCTGCTCGAGAACGTCAAGAACCTCATGTCTCACGACAAGGGCAATACGTTCCGCACGATTCTCGACGTGCTGCGCGACGAACTGAAATACGACGTTCACTACAAGGTGATCGACGGGCAACATTTCACGCCGCAACACCGCGAGCGGATCGTCATTGTCGGCTTCCGCGAAGAAACCGGGTTTTCATTCGACGACCTCAAATTGCCGGCCAGCGGTCCGCGCCTTGCGTCGATCCTGCACAAGACCGACGGCAGCGAGCCGCTGTTGCCGCATGACGGCGAACGTTTCTTCGACCCGGTGCGCCGCAGGGTGCAGCCGAAATACACGCTGACGCCCAACCTGTGGGCCTATCTGCAGGCTTATGCGGAGAAACATCGCGCGGCTGGTAATGGCTTTGGCTTCGGGCTGGTGACGCCGGCCAGCGTCACGCGAACGCTGTCGGCGCGTTATCACAAGGACGGCTCCGAAATCCTGCTGGCGCAAGGCAAAGGCGAACGTCCGCGGCGCCTCACGCCGCGCGAATGCGCACGCCTGATGGGCTTTCCCGACGACTTCGTGATTCCCGTGAGCGATACGCAGGCGTATCGCCAGTTTGGCAACAGCGTGGTCGTGCCGGTCATGCGGGAAGTGGCCCGCATCATGGCGCCGCATATCAGAGCACTGCTTGCGCAAGACTTTGCATCTCAGCAAGCACGCGTGCTGCTTCACGCCTAGTCATGCGCGCAACCTAGTCATGCGCGCAACGCAGTCCGGCACGGCAACGCTAGAGAACCGGGCTGCGCGGCGCGCCACGCTCAGCCTGCTGAGCTGATCGCGGCTTCGTGAATCAGCGCCGCCACTTCGGCAGGCCGCGACGCGAGCGACGCATGACTTGCTGCAAGCGTCACGATCTTCCTTGCGTTGAGCCGCGCGGACATCATCTTCTGGTTCTCGGGATGGATCATCCGGTCCTCGCTGGAAATCTGGTACCAGGAGGGTTTCTCCGCCCACGCGGGAGAAGTAATCGGGTCTCCGAACGTTCCGGCTAGCGGCGCCTTCTGCGTAACGGCCATCACGAGCGCCTCATCGGCAGCCAGGTCCTGACAGAAGCTCTGACGGAATTTCTCCGGCTTGATCCAGAGGTAGCCGTCGCTGTCGGGCTCGAGGTTCACCGCCGCGTCCGGCAGACGCTGCTGCGTGATGCCGCCGGGACTCTCGCCCTTATCCGGCGCGAACGCCGCGATATACACGAGGCCGGTCACATCCGGATGATTGCCTGCCTGCGTGATCACTGCACCGCCGTACGAGTGCCCCACCAGCAGAACCGGCCCACCGCACTGCGCGATCATCTTGCGGGTTCTTTCGACGTCATCCGCAAGCGACGTCAACGGCAATTCGACCGCGCGAATCGATTCATGACCTGTTCGCGCGAGCTCGACGATGACCTTGCTCCAATGGGCGGCTCCACCCCAAAAACCGTGCACCAGCAAGATCGCGGGTTGATTGCTCATGACAGGACTCCTGCTATTCGAATGGTAAGTGTTCTGCGCTGACGCGGCATTGATCGGCTCCGCGATGTGCGCAGGAAGCTTCAACCGCTGCCCTGGAAGACAGTGGTCGATACCATCATAGGTCCAATAAAACGAAACGCAGAGAATGTTTATCGCGCGTGAAAAACGCTAGTCAGAGACGCTGATCGCGTCCAGATGCGAGCGCAGAATCTCGATGAAGTGCCGCGTCAATAACGACGGTGCCGTGTGCGCAGGCATCGCCATACGCACGGGCACGTCGATAGCCGGTTCCAGCGGCTTCACCAGTAACTGGCCGGCGAAGGTGTTCGCCACATACGGATTGACGATGCCCACGCCATTGCCCGCGCTCACGAGCGCGCAGATCGTGATGGACGACGTGGTCTGGATCGCGAAGTCCGTCGGCATGTCATGTGCGTCCAGCACCGCCTTGATTGCAATTGTCAGGTCGTCCATCTCGCCGAGAGACAGCAGACGCTCGTCGCGCAGCGCCTTCACGTGCACCGTGGGCTGTGCTTCGAGCCGATGGCCGAGCGGCAGCACGCAGACGGCGGGCACCGTCTTGATGATCTCGGTCTGAAAGTCGAGTTCGTCCAGCTTGCCGGTGGTCAATATCAGATCGAACAGTTCTTGCCGCAGCAGGTCAGTCAATTGCGGCGTCGCGGCTGTCTGCACGTTCAGATACGTCTGCGAAAAGCGCGTGCGGAATTTGCGGATGACCTGCGGCAACAGCCCCGTGCCCAAGGTCGGCGTACAACCAATGTGCAATGCGCCCGTGCCTGACCTGCGCAGGATCGAGACCACGGATTCGATGTTCTCGAGACCGTTAAAGTGCTTCTGCACCGTCTTGTACAGCAGTTGTCCTTCGCTCGTGGGCCGCAGCCGGCCTTGATGCATTTCGAACAGTTTCAGCCCGGAGGAGCTTTGCAACTCGGCCAAGCGCCGGCTGATGGATGGCTGCGTGGTGTTGAGCGCTGCTGCGGCGGCGGTCGTCGTACCCATCTGCATGACGGCGCGAAATGCCTGGATCTGCTGGAAGTTCAGTGGCCGTGTCATGTAGAGAAAACCCGATCGACTCGTCGGGTGCGACTATACCAAAGCTGAATAGTCGTAGCGCAAAAATGAATTATCTGACATTGCGGGGCAGCGATATGCTTTACCCATTGCTCGCGCCCGCACAGCGCTGCGGCGTTTTCACTGCTTTTCGATCAATCCGCCTACTATGACCGCTTCGTTACCCTGCACCGTTGACCGACCGTCTCCACGTGCACGATCCGTCAGATATCCCTGTCCGATCCGGCGGCTAGGCACGGGCGAGCAGCATCATTTTTTCGGTTACTACAACAAGACGGCCTGGGACCGCAGCGGGCGCTACGTGCTCGGCAACCAGGTCGCGATGATGGATGCCCCGCTCACCCCGAATTTGCCTTCACAAGTGGGGTTTTTCGACGTTCAGGATGGCGAACTGTTTCATCCGATCGACACCACTACTGCCTGGAACTGGCAAATGGGCTGCCAGTTGCAGTGGCTTGACGGCGCTCCCGGGCGCAAGGTGATCTACAACACACGCACGGGCGATCTGCGGGCGCGTTATCCGGGATTCGGCGCGATCGTCTTCGACCTCGACAGCGGCACAAAGACGGCGCTCCGCATGCCGGTCTATGTCTGTGCACCCAATAGCCGCTACGCCCTTTGCGTCGATTACAGGCGGCTCTTTATCACGCACGAAACCATCGGCTACAGCGAGCCGGGCGGCCCGTTCACGCTGCCACTCGCTCCGGCGGACGACGGCATACACCGCATGGATCTGGCAACGGGTGAAACCGCATTGATTGTGAGCTACGACGATTTGCGCCGCTTCCATTACGTTGCGTCGATGGAGCATGCCATTCACTGGGTGAGTCACATCGAGATCAATCCGGCTTCTTCGCGCGTGTTGTTCCTGCACCGCTGGACTGAGCGCACTGCCGACGAAACGTGTTTCCTGCACCGACTCATCACGATGAATCCGGATGGCTCGGATATGCGCCTGCTCGAATGCTCGGACCACCCGCTGCCGCAACTGGCGGCTGATTTCGATCCAAACGCGGCAGGCACTTTCGACTACGAGAAGTCCGAGTACCAGATATCGCATCCGCTCTGGCGGGACGACTCGCACATCGTGGTATGGAGTCCTCACGCCGGCAGTATTCACTATCACCTTTATGAAGACCGCGAGGGCGGCAGCGTGCAGGTAATCGGTCGCGACGTGCTGACCGAAAACGGACACATGAGCTTTTCGCCTGTCGACACGCGCTGGCTTCTATCCGACACCTATCCCGACTCGCAGACAAATATGCGCATTCTGTTTCTGTACGACACGCATGAAAGCAGGCGCTACGAAATCGGCGAATTCTTTGCACCGCCCGGCCTGAAAAAGGAAAACCGCTGCGATCTGCATCCGCGCTGGAAACGCGACGGCAGCGCCGTTTGCATCGATTCCGTTCATGAAGGCGCACGGCAGATGTATGTGATCGATGTTTCGCAGATTACGAGCGCGCACTGAACACAACACCGGCACACATATCGACCCGCGGTTTCCGTCACCGCGCTCTTTGGGGAGCCCCAAATGCACGTCATGAAGACGATCATCAAACAACGGCATCCTGCGCGCGTTCTGGCACCCAGCCGCGTCACGATCGCCGCCGCCCTTGTGGCACTGCATGCGCTCAACGAGGCGAGCGCGGCCGAACCTGAACTGACGGGCACCCTGCTGAAGGTCAGCAAGGAACAGGTGATTACGATCGGCTATCGCGATGCATCGGTTCCGTTCTCTTACTACGATGCGGACCAGAAACCGATCGGCTACTCGATCGACGTCGCGCATCTGATAATCGAGCGCATCAAGACCGAACTGAAGCTGCCGGCACTCAAGGTTCGCACTATCCCGATCACCTCGCAAAACCGTATCCCGCTGCTTCAGAACAACACCATCGACTTCGAATGCACAAGCACGACGAACAACGCTGAGCGCGCACAACAGGTGTCGTTCTCCAACAGCTTCTTCACGATCGACACGCGTTTGCTGGTGAACAGAAAGTCGGGCATCAAGGACTTTGCCGATCTGAAACAAAAAACGGTGGTGGTCGGCGCGGGGACGACTTCGGAAAAGATTCTGCGCAAGATGAATGTCGAGAAGTCGATGGGCATGGACATCATCAGCGCAAAAGACCACACCGAATCGTTTCTCATGCTGTCCACCGGCCGCGCCAAAGCGATGATGATGGACGACGCGTTGCTTGCAGGCGAACGCGCAAAAACCCGCAATCCGAACGATTACGAAATCGTCGGCACACCGCAGACGCACGAGGCATACGGCTGCATGCTGCGCAGGAACGACGCTCCGATGAAAGCGATCATGGACGCCGCAATAACGCACGCCCAGAAGTCCGGCCTTGCAGCGAAGCTGTATCAGCGCTGGTTCCAGCAGCCCATTCCGCCGAAGCGCGTCAACCTGGACTTGCCGCTCTCCCCGCGCATGCAGGCGCTGTTTGCGAATCCCAACGACAAGCCGACGTCCTGAGCCGCATCGAAAAATTGTGACGACATGCATTAACCTCGCACCGACGTGCGCACGCTAGAGGGGGCCTATGGATTACAGATGGCACTGGGGCGTGTTGTTGCAGCCCGTTGCTACCGGCGAAGCCGCGACCTACTTCGATTGGCTGCTGTCGGGGCTCGTCAATACCGTCCAACTGACATTGCTGGCGTTCTCCCTCGCGCTTGCAATAGGCACCGTATTCGGCGTGATGCGGACCTTACCCAACGGGGTCGCGAGAGTACTGAGCGCTGCTTATGTGTCGATGTTTCGCGGCGTACCGCTCATCGTGCAGTTCTTTATCTGGTTCTTCGTCGTGCCCGAACTGCTGCCAGGCCGTGCTGGCGATTGGCTCAAGAGCCTTCCTTCGCACGCGCAGTTTCTGATTGTGTCGGTGGTTTCGCTCGGGGTGTACACGGGTTCGCGAATTTGCGAGCAAGTACGGGCCGGCATTCAGGCTCGCCCGGTGGGGCAATTCCATGCGGCGTTCGCACTAGGGCTCACACGTGCACAGGCTTATCGCCATATACTGCTGCCGGTTACGTTTCGCACGATACTGGGTCCGCTCACGTCGGAGTTTCTGATCATCTCCAAGAACTCGGCGGTGGCCTCCACCATCGGTCTGCTGGAACTGTCGGGCGAGGCGCGGCAACTGGTCGACTACACCGCGCAGCCGTATGAGTCGTTCATCTGCGTGACGCTCGCTTATGTGGGACTCAACTTCGCGATTCTGCGCGGCATGCGCTGGGTTCGCCGGCGCACCGCGCTGCCTGGAACGATTGGGAGCTGATCGCCATGTTCGAGATGGACTGGCAGGCCCTCATCGACTCGAAAGACGTCCTGCTTTCAGGCATGAAAATCACGTTGCAGATTACCGTTGTCGCGATTCTCGCGGGCCTTGCGTGGGGAACGGTGCTGGCGGTCTTCAGTTTGTCCACGCATCGTGCGCTGCGCATTTTTTCGCAGGCCTATGTTTCGCTATTCCGGTCAATCCCGCTCGTCATGCTGCTGTTGTGGTTTTTCCTGATCGTGCCGCAATTGCTGAAGGCGCTCTTCAGTCTTCCTTCAACAGTGGACTTGCGGCTCGTTTCTGCACTGACAGCGTACTCGTTGGTGGAGGCAGCGTTCTTCTGCGAGATCATTCGCGCGGGCATTGCAAGCCTGCCGCGCGGACAGCTTCAGGCCGGCTACGCACTGGGCATGACATCGCGCCAGACCATGCGCTATGTGATTCTGCCGCAAGCCTTTCGCGCGATGGTGCCGCTCGCGCTCACACAATGCATCGTGATCTTTCAGGACACGTCGCTTGTTTATGTGATAGCACTGGGCGATTTCTTTCGGCGCGTAACGGCAATCGGCGAGCGCGACGGCACGATCGTACCCATACTGCTCGTCGCCGGCGCGGCTTACTGGGCGGCCACGACCGTGCTGATCGCAATCACCAATGGCGTGCGAATGAGACTGGAAAAATGATTGCATCGAAAGACGTTTCTCTTCACCCGCAGCCCGCCCGATGACGATTAGTGCAAGCCACGATACGCAACTGCGCATGTTCGTCGCCGTCGCAAAGTGCCATTCGCTGCGCGCGGCGGCTGACGCCGTCGGCATCACGCAGCCGGCATTGAGCCGTCATATTCAGTCACTCGAGTTTAAGCTCGGCCACGCCCTCTTCAGGCGGCATGGACGCGGCATGCAACTCACATCCGACGGCGAAGCGCTGTTGCAGACGGTCGAGCCGCTCTTCGATGCACTCGATGAGTCGGTCTCTCATGCCGCAGCGCACGGCCCCGGCTGGGGACTTTCATTGCGCATTGCCACCGTGCAGACGCTGATCGGCCATTTCATTCCCAACTTCAGCAAGGAACTACTGCGAATCTATCCGCAGACGCGGCTCTCGCTGCAATGCGACAGTTCGAGTCATGTCGTTGAGATGGTTCTACGCGGCATGGCGGACCTGGGTCTGACTTATTCGACCGATCTCAGCACGATCGATCTGCAAAGCGTGGAGCTTCATGAAGAACGCCTCGCGCTTTACCATAGCGCCGCTATGAATATGAGCAGCGAAGCAATGTCGCGCCTCTCGGAGCTGAAGCTGATTCTGCCGCCGCGTCATTTCGGAGTGCGACGCTACGTGGAGCGGGTGCTGGGCTGCGCGATACAGCCGTCAATCGAATGCGATTCGCTCGAGCTCTCATTGCGAATGGCGTCGATCAGCCACGCCATTGCATTGTTGCCTGAACACGTTCCCGATGATTTGATAGCCGGCTGCAACCTGAAGCGCATCATTCTCGCGGACATTCCCCCCCGGCGGCTCGTCGCCTTCTGGCGCGTTCAAAGCCGCAAACCTCTGGTGCTAGACACCGCCATTGAAATCGTCACGCGGACTCTTCCCGCCCAACAATAACAACACGTTAATTCAGAGTTATTTGTGGGACCGTGGCACGGCTTTTCGGGCCCGCTCATAATTGCATGGCATTGGGCAACATTCCATGCATGTTTCTAGAGCCTCTTGAGCCTCTCGAGCCTCTTGAGCCGCCAGACAACTCAAAGAACGTCGGCAGAAAACCGGCCGAGTCGTCGAACGGCGTTGACGAGCAGCTACGCAACCACTTAATCGGTGAGGACACGATGAAGAATCATCAACTTCGCGCGCTCGTCGCCATTGCCGACGCCGGCAGTGTTCGCGGCGCAGCCCGGGCCTTGGGACTGTCGCCCTCCGCGATCACCCAGGCGCTGAAAGATCTCGAAGACTACGTCAACGCGCCTTTGCTGCAACGTGCATCGTCGGGGGCGACGTTGACCGATTGCGGCCATACGCTTCTCACGCACGCGAGACTGATCGTGTCGCAAGTCGAGCGTGCTCATGGCGCGTTGAACGAGATGCGAGGCGAGCCATGCGGCAAGCTCTCGGTCGCCATCACGCCGTGGATAGCGTTGTGTTTTCTTCCGGAAATCTTCCTCCAGTTCCGCCAGCGCATGCCGAAGGTGCAACTGGAAATGTTCGAAGGGCTCATGTCGATCGCCTATCCACGCTTGCGCGATGGAAGCGTAGAAGTATTCGTCGGCCCGCAGGCTTCCGCTCCGATCAACACGGAATTCAGTTTCCGCCCACTGTTCTCCTGCGGGCTCACGGTCGTCGCGCGGCGCGGGCATCCACTCGCACAGTCACGCTCTCTGGCGGATCTTCTGGACGCCGACTGGCTGGTCTGCCTGGACTCGGACATGGAGTGCCGCCTTTCGAAGAAAACGTTCTATCGCAATGGCTTGCCGGAACCGCGCAACATTCACTTCACACATTCATTGACCGTGGCCGCATCGGTATTGCAAAGAACCGATGCAGTCAGCATTTTCCCGTGGCCTCTGGCAGAACTTTGTGTGTCGCGTTTCAAATTCTGCGCGTTTCCGCTGAGGGAAGAACTCGAGGACACATCCATCGGCATCGTGTCGCGCAACGGACACCCTCAAAGCCCGGCAGCGCATTGCCTGATCGACATACTGCTGGAAACTATCCGCCACAGCGACGAGGCGGGCAGCGTGGAGGCAAGGCGGGTTCTGCAATCGACGGAGTTACTGTTCTAATCCGCCCGAGACTGCGAGGCCGGCAGCCTCAGGCGCCGCGCTTCGTGCCGGCGCATCGCGACGATCAGCGCACAGGCTGGCCGTCGCGCGTAATCAATACCGCCGTTTCTGCGCGGTACCGTGCGTGCACACTGTCGCCCACGGCAATCTTGTCGAGCGGTAGGTTCGGTGCTATCTGCAACAGCACGCTTCGCTCGGGGCCGCGCAACACGACCTGGCGGTTCTTGCGATCAAGGCTTTGTACGGTCGCGACCACGTCGACGTTGCGCAGCTTGACCGACATGCCGTGCGCGAGCGGCGTCGCCGCTTCTTCCTCGATCCGGGAGCGGACACCCTTTGCCTCGACCTTCTCCGCCGACAGCAACAGCGCGCCCCTATATTCGACGTGAATCTCATCCCCCACTTTGAGGAGCCTCACATCGGCAACCTCGGGATCGACCTCGATCACCACCGTCTTGCCGCGCTCGCCCTCAACCGTGATGCGGCTAGTCTGTGTGTCGACATGGACGATCCGGCTCTTGAGACGGGCGACTACTTCTGCGCCCGGCGCGCCGGACGATGCCGCAGCGGGCGCATGCGCCTGCTGCGCGTGACTCGCTGACGGATGGCCCAACAGCAAGGCCGCAGCAAACGCGAGGTTCAGCATGGTGGGTGAGCGCATTGTGAGTGCACGCATATCTTGCTCCGTGTTCGTGATGAGTAGGTGTGGCGGACAAGCCGGGCGATCAGCCCCGCGCTTTTGTCACTCGACGCCTCGTGACTGCCAGCAGCGAACGTATCGCGCGCACCTGCAGCTTGGGAAGAAGCGCAACCGTGAACGCGTTAATCGCCTGCGAACAGCGACGCCACGCGCATGAGAGGCCACGTCCGTCACGCGCGCGAGGCGCGCAGCATGTTCGCCTCGTAAGCCATGCTCGCTGTTCAGTTTTGGTTTACGTGTACGCGATTTCTGCTCTTCCCCCTTCGCGATGCTTGCACTACCTTTCCAGCACGTTGCAGCGAGTGACGACCCCGAGCCGCCACTTATCAAGGTCTGAGTGGTGGACTTTCGCGGCCGCCTGGCGCGGCCGCTTTTTTTCGAGCAGGAGTGTTCATGAAAAAGATCGTTTCTACTTTGCTGTTCTGCATGTTCAGCGCGGCATCCGCATGCTGGGCGCAGACCGAAGCCGACCGGACCTCGCCGGGCACGAACGATCAGATCGTCCAGATGCATGAGCGGATTTCCGAGGCCAATCGTGTCTACGACGCGAAAGTCGCCGCCGCTAAACGCGTCTACTTGCGGCAGAAAGCCGCCGCGAAGAAAGAGCGCGACGCCTCGGTTGCTGCCGCGCGCGAAGGCACGCCTTCGGCCGCAACGCAGTAAGCGGTCAGCCTGGCGCGTCTTGAACAACCAGCTTCCGGCGCGCGATGTAAAGACGATTCACCACTGGTCAAACGGGTTCAGGAGAGGCGTCGAACATGAAACAGGACAGCACGGCGCGGGCGTCGTCGCGTGACAGGCAGGCGGGCGCTACGGCGCGCTCCGCGATTACTTCGGATATCGAATCGACAGATACGAAACAGACACACAGTAAAGATGCAAGACCCAGCGAGGCGGCAAAGCAAAAAAGACTCAACGCGTCGCAGCTCGACACCATCATGACGCCCGGTGTCCGCTATACCTGCGTCGCGCTGGCGAACCAGTTGAACAGCAGTCCGCGGCAGATCAAGGCTTCACTGAGTCGGCTTGTCGACGCCGGCACAGTCCGCCATGTGCAGGAAGCGCGCACAGGCATCTACTGGGTGCCGACACACGCAGAGAAGCGGAATTTCGATGAGAGGCGCATGGCGCGCAGACAGCTCCTTGGCCACACACTTGAAGGATATGACGCCAATCTGCGCAGACTGCAAAGCCTCTGCATGCTGGTGCGCCGGTCCTGACGGGCATCCTCTCTGCGGTCTCAATTGCCCGCAAAGCACACGATTTGCGTAAACTGCTGGCAATTGCCGGCGTGAGCCGGCTTGCCTGCGTGCGCTTTGCCCTGAATGCCGACAATGCCTGATGTGGCCTGCTTCATGCTCCCGCGCACGCCGTCGCTGCTTACCGAGGAGCCCCAGCATGAGTCCACGCACGTCCCCTTCCCGCACAGGGGAGCGCACCGGCTGCACGAATTTGCGGCGCTAGCCATGGTCGATATCGTCGACAGTGCGACCCGCAGCCGCATGATGTCCGGCATCCGGGGCCGCAATACGAAGCCTGAAGTGCTGATCCGCAGTCTGCTGCATCGGCAGGGCTTTCGTTTCCGGCTCGATGCGCGCGACTTGCCCGGACGCCCGGACATCGTGCTGCCCCGCTACCGCGCGGTGGTGCTGGTGCACGGCTGCTTCTGGCATGGTCACGACTGTCGTCTTTTCAAATGGCCGCAAACGCGTCCCGAGTTCTGGCGCGACAAGATCGGCCGCAACCGGGCCAACGATGACAAGGTGCGCGCCGCGCTTCTCGCTGCCGGCTGGCGCGTCGGCGTGGTGTGGGAATGCGCTTTGCGTGGCGCGAATCGCGACATCGAAGGTGTGCTGACGCGGCTCGTGCAATGGTTGGAGAGCGACGCGCCGGGCTTCGAGGAGCGCGGCTAAAAGCCGTGCAAGGCGCGCCGTTTGCGAGCGAACCGAAAGCCCTCGGTGATACACTCGATTGGCTGATCCGAAGCGGCGAAAGCGCGCCGGGCTTGATGATGAAGGCGCCGCCTCGACCGCCTGCTTCGGCCGTCAAAACCCGTCAAGAAGGGAGGCACACAATGGCTGATTTCCGTCTCTGGTCCGACGATTTCCCGAACAACGGCTTCATGCCGAAAGCGCACGAATACCACGACAAGGCGTTCGGCGTCGATGGCGAGAACATCTCGCCCACACTGCAGTGGGAAGGCGCGCCCGCCGACACGCAGAGCTTCGCGCTCACCGTGCACGATCCCGACGCACCCACCGGCAGCGGCTTCTGGCACTGGGTCGTGGTGAACATTCCGGCCGACGCGCGTTCGTTGCCGCGCAATGCCGGCAAGGCCGACGGCTCGCTGCTGCCGCAAGGCGCATTGCAGGTGCGCAACGATTACGGCACGGTGGGCTTCGGCGGCGCGGCGCCGCCGCGCGGCGACAGGACGCACCGCTACATTTTCCGGCTGCATGCGTTGAAGGTCCCGCATCTGCCGATTACGCCGGAAACGACCAATGCAGTCGCACGTTTCATGACCCACATGAACGAAATCGACTCGACCACGCATACCGGTCTCTACGAACTCAAATAACGGCAGGCCGAAGGTGCCGCGTCGCGGATTCAGCGGTTAAGCGGCGCGGCATCGCGGCACTCCGCACGGCGCGCCGCTCACCACACACTCCAATAATCGATGCACGCACAACCATCCGGGAACGGCGGGACGATACCGCCGGACGCAGAGCAGAGCCTCGCGCCCGACAGCGCGCCGGCCTCCGGTTCCGAACACGGCCTGCCGACACCGCAACGCTATTGGGCGATGCTTGTCATCGCCCTCGGGCTGACGCTCGCGGTGCTCGACAGCGCCATCGCCAATGTCGCGCTGCCCACCATCGCGCGCAACTTGCAGGCTAGCGCGGCGGGCTCGATCTGGGTCGTCAACGCGTATCAGCTCGCCATCACCATTTCGCTGCTGCCGCTTTCGTCGCTTGGCGATCGTATCGGCTACCGGCGCATCTATCTTGCCGGGCTGGTGCTCTTCACGCTTGCCTCGTTCGGCTGTGCGCTGTCCACATCACTGCCGACGCTCGCGATTGCTCGGGTCGTGCAGGGCTTCGGCGCAGCGGGCGTGATGAGCGTGAATACCGCGCTCGTGCGCATGATCTATCCGCCGGCGCAACTCGGACGCGGCGTATCCATCAACGCGATGGTGGTGGCGGTGTCATCGGCCGTCGGGCCCACGGTCGCCTCTGGCGTGCTCGCGGTGGCGCCGTGGCCGTGGCTCTTCGCGATCAACGTGCCGATCGGCATCGCGGCGATTGTCGGCGGCTTCAAGGCGTTGCCGATGAACCGCGGCCACGAATTCCCATACGACCTGTTGAGCGCGGTAATGAACGCGCTCGTGTTCGGCCTCCTGATCTTCGCCGTCGACGGACTCGGCCACGGCGAGCGGCTTGGCTACGTCGTGGTGGAACTGATCGGCGCAGTGGTGATTGGTTATTTCTTCGTACGCCGACAATTGAGCCGCCCCGCGCCCCTGCTGCCCATCGACTTGCTGAGGATTCCCATCTTCGCTCTATCGATCGGCACGTCGGTGTGTTCGTTTTGCGCGCAGATGCTGGCGTTCGTGTCGCTGCCTTTCATGCTGCAGAACACACTGGGATTTTCACAGGTCGACACCGGCCTGCTCATGACGCCGTGGCCCGCGATCATTATTCTCGCCGCGCCGATTGCCGGCGTGCTCTCCGATAAAGTGTCGGCGGGCTGGCTGGGCGGCGTGGGGCTCGCCGCGCTCACGCTCGGGCTGCTGCTACTCGCCACGCTCGGCGCTCATCCCGACGCATGGCAGATCGCCTGGCGCATGGCGCTGTGCGGCGCCGGCTTCGGCATCTTCCAGTCGCCGAACAATCGCACCATGCTCTCGTCCGCGCCGCGCGAACGCAGCGGCGGCGCGAGCGGCATGCTGGGCACCGCGCGCCTGACCGGCCAGACGCTCGGCGCGGCGCTCGTGGCCCTCATCTTCGGCATTGCGCCGCACAGCGGGCCGGTCGTCGCGCTCTACGTCGCGGCGGGATTTTCCGCGCTGGCGGCGGTGGTCAGCACTCTGCGCGTGATGCAGCGAGCCAATCCGCGCCCAGCGTGAGCTTCGGGAAACGCGATGCGGCAAGGTGACTCCGAGCCGCTCAGCCGACCCACATGCAAAGGGCGCGCATCCTGCGATGCACGCCCTTTGCACATTTCCTGCGCTCTTTCCTGCGTTTCCCGCATTTCGCGCCTGTTGCCGCGATGCTGTCCTGCCTCGCTGCGACGTGACCAGCTTGCGCGGCTTTGCAGGAACCGCGCAACCGCAGAACGACCTACGACGACGCCGTCACGTCAGCGAGCTTTACCGCTTTAGCCGCCACGGACGAAGCCGTCGCCACGTTGCGCAGGTCGGCAAGGAACGTATCGCGCCACACCGACAGGTTGTTCTCGCGCATCGGCGCCATCATGTCCGCGTGACGCGCCTGCCGCTCGGCAAGCGGCATGGAAAGCGCGCGTTCGAGCGCCTCGGCCATCTGGGAGAGATCGAACGGATTGACCACCAGTGCGCCCGGCAATTGCTCCGCCGCGCCCGCGAACTGCGAGAGGACGAGCACGCCGGGATCGGCCGGGTCCTGCGAGGCCACATACTCTTTGGCAACGAGGTTCATGCCGTCGCGCAGCGGCGTCACATAGCCGACCTGCGACTGGCGGAATAGCGCCATCAGCAGATTGCGCTCGTATTTGCGGTTCAGATACTGGATCGGCGTCCAGTCGAGCTGGGCAAAGCGGCCATTGATGCGGCCAGCTTCGCCTTCCAGCGTCTGGCGAATCCGTTGATAGGTCTGCACGTCGGAACGGGTAGGCGGTGCGATCTGCACCAGCGACACACGCCCATGCCATCCCGGCGCATTCAGCAGCAGACGTTCGAACGCCTGGAAGCGCTCCACCAGTCCCTTCGAATAATCCAGCCGATCCACGCTCATGATCAGCTTGCGGCCGCGCATGCCGTCGCGCAAACTGCGCACCGGCTTGCGGTCGGTGAACTGCTCGGCGGCCTTGGCGATCGCGTCGGGATAGATACCGATCGGATACGCGCCCACCTTCAGGAAGCGGTTATACGCGTGAACCATGCCGTCTTCGCTGGAGGTGCCGTGATGTCCCCGCTCGATGAAATCGACGAACGACTGGCGGTCCGCTTCCGTCTGAAAGCCGATCACGTCGTAACCGCACATGGCCTTCACGAGTTCTTCGTGCGGCGGAATGGTGCGCAGCACCTCGGGTACCGGAAACGGAATATGCAGGAAGAACCCAATCGGATTCTTCACACCCAACTCACGCAGGCAACGCGCAAACGGCAGCAGGTGATAGTCGTGAACCCAGATGATGTCGTCGGGCCTCAGCAGTTCCTTGAGCTGCTTCGCGAGCGTCGCATTGACGCGCTGATAGCCCGCGTATTCCTGCCGGTCGTAGCGCGAAAGGTCGTTGCGGTAGTGGAACGTCGGCCACAGCGTTGCATTCGAAAAACCGCGGTAATACTGGTCGTAATCGCGCTTGGTGAGGCCGACGGTCGCATAGGTCACGTTGCCCTGCTTCTCGATGACCGGCGCCGAGGGCTCGCTCACCGTCTCCCCGCTCCAGCCGAACCAGACTCCGCCGGTCTCCTTCAACGCGTCCAGCACGCCGATCGCCAGGCCACCCGCTGCGGGCCGGCCTTCCTGAGTCGGCGCGACACGATTCGATACCACGATCAGTCTGCTCATTGGTGCTCCACCTAGTTCAATTATTTCATTGCATACGGACATGCGAGGACGGTTCATGCAAGCACCGTGCCTCTTTTTCGCGCACGCAAAATAAAAATGTATGCAAATGTGACGAACGAGCACGGAACCGCCGCCACGGAGCGGCGCGAAAAATTTTCTTGCTGTTATATGTCGAAAACGCGCAGATGTATTCCGCGCGCCCTATATCTGCTGCGTGTCGGGTGCAAGTCTGCTGCGGGGCTGAAAACCAGCGCCTCACGCGTCCTGCTCAGAGCCGAGGTCGCGCTGATAGTCGAGGCCTTCCTGGCGCACGCCGCCCTGGTTGTATTCCCCGTCTGGCGGCGCGTCGGGCGCTACCCGATTCTGCGCTGACGGGTCGTGGTGCGGCGCCGGAGAAGCCGGTACGGCGTCCGCGCCGGCGGCGGGCGCGGAGGAAACCTGCGGACCATTCTTGCTGGCCGGACGGCCGTCGCGCTTTGAATGGCGCGCTGAGCGCCGCAGCGCTGGATGTCTCATGATCGATGCCTCCGGGACGAAAGCCGCGCGCCGCCGGGCAACGGCGGCATCAACAACAGGTAGGAGCGACGAAGGTAGGGTGCCGGTAAATCATGCGTCGCAGTTGTAACATGTACACAAATTCGTTGCGCGAGGCGAGCGCGCCGCCCGCCGGTGGGTTACACGCGCAGAGAGATTGGCGGACGCCGACTGGCCTGGGGAGTTTGCGTGGGCTGCGGCGGGGGATCGCCGATGGGTGGCTCGACCGGTTCGATGGGCTGAGGACTCGGATCGGGCACCGTGTCGGGCTCGCCCGGTGTGGGCGGCTCGATCGGCTCCGGGCGGTGGGCGTGCTTCCGGGGAAACGACGCGGAAGCGGCAGCGTAGTGCGGCATGTCAGTAGTCCTCGCTATGCGTTTCCTTTCGGTCAGCAAGGGCTGTGCCGTTTGAAGCCGCCTTCCCGGCCGGAAGACGGCTCTTGGCGCTACGCGTCGGCGCCGCCCAGGGCGCGCGATTCGTCGGAATCGCTTTCTTCGCGGGCGTCGTTGCCGTATTCCACCAGGCGGTTGTACAACGTCTTGAGGCTGATGCCGAGAATTTCCGCAGCGCGGGTCTTCACGCCGCCGCACTGCTCGAGCGTCGCCAGAATCAGTTGACGGTCGGCTTCAGCGAGCGAGGTACCGAACGGAATCGTGATCGCCGTGCCTGCCGCCGGTTTCGACAACGTGATCTGCAACGGCACCGTCGCGGTGCTGTCCGAGTCGCCGCCCGACATGATGTGCGCGCGCTGCACGTAGTTCTTCAGCTCACGCACGTTACCGGGCCACGGATACGACAGCAGCATCTCCTTCACCGCAGGCGGAAAGTGCTTCTTCGTCCCGTGGCGCTCGTTGAGTTCGTCGAGAAATGCCTGCGCGAGCAGTTCCACGTCCTTGCCGCGGTCGCGTAGCGGCGGCAGGCTGATCGGAAACACGTTCAGCCGGTGGTACAGGTCGAGCCGCAGCTTGCCTTCCAGCACCGCCTGCTCCGGGTCGCGATTGGTCGCGGCAATCAGGCGCACGTCGGTTTCAATTTCCTTCGTGGTACCCACCCGCATGAACATGCCGGTTTCCAGCACGCGCAGCAGCTTGACCTGCAACTCGATCGGCATTTCGGTGATTTCGTCAAGGAACAGCGTGCCGCCGTTCGCGCGCTCGAAATAACCCTTGTGCTGACGGTCGGCGCCGGTAAACGATCCGCGTTCGTGGCCGAACATTTCCGATTCGATCAGGTTCGGCGAGATGGCGCCGCAGTTCACGGCGAGAAACGCGTGCTTGCGACGCAGGCTCAGCTCGTGCAGCGTCTGCGCGGCCACTTCCTTGCCGGTGCCCGATTCGCCGACCAGCATCACCGAGGCCGCTGTCGGCGCAACGCGGCCAATCTGGTCGTACACCTCCTGCATAGCCGGCGAATTGCCGAGCATCAGCCCGAAGCGGCCCATGCGGCGCAACTCGCCGCGCAAGGTGCCGATCTCGGCCTTCAGATCGCCGGCGCGCGGCAGGCGCGAAAGAATCGCCTTCACGCGCTGCATGTTGATCGGCTTCACCAGATAGTCGGTGGCGCCCATCTTCAGCGCATTCACCGCCGATTCGACAGTGGCGTGGCCGGTAATCACGATCACTTCCACGCCGGAGCGCGGATCGAGATCTTCGAACAGTTCGACCCCGCTGCCGTCGGGCAGCTTCAGGTCGGTAAAGACAACGTCCGGCACCTGCCGGACCAGTTGAATGCGCGCTTCGCGCAGATCGCCCGCGGTGGCGGTGGTCAGACCGTCTTCCCCGATGATGGCGGAAAGCGCCTCGCGGGTACTTGCGTCGTCATCGACAATCAGTACATGTGGCATCGCGTCTCGAAAGCCTGCAAGCGTGGGAGGAACAGCATGCGGCGCGCATGCTGGAAACGGCGACGACCTCGCGCGGGAGCCGGCATCTACCTCTCAAAAGTGAGCGTACGCCAACTTCAATACAGCGCTTGGTCACCGATTTCGTTCAATATTGCAACAATACACGCGAAAATCGCGACGTGATTGGCACTATTGTTGTGTATTTACCTATTATAAGGCTTTATCGAGACAATTTAACAGTCCCGGCAATACGCCGCAGGCCGAACGGGCCCGGCGGCGGCGTACTGTCGAAAGGTACTTCAGCTGCTGTGCGGAAAGGGCCAGGCGTCGGGGTGCGCCGAGCCATTCGGTCCGTGCGCGCCGGGACCCGCGTTGGCCGGCAAGCTCTTGCCTGCCTGCGTCGACGACGCCGACGGCGTGACCACCGCACCGCCCTCGTCTTCCCAGCGGTTCAACTCGCGCGCCGTCGCCGGCTGCGCCGCGCGGCTGCGCTGCACGTAGCGCACCGCCAGATAGCCGCCGAGCGCCATCAGCGCACCGAAAATGCCAATTTTGGGTCGAGCCATCATGAACCTCCTTGTGTTCGTTAAACGCAGAGAAGAAACCGCTGCGCCGTCGGCTGGACACAGCCGCTGCCGGCACGGCGAAGCCGTGGCGCTCAGCGCGCGGTCAGCACGCCCAGTACGAAGCCGACGCCCGCTGCGATGGCGACCGAACTCCACGGGTTCTGCCGCACATAGCGTTCCGTGTTGACGGTCGCGTAGCGATAGCGCCGCTGCGCATTGTCCTGAGCGTCGCCCAGTGCGGATTGCAGCGTCTCTACATGGCTGCCCAGCTTCTGGCGCAAAGCGCCGACGCCCTCGCCGGGCACGTTGGCGGCGAGCCGCAACATTTCCTCCGAGTCCTTCAGCAGCACGCGCAGATCCTCGACAATTTTCTGGCCGCCGAGTGCGAGCTGTTGCGTCGTGTCAGTCATCTTTCCCTCCTCGTCCAGTTTCAGTGCTCGCGTGAGCAGGCCATGCGGTTCACCGGCCTCGCGCACGCATGTCGCGGGCCAGATGCAAACCATGTGCCCGGTAAGTCTGGGCAGCGACTGCGCGGCGCAGCCGCTTGCCGAGCAGTTTCGACCGACTCTTGCCGCCGTTTCCGTCTTTGCTGTCACATAGATTGCAGGAAGCGCCGTCGAAGTGGTTAAATCGACCTTTGTGAGATAGAACTTCTGCTGTCTCGTGCCAGAGGCCTGAGCGCCGCAACAACCCACTCTTTCGGACAGGACTTCCCCGTTTATGGCGTCAATCGATCTGGACTCGCCCACTGTGTCCGCCGGCGGCAGCGCTTCCGCCCAGGCGAAGCAGCGCGTCGCGGACGGCATCGCGGGACTGAAATCGTACGGCCTGCTGTACGGCTCGTCGCCGGTGATGCTCGATCTGTACGAGCAGATCGAGCGGGTCGCGAGCACCGATGCAACCGCGCTGATCATCGGCGAATCGGGCACGGGCAAGGAGCTGATTGCCCGCACGATTCACGATCAAAGCAGCCGCAGGGAGGCGCCCTTCGTCGCCGTGAACTGCGGTGCGATTCCCGACGAACTGATCGAGGCCGAGCTGTTCGGCCACGAGAAAGGCAGCTTCACCGGCGCGGTGCAAGGGCGCGTCGGCTACTTCGAACATGCGAACGGCGGGACGCTGTTTCTCGACGAAGTCACGGAAATGGCGCCGGTGCGTCAGGTCAAGCTGTTGCGCGCGCTCGAGACCGGCACGTTCTACCGCGTGGGCGGCAACGAACTGATCAGCGGCAACGTGCGCGTGATTGCAGCGACCAATCGTGACCCCGCCGTCGCGGTCAAGGAAAACGGTCTGCGCGAAGACCTGATGTACCGGCTCGCAGTCTTTCCATTGCGCGCGCCGCCTCTGCGCGAACGCGAGAACGACCGCGAACTGCTCGCGCAGCACTTTCTCGCGCAGCTCAACCAGCAGGAAGGCACAAACAAGACCTTCAGCAAACGCTCGATCGAAACGCTGCGCACCTGGTCGTGGCCAGGCAACGTGCGCGAGCTGAAAAACGCCGTGTACCGCGCATTCATTCTCGCGGAAAAGACGGTCGAGCTGCCGCATCCGCATCTCGCGTCGAAGGTGAAACGGCCCGTCACGCAGGGCGACGCCATGAGCGTGTGGATCGGCACGCCGCTCGCCGACGCGCAGAAACAGATCATTCTCGGCACCCTGAAGTACTGCGGCGGCGACAAACGGCGCGCGGCGAAAGCGCTCGGTGTGAGCCTGAAAACGCTCTACAACCGTTTGAGCGCATACGGCGACGAAGGTACGGAAGAAGATTCCGAACAGTAGGCGCCGCACTGCAGAGCTTTCCTCTTCAAACAGTTCGCACCACCAATCAAACCGGTCCGAAGCCGAGCAGAAACCGGTTTGACGCGCATCATCTTTTGCAATTGCTTGCACTTTGCCTCTGCCATTTACAAAACGCATCCTGCAAAATGCAGCAGCCCATTTTTAGCGATGGGAGAACATGCCGCTGGTTCACGCTGCGTTCGCGGGAACTCCGGCACTTCGCAAGAGCAGAGACAGGCAATGCAAAAGAAATTGGTGTGCGGCGGGTGGCTGAGACCGCGCGGTGAACCCCGCTCTGGGCGCGCGGCCGCAGGCGCGCGCCGTCAGGCAACAACGGTCGCCGCATTGGCGCTCGTGCTCGCGTCGGCGCTCTCTGGCTGCAGCTCCGTCTACACAGAGGGCGCAACTGCGGGCGCGGGTATTGCCGGCGCCGCGCTCGCGGCCAAAGTCACGAGCAATGCGGCGGTTGCAACCGGCATTGGTCTCGGCGCGGTCGCGGCGGCGCGAGCCGGCGTTCAGTACTCGGAGCGCGTAGTCCACAAGAACACGCAGGACGGCATAGCGAAAATCGCCGGACCGCTCGAGGTCGGCGCGATAGCCCCGTGGAGCGTTACGCATTCCATGCCGATCGAAGACGACGAGCACGGCCGCGTCACGGTCAGCCGCACAATCAGCGCGGGCGCGCTCGACTGCAAGGAAATCGTCTTCTCGGTCGACCGCATCGCCACCCAGAATGTGCCGGCAAGCAGCGCGTTTTATGTCGCCTCCATTTGCCGCGACGGCGACACGTGGAAGTGGGCGTCGGCGGAGCCCGCCACTGAACGCTGGGGTGCCTTGCAATGACGGCGCGTGCGCTCGCGGCGGCGGGGCCGCTGCATCGCGTGAGCCTGACAGCGCTCGCCGGCGCGCTGTGTATCAGCGCGAGTCTGCTGACGAGCGGTTGCTCGTCGATTGGCGCGGCGAGCGGTGCGGCCGCCGGTGTCGCGTCCGGGCTCGTCACGTCGAATCCGGCGGTGGGCATCGGCGTCGGTATCGCCGTGCAAGCGGCTACGGACGAGGCCGTGGGCCGTTACATGCGCAGCATGCACACCGACCAGCAGAATCTGATCGCGGCACTGGCCGGCGCAATGCCGGTCGGGGAAACGCGGCCGTGGTCGGTCAAGCATACGCTGCCTATCGAGAACGGCCACGGCCAGGTACGCGTGACCCGTGCGTTCGGCTCAGCCCTCGCGCTGTGCAAGGAATTCGTGTTCTCCGTGCAGGACGGCGACGGCCCGAATGCACACGAAGACTGGTACACCGCAAGCGCGTGTCAGCAGGACAAAGGCTGGAAATGGGCGTCGGCAGAACCGGCGGTGGAGCGCTGGGGCAACCTGCAATAGCGCCGGCAAACGGGGCGCAGTGGCGGATGCCGGAATCAGGCGGTAGTCAGCCGGCAGTCGAGCATCAATCGCGCCGCAGTCGAGCATCAATCAGGCCGCACTCGAATGGTAGTCAAGCCGCGGCAAGCAGGTCTTTTGCGCGGTTGAACTAAAAACGGCAGGGTCTCCCCCGCCGTTTTGCTGCAACCGCCCGCCAGGCGCTCAGTCACGCGCCCGCCGCTTACGACTCCACGTCTTCGAGACTGAAGATTTCCGTCTGGTCGTTATACGAGAAAATCTCGCCGTAGCGGCCCCAGTTGATGACCGCGTCGAGCGTTTCTTCCGCGGCGCTGTCAGACAGAAAGTCCTCTAGTTCCTGCTCGAAGCGCACGCGCGGCGCGCGGTGCCCCGGGCGCTCGTTCAGCACCTTCTTGATTCGCGCGGCGAGCGGCACGTGACGCAGCAGATGCTCGGCGAACATCATCTTGCGCTCCTGCGTGCCGAACTCGGCGAACACGCGCGCGGGCGGCGTGAGGAAAATATCGCCCTCGCGCACGTCCGCGAAACCGAGGTGCTGAAGCACTTCCGCCACCGGGAACAGATCGTCCACTTCCAGGTGCAGCGAACGGGCGATTTCCGGCATGTCCGCGCGACCGTGATACGGCGCGGCGGCGAGCGTCTCGATCAGACCGGCCATCAGGTTGGTCGACACATGCGGCAGCCAGCTGTGCAGTTCGAGCCCTTTGCGGGTTTTCTCGTCGGTCTGGCGCGCGGTCATCTTTGCGTAGATCTCGTCCACCAGACGCCGGAACGCCGGGTCAAGACGATTGCGCGGATGCTTGAACGGCACCTTGATCTCCGCGATCACCCGGCCTGGATTCGACGACAACACCAGAATCCGGTCGCACATGAACACCGCTTCCTCGATGTTGTGCGTGACGATCAGCACCGCCTTGATCGGCATGCGGCCCTGCGTCCACAGGTCGAGCAGGTCGGTACGCAGCGTTTCGGCGGTCAGCACGTCGAGCGCGGAGAACGGCTCGTCCATCAGCAGCAGCGTCGGATCGACCACCAGCGCGCGTGCAAAGCCGACGCGCTGGCGCATGCCGCCCGACAGCTCGCGCGGATAGGCGTTCTCGAAGCCGTCCAGACCGATCAGGTCGATCGCGGCGAGCGCGCGTTCGCGCCGCTCGCGCGCGGCTACGCCTTGCGCCTCGAGCCCCGCTTCCACGTTTTGCAGGACGGTCAGCCACGGGAACAGGGCGAACGTCTGGAACACCATCGCGACGCCCTTTGCGGGACCGTCGAGCGGCTTGCCCATATACGTCACTTCGCCGTCGGTCGGCTCGATCAGACCGGCAATGATGCGCAGCAACGTGGACTTGCCCGAGCCCGACCGCCCGAGCAACCCCACTATCTCGCCCTCGCGCAAAGACAGATTGGCGTCGTCGAGAACCAGCAGTTCGCCCTGCGACTTGTTGAAACCGCGGCACACGTCCTTGACGCGCAGTATTTCTTCGCCGAGGCGCGGCGGCTTCGGCGGCGTCTGGATCGGCGCGGCGGTCATGGCTGCTTTAGGATTTTGCATCGCGTTATGCCTTCAATTCTCAGGAAAACGCCGGGCCGCCCGTTCTTCTGCTCACGCGGGGTCCGGCGCAAAACGGCACGGGCTGGGGCCTCAGTCCAGCCGCAGCCTCGCTTCCGCGTACGCGTACATTGGACGCCACAACAGGCGGTTGAACAGCGTCACGAATAGCGACATCACCGCGATCCCCACGATGATCTTCGGGTAATCGCCTGCCGCCGTGGACTGCGCAATGTAGGCGCCGAGCCCGTGCGCGGCCACCTTGGTGTCGCCCCACTGCACGAATTCCGCGACGATGCTCGCGTTCCACGCGCCGCCCGACGCGGTGATCGCACCCGTCACGTAGTACGGAAAGATGCCCGGCAGCATGGCCTGACGCCACCATTGCCAGCCGCGGATATGGAAATTCCTGGCCGCTTCGCGATAGTCGTTCGGATACGACGTCGCGCCGGCAATCACGTTGAACAGGATATACCACTGGGTGCCAAGCACGATCAGCGGCGAGAGCCACACGTCCGGATTCAGATTGAAACGCACGATCGCGATGACGAATACCGGAAACAGCAGGTTGGCCGGAAACGCGGCGAGAAACTGCGCGAGCGGCTGGATCTTCTCCGCGAGCGCCGGGCGCAGGCCGATCAGCACGCCGACCGGCACCCAGATTACCGACGCCAGCGCGATCAGCAGCACCACACGCAGCAGCGTGATGAGGCCAAGCAGGAACACGTGGCCGACTTCGTCGAGCGACACGCCAGTGCGCACGTAGATGAACACGCGGTATACCACATAGACCGTGCCGATCAGCACGAGCGCGCCCCACACAATGTCGCCGACGCGCGAGCTCTTCTGGATCTGCGGAATCTGAAAGCGCGGCCGTTGCAGCGCGGGCATGCGAAACGGCACCCGCGCGGCCTTCGCGAACATCCAGCCAAGCGGCACCAGCAGCCGATGAATCAGCCGTGTGCGGCGAATCAGGTCGAGCAGCCACGACTCGGGCGCGTCGCCGGAACTCGTGGTCTCCATGCGGAACTTGTCGGCCCAGGCCACCAGCGGGCGGAACAGGAACTGGTCGTACGCCAGAATCACGACGGTCATCGCGAGAATCACCCAGCCGATGGCATGCAGGTTCTTCTCTGCGATCGCATGCGCGAGATAGGCGCCGATGCCGGGCAGCGTGATGGTGCGGTTGCCGACGGTGATCGCCTCGGAAGCGACCACGAAGAACCAGCCGCCGGACATCGACATCATCATGTTCCAGATGAGGCCGGGCATCGAGAACGGTACTTCGAGCTTCCAGAAGCGCTGCCACGACGTCAGATGGAAACCGCGCGAGACTTCGTCGAGATCGCGCGGCACCGTGCGCAGCGACTGATAGAAGCTGAACGTCATGTTCCAGGCCTGGCTCGTGAAGATCGCGAAGATCGCCGCAAGTTCGGCGCCCAGCACGCGCCCCGGAAACAGCGCGAGAAAAAACGTGACCGTAAAGGAGATGTAGCCGAGCACCGGCACCGACTGCAGGATGTCGAGAATCGGCACCAGCACGAGTCCCGCGCGGCGGCTCTTCGCGGCGAGCGTGCCGTAGACCAGCGTGAAGATCAGCGACGCCACCATGGCCGCGAGCATGCGCAATGTCGTGCGCATTGCATACTCCGGCAGATTGGCCGGGTCGAGCGAGATCGCCTGGGTTTTCAGTGTGGACATCGGCGCGAGCGTTTCATGAAAGCCGATCGCCGCCATCGCGATGATGCAGATGATGAGCGGGAACGCGACGAAGTCCCAGCGATTGGGCAGCACCCGCCATGCCGACGCATTGGCGGTGCGCTTCAGGTCAAAGCTGAAATCCATCAGGCCCACTCCTTATATACACAGGCGTTCGAACGCACGAAGGAGGCGGCAGCTGCCGCGCAGCGGTCTGAAGATCGGTCCGGAAAGCGGAAATCAGGCATGGCAAAACGCGTAGGCGCGGTAAATCGTTAGCGTAGGAGACATGGGGACCGGCAATTGAAGCGCCGCTGGGCGTGCCGCCCGGGGACCTCATTCGTCAAGCCAGAGTCCTGTCGCCGCAGGCGCCGCCCGTAGGCTGGCGAGCTTTCCTTTGTTTTGGACGGCACGACACTACACCATCCTATGTTTCAGGCACAACCATAGAGGGCAATTCACGGCTTCTTGCAACGGCCGGCTGACAACAGTCCCGCAATGGCCTGACAGTGGCCTTCCGCCGAACACGGCTCGCGATGCCGCAGGGTGCCTGGCTTGCCACTGCCTCTCCGGAATCGCTACGGCAAGCAGCTTGCGCCCGTACCAGAAGGGTGTTGGCCGCCTTGCGCCACCCGGCTACAACATCAAGAAACCAGCGCGGTTGCCGTTAAGAGCCTGATGGGTGCAGCCAATCTGAACTTCATGGCCAATAACCGTGCCCCTCTGGCCCCATGACGGTTAAAATTCTCAAAGATGCACCTGTGCTGGTGGTTTTATCCCGGCCCGCTGCGCGGGCGTGCCACCGTGCGCTGCAATAACAGCAGAGAACCGAACGGCGCGACCCCGCGCGAAACGCGGGGCGACGTAGCGCCGCGGGGCTGCCACGAATAAGCTAGTTGCATGTCTCAGCCAGACGGATCAGAGGGTCGATGAACAGGACAACCTTGCGCCACGCAACGGGCCCGATCGGCTTCATGCTGATCGTACTGGCTTGCTGGTTCGTGGCCGGCATGGTCGCGGACCGGATGGTACAGCAAGAGCTCGCGGCAACGTTGCACGCGCAACGTCAGATGGCCGCCTCGATCGTCGACAACATGGCAGAGGTGATCGCAAGCGACCTTGCCATGTCGCGGGCCATCCCCGCCACCATGGCCGAAATGGACGTGATCCAGCACGCGCTGGTGCAATCCCGGAATTATGCCGCGAACGGCAGGGCGACGGAACCCGCCCTGCGCGCCGCGTTGCTGAAAGACCCGCACTTGACCGCCGTGAGCACCTTCCTGCACCGCGCTCAAGGCTTCTCCGGACTCGATCAGGTATGGCTCGTGAATGCCAACGGCATATGCGTGGCCTCGAGCGATGTCACCAGCGATCCGCAGGCGCCGCGCGGTTCCTTCCTCGGCATCGACATGCGAGTGCGCGCCTATCTGACGAAGGCTCTGCTCGGGGCGTTCTCGGAGACCTATGGGGTCGGGCGAACGACCGGCGAACCGGGCATCTTCATCGCGGTACCGGTTTACGCCGACGGCGAGCTGGCGGGCGCGGTCGTCGCCAAGGTGGGGATCGCGCGGCTGCGCCACTGGGTCGCGCATGCCGGCACGTTCGTCGCGGACGACAACGGCGTGGTCATCATGGCGCACGACAGCAAGCTCGAAGGCCACGCTCTGCCCAATTCACGCGTCGCGAAGATGAGCGTTGCCGAGCGCAACGTGACCTATCGCCGCGACGGGTTCCCGGACATCCAGATCCGCGTCGACACCCAGGTGCGCGAACAGGCGCCGTGGGTGTCCGCGGCCACCGCCGGGCAGTTGTTCGGCTCCGCCGGGCAGCCCGGGCCGTCGCTATATCAGACGCGTGGCGGCCTGAACTCCGGGCTCTCGGCCCATCTCGTCGAGCCGCTCTCCGCCTGGCCGGAACTGGTGCGCAACCATAGGCGCGACCATCTGCTCGTGTTCCTGACGCTCGCGGGCACCGTGGCGCTCGCGTGGGTGATCACCGTGTCGTATGTGCGCGAGCGGCGCCACCATCGAGCCACGCGGGATCTCGCGGAGCAGTTGCAATCGGCCAATACGCTGCTTTCGGCGGAGGCGCGGCACGACGCGCTGACGGGAGCGCTGTCGCGCCGCTATTTCCTCGACCTGCTGCGTCACGAAATCGACCGCGCGCATCTCGGCAACCAGCCACTGTGCATGGCGATTGCCGACCTAGATCACTTCAAGCAGATCAACGACCGCTTCGGCCATGCCGCGGGCGACCGCGCGCTTGAACATTTCGTCGACACCTGCCGCGCAGAACTGCGCGGCGCCGACGCGATCGGCCGGCTCGGCGGCGAAGAATTCGGCCTGCTGCTGCCTGCCACCGACCTTGCCGGCGGCCGCGAAGTGGTGGAGCGCCTGCGCTTGCGTCTGAAAGCGGTGCCGTCGTCGAAGCTGCCCGCCTCCGTCACGCTGAGCGTGAGCATCGGCATTACAGAGCTTTCCCTCGACGACCTGCCGGAGCGGATCATGAGCCGCGCCGACATGGCGCTCTACGCGGCGAAAACCGGCGGGCGCGACCGCACCGAAGCCCTGCCGCCCGACGACACCGCCCCGCCCGCGCGCACGGTCGCGAACGTCTGGTAGCGAACGCCCCTTCTGACCCAACGCAAGCCAGTACTTCGAGCCTTCCACGACGAGGCAGGTATGATCGGCACTGACTTCGAGTTGTCGCTACCGCTTTAACGGGAGATTCGCATGAAGGGAAATCTGGTCATTATGTGCCGCGATCAGGATGCTGACGCGTTTGATCATCTGCTGGCCGAATACGGCGCGTTTCAGACGCGGCTGTCGTCAACCGCGTGGTATCTGAAGCTGGAGGTCGCGCCCGAAGTCATTCAGGAGGAGATTCTCGCGCGCCTCGGCAAATACACGACCCACTATATATTCGAAGCCGAAAGTGTGACGTGGAATACCGTGGATAGCGAAGCGGCGAACGCGCTGAACACACTGTTCTCAGATTAGCGTTCCGCGATTAGTGTTGTGCGACTGGCGGGTTCCGCGACTCGGAGCCAGGCCGCGGACCGCATGAGCGCAAACCAGCCGCCGCAAGCAGCCCACAAGAAACCAGGGCGCGACGCAACGCCGCGCCTGCCGCCCATCTACCAGACCGTTTCCGACGCCGCCCGCGCCTGAGGCAGCGCTGAAAACGGAAAGCTCATCAGGACGCGCAAGCCACGCCCTTCGTGGTTGCCGATCTCCCACTCTCCTCCCGCGCGCCGCACCAGCCGCTCGACGATTGCGAGGCCAAGGCCGCTGTGACCGTTGCCGCCGCGCGCCGGATCGAGCCGCACGAAGGGCCGGCTTGCATTGACGAGGTCTTGTGCGGCGATACCCTTGCCGTTGTCGCTTACTGACAGCGTGAAGCCCTGCGCCGTGCGCGCCGTGGCGACCACAATGGGCGGCGCGCCGTACGCATGCGCGTTGTCAAGCAGGTTGGACAGAATCCGGTCGAGCGTGGCGGCGGGCAGCAGAAAGCCCGGGCCGGCGCTCAGCTCGGTCTGCACGGTTGCGGCACCGGAGGCCACTGCGCGATAGCTGCGCACCACCCGCTCGCATTGCGCGTCGACTTCGACGGCTTCGCTGCGATCCGCGCCGTCGTGCGCGAACACGAGAAATTGCTCGACGATGTGGGTCATCGAATCGACATCGCGCACCACACCGTCGCGCATCTTCGCTTCGTCCATCATCTCGGCGCGCAGCCGCAAGCGCGCCAGCGGCGTCTTCAGATCGTGCGCGACGCCCGCGAGCATCACCGCGCGGTCATTCTCCGTGCGCGCGACTTCCTGCACCATCTGATTAAAGCCATGTGTCAGTTGCCGCAACTCGCGCGGCCCGCGCTCGGGCACAGGCGGCACCGGCAGGCCGCGGCCAAAGCGCGCCACCGCCTGCGCGAGCGAGCGCAACGGCTGCTGCAGCGCCCATGCGGCAAAGAGCGCCGCCATTACCGCGAACGAGAAGATGATGACGAGCCACAGCACGGTCCGGTCGAGCGAGCGCGGCGGCCGCAGCGGCTGCACCGGCACCACGATCCAGCTGCGGTCGGCGGGCGCGCGCACCCACAGCGTGGGCGGACGGCCCGGCAGGCCGACGCGCACCTGCGTGCCGGACGGCATACGGTCGCGCGCGTCTTCAATGAAACGCTCGAGCGGCGGCGGCATGTCCGACATTTCGGGCGGCACTTCGGGGCTCGCCGGGTCCACCAGTTTCACGCGTGACGGCAGCGGCTGGTCCGGGTTGCGGGCCACGTGCTGGCGCACTGCGTCGACGAGAAAAGTCGCTTCCTCGACGGCGTAGCGGGTTTGCAACTGGCTGCGCTCGAGACGCATAAGCGCGTACCACGCGAAATGCGACAGCAGCAACACCGCGACGACCAGCAACGCCAGCCGCCCAAACAGTGAATCAATGGGCCGGCGCATGCTGTTCGCCGTCGGGCACGAACACGTAGCCCCGCCCGCGCACTGTCTGAATGAAGCGCGGCGTGGACGGGTCTGTTTCGAGAATGCGGCGCAGACGCCACACCTGAACGTCGATGCCGCGGTCCGTGCCGTCGTATTCGGGACCGTGCAGCAGCTCGAGCAGACGCTCGCGCGTCAGCGTGCGCATCGGGTGATTGACGAAAATTTTTAGCAGCGCGAACTCGCTGCCCGACAGCGTGAGCGGTTTGTCTTCCAGATGCAGCGTGCGCGACTGGAAGTCCAGCGTGAAGCGGCCGAAGCTGAACGGCTCGCGCTGCTCGGGCGCCGCCGCCGAGGGCAGCGTGCGGCGCCGGCGCAGCACCGCCTGCACGCGCGCGAGCAGCTCGCGCGGGTTGAACGGTTTGCCGAGGTAGTCGTCCGCGCCCAGTTCGAGACCGACGATGCGGTCGACGTCGTCCGCGCGCGCGGTCAGCATGATGACGGGAATATCGTCGCCCGACGCGCGCAGCTTGCGCAACGCGGTGAGCCCGTCCACGCCCGGCATCATCAGATCGAGCACGATCAGATCGGGACGCTCGCGTTCGAGCCTGCGCTCCAGCGAGCCCGCGTCGTGCAGCACCGAAACCTCGATGCCCTGGCGGGCCAGATAGTCGCGCAGGAGATCGCGCAATTCGACGTCGTCGTCGACAACAAGTATTTGAGTAGCCATGAATGAAGTTTAACGCGCGACAGGAATGGTTTTCGATTTCAACCCGGCCTCAAGGGTTACCGGGTGTTACCGTGAAAGCTGCGCGTAATGGGCCGTAACAGCGGTGCGAGGCCGCGTAACACAGGGACCGGCGCAGTTCTCTACGCTGTGTCTTACCGAATGCAGACCGCCGCTTGGATCGGATGCATCGTCGGCTATTCCATTACAAGGAGCCTTATATGTCCACCAGAAAAATCTCGCGCGCTCTCGCCGTTGCCGCCACCGCTCTCGCCATTGGCGCGGGCGCGGCCTATGCCGCCCAACCCGCTCACGAGGCCCACGGCGGCCCGGGCGGTTGGCATGGCCACTTCATGAAGGAACTCACGCAACTGCATGACCAGTTGAAGCTGAACGCGGATCAGGAAAAGCAGTGGCAAGCCGCGCTCGACACCATGAAGCAGGGCCATGATGCCATGCGCGCCAATCACGAGCAGATGAAGAACCAGTTCAAGGCCGCGCAGCAGCAGCCTATTCTTGATCTGAACGCGATGGCCGCCGCTCATCAGCAGATCGAGCAGAAAGACGCGCAGTTGCGTCAGCAAACCACGGACGCCTGGCTCAAGTTCTATAACGGCCTGAACGACCAGCAGAAGACGACCGTCAGCACCGCGTTGAAGCAGCGCTTTGCAAAAATGGAATCGCGTCACGAGAAGATGCGCGAGCGCTGGCAGCAACATCATGGCGCGGCGTCGGCACCTGCCGCGAGCCAGTAGGCAGAAAGCCGGCTTGCGCTGATAGGCGCGCACGCTCGCTGACAGTCGCTGACAGGCGCCGATAGACGCCGGCAGACGCTGCGGGCGGCAAGCCTCGCGAGCCCCCCCTGTGTCCACGCGGCCAGCATGGCTGCCTTTGCAAAAGAGAAACGCCACGGAGAGGTTTTCCGTGGCGTTTTTTTGTCGGAACCGACTGACAGTCCGCAGGTGCGCAGTTCCCCGCAGGTCCGTCAGGCGCCTTGAGCAGCGGTTCACACTGGTTGCACACTCAACCATTTCCGGCTGAGCGACGCAACACGCGCGAGGTTACCCGTTCAACCGGCCAAGGTCGAACAGCAGCACTTCCGCCTGCTCACCCTTTTCGAGCGTTACCGTGTCGGTATCGCTCAGTTTCGCTGCGTCGCCGGCTTGCAACGCCTCGCCATTTACCGTCAGCGAGCCGCGCGCCACGTGCACGTAGACGAGCCGCCCTTGCGGCACCGCGAAGCTGGCCGTTTCCGCGCCGTCGATGAGCGCGGCGTAGATCGACGCGTCGGCGTGGATCGTCACCGAGCCGTCGCGACCGTCGGGCGACGCAACGACGCGCAGGCGCCCGCGCTTGTCGGCGGCGTCAAAGCGCTTTTCCTCGTAGCCCGGCTGATCGCCGGTGCGTTGCGGAATCACCCAGATCTGCAGCAGATGCGCCTCTTCGTCCTGCGACGCGTTGAACTCGCTGTGCATCACGCCCGTGCCGGCGCTCATGCGCTGCACGTCGCCGGGACGGATCGTCGAGCCGTTGCCCATGCTGTCGCGGTGCGCGAGCGCACCTTCGAGCACATAGGTAACGATCTCCATGTCGCGGTGCCCGTGCGTGCCGAATCCCTTTCCGCCTGCGATGCGGTCTTCGTTGATCACCCGCAGCGGTCCGAAATGAACGTGCTCGGGGTCGCGATAGTCGGCAAACGAAAAGCTGTGATAAGAATCGAGCCAGCCGTGATTGGCATGGCCCCGTTCTGCGGAGCGGCGGATTTCGATCATGACGTACTCCCGGTGAAATTGGCGATGCCGAGAATGTATGGGCTCGCCGCGTTGCGGACAATCGGGCGCCAGTGCACCGCATCGTTTCGCAAATCCGCGTAATCGCGCTAGACCGCGCGAGGCTGCACGAGGTCTGGGGAGACGGCATGAGGCCGGACCAGACGCCATGAGGCCGCATGAGACGTCGACAGACCATACCTGCTCCCCGCGACTTCCACCCCGCTGCTCGGACCAAACGCCAGCGCGGCTTTGCAGCGATGCGCCACGCATGCGTCGCGCCCGCGCAACGCCCTTGCCGAGCCGCGGGATGGGACGCACGCCGCATACTGGCGCGCGCTCCCTGTTCGGGTAAAATACCGCGCTTTTCACCGCACATGGTGGCGCAAAGCGCGTCGGCACAGCCGGACGCGACGCGGCAAACCACGACGGCGCCGCAATTTTGACCGCCTAGAATAGCGACGGCCGGCCACAAGCCAGGCTTCGTCGGGATCGGACACCGAGACGATCAGTTTGACCCAGGAGAAACATGAAGAAGCTCGCACTGTGCGTAGCGCTCGCCGTCATGGCCACCGGCGCCATGGCAAAAGAATGGAAAACCGTACGCATCGGGGTTGACGCCAGTTATCCGCCGTTCGAATCGAAGGCGGCCAGCGGCCAGATAGTCGGGTTCGACGTCGATCTGACCAAGGCGCTGTGCACAAGAATGAACGTCAAGTGCGTATGGGTGGAGCAGGATTTCGACGGCATCATCCCGGCACTGAAGGGCAAGAAGTTCGACGCAATCGTGTCGTCGTTGACTGTCACGGACAAGCGCCGCGAGCAGATCGACTTTTCCGACAAGCTGTTCGACGCTCCCGCCCGGATGATTGCCAGAACCGGCTCGCCGCTCCGGCCCACTGCTGAATCGTTGAAGGGCAAGCGCGTCGGCGTCGAACAGGGCACGACCCAGGAAGCGTACGCCAAGGCGTACTGGGAGCCGAAGGGCGTGACCGTGGTGCCCTATCAGAACCAGGATCAGGTCTACGCCGACCTCACCTCCGGCCGGCTCGACGCCGCGCTGCAAGACGAAATTCAGGCCGACGCCGGGTTCCTGAAAACGCCGCGCGGCAAGGGCTTCGCCTGGGCCGGCCCGGAAGTGAAAGACGCGAAAACCATCGGCGAAGGCACGGCCATCGGTCTGCGCAAGGAAGATGCCGAACTGAAGACGATGTTCAACAAGGCGCTTGCGCAGGTTCATCAGGACGGCACGTTCAGGAAGCTCGAAAAGCAGTACTTCGACTTCGAGATCTACCCGGGACACTGAACGCAGAGCGGGCGCGTCTGAAACGGCCGCCCGCTTCGGGCGCCCGGCCGGGCTCCTCTCAGATGCATCAGGAGACTCGGGGCTCGCCCGCATGGGCGCGCCCGGGGCTTCGTAATACAGTCGGTCTGGTTTCAAAGAGAGTCGAAAAGCGCGCTGCAAGACCGGCAACGGCCATGCAGTCATGATTTGCACAGCGGTGCGCTGTGCGCCGCGAATCGCGGCGGGCCATGCCCGCGGTGGTGCGCGGCGCCGGTCTGGCCGCGTCTTTCGCGGTGTGTCGCAAACGCATCGTCAAGGACCCCCTTATGTTCCTTCAAGGCTACGGCCCGCTGCTTCTGAACGGCACCTGGCAAACCGTCAAGCTGGCGGTTCTGTCACTGGCGCTCGCTTTCTTGCTGGGCCTTCTCGGCGCGGCGGCGAAACTGTCGAAGAACCGCCTCTCGTACGGCGCCGGCACCGTCTACACGACGCTCGTGCGCGGCGTGCCCGACCTCGTGCTGATGCTGCTGCTCTTCTACAGCATCCAGATCTGGCTGAACAATCTGACCGACATGCTCGGCTGGGAACAGATCGACATCGATCCGTTCGTGGCCGGCGTTGCGGTGCTCGGCTTCATCTACGGCGCGTACTTCACCGAGACGTTCCGCGGCGCGTTTCTCGCGGTGCCGCGCGGCCAGCTCGAAGCCGGCGCGGCCTACGGCATGACGAGCTGGCAGGTGTTCTCCCGCATCATGTTCCCGCAGATGATGCGCTTCGCGCTGCCCGGCATCGGCAACAACTGGCAGGTGATGGTCAAAGCCACGGCGCTCGTGTCGATCATCGGTCTCGCGGACGTGGTCAAGGCTTCGCAGGACGCGGGCAAAGGCACCTTGCGGTTCTTCTTCTTTACCCTGTTTGCGGGGGCCATCTATCTCGTCATCACCACAGTGTCCAACTTCGTGCTGATGTACCTCGAAAAGCGTTACTCGACCGGCGTGCGAAAGGCGGATCTATGATCGAGATCATTCAGGAATACTGGCGCAACTATCTCTATACCGACGGCTACCGCTTTACCGGCCTCGCGATCACGCTGTGGCTACTGGTCGTGTCGATCGGGCTCGGCTTCTGCCTGTCGATTCCGCTTGCAGTGGCGCGCGTCTCCAAGAAGAAATGGCTCGCCGGTCTGGTCTGGCTCTACACCTACATCTTTCGCGGCACGCCGCTCTATGTGCAGTTGCTGCTCTGCTACACGGGTCTGTACAGCCTCGAGATCGTGCGCAATCACGAGCTGACCAACGCGTTCTTTCGCGAAGGCATGAATTGCACGCTGCTGGCCTTCACGCTGAACACCTGCGCGTACACCACGGAAATTTTCGCGGGTGCGATCAAGGCCACGCCCTACGGCGAAATCGAAGCGGCGCGCGCCTACGGCATGTCGTCGTTCACGCTGTACCGGCGCGTGATTCTGCCTTCGGCGCTGCGCCGCGCGTTGCCCTACTACAGCAATGAAGTGATTCTGATGCTGCACGCCACCACCGTCGCCTTCACCGCGACTGTGCCGGACATTCTGAAGATCGCGCGCGACGTGAACTCGGCGACGTATCAGTCGTTCAACGCTTTTGGCATTGCCGCCCTGCTCTATCTATGTATTTCTTTCGCGCTCGTGTGGCTGTTTCGCCGCGCGGAGCGCCGCTGGCTCGCCTATCTGCGGCCGCAAGGCAAATAACCGGCCCCGCGCCCCGCACGTAAGCACGCCCAAGGATTCTGATGAACAACACAAAGCAAAAGCTTTTCGTCGACGAGCTTCACAAACAGTACGGCGACAACGAAGTCCTCAAGGGTGTTTCGCTGAAGGCGAACGCCGGTGACGTAATCAGCGTGATCGGCTCGTCCGGTTCGGGCAAGAGCACGATGCTCCGCTGCATCAACTTTCTCGAGCAGCCGAACGCCGGGCGCATCTTCGTGGATGGCGAAGAAGTGCGTACGCAACTGGCGAAGAACGGCGCGCTGCGCGTGTCCGACCCCAAGCAGTTGCAGCGGGTGCGGACCAAACTGTCGATGGTGTTCCAGCACTTCAACCTGTGGTCGCACATGAACGTGCTCGAAAACATTATCGAAGCGCCCGTGAACGTGCTCGGCCTTAAACGCAAGGAAGCCGAAGACCGCGCTCGCGAGTATCTGGAGAAAGTCGGTCTTGCACCGCGCCTCGAGAAGCAGTATCCGTCGCACCTGTCGGGCGGCCAGCAGCAGCGCGTGGCGATTGCCCGCGCGCTCGCCATGCACCCCGACGTCATGCTGTTCGACGAACCGACTTCCGCACTCGACCCCGAGCTGGTCGGCGAAGTGCTCAAGGTCATGCAGACGCTGGCCGAGGAAGGCCGCACAATGATCGTCGTCACACATGAAATGGCGTTCGCCCGCAACGTGTCGAATCACGTCATGTTCCTGCATCAGGGCCGCGTGGAAGAAGAAGGTCACCCGGACGAGGTCTTCAGGAACACACGCAGCGAGCGGCTCAAGCAGTTCCTTTCCGGCAGTCTCAAATAGAAAACATATCGCACAGCCTGGTATTTGAGATTTACCGACAAAACTTGATTACCGGCTGTAGTCGAAGTAGTTTTACAAGGCGCTTACGAGCGCCTTTTTTATTTCGGTCAACTGCGTAATCCGCGCTTTCTGGCCGCGAAATTCTGGCCCCACCCCCTCTCCAGCCCACGTTTTCGGCCCTAGCCTGCCGCATCGCACGCGTCAATAGTGGCAATCCTTGATCTCGCCTCTCGCGATCCGTGATCCCCTTGCGGCATAAGGGTTTTCGCCGTTTCAGCCGATGCTGCAACGGGTCTTGGCGCACGTCCGTATTGCAATTTGGAGACACAGGTCAACGCCGGTACTAATTTCTTCTCACACTCAAGTCTATTTTTGATAAATTAGTAACCAAAGTAGCAAAACTAAGTACATTAAAAGTAGTTTGACTTCAAAGCACAGAGGAGAACCGGTCGGCGAGGGATCGGCATGACGCAAAGAACAGCCCCAAGGCTGCACGTCAGGACAGGAGACCAATCCGCCCGCTAATCTCCCTGGTACCGATTTCTGTTCGGCGCGGCTCGCGTCCGAACACCATTCGCAGTACTGGGTTTCACTTTTTGACAGGGTATGGAGGAGAAGATGAAGAAAGCTTTGCTCGCCGCTGCGCTGATGTCGGCCGGGGTCGTTGCGCATGCTCAAAGCAGCGTGACACTGTATGGCCGCCTGGATGCAGGTCTCGAATACATCAGCGGGCTGCCGAATGCCAACTATACCGGTTCAACCTCGCGCTGGCGCGCGGAAAGCGGTGACTGGGGCACGAGCCTCTGGGGTATGAAGGGCGTCGAGGACATCGGTGGCGGCAACAAGGTCCTGTTCCAGTTGGAAGGCTCGTTCAACACGATGAACGGCCAGGGTCCTGGCGGCGGCG